>Ga0194110_10007380_pt1 | contig 12685 bp, 10 predicted proteins | sample TA2Kig1200mmetaG_FD_146192 | JGI IMG/M metagenome (GOLD analysis project Ga0194110, IMG submission 146192) | Freshwater microbial communities from Lake Tanganyika, Tanzania - TA2015032 Kigoma Deep Cast 1200m | ecosystem: Environmental > Aquatic > Freshwater > Lake | place: Tanzania: Lake... | reverse complement strand
TTTTTTATCCGGAAGCGGAACGGGTTTCAGATAACGAATTAATGCCCCTGGCCTTTTTGACCTTGGACTACAGTCGGGTGCGTCAGTGGTATTACGCCCTGATGGATTACGGGGCCATGCTCAAAAAGATCGTCCCCAACCCCAACCGCCGCAGCGCCCACTATTCCCGGCAATCCCTTTTTCGGGGCTCGGACCGGGAGATCCGCAGTAAAATAGTCCAGCTCCTCCTGCACAAGCCGGTAATGCCGGAAGCAACGATCCTGGCCACCATCGGAGGTGAGGCTGACCGGGTGCAGAAAATATTGCATCAGCTCGTCCAGGAAAACTTTCTCATCCGCCAGGCGGACAGCTACCTCCTGGCCAGCGGTTTGAAAGCCGTCCTCTAAGGGAAAGGCGCACCCCCCTAGAAGGTAAATACCTTCGCCTCCTCGGCGATCTCAATCAGGGTGACGCCGGTGCCGATCTCGCAGCCGGGGGGCAGTTCGTCGGCCCCGATCATCCGGGTCTCGGCGCAAGGTTTGCACACCAGCATTCTCGCTTTTTTATCCATCAGAAATTTCCAGTAGGTGCTCATCTCATCGCCCGTGGGCGCCTTGACCCGCTCCATGAGCGACAGGTTGGTGAAATAGACGGCGTCATCCACGAGAAATACGGTCACCTCATGACCTTTATCCGCGGCAATCTTGGCAAATTGAAAACAGCGCACCGCCCGGATGGGGTCTTCCGGCCCCCGGGATAACACAAAAAGAAATCTGGCCATCGCCTGCTCCTTTATTATGAACTTTTGTATATAATACAATCTTTTGGGGGCAGTTGACAAGCTCATAATCCCATTTCAATAATGCCGCCCCGGCGTCTTAGGCCACCCAGCATTTCCCACATCGGGCGCAGAGGACTCTCTCCAGCTGCTCTGAGCATTTCCGGCAAAAAAACCAGGCCGGCTCCGAAGAACCGGCCTTGGCGAGGTTTCAAGCTGTAAGGCTTAGATTACTTGGCCAACAGGGGCACGATCAAGAGGGCCACGATGTTGACGACCTTGATCATGGGGTTGATGGCCGGGCCAGCGGTGTCTTTGTAGGGGTCGCCGACGGTGTCGCCAGTGACTGCCGCTTTGTGAGCATCGGAGCCCTTGCCGCCGTAGAGGCCGTCTTCGATGGCCTTTTTGGCGTTATCCCAGGCGCCGCCGCCGGAGGTCATGGCCAGGGCCAGGAACAGACCGGTGACGATGGAGCCGATGAGCATACCGCCCAGGGCAACGGGGCCCAGGCCGGGCATGAAGCCGACGATGACCGGGGACAGCACCGGGATCAGGGCCGGAACCATCATTTCCTTCAGAGCGGCCTTGGTGACGATATCCACGCAGGTGCCGTACTCAGGTTTGGCAGTGCCTTCCATAATGCCCGGGATTTCCCGGAACTGCCGCCGTACTTCGTCCACGACGCCGCCCGCGGCCTTACCCACGGCTTCCATACACATGGCGGCAAAGTAGTAGGGCAGCAGACCGCCGATGAACAGACCGGCCAGCACCCGCGGGTCGGACAGTTCGAAGGTCAGACCGCCGGGGAAGGAACGGGAGTATTCGGCGAAGAGCACCAGGGCGGCCAGACCGGCGGAGCCGATGGCATACCCTTTGGTGACGGCCTTGGTGGTGTTGCCCACGGCATCCAGCGGGTCGGTGATGTTGCGGATTTCTTCCGGCAGTTCCGCCATTTCAGCAATACCACCGGCGTTGTCGGTGATGGGGCCGTAGGAGTCGATGGCCACCACGATGCCGGTCATGGAGAGCATGGCCACCGCGGTGAGGGCGATGGCATACAGGCCGGTGCCAGGGTTAGCTAAACCGCCGCCCAGTTGGAAGGCATAGAGGATCGCCGCCACGATGACGATAACCGGGGCGCCGGTGGCCTTCATGGAGATGGCCAGACCCTGGATGACGTTGGTGCCGTGGCCGGTGGTGGAGGCTGCGGCAATGGATTTAACCGGTTTAAAGCTCTTGGAGGTGAAGTACTCGGTGATGACCACGATGAGGCCGGTGAGGGCCACACCGATGACCGCCAGCAAGAAGACGTTGAAAGGCGGAATAACAAAGCCGGCCGCGCCTTTTTCCGCCGCTTTAGCCGCTACACCTGCCATGAACTTGTTGGCCAGGGGATAAAAAGCGATGGTGGCCAGAACCGCAGAGGCGGCCAAGCCTTTGTACAGGGCGCCCATGATGTACTGGGATTTGCCCAGTCTCACGAAGTAGGTGCCGATAACCGAGGCGATGATGGAAACGCCGCCGATGAGCAGGGGGAAGATCACTGCCGGGGAATCGGCGCCATAAACAGTGGAGGCCAGCAACATGGCGGCCACCACGGTAACGGTGTAGGTTTCATAGAGGTCCGCGGCCATACCGGCGCAGTCACCCACGTTGTCGCCCACGTTGTCCGCGATAACCGCGGCGTTCCGGGGGTCGTCTTCCGGGATGTTGGCTTCCACTTTACCCACCAGGTCGGCGCCCACGTCAGCGGCTTTGGTATAGATACCGCCGCCCAACCGGGCGAACACGGAGACCAGGGAGCAGCCGAAGCCCAAGCCCACCAGGGCGTGCATGGCGGTGGCGGTGTCAACTTTGGCTATTTCGGTGAGAAACTTGTAATAACCGGCCACGCCCAACAGCCCCAAACCCACCACCAGCAGACCGGTCACGGAACCGCCCTTGAAGGCCACGGACAGAGCATGAGCGATGCTGGTAAAGGCGGCCTGGGCAGTCCGGGAATTGGCCCGCACGGCCACGTACATGCCGATGTAACCGCAGGCGGCGGAGCCCACGGCGCCGATCAGAAAGCCGATGGCGGTATATTTGCCCAGACCGAAGAGCAGGACAAAGAGCACCGCGCCAACCATGGCCACCGTTTTATACTGCCGGTTTAAGAACGCGCCAGCGCCTTCCTGGACGGCCGCGGAGATTTCCTGCATGCGCTCGTTGCCTGGATCCTGCTTCAATACCCAGGTGGTGGTCACCAAGCCATAAATAACCCCGATGGCGCCACAAATAAGTGCAAAATTAAGAATGTCCATTCACTTCCTCCTTGTACTGTTAATTCTTCTCATTGCCGGACCTGTGGCCAGATCCTTGGGTTGCCTCATTTGTTAAATAAATTGCTTACTAAAACTTTTCCAGGCCACTAACTTTGGTAATACTCACCTCCTTAATAATTTTTAAGTAACTTTAATGAGTTATTTCTTCTCGCCCGGCTTGGGGCTTTTGGGGCTGCACCTCCAGCCTGACAATGTGCAAACATTCACACAGTGGGAATAGCAAATCTAGTTAGGATTGTCAATATCTTTGAGGCCTCAAAGAGCTAACAAAAATTCCGTTTCCGTCTTTTTGGCATGATTTCCGGGATTTCCCTGTCAAGAAAATATTTCGAGCCTCGAAACAGAACTGGCGCCATCAATTTTCTTTAAGGAGCATCTGCACCGGGAAGGGGCTTTTTCCGCTGCTCCCACCCATTTTGCTTGACATCTCAACAGGCGGAGTACAATATTAAAAAATTGATGTGGCGGTGTAGCTCAGGTGGTCAGAGCATGCGGCTCATATCCGCAGTGTCCGGGGTTCAAATCCCTGCACCGCCACCATACCCAACCAATGGCGCATCCATCGAGAAAAAACCTCATATCTGCAAGAGTAACGGGGGAGGGCATGAAGAGTCTAGTCTGCTCGGTCGGATTGATCATTTATTGCCTGGTGGTGGTTCCGCCTGCCTGGGCTCAACGTGAGGTGCAGCCGCCGGCTGACAATCCCTTGGTAGTCAGATCAGCGGAACCCCAGCCGGGAAATAATATCCCGGCCCCCGTGGCCCAAGAGGCTAAGCCTAAAGCAAAACCCCTGGCCGCCACTCCTCCCAAACCCGCCGCGGTCCAAACCAGACCTGAGAAAAAGCTAGCTGCCAAGCCCACCGCTGCCAAACCGGCCGTGGCGAAGTCTGCAAAGCCCAAAGAAAACAAGGTAGCCGACCGGAAAGACAAGAAAAAGCCGGCGGTGAGCAAAACCGCGGCCAGCCAGCAGCCCCCCAAGGCTGCCAGAGCCAAAAGTGCTCCCACCAAGGTGGTAAAAAAAACCACTCCTAAAGGGGTCATCCGGGCTTCCACCATTCCGGGACAATAAAGCTGGAGAAATATTTTAGGGAAATCAGAATGTTATTCTTTAATCCCTAAGATCCTTATCTTGAAAAGTTCAAAGTCTCGGGTTCGAGGTGCCAGGATTGAGTATTTAATACCGAGTTCGGTTTGGAATACAACTATCTAATATATCAATTAGTTATATTAGATAATATTTAACCAGAAACTGGAAACCGGAAACGGTATAAGGACGGCCTGTGCCCGCCATTTTCGGCGGCCCCGGGCCGTCCTCTTTTATTGCCCCGAGCTGATGTTAACCTCGGACCTCAAACTTTTATGGCCAGACTTGCAATACCCCGTCGGGTGCAGTACACTGTGGCTCATTATGGATGAGCAGGAGCGCTTTGTCAGCCCCCGGCGGCAGACGGAAGATTTGGGCTTGGAAGTGGGTCTCAGACCCCGGGCTTTGCAGGAATTCGTAGGCCAGGACGAGCTCAAGCGCACCCTGGGGCTTGCCATCACCGCGGCCCGGGGCCGGGGCGAAGCCCTGGATCATATCTTGCTGCACGGCCACCCCGGTCTGGGCAAGACTACTCTGGCTCACATCATCGCCCAGGAACTGGAGGCGGGGTTGCGGACTACCTCCGGACCGGTCATCGAACGCCCCGGCGACCTGGCGGCCCTCCTCACCAACCAGAAGGCCGGGGACGTCCTGTTCATCGACGAAATCCACCGCCTGCCCCACGTCGTGGAAGAGGTCCTCTATCCGGCCATGGAAGATTATAAGCTGGACCTGATCATCGGCCAGGGTCCCGGAGCCCGGGCCATCCGGCTGGACATTCCCCGCTTCACCCTGGTTGGGGCTACCACCCGGGCTGGCCTGCTCACCCCGGCCCTGCGGGACCGTTTCGGCCTCATGCTGCGGGTGGAATTTTACCACCCGGATGATCTCCAGGCCATTGTCAGCCGCTCCGCAGTCGCCCTGCAGATCGACATCGACCCCGCCGGGGCCCGGGAGATTGCCCGACGATCCCGGGGCACGCCTCGCATCGCCAACCGTTTGCTTAAACGGGTGAGGGACTTTGCCCAGGTGCACGGCGACGGTTACATTACTCGCCTCATTGCCGACGCAGCCCTGAACCTGCTGGACGTGGATCATCAAGGCTTTGACCGCATGGACCGCCGGATCCTGCTCACCATCATCGAGAAATTCGACGGCGGGCCGGTGGGCGTGGATACCCTGGCCGCGGCCCTCTGCGAGGAGCGGGACACCCTGGAAGACGTGTACGAGCCTTTCCTCATTCAATGCGGCTTTTTAAACCGGACCCCCCGGGGCAGGGTCGCAACTCGATTAGCCCGGGAATATTTTGACCGGCAGCCCAAACGCACCAGGCAGCCGTCGCTGGAATTTTAGGGGCAATGGTTTATGAATATCAACTTAAAACAGTATTTCCATGGTTCGCGGGCGAATTATAACTAATTAATATTATTAAGAAATTAATTTTCTCGGCCCGCGTTCAAATTAGGCACGAGTGTTTCGGCGGGTGGTTAGATACCCTTTAAACCGGTGGGCTTGAGACGATGAAAATCCGTGGCCTGCTCAAAGGCGTAGGCCGCCCGGAGCAGGGTTGCCTCGTCAAAAGGCCGGGCCAGCAGTTGCAACCCGATGGGCAGGCCCAGGGAATCCAGGCCGCAGGGCAGGGAAATGCCCGGAATGCCGGCTAGATTGGCTGATATGGTAAATATATCAGAAAGATACATGGTCAAAGGGTCGTCCGTCTTTTCCCCCAACCTAAACGCCGTGGTGGGCGCCACCGGGGTGGCCACCACCTGGCAGGTCCGAAAAACTTCCTCAAAATCCCGGCGGATAAGGGTCCTCACCTGGGATGCCTTCTGATAATAGGCCTCATAATAGCCGGCGGAGAGGGCATAGGTGCCCAACATGATGCGCCGGCGCACCTCGGCCCCTAGACCCTGGGCCCGGGTAGTATAGTACATGTCCATCAGCTCCGTGGCCTCAGGGTTGCGGTAGCCGTATTTGACCCCGTCATAACGGGCCAGATTGGAGCTGGCCTCCGCAGTGGCAATGAGGTAATAAACGGCCACGGCATATTCCGTATGAGGCAGACTCACCTCCACCAGATCGGCCCCCAGGGCGGTATAGGTGGCCAGGGCGGCCCGCACTGCCTGTTCCACCTCCGGTTGCATGCCGGGAAGGAAGTATTCCCGGGGCACCGCGATTTTCAAGCCCCGGATATCCTCTTTAAGGGCCGGAACATAATCCGGGACAGGCACCGGGGCCGAGGTCGAGTCTTTGGGGTCGTAACCGGCAATAATCTCGAGCAGGAGGGCGCAGTCGGTGACATCTTTACCCAGGGGGCCTATCTGATCCAGGGAACTGGCATAGGCTACCAGGCCGAAGCGGGATACCCTGCCGTAGGTGGGTTTTAAACCCACCACGCCGCAGTGGGAGGCGGGCTGGCGGATAGAGCCCCCGGTGTCGCTTCCCAGGGAGGCCAGGCAGAGGTCCGCGGCCACCGCCGCGGCCGAACCGCCGCTGGAACCGCCCGGAATGCGATCCGGCCGCCAGGGATTGAGGGTCGCTCCAAAGGCGGAATTCTCGGTGGAGGACCCCATGGCGAATTCATCCATATTGACCTTCCCCAGAATAACGGCCCCGGCCTGCCGCAATTTCTCCATCACCGTGGCGTCATAGGGCGGCAGGTAGTTCTCCAGGGACCGGGAGGCGCAGGTGGTGCGCAAACCCCGAGTGGCGATAAGGTCCTTGATGGCCAGGGGTATCCCCGTCAGAGGCGTCGCCTGGCCGTCCGCCCACCGTTTTTCGGCTTCCCGGGCTTGGGCCAGGGCGCCTTGCTGGTCCACGGTCACATAGCAGTGCAATTTTCCGTCTAGGGCTGCTATTCTCTCCAGAATCTCCCGGGTGAGTTCCACCGGCGAAATTTCTTTTTTCCGCATCAGGGGATGAAGCTCGCCAATGGTTAAATTCTGCCAGTCTGCGGTCATTTCCTAAGACTCCCAAATATATGCCTATTTTTCGAGCCTTGCCGGGCCCGGAAAACCGAAAAATAACCTGTCGGGTTAAGAATTAGATAATTTTCGGTACCACAAAAGCCTGGCGTTGCTGCACCGGGGCATTGGCCAGGGCCTCATCCACCGGCAGGCTGTCGTGCACCTGGTCTTCCCGGAAGACGTTGTGCACCTCCAGGACATGGGCCATGGGGGGCACCCCGGAGGTGTCCAGTTCGTTGAGTTTCTTGACATAGTCCAGGATATCATTTAATTGCCGGGTGAAAAGCTCCACCTCGTCCTCCCGCAGCCGCAAACGGGCTAATTGGGCCACCTGCCTTACTGTTTCCGGGGTTAACGCCATGTAATCATCCTTGGTTCATCCTGAGATGGATTCTTCATGAGCCCAGCCATAACTCATGCAAAAGCCTCTAAAAACAGCCAAGCTGGAGCCTGGGGGCGAGAGTTTTGAAGGCATATCTATATTAATATATCAGATGCCGGGCGGCAAAGAAACCCGGGGATTCATCTTGACTGCTTTCAATCCAACACTTGCCGCCGGACGGTCACTTTATGGAGGTGATAGCGCCGGGGGGAGACGCCCAGACCGAATTCCTCGCCCAGGGGGTGGCCGGTCCCGCTGTAGCCGCCGGGGTCCCCCGTAAAGGGATCAATTTTCAAAAGGATACGGGGAAAACCATACTCCACATGCACATAGGGGCACAGGCCCCAGCAGGCCCGGGCTGCGGCGGTGAGAATGGATGTTTCCCCCACCAGCACGCCCAATTGAATCTTGGGGCGATGGTCAGATATCTGTTGTTCCTGGCCGGGGATGTCTAAGTGCAGAGTGGGAGGCAGGGGATAGCCGGCCACCTGCAGCATGGCCAGAAATCCCGTAAAACCGCCGATTTTGGCCAGCCGCAGATTCCAGATGGCTGCGGCCTTCTCGGCCAGGAGATCCTGGGCATCGGCCAGGGTGCAGAGGGATTCATCCGCCATCACCGGCAAGCCTCCCTCCCGTTGCACCCGGGCCAGGGCCGCCACATCGCCCGCAGGAATGGGCTGCTCCACCGAACTTACCTCGAATTGCCTCAGTTCCTGGGCCATGGCGATGGCCTGAGTTTCCTCCCAACCGCCGTTGGCATCCACCCTAAGATCCCGGCGGGAGCCGATAATCCGGCGCAGCAGCCTGACCGCGGCCAGGTCCTGCACCCCGCCCACCTTTAATTTGAACTGGCCATACCCTACCCATTTCATAAGGCTGGCCGTCCGCCACATCTGGCGTAAGGACCCGGCCCCCAGGGGACCGGTGATGGCCACCGCTCCGGGGGGGCGCGGCTGCCCGAAAAGGGACTTCCCCGGCCGCCCGGAGACCCTGGCCCAGGCATCCCAGACGGCCAGGTCGATTCCGGCATAGGCCGAAGTTTTGCGGTGCTCCGTGGCCCAGGCGAAAACCGGCTGCAACTGTTCCAAGGGGAGTTTTTCGGGAGTCAGGTCCAGATCCTTGATGGCCGGCCAGTACTGCGCCATGAGGTCCTGCCAGGCGCTGTCAACGGTTTCGCCGGTGAGATACTCCCGGGGGATCACCTCGCCATACCCCACATGGCCGGTATCGGTGTGCAGCGCCAGGATGAGATTATCAGCTTCCCGACGGGTGGCCAGAGCGTGTTTGAAAGAGAAACGGAAGGGAATTTTAACTTCTCGAAGTTCCAGTCGGATAAATCGCACAGTCATGTACCCGCCTTAGATAGTTTTCGGTTTTCGGCTAAATATTGTGGTAATAATTTAGATAGGTTCCACATCGGTTAAGTGGATTGCACCAGAAATTGGTATTAACTTTAATTTCCCCGCCGCCGGACCGAACTACCGGCAGAAACTATGACAAACTCCTGCCCTCAGGGGCAGTGCCGAGCGGCCGGCTCCTGGGATTGCGGCTATGGTTGTTTTCGGCATATTCAGGCTAAATAATTACTGCGGTGGGTCGATTAATAAAACGTTAGCTTTCAGCTTCCAGCTTAGTTATTAAAGATACAATGAAAATACGGAGCCATCAAGTCTGGCAGCCTGCCCTGGGCCACGATGGCAATGAGTTGTTAGAGGTGTCCTCTGTGACTCTGTGGTAACTAAAAAAGCCGAGACACAGAGGGATTCCCTTGACCTGAGAGTCCTCCCCCAACAGAGTGTATGTACAAAATATTAGATATAATTGGCACAAAAATCTCACTGGGAAAATAAATTTCTTCGGGCCGAACAAACCAATAATACCGTATCCCTCCTCATGTTCTGGAGGATTCGGGTCAGGGCGTTTTTTGGCCTCTTGGCCCCGGGGCCACCGCTCTGGTCATACTGTCCTCTCTCAGGGTGCCGATGCAGACAGCGGCTAAAGGCGGGATGCGCTCCGCTTTCCCGGCCTACGGTATAGGACCCGGATTTTTCCTTTGTTTTTTCACGTTGTTTTGTTAATATTAAATGATTAAATTATTTTCCGTTGGAAAAAATCGCCCAAGGACCCGCGGCATGGAACTGGCCCTGATTTTAGCGGGCATTTTCAGCTCCTCATTTATCATCGCCCTCTCCGGTGCCTTGATGCCGGGGCCGCTGTTAACCTATACCGTGGCCGAGGCGGCCCGGCGGGGTTTTTGGGCCGGGCCCATCATTATTCTGGGGCACGGTTTTCTGGAGTTGGGCCTGCTCATCCTGCTTTTGCTGGGCATCGGCGCCATTATCAATCAACCCGTGATAATGGGGGTCATTGCCCTGACCGGGGCCGTCATTCTCTGGTGGCTGGGCTACGGTCTGCTCACTTCGGCCCGGACCCAACGGCTGGAGCTCACCGGCGGCGAGGCCCGATCCCTCCACCCGTTCTGGGCGGGGATTGTCATGAGCCTGGCCAATCCCTATTGGCTCATCTGGTGGGTTACCCTGGGCCTGGGCTACGTCCTTTTGGCCTATAACTATGGCCTCTGGGGGGTAATATTTTTTTTTATCGGACATTTTCTGGCCGATCTGGGCTGGTATAGCCTGGTGGCCCTGGCCGTGGCCCAGGGGAAGAGATTTATCTCTGATCGGACCTATCATGGCTTTATAATCGTTTGCGGTCTCTTCCTCATGGTTTTCGGCTGTTATTTCGGCTATCAGGGTGTAAAAACACTGCTGACGACCTGACCGGCCGGGGATGGCTGACCACCTCTGGGCAGTAAGCAGCAACCGGACTGGGCGGCTTGGGGCCGCCTGTCATTTTTACGTGTAAGTATTCAGCTACGGATTTCATACCATCGTAACAGATGCTGGCTGATGGCTGAAGCTTGGCCATAAACGGCTTGACTCTTTGTTTCTGCTGACAGCTGACTGCTGATGGCTGACAGCCAATAACATGCAACGGGAAATTCTATGATACAAAAAGTAATGAGTGTAGGCATGCTGGAATCGAACTGCTATGTTCTGGGTGATGAAATCAGCCGGGAGGCCGTGGTCATTGATCCGGGCGGGGACGGTCCGTATATCCTGGAGGTCATCCAGAAAGAAAAACTTAAACTCAAAACCATTATCAACACCCACGGTCACTTCGACCACGTGGGGGCCAACCAGGCTCTCAAGGAGGCCACCGGCGCGCCCATCGCCATTCATGCGGCCGACGCCGACATGCTGAGCCAACCCTCGGCCGAGGCGCTTTTTTTCACCGGGGGGCGGCTGCAGCCCTCCAGAGCGGAAATTCTTCTGGGGGAAGATGACATATTAAGCTTCGGGAATTATAAATTAAAAGTGCTGCACACCCCGGGTCACACGGTGGGGGGCATTTGCCTGGTCCTCCAGAATGAACCCCTGGTTTACGTGGGAGATACCCTCTTTGCCGGCTCCATCGGCCGGACCGATTTTCCGGGGGGGTCCTTTGAAGATCTCATCGCTTCGGTACGCACCAAGATATTTACCCTGGGGGACCATTATCTGGTGCTGCCGGGGCACGGACCGGCCACCACCGTGGGGCAGGAACGGCAGTATAACCCTTTTTTTTAGGGAGCTGCAGAGTGGTTTTCGGGGACCGGCGAAAGTCTGAGATGATATGATTTCCATCCTGCAGGGGAAAAAAATCGTCCTCGGCGTCACCGGGGGCATAGCCGCCTATAAGGCCGTGGAGCTGCTCCGTCTCCTGGTGACCGGGGGAGCCCAGGTCCAGGTGGTGATGACCCGAAGTGCCCAGGAGTTTGTCACACCCCTGACTTTTCAGGCCCTGTCCGGTAATCCGGTGCACCTGGGGCTGTTCGGTCCTGACGCCGACCCCCTGGAGCATATCTCCCTGGCCCAGGAGGTGGACGCCCTGGTGGTGGCCCCGGCCACGGCCAACTGTATCGGCAAGCTGGCCGCCGGTATCGGCGATGACCTGCTCACCACCCTCATTCTGGCCGCCACCCGGCCCATTCTGATCTGCCCGGCCATGAATGTCAGGATGTATGAAAATCCCGTGGTGCAGGAGAACCTGGAACGTCTGCGTCAGCGGGGCCTGGCGGTTATGCCCCCGGATATGGGGGAGATGGCCTGTGGCGCCTACGGTTCCGGGCGTTTGCCGGAGCCGGCCGCCATCGTGGAGACTTTGGCGGGGCTTCTTTCCCCCAAAGATTTCCAGGGGTATCATCTCCTGGTGAGCGCCGGTCCTACTCATGAGGACCTGGACCCGGTGAGATTTATTACCAACCGCTCCACCGGCAAAATGGGCTATGCCCTGGCCCGGATGGCCCGGCGGCGGGGCGCGAAAGTCTGCCTGGTGAGCGGCCCTTCATCCCTGGCCGCCCCCCTGGGCGTGGAACGTCTTATGGTCCGCACTGCCCTGGAAATGCAGCAGGTGCTGCTGGAGCGTTTTCCCCGGACAGACGCCCTGTTGATGGCCGCGGCGGTGAGCGACTACCGGCCGGCCAGCTTTGCCGCCGGCAAGATCAAACGGGGCAGCGCCGAGATGATGGTCAACCTCACCCACAACCCCGATATTCTGGAAAGCCTCGGGGCTCTCCGGACCCGGCAGGTGATGGTGGGTTTCGCGGCCGAAACTGACGACATACAAGCCCACGCCCAGCAGAAGTTGGAACGCAAAAAGCTGGATATGATAGTGGCCAACGATGTCTCGGCCCCGGACTCCGGCTTTGCGGTGGACACCAATCAGGTGACCTTGCTGCACCGCTCCGGGGTGGTGGAAGCCCTGCCGCTGCTCAGCAAGGACGAGGTCGCCGACGCCGTCCTGGACCGGGTGGCCACCCTCCTGGCGGATGTCCCCAAATAAACCCTATGATGGCAACCTTGAACCTTGAACTTTGAACTTTTAAAAACCGAGCTGGCCAGTTTAACCCGGGGACTGAAAGAATTCGTGCAGTACCAGCGACGGCTGGGGTTGCAGCAGGTGGAAGGCGCCTTGCCAGGGGCCAGACCCCAATCAAAACCGGCGCCGGAGCAGACCAGGGAAACGCCGGCAGTATTAAGTCTGGAGGAGATCCGCCAGGAGATGGGCGATTGCCGGCGGTGCAAACTCTGGCGGACCCGCAAAAACCTGGTTTTTGGAGTCGGTTCC
>Ga0194110_10007377_pt1 | contig 12691 bp, 13 predicted proteins | sample TA2Kig1200mmetaG_FD_146192 | JGI IMG/M metagenome (GOLD analysis project Ga0194110, IMG submission 146192) | Freshwater microbial communities from Lake Tanganyika, Tanzania - TA2015032 Kigoma Deep Cast 1200m | ecosystem: Environmental > Aquatic > Freshwater > Lake | place: Tanzania: Lake... | reverse complement strand
CAACGGGCTGGCCTGGGGCGCCGCACGGGGCGCGGCGTATTACTCGATCAAGGGGCTGAAGATGCTCGTCCTGGCCGTCGAAATATTCGCCCGGCTCGTCGGTTATGCCCTCGAGACGCTGCGGACCATGATGGCCGCCGCGAGCCCCGTCCTTCCCGCCGTCGCCCTCGCCCTGACGATCGCCCTGCTCGTCGCCGCGGGTCTCTGGATGGACCAGCGCCGGCGCCATTCCCGCGAGGAGAGAATCCATGAGAAATAGAACGCCTTTCGCCTCCGTCCTTCCGGCCGCCCTCGTTGTGTTTGCCTTGGCGGCCCCCCTCTCCCTGGGCGCCGCCCAGAGCGACACCCGCTTCGCTTTCAAAGAGGAGATCTTCGTCGGTCCCTCGCAGGTCCAGGACAACGTCGTCTCCTTCGGGGGGACCGTGACCGTCGAGGGCAAAATCCGCAAGGCGGTTTTCGCCATCGGCGGGACGGTAACCATCAGCGGCGAAGTCGGCGAATCGGTCGTCGTCATCGGCGGGAGGGTCCGGATCCTTCCGACGGCCGTCGTCGGGGACGATCTCGTCGTCCTCGGCGGGACGCTGGTCAAGGAGACCGGGTGCAGCGTCGGGGGGGACACCGTCTATTTCAAGACCAAGGAGCTATCGGACAAGTTCTTCAAGGGCGGCCTCCTGGGATTCCTCTCGGCCTCGCTCCTCCCGGTCATCCTCATCGTCAAGTTCGTGATCCTTTTCATCTGGGCCCTCGTCGTCTTCGTCGTCGCCATGCTCTTCCCCCGCCAGGTCAAGCTGGCCTCCGACCAGGTCCGGTCGTCCTTCGGGTCGGTCTTCGCCACGGGCCTCCTGGCCCTCGTCGCCTTCACCGTCTTCATCGTCATCGCCGCCGTCCTCTCGATCGTCCTCATCGGGATCCCGATCCTCGTCGCCCTCGCCTTCGCCGGGATGATGATCAAGGCTTTCGGCCGGGTGGCGGTCCTCTTCTTCTTCGGGGAGAGCCTCGCCCGGGCTTTCAACCGGCGGAGCGTTTCCGCTCTCGGCGGGGCGATGCTCGGCCTTCTCGTCGTCGGCGTCCTGACCTTCGTCCCGATCATCGGCTGGCTGTTCACCGGGGTCATCGACATCGTCGGCTGGGGCGTCACGATCCGGACGAAATTCGGGACGACCGAGAGCGCGTTCCGCCGGACTCCGCGGACCGCGGCGCCGCCGGCCGGGCCGCCGCCTCCTCCGGCGCCCGTTCCGCCCCGGACCTAGGGACGTTCCAGCGCGGTAGACGGCCTCGGATTTGACGGGACTCCACGTTTGTGTGATTATTTGTGTGAATAGCTGATTTTGACGACCGACCGGGATTTCGAGGTCTACGCAAAATATCTGCCCGTCAAACTCGATAAATCTATAATCCCGCCAGGGCTTGCTTGATCCGGGCCGGGGTCATGGGCAAATGAAGGAGCCGGGCGCCTTCCGGATTGACGGCGATGCCGCAGTCCTGCGGGAGCTGCGCTCCCCCGCTCACAGAACTTCGTTCTCCCTGAGAACGATCCGGTCAGGCGGGCGGCCTAGACCTGCATGATGTCTTTTTCTTTGGCCGCGGCGATGTCCTCGATTTTCTTGGTGAACTCGTCGGTCGTCTTCTGGACCTGCTCCAGCCCCTTGAATTTCTCGTCCTCGGTGATCTCTTTTTCCTTCTCCAGCTCTTCGACGAATTCCTTGGCCTCGCGGCGGAAGTTCCGGAGGGCGGTCTTCTCGTCCTCGAGCATCCGCTTGACTTTTTTGACGATCTCCCGCCGGCGCTCCTCGTCGAGGGGTGGAATCGGGATTTTCAGGAGCTTGCCGTCGTTGATCGGGTTGAAGCCGAGGTCGGCGGCCCGGACGGCCTTGTCGATGGCCTCGAGAAGGGTCTGGTCGTAGGGCTGGACGGTGACCAACGACGGGTCGGGGATGCCGATCTTGGCCATCTGGTTGACCGGGGTCGCCACGCCGTAGTAATCGACCTTGATGTCCTCGAAGATGCTGAGGTTGGCCCGGCCGGTCCGGAGCCGGCTGAGATCCTTCCGGAAATGCTCGAGGGAGGTTTTCATCTTCTTCTCGAGGTCGTGGAGGACGTCTTTGACCATGGGGCCTTCTCCTCAATAAACTTGGGTCCCGATGTTCTCGCCCCTGACCGCCCGGACGATGTTGCCCCGCCGGCCGAGGCTGAAGACGACGATCGGCAGGTCGTTGTCCTTGCAGAGCGAGATCGCCGTCGCGTCCATGACCTTGAGGCCGCGCTTGAGGACATCGAGATAGCGGATCTTCGCGTAGCGCTTGGCCCCGGGGGCCTTCTTGGGATCGGCCGAGTAGATCCCGTCGACGTTCGTCGCCTTGAGGATGACCTGGGCCTTGATCTCGAGGGCCCGGAGGGCGGCGGCCGTGTCGGTCGTGAAATACGGGCTGCCGATCCCGGCGCTGAAGATAACGACCCGGCCCTTGTCGAGATGCCGGAGGGCCCGCCGGCGGATGAACGGTTCGGCCACCGACCGCATCTCGATGGCCGAGACGTGGCGGGTGTCGACCCCGATTTTTTCCAGGGCGTCCTGGAGGGCGATCCCGTTGATGACCGTCGCCAGGAGGCCCATCTGGTCGGCGGCGACCCGCTCGACCCCCTCGGCCGTCCCCCGGACGCCGCGGAAGATGTTCCCCCCCCCGATCATGATCGCGACCTGGACGCCCAGGCCGCGGACATCCTTGATTTCCCGGGCGATCGAGGCCGCCGTGGGGAAATCGACCCCGAAGTCGCGCTTCCCGAGGAGGGACTCGCCCGAGAGCTTGAGAAGGACGCGGTCGAAGGCGGGCTTGGCGTCGGCCATGGGCGTCGGCCTCACTTCGCGATCTGGAAGCGGGCGAACCGCCCGATTTTCGTGTTCTCCTTGAACTTGGCGATGAATTGGGTCAGAAGGTCCTTGACCTTCACTTTGTCGTCGCGGATGTAGGTCTGCTCGAGAAGGCAGACCTCCTCGTAGAATTTCGCCAGCTTCCCTTCGACGATCTTGGCGATGATCTCGGGCGGCTTCTTGGAGTCCTTGAACTGCTCCCGGACGATCTCCCGCTCCTTCTCCAGGACCTCGGCCGGGATGTCGGCCGGGGCGACATACTTCGGGTTCGCCGCGGCGATGTGCATGGCGATGTTCTTGACGAGCTCCTTGAACTCCTCGTTCCGGGCGACGAAATCGGTCTCGCAGTTGACCTCGACGAGGACGCCCAGCTTCCCGGTCGTGTGGATGTAGGACCCGATGAGGCCGTCGCCGGCCGTCCGCTCGGCCTTCTCTTGGGCCCGGGCGTAGCCCTTTTTCCTCAGGATTTCGATGGCCTTGTCCATGTCGCCGCCGCCCTCCTCGAGGGCCCGTTTGCACTCCATCATCCCGATGCCGGTCCGCTCGCGGAGCTCCTTGACCCGGTCGGCCGAAATTTCCATGGTTGACTCCTTGGCTCCTCCCCGAGACGTGCGGTCAGACCGCGGGCGTGTCCTCGGCTTCATCGGCCGGGCTTTCCGCGGCCTTGTCCTCGAGCATAGACTTCTCGATCCGGGCCTTCTTGCCCTCGAGGATGGCCTCGGCGACCTTGGAGGAGAACAGCTCGATCGCCCGGACGGCGTCGTCGTTGCCGGGGATGGGGTAATTGATGTTCTCGGGATCGCCGTTCGTATCGACGATGGCCACGATGGGGACGCCCATCTTTTTGGCCTCGTAAAGGGCGATCTCCTCCTTGGAGGAGTCGATGACGAAGAGCGCGCCCGGGACGCCGGTCATGGGCTTGATCCCGCCCAAGTTCTTGCTGAGCTTGCGGTACACTTTCTCGAGCTTCGACTGCTCCTTCTTCGTCAGGAGCTCCCAGCGGCCGTCCTCGCGCATCTCCTCCATCTCGACGAGCTTGTCGATGGAGTGGCGGATGACCTTGAAGTTCGTCAGGAGGCCGCCGAGCCAGCGCTGGTTGACGTAGGCGCTCTCGCATTTCCCGGCCGCGTCCCGGACGATGTCCTGGGCCTGCTTTTTCGTCCCGACGAAAAGGACTTCCTGGCCGCTCTCGGCCAGGCCGCGGACGAAGGCCAGGGCTTCCTTGAAGACCTTGATCGTCTTCTGGAGGTCGATGATGTAAATCCCGTTGCGCTGGCCGTAGATGAACTCCTTCATCTTCGGGTTCCAGCGCTTCGTCTGATGCCCGAAGTGGACTCCGGCTTCCAACAATTCCTTCATCGTCACGGATACCACAGCATGCCTCCGTTACCGTTTGTGATACTGGGGAGCCTTGCGGGCGCCGAGCAGGCCGTATTTCTTGCGCTCCTTGATCCGGGCGTCGCGGGTGACGAGGCCGGCCGACTTGAGGGCGGGCTTGAGCTCGCGGTTGAACTCGATGAGGGCCCGGACGATCCCCAGGCGGATGGCCTCGGCCTGGCTGTGGACGCCGCCTCCCTCGACCCGCATGAAGATGTCGAATTTGTCGTCGGTCGCGGTCAATTGGAGCGGCTGCTTGATCGTCAGCCGGTGCGACTCGACGTGGAAATAATCGTCGAACGTCCGGTTCCTCTTGTTGACGAACAGGCTGAACTCGCCCTTGCCCGAGCGCAGAAAAACCCGGGCGATGGCCGTCTTCCGCTTGCCGGTGCCGTAATACTGGATCAGACTCACTGCTGCCGCCTCCTCGCTTTACACCCGGTACTCCCGCGGATTCTGGGCCCGGTGAGGATGCTCGCTTCCGCGGTAGACCTTGAGCTTCTTGTAGACCGCCCGGCCGAGCTTGTTCTTGGGGATCATCCCCCAGACGGCCTTCTTGATGACCTCCTCGGGCTTTTCGGCCAGGAGGTCCTGGAGGACGTCGGTCCGGAGCCCTCCGGGATACTGGGAATGGGAATAGTATTTTTTCTGGGCCGGCTTCCGCCCGCTGACGGCGACCCTGGCGGCGTTGATGACGACGACAAAATCGCCCGTGTCGACGAAGGGAGCGAAGATCGGCTTGTCTTTGCCGCGGAGCAGCGTCGCGACGGCCGTGGCCAGGCGGCCGAGGACCTTGCCCTCGGCGTCGACGATCCACCAGGCCGGTTTTAGGTCGCCCTTTTTCGGGACAAAAGTCTTCATCGGCGTAATCCTCAATGGGACGAAAAATGGAAACTCTGTCTACAAGTTTCGCAAAGGCAAAATGATGCCCTAAGATACTAAATCCGGAGGCCCGTGTCAACCAAAATCGCGGCGGCCTCGACCGGGGGCCCGGTCAGGCCGAAGTCCGCGAAAACCGGCGTTTTCGGGGGAAATAGCGGATGAAAACCAGGCCGGCCAGGAACCCCCCGATATGGGCGAACCAAGCCACCCCCCCGCCGATCCCGACGTTCAGGACCTGGCCGAGAAACCAGAGCCCCAGGATGATCGCCGCCGGGATCGGGACGACCGAGAAAAAGACGAGGGTTTGGACCCTGGCCCCGGGATAGAGGACGAAATAGGCCCCCAAGACGCCGGCGATCGCTCCGCTCGCGCCGATCATCGGGATGGTCGAATGGGGATGGGCGAGGATGTGCGTCCCGGCCGCGGCCAGGCCCGAAACGAGGTAGAAGAGGATGAACCGGACCGGACCCAGGAAATCTTCGACATTGTTCCCGAAAATCCAGAGGTAAAGCATGTTCCCGAGAAGATGGAGCAGGCTCCCGTGGAGGAACATCGAGGCGAACAGGGCCAGGACGGGAAAGATGCGCTCGACGGGGTATCCTTGATAAACCGTGAAATGGGTGATCTCGTACGGGATGGCCCCCATCCGAAGGACATGGGAGGTGAGCGTCGCCGGAGAGAAAACGTGGGCGGCGAAGACGGCGACGTTGACGGCGATGAGGAGGACGGTCAGGGCGGGGAAGCGCCGGGTCGGGTTCTCGTCGCGGAGAGGAAGGAACACGGCGGCCTCCCCTCAGGATGACGGGCGAGAGGACGGCCCGGGGCCGCTCAGCCCTTCTTCAGCTCCTTCTCGAGCTTGATCCTGTCGAGCTGCCGCTTGCGGATCTCGTCGAACTTCTCGCCGTAGCGGTCCGCCTCCGACGTGTACCGGGATTCGCGCTCGGGATAGACCTTGGCGTGGACGTTGATGTAGAGGATTTTCATGTAGGCGTACGAGTCGGGGAAATTGGGGTCGATCTCGATGGCCCTGAGGAGGTTCTTTTCGGCCTCCATGGCCACGGCCTCCTTGTCGGCCTGGGAGAGGAAGTTCTGGAGCTGGTAGACTTTCTGGAAGCGGTTGACGCCGATCGTGTAGTAGACCTCGGCGTTGTCCGGCTCGAGGGCCTGGCGGCGCTTGACGTACTCGAGGGCCCGGTCGAACTTGTCCTTGAATTCCGTCGGCGGGAGGTTGTCGTAATAATTCGCCATGTAGGCGTATCCCTGGACGTTCTCCGGGTCGGTCTCTATCCGGCGGAGATACATCTGCTCGGCCTTTTCCTTGAGCTCCTTCCGCTCGCCGGCGTACCGTTTGTAGAATTCGGCCACGACGTAATAGTTATTCATGTTCCCGGGCTCGAGCTCGATGATCCTGAGGAACATCTTCTCGGCCTGGTCGACGTCCCGGAGCCTGTCGTACATATCGCCGAGGCTGTAAATGATGTCCTTGTTGTTGGGATCGACTTTATAGGCCTTCAGGAGGGCGTCAAGGGCCTTGGCCGCTCTTTCCTTGTTCTCGGGCGTGTCTTTTCCGGGATTGAACAGGCTCTTGTAGCTCTCGCCGAGGAACCTATAGGCCTGGGTGAGCTCGGGGTTCAATCTGATGACTCTTTCATAGTCCTCGATGGCCCGGCTGAACTTGCCCTCGGTGAACAGGGCATTGGCGCTGTTGAAATAATAGTTGGCCTGAAGCTTGGACAGGCTCATGTTCTGGCAGGCGACCAGGGAAAAAGCCGCGATCAAGGCGAACGGAACGATGAGCCCCAGGCTCGTCCGTCTATGGCGCATGATAACCTCCTCGGACAGTCGTCCAATCGATGGCGGAGACGACATTTATAATACGAAGGGGCGATGAAAGTCAAATACGGCGCGACCTGACCGTTATACACTTTGCGTATTAGGCCCGAAATACCGATGGCGCGGCCGCCTCCCCCTCGCTGCATCACCCTGACGAGGGTCCCATTTCGCTTCGGGGGACACGGCCGCGCCATGGCTTTCTGGGTGAAAACGCAAAACTGTCATACGGTCAGCGGCGCGACCGGAGGACGACCCGGAGGGGAGTGCCCTCGAACCCGAAGGCCCGGCGGAGACGGCCCAGAAAAAATTTCTCCGAGGGCGGCGAGAAGTCCGTCGGGCCGCCGGTGAAGGCCAGGAAGGTCGGCGGAAGGATCCCTCGCTGGGTCATGTACTTGATCCGAAATCGCCGTCCCGCCCGGGAAACGGGCGGATTGTCGGCCTGGCTGCGGGCCAGAAAGGCGTTCAGCCGGGCCGTGGAGATCCTCCGCTGGGCGCTCATGAAAATCCTGTCCGCCGTCGCGAGGATCCCGGCAGCGCCCTTGCCGGTCAGGGCGCTGACGGGAAGCAGGGGGGCGTAACTCGCGAAATCGAGCCGGCCGGCGACGGCGGCCCGGGCTTCGGCCAGGGCGGCCCGCTCGTCCCGGACGAGGTCCCATTTGTTGAGGGCGATCAGGAGGGGCTTTCCGGAATCGAAGGCCAGGCGGGCCACGGCCGTGTCCTGCCTTGTCGGGAACTCGGCCGCGTCGAGGACGAGGCAGAGGACATCGGCCAGGGGGATGTTTTTCCGGGCCTTGATGACCCCGGCGCTCTCCCTTTCGTCCCCGACCTTGCCCAGCTTGCGGATCCCGGCCGTGTCGATGAGCCGATAGGCGTTCTCCCCCCGGCGGATGAGGATATCGCCGCTGTCGCGGGTCGTCCCCGGCGTTTCACTGACGATGAACCGCTCCTCCCCGCAGAGGCGGTTGGCCAGGGAGGACTTCCCGACGTTCGTCCGCCCGATGATGGCCACGGCCAGGGGCCGAGCCCCGTCCTCATCCGGAGCTTCGGGGGGCGGCGGGGGCAGGACGGCGGCGATGTCGGCCTCGAGCTCGTCGAGGCGGAGACGGTGTTCCGCCGAGACAAAATGGAGGCGGGGCGCTCCCAGGCGGAAATACTCCCCCTTCAACGGACGTTCGCGCTCGGTGTCGATCTTGTTGACGGCCACGAGAAGGGGCCGGTCGAGTTTCCGGAGCGAACGGAAGAGGTCCTCCTCGGCCGGGCTGAGGCCGCTCCGGCCGTCAAGGACGAGGACGAGAACGTCGGCCGCCCGGGCCGCCTCCCAGGCTTTGGCCTTGACCCGGGCCGAGAGGGATTCGGACTCGGCGTCGAAGAATCCTCCGGTGTCGATGAGCTCGACCGGCCGCCCGCCGACGACGGCCGCGGCCGAGACCCGGTCCCGGGTCATGCCCGGCAAGGCATGGACGAGGGCCCTCCTCCGGCCTAGGAGCCGGTTGAAGAGGGTCGATTTTCCGGCGTTGGGAAACCCGACGATGACGACCTGGGAAAGCCGGGCCACGTCAGTTCTTCGCGATCAACCCCATGTTCGGGAGGAGAGGGCGGTTGAGCCGGAGATGGCCGCTGAGGGTCTCCCGCTCCTCCCCGTCGACGAGGATGAGGACATTCTTGACCGACGCGAGGTTGGCCGTCAGGGAATTGACGACGGCGAAGATCGTCGCCGTCTCGGCCGAAGTCCCGGAGGGATGCCGGGCGACAAGATCCCGGGAGAAATCGACGTAGGCCGTGCCGTTCTTGGCGACAAAAACCTGCTCGAGCTTCGTCCCCGGCGGAAGGGGCGACAGGTTCCCCTCCAGACTCCCTCGGAGGAGCTCGTCCAGGATGGCCCGGGCTTCCCGGTCCGGGACCCCATCGGCCGGGATCTCCCGTTTTTCGCCGACGAGACGGTCGTCGTTTTCGCGGGCGAAAAAGACGGTCACCGTGCGGCGGGGAAGATTCCGGGCCTCCGCCTCGGAGAGGCCGGAGGCGGGCGCTCCGACGTCCTCGGCCGGACGGATGTCCTCCCGGCCTCCGCTCCGGATGAACCGGAAGGCCAGAACGGCCAGGAGGACGGTCAAAACGGCCAGAAGGACGGTCTTCGGACGGGGCATCCGGATCGTCCTACTGGGGAAAGAGCCTCAGGTAGCGGACGATTCCTCGGAACAGGGCCTGGGCGATCTGGTTCTGAAATTCGTCCTTGATGAGCTTCTGCTCCTCCTCGGGGCTGGAAATGAAAGCCATCTCGACGAGGACGGCCGGGCAGGCGACCCCGGTCAAGACTTTGAACGGGGCCTGCTTGATCCCCCGGTTTTCGATCCCGAGCGGCGGCTGGTTGAGCTCCTTCTGGATTTCCTCGGCCAGGCGGGCGCTCTGCCGGATGTGGGCGGCCTGGGCCATGTCCCACAGGATCATCGTCACGTCGTCCTTGGCTTCCGCCGAAATCCGCCCCTCGAGGGCGGCCGAGCTGTTTTCGAGGTAGGCCAGCTTGCGGGTCTCCTCGTCCGAGGCGTTGAGGCTCAGGAAGAACGTTTCCGCCCCCTGGGCGTTCTTCCGGAACGAGCCGTTCGTGTGGATGCTCAGAAAAAGGCCGGCATCGTTGTTGTTGGCCACGGCCGACCGGTTCTCGAGGGAGACATCGAGGTCTTTCTCCCTGGTCAGGACGACCCGGTAAGCCAGGTTCTGCTCGATGAGGCCTTTGAGCCTCAGGGCGACGGCCAGGGTGATGTCCTTCTCCAGGCTCCCGAATTTCCCCTTGGCCCCGACGTCGAGGCCGCCGTGGCCGGGGTCAATGACGATCGTCCGGGTCTTCTGCCCCCCGTCCGCGGCGGCCGGGACGGGAGCGGGCAGAAGGACGAGGGCGGCCAGGACGGCCGCTCCGGCCGCGGCGACCCGGCTATGCTGAGATCGGCTCATGTCCGTGGTGGAGGCGGCGGGAATCGAACCCGCGTCCGAAAGCAATCAGCGGAAAGGCCCTACATGCTTATCCCCGTCATTGATCTCGCCGCGCGGTGCCCGGCGGGGAAGGGGCCGCGCCGCCAGCCTCGATGAGGCTTCGCTCGCCGGGCCCGAGGCCGTCCCGGTCCGCTATCCCGCGGGTCGACGCTCCCCGGACGCCGCGGGAGAGCGCCCGAGGAACGGCTGGCCTAGATCTTAGGCCGCGACAGGCAGTGCTTCTGCACTTACTTGGCCCACCGTTTAACGAGGTGGATGGGATCTCGGCATGCGCCTTTGGCCTCACTGCCTCCGTCGAATCCGTTCGCCCCCGTGTTTCCATGAAGGCGTGGATCATTATAGGGTCGGGCCGGACCTCTTGTCAATTGGCCCGGCCCCGGCCGTCTGCTATAATTCGCCCGGCCATGGAGATTTCGGCTCGAAAGCGCCGTCGGGGCGCGGGATGAAGACCCCGGGCATCCGTTTCGGCGGCCGTCTCGTCGGACGGAGAAAGCGGGAGGCCCGGGACGTTCTCGCCGTCGCCCTCGTGGCTTTGGTTTCGGCCGGGCTCAGCGCGGCCGTCACCCTCGGCGAAACGGCCCGACGGTTCATTGACGGCTCGGTCCCCCATCCCCTGTTCCGATCCGCCCGGCATTTTCTTTTTCTCTTCCTCCTGGGCCTCCTCTTCCTGACCTACCGCCGGTGGCGGACGGCCGACAGGCGGGAACGGGAAATCGAGAACATCCTGGCGGCCATCAGCCCGGACGCTCTTCTCGTCGTCGATCTGGCCCGCCGAATCGCGATGTCCAGCCCGTCGGTCAAGCCAATGTTCGGCTATGAGCCGGAGGAGCTGATCGGCCGGACAACCGACCTCCTTTACGAGGACCGGAGGACGGACCGCCGGGTCCCGGAAATCCGCGACGAGATCGCCCGGACGGGCCATCATCTCGGGCGGGCCAGGGGCCGCCGCCGGAACGGGGCCCCGATGCCCCTCGAGATCATCAGCGCCGGTCTCTCGGGCGGAGGGGCCGTCCTTCTCGTCCGCGACATCTCCGACCGGGTCAAGGCCGAGGACGCCCTCGAGGAATCCCGGCGGAAAGCCGCGGCCGTCGTCGACAACGTCCTGGTCGGCCTCTTCCACGCCTCGGCCGAAGGCCGGCTGACCATGGCCAACGCCGCTTTGGCCCGGCTTTTCGGTTTTGGAACGCCGGCCGAGTTCCTGGCCGCGGTAAAAACCCTGGGGCCGGACCTGTTCGCCGACCCGGATCGACATCGGGAGCTCAGACGGCGGCTCGAGGCCGCGGATGAGGTCCTTCGTTTCGAAGCCCGTCTCCAGCGCCCGGGAGGCGCGCCTTTTTGGGCCTCCCTGAACCTCCGGGCCGTCCGCGACCCCGGCGGGACCCTCCGGGGTTATGACGGAGGGATCGAGGACATTTCCATCCGCCGGGAGGCCGAGGAGACCATGCGCCAGAGCCTGGAACGGCTCCGCAGGTCCACGGGCTCGATCATCGACGTCATGGTCATGGCCGTCGAGGCTCGCGACCCCTACACCTCGGGCCACCAACGGCGGGTCGCGGACCTGGCCCGGGCGATCGCCGCGGAGATGGGACTGCCCCGGGACCGGGTCGACGGCCTGAGGATGGCCGGGGTCGTCCATGATATCGGCAAAATCTCGATTCCGTCCGAGATCCTGACGACCCCCCGCAAGCTCTCGGAGATCGAATTCAACCTCGTCAAGTCGCACGCCCAGCTCGGCCACGACCTCATCAAGGACATCGATTTCCCCTGGCCGATCGCCGAGATGGTCCTCCAGCACCACGAGCGGCTCGACGGGAGCGGGTATCCCCGAGGGCTGAAGGGCGAGGCCGTCATGCTCGAAGCAAGAATCCTGGCCGTGGCCGACGTCGTCGAGGCCATCTCGTTCCATCGTCCCTACCGCCCGGCCTTGGGTTTGGACAGGGCCTTGGAAGACATCTCCCAAGGGAGGGGAACGCTCTACGACCCAGAGGTCGCCGACGCGTGCCTGAGGCTTTTCCGGGAGAAGGGATTCTCCTTCGACCGGCCAACGCGATCAGCCGAATTCCGACAAGGAGGATGACATGAAAAAGCGATTTGCCTTCATCGCGGCCGCGGCCGTTCTCGTCCTCGCCCAAGCGGCGGCGGCCCGGACGAAACTGCTCCGCTTTCCGGCCGTCCACGGCGACAAGGTCGCCTTCACCTACGCCGGCGACCTCTGGGTCGCGCCCGCGGCCGGCGGAACGGCCGTCCGTCTGACGGCCCATCCCGGGATGGAGCTCTTCGCCAAGTTCTCCCCCGACGGGAAATGGATCGCCTTCACCGGCCAGTACGACGGCGACGAGCAGGTGTACGTCATCCCCGTGACCGGCGGCGCGCCCACGCAGCTCACCTTTTATCCCGCCCGCGGCCCGCTGACGCCGCGCTGGGGTTGGGACAACCAGGTATACGGCTGGACCCGGGACGGCAGGTCGATCCTGTTCCGCTCGCACCGCGATTCGTGGACCCTCGGCATGACCCGGCTGTACACGGTTCCCATGACGGGCGGACCGGCCGAAGCTCTTCCCATGCCGGAGTCGGGCGCGGGAGACCTCTCCCCCGACGGGACCCAGACGGTCTATTCGCCGCTCTTTCGCGACTTCCGGCCCGAGAAGCGCTACGGCGGGGGCCAGGCCAATGACCTGTTCCTGTTCAATCTGAAGACCCACGATGCCCGCCGGATCATCGACCACCCGCGCGCGGACCGCGATCCCA
>Ga0194110_10007365_pt1 | contig 12702 bp, 9 predicted proteins | sample TA2Kig1200mmetaG_FD_146192 | JGI IMG/M metagenome (GOLD analysis project Ga0194110, IMG submission 146192) | Freshwater microbial communities from Lake Tanganyika, Tanzania - TA2015032 Kigoma Deep Cast 1200m | ecosystem: Environmental > Aquatic > Freshwater > Lake | place: Tanzania: Lake... | reverse complement strand
CGAAGTGGGCAGCAAAGGCACAGAGGGACAGACCCAGTCGAATCCAGGGGAGGCCAGTGCCTCTCGGGCGACTTGGAAGGCCGAGAAACGTACCGCGAGGGCCGGGTTGAAAGCCGCCGCCAGTTGGGTTGCGGAGCACGAGTTGTGGTTGTTGGCGGTTCCGGTCACGCTGATGCTCTTTTATGGCCGAGTACCCCTGCGGATCATCGGCGCCAGTTTGTTGTTGATCCCCATTCCCTGGCTATGCCGCTGGGCAGCAAAAGGCTACCTGACAGTCCGTACACCTATGGACTTGCCCATCGTGGCCCTGTTTGGCATGACATTGGTCGCACTGTATCCCTCAGTTGACCCCTTGATGAGTAAGCCGGTGCTATACAAGATGATCGTGGAGTTTGCCCTTTTCTACGGGTTGGTCAACAGTTTTCACTCCGAAAGACGGATACGGGCGGTAGTTGTTGTCTTGTTGCTAGCTGGTGTGGGAGCGTCACTCCTGGGCCTGGTTGGCACCGGCGGAATGACATACGACATTTCAGCCTTTTTGGGGGGGCATAAGGACCTCGCGATCCAACTTGTCAGGCGCTTGAACGAGGCAGGCTTCAATGGCAACATCGTGGGAGGCACAGTGGCCATGATATTCCCCACGTATCTATTCTTGTTTCTGTCTGATTCAAGAGGCCTTTGGAAGCTGTTCCTGGGCCTTTCACTTCCTTTAGTGGGAGGTGCGTTGCTGCTCACCCAATCCAGAGGGGCAATTGTCGGAGTAATCCTGGCCTTGCTGGTGGTAGGTATCTGGTGGAATCGGTGGGTCTTGGTGGGTATTCCCCTCTTGGCGGCCGGGATTCTGTGGGCGGGTCGCCACTTCGGAGCTCAGCAGGTAGCCGAGTTCCTGCTGGTCACTAACACCACCAGGACAGTGGCCGGGAGGTCCGAGTTATGGCAGCGAGCCATCTACATGATGCAGGACTTCCCCTACACCGGGATTGGCCTGGGGACCTTTGCCAGGGTAGCCCCTATACTGTACCCCTTTTTTCTCATAGGCCCCGATGCGAAGGTGCCCCACGCCCACAATCTCATCCTACAAGCAGGTGCTGATATGGGGGTTCCGGGCCTGGTGGCCTTTATCGGCTTCCTGACTGTTTTCTCCCTCATTGCTCTACAGACAGTCCGCTCAGCAAGAAACACCCCTCTAAAGCCTCTGTCCGCTGGTTTACTCTGTGGGTTCATGGTCTACCTGCTCCATGGGTTGGTAGACCACGTTACTTTCAGCACCAAGCCGGGGATAGCTATCTGGGCTATCATGGGCTTAATGGTGGCACTCTACTGTCACTACGATAAGCGAGATCTGGTCAGATGACCCGTGTAAAGCGAGAATGGCTGCTGGGAAGCGCCCTCACTCTACTTTCACTGGTATTGGCCCTCCGCCAAGTGGATACTCGGTATATCGTCGGGGCTTTCCGAAACACCCATTATGCCCTACTTGGTGTTGCATTTGGTCTGGTAATGGCTTCCACGGTGAGCACTGTTGTTCGTTGGCAGGTGCTGCTTGGTCCTGGGGCAGGGGGGCTGCGACAACTAATTCGTGTGTTCCTGGCTGCGCATGTGTTTAACGTGGTCTATCCAGCCAAGTTGGGAACGGTCTTGCGTGCTCACCTGGTAGGTGAGATGAGCAACATCAGCAAAAGTTTTGCCATCGGGACCGTGTTGGGTGAAAAGATCTTGGATAATGCGGTCTGGCTATGCCTGATACTGGCACTGCTTCCCATCATCCCCTCATCACCCTGGTTACACAGAATAGTCACCACTGGTATGATCGTGTTGCTGTTTGCGGTGCTAGCGTTGGTGTTGCTGTTTTGGTTTCATGGGCACTTATTCCCTGAACTGATCCGGCGGGTCAATCTATTCCGGCGTGGCTGGGTCCAGACGTTGTCCACCTATCTTGGCCAGGGACTCGAAGGTTTGGCGGCAGCCAACCGGCGCGAGGGCCGACTATCCCTTCTTCTGTTGACTCTGGTCGTGGCGGGGACTAATTGGTTGGTTGCCCAGACCACCTTGTGGGCCTTGAGGATCCATGTTCCCTGGGTCGCAGCCCCGCTGGTGCTCGGAGTGCTTCAGTGGGGAACGGAAGTGCCTTCTGTTCCAGGAAATATCGGTGTGTTTCACTACCTGTGTCTTCTTACCCTCGGCGTATTCGGTGTAGAGCCGAGCCTGGCATTCACCTATGGCGTTGTACTGCATGTACTGATCATGGTGCTACCGACTCTTATCGGCCTGGCCTGTCTATGGTCAGTCCGGGCGTTCATTTGGAAGTGGCGACAGCAAGAGAGGGTAGCTACACTTGTTGCATCCCCCCCGGAATTTCCATAAAACATAGAGTCGCAGCATCATCCTGGGCTCGGCACCATAGTCGGGATTGGTTTACTGCTCACTGCTGTGAAAACTGTCCTGGTTCACGATTTCTTCTGCAATCTTGGCGGTTCAGACGCCGTAGTCCAGGCATTGCACCAGTTGTTTCCTGATGCGCCGGTCTACACGATGATTGTCTATGACCGCAATCGTGATGCAGAGATTCTGCGGAATATGAAGCTGCAACTTTCATTCTTGCAGCGCATTCCCTGGGCACGGCGGAGCCACCAGCCATTCTTACCTCTGTTCCCAATAGCCATTGAGCAATTCAACCTGCGTGGCTACGATTTGATCATTAGCAGCAGCCATTCTTGTGCCAAAGGTGTCATCACTCCCCCCCAGACTCTGCACATATGCTACTGCCATACCCCGATGCGCTATGCCTGGGACATGTATCCCGAATATACCCGGCAGATGGGGCGGCTGGCTCGTGCAGTCACGGCTCTGGTGATGCACTACGTTCGGCTGTGGGATGTGTTAAGCTCCGCGCGAGTGGATTACTTCATCGCTAGCTCACGATTTGTGGCCCGTCGCATCTGGAAGTACTACCGTCGTGAAGCGACGGTGATTTACCCCCCAGTGGATACAGCGTACTTCGTGCCCGAAGACCGTGATGAGGACTATTACCTGGTGGTGTCCCGTTTGACAGGTTACAAGCGGATTGACCTGGCTGTCACGGCCTTTAATCGTCTGAAATACCCCCTGCGGATCATCGGCGATGGACCGGAGTTTCGACGATTGCAGGCCCTGGCCGGGCCGAATATCACCTTCCTCGGTTATCAGCCCCGGTCAACGGTTCGGGAACATCTGGCCCGCTGTCGGGCGTTGATCTTCCCCGGAGTAGAGGATTTTGGCATCGTACCGGTCGAAGCCCAGGCGTCTGGGAGACCAGTTATCGCCTATGCTGTGGGCGGCGCATTAGAGACGGTGGTGGATGGTATCACAGGGCTTTTCTTCCGAGAGCAGAACCCGACTGCCTTGTGCGAAGCTGTTGAGCGATGTGAACAGAATGTCTTTGACAAAAGTCTTATCCGCGAACACGCTCGCCAGTTTGATGTGGCCCGTTTTGCACATCAAATGCGGGCCTTCATCGCGGCGAAGGTGAGTGAGGGGTACGGCGATGTTGCCACGGCGTAGCTTGGCTGTGCGGATATGTCTCTTATCTGGTGATCTTCTCCTGACCTTGGGAGCGTTGCTGCTGGCCAACTTCACGCGGTATCGGGTGCCCTTAGGTCTGGAACCTGACCTGGTTTACGTGACCCCAGGGGTTGTCGCCCTCGTCTTGTCCATTTGGGGCGTGGTTTTCTCACTCTGGGGTGCTTACAATGAACACCACCTCCGCGATATAGATGCTGAAATCCGCGCTGTCTTCTTTGCGACCACCTTCTCATTGTTCGCCCTCGCCGCCTTTTTTTATTTCCTCAAGATCCAAAACTTCTCGCGACTTCTGTTTCTGTACTTTTACTTGATAGACCTGGCAGGGCTTATGGCTTTTCGCTGGGTGATGCGACATCTGTTCACCCGCTTGCGCCTGCCTGGCTATGGCCGCCGTCGCGCTCTCATCGTGGGTACTGGGCCAGAAGCTTGTGAGTTGACAGGCCAACTGCAAGGTTGGACGGACTATGAGGTTCTAGGATTCGTGGACGATGAGGACCAACTGATAGAAACGACGTCTCTCCCCTACCTGGGAGCAGCAACTGAATGTCCTGATCTGGTGAGCCGGTACAAAGTGGATGAGGTCTTTGTCACACTTGGTCACCATCGGACCAGTCTGGCCAGTCTGATATTGGCTTTGCAACCGTGCGGGGTGAAGATCCGCTTTATTCCCGACCTTTTGAATATCCTCACGGTGCACACGGCTATCGAAAGCTTGCGGGGCGTCCCGCTTGTCTCTGTCCGTGAACCACCTATTTCTGGCCTTAATGCTATTATCAAGCGGGGCTTCGATTTCTGCGGCGCTCTGATCGGCTTCGTGTTGTGTGCTCCGCTGATGATGGTGATTGGGCTGCTGATCAAGTTAGACTCTCCCGGAGCGGTGTTCTTCCGGCAAGAGCGGGCTGGCCGGTACGGAAGGCCTTTCCGAATGTGGAAATTCCGCACGATGGTGGCTGATGCCGAGCAACAGTTGTCTCAGCTTGTGGATATTGAGAAGCTTGAGCAGCCGGTGTTTAAGCTGAAGGAGGATCCGCGGGTGACGCGAGTGGGGCACTGGCTGCGCCAGACCAGTCTGGATGAATTGCCCCAGCTCATAAATGTGTTGCGCGGTGAGATGAGTTTGGTCGGCCCCCGGCCGGAACAGGTGGAGTTGGTCAAGCGCTACAATGCCTGGCAGGCGCAGCGCCTGCTGGTCAAACCAGGCATCACCGGCTCGATGCAGGTGAGTGGCCGTGGCGATTTACCCTTCGAGGAGCGGCAGAAACTGGAGTTGGCTTATATTGAGAACTACTCCCTGTGGGAAGATATCAAAATCTTGCTGAAGACCATCCCAGCCGTCCTTTCCACTCGAGGAGCTTATTGATGCGCGACAAGCGTTGGTGGCTGTTATTAATTGCTCTGGGGTTGGTGCGTGGCCTGATGTACAGCGCTGTCATCCCGCCCTGGCAGGGACCTGATGAGCCTCAGCATTTTGAATATGTTCGGCTTCTCCACGAGAAGCGTCGTTTACTTCAGTGGGGGGACAACATTCCAGCGGTAGAGCAAGAGATTATCGCTTCGATGGACCAGTTTGACTATTGGCGAACCGGACGCTATGTCCAGCTCGGTGCCACCTTCAACGAGATATGGGCCGGGTATGCTCATGACCTGCAGCAGCCCCCGTTGGCCTATCTGCTGTATCTGGGACCATTATTGGTAGCACCGAACGATATCGCATTGCAGCTCTATTTGATGCGCCTGCTCTCGATTCTTCTTAGCCTGGTTGTGATCGTTGCAGCTATTGTAATCGCCAACAAACTGTGGAAGACACATTCGACCTTGAGTTGGGCAATCCCTGCGTTTATCGTGTTTCTACCCACGTACATGGCCATGAGCGGTATGGTCAACAATGATCATCTGGCTGAAGCGGCCGTTTCCCTGGTGCTGGCCTCTTGGGTTTTGGCCTTCAAGCAGGGTCTATCTATCCCCCTGGTCAGTGCATTGATCGTGTTTTCTCCAATTGGGCTATTGGCCAAGCGCACCGCTGTGGTATTGTTGCCCGTGCACATGATTGCTGTTGTAATCTATCTTCGGTTGCATCATCCACGTCTCTTCTCCGGCAGGAATGTCGTCCTCACGCTCGGTGTTGGTGTGCTTGTGCTGACTTTTGTAATCTGGTTAGGCGGCACCGGACTGGCATGGCTATCGCAGCGCTATCCAACCGTCGCCGAATGGTTGCTTAAGATCTACTTATTCCTGCCATCAAAGGACTTTCCCTTATCATTGGATCACCCCTATTTCAGTTCTGAAGCTCGGAGCCTCTATGTCCACTATGCGCGTTTCTTGTTTGAGACCTTCTGGGGACGCTTTGCCCTCCTCCAGGTGCGGTGGCCTCCAGGTTTGTACATTCTAGCACTCATACTGAGCCTGCTGGCTCTGACTGGCTTGGTGCTATTTGGTCGCCGAGTGATGACCAATGCCCACCGGCTGCAACGCTGCCAATTAGCTGCTCTCTTGTTCTTCACCTTCAGCACTGTGGCCATGATTGCATTGGTCTATGCTAACGAAATTCGCCGCTGGGACATAAAGTGGGGCGGGTGGCCCCAGGGGCGCTATCTTTTTTTGACCATTGTCCCTATTGCCACCCTGTTTGTCCAAGGTTGGTCCGAGCTGGTGCCGCAGCGTCATCGTACTATGTGGGTGGCCGCTCTGATAGGCCTTCTGATTGTACTCGACACTTTCAGCATAGCTTTCTTGATCATTCCCTACTTCTATGGATGAAAGACCCGGTGGTCTGATCTCCCTGCGTTATCTGATTGCCCTTTTAGGCTTGCTGGGCCTAATGATTTTCGGCCTGACCTGCCTTGATTTCGCATCCATACACACCTCCCTTGGCATGTTCGTACGAACATTCACGCCACCAACGCCTACCACCACGCCGACGACCGCACCAAAGGCTACGCCTATGCCTACTCCAACGGTAACACGTACCCCGGCCCCGCCTCCCTCAGGTCCTATGACCCCTTTCGCCATTGACATGAGCGGGCGCGATACGGATTATGCCATGCGCGATCTGGCGGTGGCAGCCGGCTTTCGTTGGGTTAGAACCTTCGTGGGTTGGGGTGATGTCGAACCCGCTGAACCGGTAAATGGTCAGCATACCTATCATTGGCCTGATGGCTTGTTCGATGTCTATCGCAACGACCGTCGGCTTGCCCCCCTGGTCGTGGTAGCCGCCCCCAACCCGACCTGGGCTGTGCCGCAAGGTCAGCGAGTGTGTGGTCCCATTGATCCTGCGCACCTGGCCGACTTTGGTGAATTCGTGTACCAACTAGTGGCTCGCTATGCCGATGTGGCCTCGCATTGGGTCTTCTACAACGAACAAGATCAGTGGATGGATCATCCTGGTCATGATGCCGGTGGGTGTTGGGGTGGACATGGAGCCGAGTATACCCAGATGGTGGCTGTGGCCTGGGATGCGGCTCACAGCGCCGATCCCGATGCTAAGGTCATTTTCGGCGGTGTGGCGTACGAGCCGGTGTGGGATCGAGGTCGGACGTGGGATCCGTTCTTCTTGCGGGATGTCTTCCGGTACATGGGGGATAATCCACGGCCGGCTGGCCGGGATTACGTGGACATGGTCATGGCCAACCAGTATGACTTCGGTCGGGATGACTGGGATGGGGGAGCCGACACTCTACCGCGGAACCAGGGTGTCATCGCTAAATTCCGCCAGGCGGTGAGCGATGCCAGTTTCGACGCCAACACGCTTGCGGCGTATTCTGTAGCGCGGTGGCAGTCAGAATATGGGTTGGACAAGCCGATGGGGGCCAGCGAAGTCGGTCTACAGGTTAGCTCAGGTTGCTCCGATGTGCAGATATGTGAGGAATTGCAGGCGCGCTATGTTGTCCACGTGAATGTGCATGGGCTGGTGGCTGACTTGAAGATCATCGCCTGGTACACGCTGGTGGACAAGGAAAGGGACTCGTTGAAATATGGCTTGCTGCGGAGCGATTTGACGCCTCGGCCGGCGTACTACGCCTATCAGGTGCTGACAGAGCAGCTTAATGGCTACAAGTTTGATCAACAGTTGATTGTGTCTGGTAAGCCCAACCTTCAGATATACCGATTTGATCAGGGTGGGGTCAAGAAGTTAGTGGTGTGGCGTGACAGTGGAGGCAGAATCAAGAGTGAGGATCACAACGCTACGGAGACGATGACCATCAGCGCAGCCGAGTTAGGGACTTGGACCGGATGGGTGATGATTACAGACAAATCTGGAAGGTCCCGCGTTCTGCGGGCGCCTATTGAGGCCACTCTGGAAATCTCCTCCGATCCGGTCTTTGTTACAAATCTGCAGGTAACACCATAGCGCGGCGCTGCCGCAACCCAACGTGGGCAAATTGCCAATTTGCCCTACAATTCGCGTGGACGACGCAAATGTTGCAGGGTAATACTTTAATGGTGCGCTCACTTGCTGGTCGCGCCAGGGAAGCGTTACATGCTCAAGTTGTTAAAGAAGCTCGTCGAGCTAGTTTTCGTGTATGAACGGCAAATGCTCGTTGGCTTGTTCATCATTGCCCTGGTAGCGCGGTTAGGAGCTGTGATCTACCTTGGCGTACCATATCCGGTCTACGAAGATCTGATGGAGCCGGGGCAGATCGCCCAGAACCTGGTCCGGGGCGCTGGCTACACGTTTGATTTCTACGGCTACCGGACTGAAGCTCCTCTCAAGGCCTTCATACCGCCGCTCTACCCCCTGCTTGTTTATCTTGTCTTGCGTTGGGCACCTGAACCCGCCATCACCTTAGGCCTGGCTCAGGCGCTCTTCAGTAGCCTTATGGTCATGTTCATGTATCTACTAATTCGAGAGGTTGCGGACCGCTCTACTGCTCTGTTATCAGCCTCACTTACAGCGATGTATCCGGTCTTTCTTGTCCAGGCGGCCTGCCCTTTGCCCACAACTTTGGTCAGTTGCCTGATAACGGCTGTGATGACTGCGACGGTTTTTCTGCGGCGTGAAGGCTATGGCTGGAGTCTGGCTCTGGGCCTGGCTCTGGGACTTGCTGCCCTGGCCCGAACCACAATGCTTGGACTGATCCCGATTGCCATCCTTTGGTTGTGGCTAAATCGCCCTGACGTGTCGCGAGCCTGGCGCAAGCTGGCTATTGCCTTGGTGGTGACTGCGTTGGTTACCTCTCCCTGGCTCATACGAAATTACTTTGTCTTCGGAAAATGGGTGTTCTCGACGAACGCGGGAATAACTTTCTGGAACGGCAATAACCCATTTACAACCGGAAGCGGGTGGGACGTTTACATTGAGCGCTTGCGTCAGTATAGTGGGCGCCCATTTCCCTATTATCCAGCGAACGGAATCGTGACCCCGAGGCCTTATCCTTTGCCGAAGGGGCTGGAAACCCAGGTCGGTCAATTGGATGAACTCGAACTGGATCGGCAGCTCTTTCAAGCTGGTATGGAGTTTATCCAGACACAGCCTCGGCTATGGTTGAGCCTGATGGCCCAAAAGTTGGTCAGCTTCTGGTGGTTCCGTCCCAACATTGGAACGGTTACATATCTGTATAACCCCAAGTGGCTTCTTCCTTACAGGCTGATTTATATTCCTCTGCTTTCCCTTGCTGTGATTGGTATTGTTCTTTCCTTCAAGCAATGGCGGAGGTATAGCCTTTTCTACGCCTGTTTCGCTTACTTCACCTGTGCATACGTGGCCTTCAATATAGTCTCACGTTACCGTTTCGAGATAGAACAGTTCCTGCTCTTCTTTGCCAGTCTGGCACTGACCCAGGGGATTGCGTGGCGGGAAACCCTCTCGGCGAGATCTGGGGATGGATGGGAAAGATTGGCTCGCCAGAATGCAGAGTTCTACATTTGCACAACTCTGGATCAAGATGAGTTTTTTCCCTCTGGCGACAGAACAATCGCTGGCGTTCTCCATGAATATGGGCGGCTCTTAAGCGAATACGGTTTTGCACTCGAAATTGGGTGCGGCGTGGGCAGGCTTACCATACCGTTGGCGAGGGTTTTTCGGCACGTAACCGCAGTGGATATCTCGCCCACTATGCTCAACAAGTTGGCGGCTAACTGTTCTCGGCTTGGCGTGAGAAATGTGGAGGGGTGTACTCCTTCTGACAATTGGATACGAGAGTTATGCTATGACTTTGCGATTTCTTTGCTTGTATTTCAACATATCGAAGACTATGCCACCATCCAGAATTACGTGGCCGGCATCCACAGGTCGCTAAAGCCAGGTGGTATTGCCCTGCTGCAATTTGATACCAGACCACGCACATTAGCATATCGTCTGCGCAATCTCATCCCTGACGCCCTTCTACCCAGGACACAGAGACGGGGCATTAGAAGGATTCGAAGATCACGTGAAGAGCTACTGGCCCTGCTGTCTGAAGTGGGGTTTAGCCTACTGGCTAACGATGGGAAGCAATCCGAGTCAGAGGTCTTTGTATTGAGGAAAGTTTGAGTCCCTGATGGTCAAAGTCGTGTTCTCTCTCATGTTGTTCTCACTGATCCTGTTTCTCCCTTGCCAGATTGGCGAGGAGGGAGTACGTGAGGCACCAAACGGTGCTGCGTTGGCTGTTCCCAGACCAGACTTGGGCCAGCCATTGGCTAACGCCGGGTTCACTCCACCTTATCTCATCACCCCAATCGAGGCTGCGTCCGCCACGCTGAGCTCTGTGCCAACAGGTCCAACAGTGATTCCAAGCTTAGCTGTGTCTGTGACAGCCATGCCAAAGCCGGCGCCGCCGGCCGCGATCGTTACCAGCACAGGATTTGTGGAAGTTGCTCATCTTGCCACACCCACCGGAATCGCCACCGATGTGCTTCGCGCCAAGACCACACCGGTGCCGCTGCTAGATAGCCTGGTCAGGAACAGACCATCCATATGGGGAAACAAGGGATTCTATGTTTTGCTTGGCCTTGTCTATATAGTGTTACTCGGTCTGTTCATAAAGCAAATCCTGAGCAGCGTTGGGCGTAAGCCATGACCTGCACGGTGAATTCACACATAGTTCACGCAGGTTTTACGCCAATTTCATGCCCAAATAAACGAATCCTTGGTATACTTGATACAATAAAGAGATAGTGTGGCAATGGCCCAATGGAAGACAAGTGTTAGTCGTATCTTAACGCGATCTTTACCTGTTTCCATCCTTTTTGCCCTTGACAAAGGCAAGGAAGGTCTGGTATAATGTTATTGCGCAAGGTAAAGGTTTGCAATTGCATAAGATCCGGTAAAGGGCAAACTCATCGAAAGGTGGGGCGTCAAGCTACCGGCCTACGTTAACAGACAACCAATGTCACTAATTCTAGGAGAGGAGCTTTGACATGCTTAAAAGAACTATAGCGCGATCTGTTCCTTCCACAATGATTGCGGTTTTAATCTTCTCATTGGTGTTTGCAGCCTTCGCTTCCCCACCACTGGCCGGATGTGGGTTGCCCGGAGATCTGAACAATGATGGCAGGGTTAACATCGAAGACATCATGCTGGTAGCCAACGCCTGGCGGAGTACCGATCCGGCAGATATAGCTAGCTACGACCTCGACGGCGACGGTGATATAGACATCGTGGACATCATGCTAGTGGCGAGGGAATGGGGGAATTCCTGTGCTGTTGCGCCTTGGGCTATTGACATGAGTGGGCTGGATACTGACCCTGCCATGCGGGACCTGGCGGCGGCAGCCGGCTTCCGTTGGGTGAGGACATTCATAAATTGGCGGGGCATTGAGCCCAATGAGCCAGTGAATGGTCAACATACTTACAACTGGTCATGGACGGATAGCCTGTTTAACGTCTACCGCAACGATCGGCGTCTACTGCCCTTAGTTGTAGTGGCGGCGCCGAACCCAGATTGGGCGGCTGTGTCCTATGATTCGCGGCGTTGTGGTCCCATCGATCCTGCACACCTGAACGACTTCGGCGAATTTGTGTATCAATTGGTATCCCGCTATGCGGATGTGGCGCAGTATTGGGTTTTCTACAACGAGCAGGACCACTGGACTCACCGCACGAGTGATCACGACGCGGGTGGATGCTGGGGTGGCCACGGGGCTGAGTATGCACAGATGCTGGCGGTGGCCTGGGATGCGGCCCACAGGGCCGATCCCGAGGCCCAGGTGATCTTCGGCGGTGTGGCCTATGAGCCGGTCTGGAACCAGGGTGTTCATTGGGATCGGTTGTTCTTCCGGGATGTGTTCCGCTACATGTATGATAACCCAGGTCCGGGTTACGTAGACATCATTTTAGCCAATCAGTACAACGCCTACCGGGATGACTGGGATAGGACCTTGCCGCAATACCAGGAGATTATCGCCAAGTTCAAGGGGGCGAAGGACGACGACAGTTTCAATGCCACCATAGCGAAGGCGTACTCCATTGCTCGGTGGCAGTCGGCGTATGGGTTAGACAAGCCGATAGGAGCCAGTGAAGTTGGTTTGCAGGTTAGCTCAGGCTGCTCATCAGAAGCTGTTTGTGAGGAGTTGCAGGCGCGCCACGCTGTCCACGTGAACGTGCGGGGGCTAGCGGCTGGTTTGAAGATCATCACCTGGTACACGCTGGTAGACAAGCCGACCGATCCGTTAAAATATGGTTTGGTGCGGAGTGATTTGACGCTTCGGCCAGCCTACACTGCGTATCAGGTGCTGACCCAGCAACTGGATGGTTATGAGTTTGATCAACAGTTGGTGGTATCTGGCAAGCCGAACATACAGGCGTATCGGTTTGATCGGGATGGGGCGAAGAAGCTGGTGTTGTGGCGTGACAGTGGGGAAAAGATCAAGAGTCAGAGCACCACAGCTACAGAGACGATGATTGTCAGTGCGGCCGAGCTCGGGACATGGACCGGACAAGTGCGCGTCACGTATAAGCTAGGCAATTCTACTACCTACAGCGGCACCTCTTCAGTCAGTTTGACCTTCTCATCCGATCCGATCTACGTTGAAGCAGTACAGTAAGCTGATACTCCTGCACTGCTCTTGAGCAGTCAAAGGTGTCAGGGGGGAAGCCCAGGTGCATTTCACTTTTGGGGCAGAATGTGCGATAATAGCGAGAGCAAATCGTGTCGGAGGTGAGTGAGGATGAAGAGCTCTCGCGAAGAAAGAAAAGCCAGGTTAATGAAGGTCGCCGAAGAGGTG
>Ga0194110_10007351_pt1 | contig 12712 bp, 6 predicted proteins | sample TA2Kig1200mmetaG_FD_146192 | JGI IMG/M metagenome (GOLD analysis project Ga0194110, IMG submission 146192) | Freshwater microbial communities from Lake Tanganyika, Tanzania - TA2015032 Kigoma Deep Cast 1200m | ecosystem: Environmental > Aquatic > Freshwater > Lake | place: Tanzania: Lake... | reverse complement strand
GGATGATAACTACGGTGGCGGCTGCGAAACCTTCACCAGCGATGATTCCAACTTGTCTGATAACAGCATCGGCAATGATCAAGTCTCCTCGGCCAAGGTCGAGTTACGACCTAGCCCTTGTAACCCAAACGCCGACCAAGTAGCCCTGTTTGTGGACGCAGATTATCGTGGTCAATGTGTGGTAAAGGGTATTGGCCAGTACCCGAACCCTGGTGCCATCGGCCTGCCTAATGATTCTATCTCGTCCGTTAAGGTTGGGGGAAACGTCAAGGCTATACTGTGTCGGGATGACAACTACGGTGGCGGCTGTGAAACCTTTACCAGCAACGATTCTAACCTGTCTGACAATAGTATCGGCAACGACCAGGTCTCCTCAGCCAAGGTCGAGCGACGACTACAACCTCCCAATGCTCCGTCCAATCTGTCCGCCACAGCGGTCTCGGCGAGCCAGATCAACCTTTCTTGGCGGGACAACTCCGACAACGAGACAGGGTTCAAGATCTATCGCAATGGCAGCTACCTCACCTCCGTCGGTGCCAACGTGACCGGCTATCAGAATACCGGGCTGAATTGCGGCACCAGCTACTCCTACTACGTGAAGGCCTACAACAGCGCCGGTGAGTCCGAGACCAGCAATACCGCTAGTGCCACCACCCAAGCCTGCGGCCCGGCAATCACGGTAGACGGCGTCTCAGTGGACTGGTGCCAGGGGGGCGGTGCAAGTGTTCAAGAGATCTCTGCAGGACCTTTGCCTGTACCCGTGAAGGTTGAGAGGTTGCAAACGCAGTTGGCAGCGCAGCCTAGTGGCCCCTTCCAGATAGGGAGGAAGATCTGTATGGGCATTGGGGCTACCAACCACACCGTCAGCGCGATTTCCACCTATTGGTCGTGGACCACGTACAATTCTTCAGGCGTCAAGATCCAACAGCTTTCCTACGATGATTGGCCCTGGACGATGAACCCTGGCGGGGCGGGCGCAGGCTGGGGTCCCACGATTCCATACAACCTGACACCTGGACTATACACCTTCGTGGGTTCAATTCGGTATGATTCTAGCGTGGCATCCAAGAGCACGACTTTCTCCATCATTGGGGTCTACGGTGATTCAGCCGACTTTGATGGCGATGGACGGGTCGACCCCGCCGTCTGGAACCCGACCAATGGTAAGTGGTCCATCAAGGGAAGCAAGGGGCAGAGCTTCTTCCCAACCTGGGGCGGCCAGGGCAACACCCCCGCGCCGGGCAACTACGATGGCGATGGGAAAACCGACATTGCGACCTGGAACCCAGCCAATGGCAAGTGGTCCATCAAGGGGAGCAAGGGGCAGAACCTCTTCCCAACCTGGGGCGGTCAAAACGACATCCCGGTGCCCGGTGACTACGACGGCGATGGGAAAACCGACATTGCGACCTGGAACCCGGCCAATGGTAAATGGTACATTAAGGGGAGCAAGGGGCAGAACCTCTTCCCTACCTGGGGTGGTCAGAACAACATCCCGGTGCCTGGTGACTACGACGGCGATGGAAAAACCGACATTGCGACCTGGAACCCGGCCAGTGGTAAGTGGTACATCAAGGGGAGCAAGGGGCAGAATCTTTTCCCAACCTGGGGCGGTCAGAACAACATCCCGGTGCCCGGTGACTACGACGGGGATGGGAAAACCGACATTGCGACCTGGAACCCGGCCAATGGTAAGTGGTACATCAAGGGGAGCAAGGGGCAGAACCTCTTCCCAATCTGGGGGGGCCAAAACAACATTCCGGTCTCTGTGCCATAGCCAAACTTGCCTGGGTACAGCAGTACCCTCATCAAGCGCTCCAGTGACAGGGGGATGACCGCCTCCCCTCATGGAGGCTTCACCCAGGACAAGCCGCTTGTTAGTGACTTTGACGGGGATGGGAAGGCAGATGCGGGGATTTATCGGAATGGCTGGTGGTTCATCAAACGCTCCAGCGACGGGGGGATGACAGCGTTTCCTCATGGTGGGTTGCCCCAGGATATTGCGCTGAACCAGGGCTTTCGCACGAATGTTTGGAAGTAGGAGTAAATCTTACCTCGCTTAATGTGAGTTTAGGTGCATGTCAGAGGAGGCTTGTTCATAGATGTGAGCTACTGAGTTTGCATGTCAATTTAACTCAACACTGAGCCACCAAGTAGCATGGGAGGTGCTACGATGAGTGCGAACAAGAATAGAATTGGTCCTTATCAAGCGGCCACAGATGGCCGCCAGATTCGGCTCACCACTGAGCCGTCAAGTAGCAGAGGAGGTGCTATGATGAGTGCGAACCAGAATGGGGTTGGTCCCTACCAGGCCGTCGCAGGCTGTCGCCAGAGCGGGGGAGTACGTCACGCCCTCCGCTCGTTGATGATTTTGGTGGCCCTGTGCAGTCTCATCGTCATGCTGCCTATGCCGCCCTCTTCAGCATCACCCGGGCTTGCCGGGCCGGCAGACGCACCCTTATTGTCAGATGGCCAATTTGTGTATGGGCCCAACGTGATTCCACCAAAGGAAGAGCCGAGTGGACCTATCACGTCTATTCCGGGACCGGTACAACCCGCGGTGACACCAACCCAAGCATCCCAGGCTTCTCAGGTCATAGAGCCCCTTCTCGCAGAGGGCCAATTCGTCTTTGGTCCCAATGTCGGGGAGTTTGATCTGAAAGCGTTTCTTCAAGATCACAACAGTCCATTTGTGGGATACGCAGATGTGATTCTCGCGCAGGCCGATTATTTCAGTATCAATCCCCGAGTTTTGGTAACTGTCTTGCATATCCTCTATCAAGGGCAGGACCTTGGCTTTGAATTTCCCCAGCAAGTGCATTTAATCGCAAGCTCACTTCGGGAAGCATTCTCTTGGCACCGATATACTTTGGGCGAAATGGCAGTTGCTCTCGATGCTTCCATCGAGGCCACTATTGCGGTAGGTAAGATAAATTTCGCTATACGCGCACCAAACTCTGCCTCTTTTGCTATAGCTTCCACGCTTTCCAAGTATGCTAACAGTTTAGATGAATGGAAAAGAATGACGAATAGCTTCCAAAAAGTCTACAGAGATTTCTTTCCCGATAGTGACCCTCTTGATAACTCAAATAACCTCACTCCACCTGGGCCTCCGCCGTCCGATCTTCTTCAACTGCCATTCCCGCGAGGGGAGGCGTGGAAGTTTAACGGTCCACACCACTATATGGGCGACAGCTGGGGCGGAAGTAAGCGACCAATGTCAAGCATGGATTTTGGGATTGTCGGTTCTTGCGATGCGCCTCCGGATATGTGGGCTGTAGCAGCAGCCAGCGGCACAATACAGCCTAAGAGGTCGAACTACGGCCTGCGCATCGATCACGGCAACGGGTGGTTCACGGCCTACTACCATCTTCGGGATATATGGCAGAGATTTAATCCCAACGGCGGCAGCTGGGTGAATAAGAACGACCCTTTGGGGCGTATTTCTTGCCTACATGACCCTGGTGGGTTCGCAACTGCACCACACGTCCATTTCTCGTTGCTGTATAATGGCGAGTATGTCGATATTGCACGGCCAAATCCCCAGGGAGGCAGAACCTACTTATCGGGCTACCAGGTGTATGAGGGGAGTGGCGCCTATTACGGCAAGTTGGTGCGCGAGAGAGAAATTCTCGCAGGCAACTATGTCTACAATGACAACGGTTCTCCTAACCCGGCTTATTTGAATTTCACCGTCAAGCTGAAAAACAACAACTCACCTTCGGGCGACCACAGCGCTGAAGTGGCAGTAGTTGTTTTGCAGCCAGGGACGAACCGCATCTTATTTGGGCCAACAAAGGTGCAGACAAATGCCAGTGGCTCCTACAGCGGGCTTCGCCTAACCGGTATTCAGCCTGGTACTTACCATATATGCACAAAGGCAAAATACTACCTTGGCCAGTGTGCATGGAATATCAATGTAAATCCGGGTGCTACAATTAGCATTGATTTCAGCAACAACGGGAGTACACCCGCATGGCCCGGAGATATTGATCGTTATGGTGAAGATAATCAGATCAATACTCTAGACCGCGAGATGTTCATGAGTGATTTCAGATTGTACGCAGGACAGTGTGGCCAGTTCCGCTTCGATATTAATCGAGATGGCTGTTTGAACACTCACGATTGGTCAATAATCTTAGCCACATGGAATTACCACCCTGTTGGAGAAGGAGTGTTTAATAAGGCGTTTCCACTATCCACTCAGGCCAATAGCAAAGAAGAAAGCAGAGTTATCATCAACGGGACGGGCACGGTGAGCCTGCAACCAGACTTTGTCCAGAAATGGGAAGGCGATATCTTTGGGGTATCTATCAACATAGATACAGGTGGGAACTCTGTTACCGGTGCAGATGTCAAGTTGTTTTACGACCCAGGTGTATTAGAGATCCTAGATGAAGACGCCAGCAAAGCAGGAATACAAATTAGTAACGGCAGCATATTTCCTACCGTGTCCAGAAATGATGTTGACACTTCTCAAGGGATCGTGTCATTTGGAGCTGCATATGGCACTGGCAGCAATCAGTTCAATGGTGCGGGAACGTTGGCTGTCTTGCGTTTTCGTGTTGTTCATGGGACGCCTCCATTGTTGTACACGATGGTGATTCCCGTGGTCAGTTCGGGTGCCTCTGATGATTCAAACGCATCACAGTTTAGCACGGCTATGGATGTTTTACAATCGTCTTCCGTGGCTTCTTACATACTCTATGGGACACCCCGCGCGGCACCTTCGATTTCACTCTCCCCCGCGTCGAATAGCATTCTAGGACAGACTCTAGTTAATGCGACAGCCCAGGTTAGCGACCCATACAATCAAGTAGAGTGTGTAAATTTTGGACTATACCCGAACTCCGGCGGTTCAGTATCCGCAAGCGATTGCGATGGTTCAGATGGCTGGAGCGCATTACTTGACGCGAGCGGGATACCAGATCAGACTGGAGTAAGGCTGACTGCCAATGTACTTCTTCGCACGACACAGGGAGACTACGCTGCTCAGAGTACAAATATCACGCTTGATAGAACTGCTCCTCAACTTAATTTTATCTACTTTACCCCGTACACTCCATCCCAGGGTGACAATGTTCGAGTAGATATTAGTGTTAGTGATAACATGTCTCCGGAGGTCTATACGGAGCTCTGGGTTAACACAGCGAATGACTCCTCCGATCATGGCGATTGGGAACTTGTTGATGCAGATTTCTTGGCTCCCCCTAGCCCCACTTTGCCCAATCTGATATGGGATACGCAGAATTTTGCTCCTGGGTCTCATCTAGTAGCCGTTACCGTGCAGGATTGCGCAGGGAATTGGAATTCATGGACTACTGTGGTCGAGTTACGACCTAACTTGCCGGATCTGGTCGTGCAGAGCATCTCCATTAGTCCCAGGAATCCCCAAGTCAATCAAGGCGTCGTGACAATCGTGGTGGTCAAGAACCAGGGCGCGGGTGCAGCAACCGGCGCCCTTGAGATGCAGAAAGAGTGCTTACCTCGGCCTGATGTTGTTCCAGACCAAGATCTGCAGGCTAGAGGCACCAGCTTCTGGACAGATTTGTACCTGGATCGCCAGCCCACAGGTGTTGGTGATTGGGATAGCATTTGTTACTGGGAAACCGACTCTCTGGCTGCAGGAGATACTGCTAGCTTTGATTGCACACACTCTGGTTTCAGCACTGCTGGAAATCACAATCTGCATGTGCAGGTTGATTCCGGGGGGAATGTCAACGAGAGCAAAGAAGACAACAACATCGCTGGACCAACCCCGTTTGCGATTGGCTTCTCCCTCGCTCGTGCCGACTCCGCTGATTTCAATGGTGATAAGCAGGCTGACATAACCGTCTGGAACCCGTCCAATGGCAAGTGGTACATCAAGGGGAGCAAGGGACAGAACCTCTTCCCAACCTGGGGTGGCCAGAACAACATCCCGGTGCCCGGCGACTACGACGGCGATGGGAAGACCGACATTGCGACCTGGAACCCGGCCAATGGTAAGTGGTACATCAAGGGCAGCAAGGGACAGAACCTCTTCCCAACCTGGGGTGGCCAGAACAACATCCCGGTGCCCGGTGACTACGACGGCGATGGGAAAACCGACATTGCGACCTGGAACCCGGCCAATGGTAAATGGTACATCAAGGGGAGCAAGGGACAGAACCTCTTCCCAATCTGGGGTGGCCAGAACGACATCCCGGTGCCCGGTGACTACGACGGTGATGGGAAAACCGACATTGCGACGTGGAACCCGGCCAATGGTAAGTGGTACATCAAGGGGAGCAAGGGACAGAACCTCTTCCCAACCTGGGGGGGGCAGAACAACATCCCGGTGCCCGGTGACTACGACGGTGATGGGAAAACCGACATTGCGACCTGGAATCCGGCCAATGGTAAGTGGTACATTAAGGGGAGCAAGGGACAGAACCTCTTCCCAACCTGGGGTGGTCAAGGCAACATCCCGGTGCTTGGTGACTACGACGGGGATGGGAAAACCGACGTTGCGACCTGGAACCCGGCCAATGGTAAGTGGTACATCAAGGGGAGCAAGGGGCAGAACCTCTTCCCAATCTGGGGTGGTGCAACCAATATCCCAGTTTCTGCACCATAATAATATTCGCTCATATTGGAATACGGAGCGCAGCATGCCCACCGTATGGGCAGTTGCGTACGCTATTGCAATATGAGCAATTCTATTTATTGTAGGAGGCTGGGGAAGCACTTGCTTCCCCTATTATGTTTGAAATTATGTTTAACGGGTGTCAACGAACTAAACGTGTTGCTCTTTGGTTACTCCTATTCATCATTATCCTTAGTCGTATCCCTGCTGTCTACAACCACACAGCGAGAAATATAGGGATTACACTCCTAGCACATGCCAAGTATGTGGCCGACACAGCAACCCACGGCCAAGCTCGCTTGGATGCTCTCATATCTGCTGAGAATTGGCTGCACAAGGCTCTACGATGGAGTAATAACGATCCCGTATCACACCAGGGATTGGGATGGATTTATGATGCTAAAGGTGATTTGAGGGCAGCAAGCACCGAATGGCAAAGGGGGAACCTTTCAGCCGAAATGTTTTTCGGTCTAGGTGATCAAGCTCTCAAGACGGAATGTTTTGAGGAGGCAAGAGCCAATTATGAACGCGCTTTCACCATAAACCCACAGTACAGAAGCGCCTATTATTACCGTCAGCATCTTGTAACGGCGGGGATGGGCCAAGAAGCTACCACGCCAGATGCATTTGAAGCAGCTATTGCCACTGATGACGGTTGGTTGAATACAGAAGAGCGGGTTCGCGCTTGGGTAAGTTGGGGGCTATGGTTCTATGACCGGGAGCGATACCCAGAAGCGGAGAATGCGATAGACACGGCGATTGCTATCGCTTCCAGATTTTCGGGGGAGATACAACCCTCCTTGCTTTCGGAAGTATATTATTGGCTAGGGCGAACTCTATCCCAACAGAAGCAATTGAAAGGGGCACACGCTGCATATCAGTCAGCTATTTCCAGCAACCCAACAAATGTGGATGCTTATATGCACTATGGACTAACCGCGTGGTATCTGGGTAATCTGGATGAATCGGTCAGTGCACTCAAGAAGGCCTTAAGCCTCAGCCCTCGAAGGCCATGGACGTATGTATGGCTGGCAAGTGTTTTGTATGAACGAGACCGGGACATAAAAGAGGCAAAAGGATTGCTTGAGCAGGCTATTCAATTCGGTACCAACGATCCGGCCGTCTTAGAATCTGTCATTAGCTTTTGGAAGAATACAGTAAAGGATGAGAGCCGGACTAAAGCCTATTGTAAGAGCATACGGGATTCAAGTGATGAGGTTGTCTACTCTAGCTTAAAGGCGCTGTGCGAGGAATGAAAAGCCTGTGAAACCGATCAGTGCTGAAGGGTCAATTGAGTTACCGACTCCGTGGGCGAAGAGCGGTGCATTTGCAATCCTGGACCAAGCACTTTTTGCAGGAGCGAATTTCCTGGCGAACATTCTACTTGCCCGCTGGCTCTCGCCGGAACAGTATGGTGCCTTTGCAGTGGCGTATTCGGCCTTTCTGCTCCTGGGCAGCTTTCACACGGCGGCCCTTACGGAGCCTTTGCTTGTCTTCGGAGCAGGCAAATACGCCAACTGCATCAATAAGTATCTTGGATTACTCCTTTACGGGCATGCGGGCCTTTCACTTGTGGTCAGCTTATTTCTTGCGATAGCAGCGCTTATCTTTTGGCAGTTTGGGTCGGCTGCGATTGCTCAATCACTTAGTGGGCTGGCATTCGCGTCTCCGTTCGTGTTGCTGTTGTGGCTGGTCCGGCGGGCCTTCTATGTATCCCTAGAACCCGAGTGGGCCGCGACGGGAGGCGCGCTTTATCTCCTGCTGATGTTGGCCGGGATGTATGGGCTTTACCAAGGGCATATGCTCTCCTCAGGCTCGGCGCTGATGGTCATGGGAATTGCAGGGCTGATAGCGGGTCTGTGGCTAACCTTCCGTCAGCGACCGCAGTGGCGATTCAGCCAAGGGAATCCGACACCAAGAATGGTGCTTGCTGACCATTGGGTTTATGGGAGGTGGGCAGTTGCTACTGCCGCCCTGATATGGGTTCCGGGCAACATCTACTACGCACTTTTGCCCATCTGGCTGGGGTTAGAAGGTACGGCCGCACTGCGGGCAGTTATGAACCTGATCATGCCCGTGCTTCACGCCAACTCGGCCCTATCTGTGCTTCTGGTTCCGCTATTTGTAAAGGCGTTCAAGGAAATGGGGCAAGCGGGGCTCCGTCGCAGAGTGCGTCAGAGTCTTCTTTTATTTGGAGCAAGCTCGGCGTTATATTTTGGCTTTCTTATTCTCTTCCGCAGCAAGTTGATGGGTTGGCTTTACGGCGAGAAATACGGAGGCTGTGGCGACTTACTGCTCATCGCAGGTCTATTGCCTCTGTCTGCAGGTGCTGTTGCCGCATTAGGTGGTGCCTTGCGGGCAATGGAGTTGCCAAACCGGGTCTTTTGGTGCTATGTCGTATCTACTGCTGTCACCTTAACGGTCGGCCTTGGGCTTGCTGCTACTTTGGGTGTGGCTGGCGCAGGCATAGGTTTGCTGGTTTCCTCAGTTGCCACAGCGGTCAGTATGACCAGCTTTCTTCGCAGCATAATTTTATAAACTAGCGGGGAGCAGTCATGAGGATAACGCATTTTCTATTAGGACGTTGCAATCCCGACAGCGCCAATGGTGTGGACAAAACAGTGTACCACCTCAGCAAAGCTCAAGCTATGCTGGGCCACGACGTCGCCGTTTTCTCAATTACAGCAAAGCCTGCTATTCCAATAGAGCGGGGCACGGTAAAGACCTATAGTCCAGAGAAGCTCCCTATCAGATTGCCCAGAGGCCTCGTCGAAGACCTTTTTGAATGGAAGCCCGACGTTGTCCACCTACATTCTGTCTATATCCCTCAAAATGCTATTCTTGCCAAACATCTGCGATCACGGCGTATTCCTTACGTCGTTACCCCGAACGGGGGGCTATCTCCTTATGTTCTTAGACGCCGATGGTATCTCAAGGTACCCTACAGGTTGCTGGTAGAGCGGCCCTATCTAAACCGTGCTACATTCGTTCACGCGGTAACTGATCAGAAAGACATACGACACTATGGTGTCAAGGTACCTATTGTGGTTGCTTCCAACGGAGTTGATGTAGCCTTGATTCCGGATAATTTGAACCCAAATGCAATCGTCAATCGCTTTCCAAATTTCGGTAGCAAGAGGATATTCGTCTTTCTCGGCCGACTAGACATATTTCATAAAGGCCTGGATCTTCTTGTGCATGGCTTTCAAGAGAGTCTTAAAGGAACTAGTGCGATTCTGATTCTGGTAGGACCGGATTGGCGAGGAGATCGTCGGCAGCTAGAGAAACTTGTGCAAAATTTGGGCATTTCTTCACAGGTTTTCTTTTTGGGGCCTGCCTATGGGAAGGAGAAGTTTGACCTTCTGGCCAGTGCTGATGTGTTCGTGCATACATCGCGGTGGGAGGGAGCATCCTTTTCCGTTTTAGAAGCTCTCGCCTGTGGGAAGCCTTGTCTGCTTACTCAGGCAGCCGATCCCACAGGCCTAATCGAGCAACAGAGGGCAGGGGTCGTTGTACGAACCGATGTGAAGGATATCGCCAGAGGCTTTCAGGAGATGGCTGCATTAGATCGATCTGAGCTGCGAAGCATGGGCAGCAAGGCGCGGGCTATCGTGGAATTGGAGTTCAACTGGGAAGGGATAGCAAGAACGTTATTGGAGGCCTATGGATCTTATGCTACAACGAAATAATGGGGAGAAACTTGTGGGAAGGATCACCATCGCTGAAGCCGTTGCTGAGGCATGGAACCAAAAAGGGATCAACTATGCGATTATGCATGGAGTGGAGGAGTATCCTGCCTCGGTTGGTAGGGACTTGGATATTCTGATTCAGGCAGATCAGGAACAGCAAGCTCTTATGGTGGCAACGAGGGTCTTTCAAGAGCACGGTTGGTCTATTGTTCATCCCCCTGCTATATGGGGTGAACGATTGGTTGCTTTTCTATCTTGGCATCAAGCGCTAGAAATCCATGCTTTAACGAGGCTGTCATGGAGGAACGTGCTCTTTAGAAACCATCCTAATGCCATAGTTTATAAAGGGCCTTTCAAAATCGATCCGTGGGCATCATTTGTCAAGAGGGTGCTCATCCCCCTGCTGGTCGGTGATACCAAGCGCTTTCTCCTAAAGCCGCATGAACTCGCCTTTCAAGAACGGGAATGGGAATTTGCACTAACTCTATTATCACGATTCTTGGGCAACAAACTGACTCCTATTTTGCTGGAGGGAATTAGGCAGAACAATACAGAAGGGATAGAAGGGTTGTTGCCCAAGTTAAAGCGGACTATGATGGTGCGTGCCTTTGTTAATAACCCTGTGACTTCAATAGAAGGCATTCTCCGCTCTGCTTGGAGAAGAGTTCTTCAACCTTTCATGGCAAGCGCTCCCGTTTTGGCTTTGGTAGGGCCAGATGGGGTGGGAAAATCTACGCTAATAAAGGCTTTAGCTGATGATCCCTCTATATTTACTAAGGTGGTGAAAAGACACTGGCGACCTGGTTTACTACCCCAGTTAGGGGCATTCATACGACGACCATCATCTCAACTAGAGTCAGATGGAGTGGTCCTGCCACGTAGAACGCCAGGAGGGTCTCACTGGCTGCGGTTATGCTACTACTTTGCTGATTTCTTACTCGGACATTTTTTGAAGGACAGGATTGACTCAAGCCGACAGCAGTTGGTGCTATATGACCGCTGTGCTTTGGACATGGCGGTAGACCCTATACGCTACGGTCTTTCATCATCGCGAGGCGCCAGAGCTCTTTGGCGCTTAATCCCCAAGCCGGACTTGGTAATTCTACTCTATGACGAACCAGATCAGATTCTGTCTCGAAAATCAGAGTTGGAGAAGAGCGAAATTGAACGTCAACTCGCGGAATGGTTGCGGCTGGCGGAGCAAGGAGAAGTAGAGGTGATCATCCCTGTGGATGCTCCACCAGAAGGGATAGTCAATCGTGTGAGAGACCTGATTGTGGAGGCATTCGCGGAGAAAAACGGTGGCATATTTTCGCCTGAGAGAACCTCTGAAAGGAACATCAACTGGCTTGCCTCTGCCTTCGCGAGTAGGGGTGAGCAAGTGCAAATTGAATGCACAAGGGCGATCAGTGGTGCCAGGGGATCACAGATGGGACACGATTGCTGAGTTCGGGCTTGTCTCATTGGGTGATGGACGCGGTTATCTGGTTCCCCTTACTTCCCGTCGCGCAGCGTCAGCCGGCCTAAGTTTATACAACGCCCAGAGCGTGAAAGCCCGATTCGCAAAAGGGATGCTGACAGCAGGGCTTAGACTTGGCCTCGCCCAGCCGTTCTTGAGGAAGGTTCGGTTTGAAGTTGGTGGCAATCCGGACAGTATCGAACGAAGCAGAGCCCTGATACTGAACTATCTAGGAGAAGTCCTGGGGCGTGACGACCTGACCTTTGCCATCTCTCTGGGAACCCCAGGGCCTCATCGGAAACCAGTGATTCAGCTTATGACGCCACATGGCGGGATCTTAGGGTATGTGAAGGTTGGTTGGAACGAGGCGACGAATATGCTGGTACGCCATGAAGCGGAGGTCCTCCGGGAGCTGGCTGGCATTCCTCTTTCCTCGCTTATGATGCCTCGTGTGCTGCATAGTGGTTGGTGGGGGGAACGTTTCCTTTGCATCCAGCTAACCCCGGGCGGTTCGCTGGAAGCTCCTTCACAAGAGTTCACGCCCCAACATCTCGAAGTCTTGAAGGAAATCGCAGCGATTCGGACCGCCTGGATGCCCCTTAGGCAAAGTTCCTTCTGGAAGGCACTCAAAGGGAGTCTTCAAGAAATTCCAGGCGCTTACTATCACCATGTCCTACAACAGGGCATCAATGCGGTGGAAGCCTGGGTCGGAGATACACCTTTGCCCTTCCACTTCCGCCATGGAGACTTTGTCCCCTGGAACATGAAGGAAGTGAACGATCGGTTATTCTTCTTCGACTGGGAATACGCTGCTTTTGAAGCATCTCCAGGCTGGGACCTGTTTCACTTCTTCGTCCAGTCTATGTTGCTGCTCGGAAAATGGCATACCGAGCAAGTTTATGCCGCTTTTCAGAGGGGGAAACCGCCACATCAGTGGATAGAACGCTATCTAGCAAG
>Ga0194110_10007345_pt1 | contig 12716 bp, 10 predicted proteins | sample TA2Kig1200mmetaG_FD_146192 | JGI IMG/M metagenome (GOLD analysis project Ga0194110, IMG submission 146192) | Freshwater microbial communities from Lake Tanganyika, Tanzania - TA2015032 Kigoma Deep Cast 1200m | ecosystem: Environmental > Aquatic > Freshwater > Lake | place: Tanzania: Lake... | reverse complement strand
GGGAGCATAGGGAGCCAGGTAATCGGCAATATCTGGAAAGATAACCTCCTTGGACATGGAACTATCATAATCTATAATCCCTTAAAAAGCAAACCAATCTGTCGGAGTAGTACTAAAAGCGGGGTGATTATATCCTTTTCAACTTTTTCCGTTGCAGTGATATAGAAAGGCTTGGCCCCTCGGCCCTTCTCCTTGGTTCCTCTCTCAAGCGTGATGTAGCCGGCCTTTGATAAAGGGTAAAGAACCTGTTTGGGGAGGTTCTTTTCATCAAATTTAACTCCATAGGTAATAGTGGCAAGTTTCTCCACTTCATTAGAGGGATGAGTCCCACCTCCCAGATTGGCGAGAGTTTTGAGGAAAGCTTTTTGCTCCCGGTTGAAAATGGAAATAACTTCCACATCCTCGGGAGATGCCCCCAAAATTTCTCTCAGGCGGTCTTCATTGATCTGCCAACCCTTTATAAAAACACCAGCTTTTTCAAGCCAGAGGCGCATAATGCTGGCGTGCTTTCCTCCCCGAGGGAAAGAAACTCCCCTTTCATCCAACCATTCTCTTAAATCGATAAGTTTTACGGTTTGGCCCCCGGCCTGCATATCCTGAATACACTGGATAAATGTAATGCCATGGAGGTTCAATAGAATATGTCGGGCTAATTCAGCAGAAAGTTCAGCTTCATCAAACCTTAATTCATAAATTTTAAGGCCGAATTCTGTGAGATTAGCGTTCCGGTCAATAAGGCCATATGCAATCATGCCCAACTTGGCATTATTGGCCAGCTTTTTCCGGTTATATTCGCTGGTCGCATAAGACTCGAAATAGGCTTCCCTTACCGCAGTTTCGAAGGCTTTCCAGTCTCCGCCGTGGTTTTTTGCCAACTCTAAAATTTGAGACAAGTTTATTTGGGAAGGGGAGAATTCGCTGCCAAATGGAAGGTCACTTTTGCGCAAGGGAATCCTTTAAAAAACTATATGTATGTTTCAGTTAGCGGTTATGACTCAATATATTGTATAATTTAATTAATGTCCAGAAAAATTCTAATTTTTCAGCTTTGCTCCCTGGACGAGGAACCCTGGTTGTTGACGGCCTTTCCGACTTACTTTACCATCTCCCCCGGTTTCAGGGCAATGACTTCGATATTTTCGCCCTTGAGGAGGTCTCGGAGTTCCTCCGGGGTGCCGGTGAGCACCGGGAAAGTGCCGTAGTGCATGGGGATGACCCAGCGGGGCTGGAGCATCCGGCATGCATAAGCCGCCTCCGGGGGGCTCATGACGTAGTGGCTGCCGATGGGGAGTAGGGCCAAGTCCGGGTGGTACAGGTCCCGGATGAGCTCCATGTCTTTAAAGGCCGCGGTGTCCCCCGCATGATACGCCGTGAAGCCGTTGTCAAAGCGCATCACAAAGCCCACCGGGTCCCCCGCGGCGATGATCTCCCCCTGGTGCTCCACCGTGGAGGAGTGCACCGCCTGGGTCATGGTCACCTTGACCCCGGGGAACTCGAAGGTCCCCCCCTTGTTCATGCCGATGACGCGGGCCACCCCCCATTGGGCCAGGATCACGCTCAATTCGTGGATGGCCACCACCGGCGCATTGGTTTTTTGGGCCGCCTCCACCGTGTCCCCCACGTGGTCGCCGTGGCCGTGGGTCACCAGGATGAGGTCCACTTTCCCCACCTGCTCCACCGGGGTCTGGAGCAGGGGGTTGGAGAGCCAGGGGTCGATGAGCACCGTAACCCCGGCGCCGCTCAGTTTAAACGCTGCATGTCCGTAGAAAGTGACGCTCACGCCACGACCGATTTTGGCTGCCATAGCTCCTCCCTGGTAATGGGTTGCGGTTTACGGTCATGAGCAATGGTGGGCCGTGCCCACCCTACAGGCACAGCCGGGGGCGGCTGCGCTACATTTCAAAGATTTCCGGAAACTGCCTGACCCTGACCCCTGAAACCTGACACCTGTCCCTCACCTGACCATTTCCTCCAGGGCCTCCAGGTTTTTCCTAAGACCCAAGACGATGAGAGTGTCGCCAGGATGCAGGGCCGTCTCGGGGGTGGGGTTGAAGAGCATTTCGCCGTCGGCCCGTTTGATGGCCACGATGATGAGGTTAAATTGCTGGCGGATGCCCGTGTCCTTGAGGGGCAGGCCCAAGAGCGGAGAGGTGGTGCCCACCGCGATCTCTTCCATGGACCATTCCACCCCTTCGTGCATGGCCAACTCCATGAAAGTCACCACCGTGGGCCTTAGGATGGTGTGGGCCATCTTGCGGCCCCCCATTTCATGGGGGGACTCCACCTTATCCGCCCCGGCCCGGAGGAGCTTCTGCTCCGAGCCCAGCTCTTCCCCCCGGGCCACGATGAACAGGTTGGGGTTGAGGCTGCGGGCCGTGAGGGTGATATAGACGTTGCCGGCGTCGGAGTGGAGCACCGCCACCAGCCCCTTGGCCCGTTCAATGCCGGCCTCCAGGAGCACCTCCTCCCGGGTGGCGTCTCCGGCCACGAAGGAGTAATCCAGGGTTTCCAGCCGGGCCAGGACTTCCGGATTATTTTCCACGATGACCACGGGAAGCCCCCGCTGTTTAAGTTGGCGGGCAATGATCTCCCCGATGCGGCCGAAGCCGCAGATGATGTAATGATTATACAGTTTCTGCAAGCGCTTCACTAATCTCCGCTTCCCCAGCGCTTCTCGGATTTCCCCTTCCACCACCACCCGGGCCAGGGCGGTGACGATATAGAGCATGACCCCCATGCCCGACAGGATGAGGAGTATATTGTAAACCTGGCCGGTTCGGGATAGGGGGTGCACCTCCCGGTAGCCCACGGTGGAAAGGGTAGTCACCGTCATGTACAGGGCGTCAAAAAAACTCCAGCCTTCGATCCAGACATAGCCCAGGCTGCCCAGAACCAGGAGGGCCATGAGGACTCCGGCCAGGGTCAGGAGTTTGCGTAGAGTGATCATGCCGGTAGCCCGGGCGCGGCCAGGCTCGCATTTCCAGTATGGTTATCCGAAAATCCCAGGCAATAACGGGACCTCAACCTTCTTACCTTCCTCCGCGGGTCAAAAACGCTTTCCAGGTATCTTACCACATAAGGGGCCGAGGTTCAGGCAAGAATTTCTTTCTATGAGGCAGTGAGTTGAGAAATGCCTGGGCCTTTATTTCACAGGCCGGAGGCCTGTGCCACTGTTTCCCCTTGGGACACAAACAAAGGGCGGGTTTAAAACCCGCCCCTGGAATAAGCTGCAAAGTTCCTATGGTTTATTCCTGCACTAGCGCTTCGGCCACGTAGGCGTCGGTAATCAGCACATTGAAATACTTGCCCTTCAAGCAGGCCCGGATGGCCTCGGTTTTCTCCAGCCCCCCGGCCACCGCGATAATGAAGCGGTTTTCCTGGGCCGCGGCCTTCTGGAGTTCCGGCGCGGTGACCCCCACGATGCGCTTGGTGAGCGCCCCCAGTTCCGCATCTTTGCCGTCGATCATGGCCTTGCCCTTGGCGTTGATGGGAGTGTGGTTGATCTCCGCCACCACGCCCTTGGCCGCCAACTGCTCGGCGCTCAGTCCCAACTCCTGGGAAGCCAGGGCCATGAACCCCGGCTTGGCTTCCGCCAGGTAGCCGATGGCCAGCAGCATGATGTCCACGTCGCCGATTTCTTTATAGATTTTCGAGAGGGCGGGGTTGGCCTCAATCTGCTTTTCGTATTCCTTGCGGGAGGTCACCGGCATGGACGGCAGGTTGTAGGCCTCGGCGTCGGGGTACTTGGTGCTCATCATGCCCACCAGGGCGTTGGAGGTCAGCCCCGGCATGGTGAAAATGCGGGTCAGGGACAGTGGGTAGATCTTGGGGGCCGCCAGGCGTTCCGGTTCCAGATAGGTCACCAGGTAATACAAGGTCTTGCCGCAGGAAATGCCGATTTTGGCCCCTTCCCAGGCAATCTCTTCCACGTAGTGGGCCGCCTCCCGGGCTATGGTCTTTTGAATGGCGTCAAAGTCTTTGATCCCAGGGTCCACCACCCTCACTTCCCGGAGGTGCGGATACCTGGCCTGGAGCTGGTCTTCCAGGTCGCTGCGCCGGGGGATGGCGGACTTTTCAAAGATAAAGGCCATTACCTGGGGCAGGGTGGTGTATTCCATTTCATGGAGGCCCAGGCGGTGAGGCTCAAAAGGCCCGTGGCGCCTCATATAGTTGGCCACGCGGTTGGCTTCCTTGCGAGCCTCATCAAAGGCCACGTCGGAGAACAGGTCCACCGGTCCGATCAGCTTACCATGACAGAGTTGGTAACCCGCGGCGATGACCCGGGGCGGGCCGTCAAAACGGATGGGCCGGGCGTCGGCAAAGCTCACCGGCATCAGGGGACCGTGGTGGGAGCCCCGCATCCAGCCTTCCACCAGGTGGGGAAAAGCGAAGGGCTCCAGCACTTCGCCCACCGCGGGGAAGCCGCTTTGGCAGCGGATAACCATCACCGGGTCGTCTTTGCCCACGTACCGCCCGGCGATCAAGCCCAGTTTCTGGGAAGAGGCCACCGCGGCCTGTTCGTTATCCTTTTTCCGGTAGATGCCCTCGATGACGTAGCGGCCCGAGGCGCCGATCAAAACCAGGAGGTCGTACATGTCTTCCGGGCAGGACAGGATCCACTCCTTGTGTTCTATGACGTCCAGGACCCGGAAGCGGAAACCCCGGTGCATGGAGGGGTCGATGACCAGGCCGGCGGTGTTGAAGGGGTCGCCGAACATCTTGAAGAGCGGCAGGTTCCAGGCCCCCGGGGAGGTCTTGTCCGCCATGAAGATGATGATGGGTTCGCTCTTGCGCTCCACGAAGCTCATTTCCGCCACGCCCGGGCCCATACCTTTGACGTTGCCGGAGAAGGCGTCGGCCAGCATATCCTGCCCGGCGCCGTAAAGCTTCAGGCGCTTGGCCAGTTCCGTGAGGTCCAGAAAAGTGTCCCAGGCAAATTTGTGGATTACTTCATCTTCTTCCCCCCGGTGATGGGTCATGATCAGTTCCACGTCGTCCCCGACATAGAGGACCTGGCCATCCACCAGCAGCCCCCGGGCCACCGCGTCCTGAACGTGCTTCTTGGCCAGCTCGATCATCTCCGGATGGCTGGTGCAGTGCCCCACCCATCCGCCCACGTCTGCCTTGATGACTGATAAGGTAATCTTCTCACTCATAACCGACAAATCCTTTCCGGGGGTATATTATTAGAAAAACTGATAAATTACAGGCGTCGTTTTTGGACAAGCTTTTACTGCTTATCTTTTTTATCTAATACGTCAGGGCGAACAAATCAACCATTTAATGGATGCCTAATGGGGAAATCTTTTCAAATGAGGGAAGCCTCACCGCAACCTCTGAAACAAGAAGATAACAATGGGGAAGAGGCGCGCCATCAATTTCTTTGTCAGATGCCCGGCGGTTGTGGTAAACATTAGCCATGCGCGCCCTCACCTGCATCGCCTGGCTTCTCTTGGGAATCTCGATGACCGGGGCCGTGGGCTGTGTGACGCCCCGGCCCGCGGCTCTTCCCGGCGTCACTCTCCAGCCTGGCCGCTTTTTGGAGTCCTTTTACCGGGACCCGGAATTTGTTCCCGAGCGGTCCAACTACGTCCTGGAGTCCTTTAACGTGGAACTGGCCGTGGATATGGCCTCCGAAACCTTTCAGGCCATGCTCCGGGAGGAGATGGGCCGGGCCTGGGACGCCAATGGCCTGAAGCTGGGGGCCGCGGAAGACGCCTGCCGGGTTTCGGGCACGGTGCACCACGTGGAGGTGGGAGGCAGCCGCATCCGGTTCTTAATGGGAAAAATTCACGCGGATTTATCCATTTCCGGCGTCATCACCCGGGGGGAAAAGACCCTGTTCGCTTTCCAGGACCGGATTCACCTCACCACTCCGGTAAGGCCGGGCCGGGCCGCGCCCAAGGAGGGGGAACTGCTGGTGCGCCGGGCGGTCCAGGAATTTGCGGCTCATCTGCTCAACGAAATCCTCCTTCAGGGGTTGCCCCCGGCGGAAGGGTAAATCTCTCCGAAAACCCGGACGATGAGGCGGGGCCGGGCGGCCGAGGTGGTGGTCAGCTCGATGACCCCGTTATAACGCCCCGCCTCTGTCCGCTTGTTTTTCACTTCCAGGACGTAAACCTTGTTGGGGACTTCGGGTTTAAGGGAGATTTCCACGTCTGACGGCTGAAGACTGGTGCGGTATTCCGTGATCTGCCAGGGGACCGTGAGATTGGAGATGAAACGCACCTGGCCCTTGAGGTCGTCGGCGGGCGCGCCCCTCAGGCGGACGATGTGGCTGGGCTTGATCTCGACGATGGGCCGGGCTTCCCCCTTCATGATCAGGACGAATTCCCGCTGCCCCGGGTCGTTGGTGAAGACCTTGGTGCGCTTGGTGAACTGCCGCAGCACCGAGAAGGCCTTGATGCTCAGGGTTATCTTTCCCTGGCCCCCCGGGGCAATCTGTTTGTCGTAATCAGCCGCGGTGCAGGCGCAGTCCGGGTCAATGTATTCAATGGCCAGGGGCGCGTCTCCGGTATTTTGAATCACAAAGCTGTGGCGCAGTTCCACGTCTTCCGACACCAAGCCGAAGTCGTGGGTGTTTTGGGAGAGAGATAGTTTAGGAGCCGCGGCCAGCCCGGGGGCGCAAAAGAGCAAGACTGCCGCCACATTCAACAACATCGAACCCATGTGTCCAAAAAATTGCCGGTTCATCCTCTAGGTCCGTTTCAAAGAGAAATTTAGTGGCACAGCGCGGCCTTTGGCCGCAACCAAACTAAAAAATAACCTAATTACTTTAATCAAATCAAGGTGTTACAGGCAAAATCTTCGCGAAAAAACCAGAAACTCGGATTCAGTAGCACAGGCCTCCGGCCTGCGAAATGCATTTGGTCTTCATTAACCTAGCTACAGGCTGAAAGCCTGCGCGCATCCTCCATTGATTATATCCATACGGACGCCCTAGGAAAAGGCAAGGTTTGCCCGGCTTTATAAAATTCTCCCCTGGCGGCAAAGATTTCCCTGTATTTTCCAGGGGATTTATTAAATAATAAACCTTATTCAACCAGGGCAGGGCCGGGTAGGGGTTGGTGGAATCCTCAGTTCCGAAAAGCTACTTAATTGTGTGGCACAGGGTAAAGCCTGCGGCTACAGAAACTTTTCATAATTTGCGGGTAAGCCAACGGCTCATGAGCGACTGTCACTGGCTTACTGGTTACTGATTTACTGATTTACTGATCACTGATCACTGATCACTGACCACTGATCACTGGTTACTGGTTACTAATTTTCAGGGGGGACGCCGCCCATGACGCCCATGAGCCGGGTGCACCGCCAGACTCGGGAAACGGACGTGGAATTGGAACTGGAACTGGACGGCCGGGGAGAAGCCGCGGTGGACACCGGCATCCCCTTCCTGGACCACATGCTCCACCTGTTTGCGGCCCACGGCTACTTTGACCTGAAGGTCACGGCCACCGGCGATTTGGAGGTGGACCAGCACCACACCGTGGAAGACGTGGGCATCTGCCTGGGCCACGCCTTCCGGGAGGCCCTCCAGGCCCGGCAAGGCTTCCGGCGCTACGGCGAGGCCCAGGCGCCCATGGACGAGGCCCTGGCCCGGGTGGCGGTGGACCTGAGCAACCGGCCCTATCTCCACTTCGACGTGAAGTTCCCCCCGGGAGGCGCGTCCCTGGACCCCCAACTGGTGAAGGAGTTCTGGCGGGCCGTATCCATCCACGGCGGCATGACCTTGCACATTGCCGTGCCCTACGGCGACAACACCCACCACATCATCGAAGCCGTCTTCAAGGCTGCGGGCCGGGCCCTGGACATGGCCACCCAACCCGAACCCCGGGCCCAAGGGACGCCGTCCACCAAGGGAGTGCTGTGATTTGCCGCCATGAAAATTGTCAACACCATCGGATTGGCTTTTTTCATGGTATCGGTGGCATTGCTCCCGGTCCTGGGTGCGGAATGGGTGCCGGAAATCTACTTGACCGGGCTGGACCTGGCCAGTCAGGGTAGATTTTCCGAAGGTAAGAAAATATTTCAAGAAATATTGACGTCGGACCCGTTTTTTGACCGGGCGGAGCGATGCCTGAAAATTCTTGCCGACCTGGAAAGCCGAAAGATAACCACCGAGACGGCCTCCCACCTCTTCCAAGGTCTATCTCACTATTATCGGGACCGGTTTGACGAGGCCCTGGCCGAAGCCAACCTGGCTTTGAAGATAAACCCCCAATACTCGAGGGCCTATAATGTCCGGGGAGGGTTCTATTACGGCATGGCCAGGTATGGCCAGGCCGTGGCCGACTTCGACCGGGCCTTGGAGCTGGACCCTGGATTTGCCGCGGCTTACTATAATCGTGGCTGCACCCATTTACAAACCGGGCAACATGACCGGGCCCTGGCGGATTTTGACCGCGCCCTGAAGATCAAGCCCGGATATGTCGCCGCGTACCACAACCGGGGCATCGTTTATTTTCAAAAGGGCGAATATTATTGGGCCTTGGCGGACTTTAACCGGGCCTTGGAAATACATCCCCGGCTGCCGGAAGGCTATCTGAACCGGGCCATGACCTTTGAGGAAGTGGGTAAAGAACAAGAGGCGGTGGCGGCATACAAAAAGTTTCTCCAATACGCCTCCCCCGCCCATGGCCGGGAAATCGAATACGCCCGCAAAAGACTCGGCGTTTTGGAAAAATAGCCGGGGCGGCGATGGACCCGCAGTTGCGGGTGCTGCAAAGGACGGTGGGGGAGGGGCCAGGGAGTTTTTCGTAAGTGCTCCCTGCCCTCCCCCAAACCTCTTCCCCACCCTTTAAAATGTAGGGTGGGCAGGGCCCATCAATTGTAGCCCCACCCCGGCCCTGGGCCTGTTTGCCGAATAACTCCCGCCACTTAACCCCTCCCCCTTAAACCCAAATATCCCCTCTCTTTCCTCTCCAAAAAATTATTTTTAAAAACCTCCCCGGCCCCTTGATTTTTTTGAAAAGATGAATATAATATATTTGCCAGGAGGTTCAGCCTGAGGAAAAGGGTGCTGGTTAAACCCCGTACCCGAAAAAAGGTAGGGTCGCCTTCCAGGCTGAATTTCACGGCAACCTGCTTTGGCCCAGAGCCAAAGGCCGGCTTTTGATCCAAGGTTTTTCAAAAGGGCCGGCCGGGCGCTGATTGCCGGAAGCGGCAATAGATGCCCGCTCCGCCGTCGAAGCAGTGGCTGTGCCACGGAACTTATCGGACCTCGGTCCGGCCACTCTCCCGTTGAGAGTAAGGAAAAGGTTTCGTGGATGGGAAGCCGGGGAAATTTTTCAGCTGACGCTTTTAAAAGGCGCCGACTAACTCTCCGGCTTCCTTTTTCATTTGTGCTTTGGCCTTTCCTTCCTGACTAATATCGATTCACCCTCAAACGCATATTTTTTCGAAGGGGCGAATCTTGTATTCGCCATAAAATGATGGGCGAACGCAAGGTTCGCCCCTATATTTTAATAATTTTTGAATGCGAATCCGTTTAATACCTCTACCTGCCTTAAATTTCCAGGTTTTGCTATAGTTTGTTGAAGGCAGTTGCCTTTTTCGGTAAACTTACCCTAAACTAGGGGCAGTCTGGCAGTCCAGTTCTTTTGCCGATATGTAAAGCAGATTCCTTTCTGGCACCAGTTACCGGAGAATGAAATCGTGCTCCTTCCGAAAAACGGCCTCCTGGCCGCGATGCAAGCCTTTTTCTATCTGATCCTGTGGGCCCTGACAATTTCCGGATCAGCCCTGGCCCAGTCACCCAAGGTCGCCCCCTTGTTGAGCCAGCAGATGGCCCGGCAGGGCAAGGCCGATTTTTTCATTGTCCTGAAAGATGCCCATACTCCAAAGATTTTGGAAGCGGCCCGGGCCCTTCCGGATCGAAAAGCCAGACAAGCCTTCATGGTGGACCGATTGCAGAAGGAATCTTTCGCCAGCCAGTCAGGTCTGGGACTTTATCTGTTGCGGCAGGGCGCAGACTATCAGCACTTCTGGATCGTCAACCAGATTCTGGTGAAAAACGGCGCCCCGGAGTTGCTGGCGGAAATCCAGAAGCGGGAAGAAGTGCTGCGCCTGGACCCCAACCCCACCGTCAAAGTGCCCCTGCCTGCTCCCCAACCGCAGACGGGCCCCTCGGCGGAGCAGATGGCGACCGGGTTGGAATGGAATATTGCCAAGATCAAAGCCGATCAAGTCTGGTCTACCTATGGGGCCACCGGCGCCGGCGTGGTGGTGGCCGTCCACGACACCGGGGTGTACTGGGAGCACGAGGCCTTGAGAAATCAATACCGGGGTTGGAACGGCGGCAACGTCACCCATACCTATAACTGGCACGACGCCATCCACACCTCCAGCGGCAACCCTTGTGGCAACGATTCTCCTTTTCCTTGTGATGATCACGGGCACGGCACCCATGTGGGGGGCACCATGGTGGGGCGGACGGACGCCAATCAGATCGGGGTGGCCCCCGGGGCCCAGTGGATCGCCTGCCGCAACATGGATGGGGGGAACGGCACCCCGGCCACCTATCTGGAATGTCTCCAGTGGTTCCTGGCCCCGGACGGCAACCCGGACATGGCGCCCCACATCATCAACAACTCCTGGAGCTGTCCGCCCCGCGAAGGCTGCAGCCAGGACACCCTGGAGCAGGCCGTGGTTATCGTCCGGGCCGCGGATATTCTGATGGCGGGGTCAAACGGCAATAGCGGCTCCGGTTGCAGCACTACGCATGATCCCCCGGCCATCTACCGGGAGGTATTCACCGCCGGGGCCACGGACAGCGGGGACAATCTGGCTTCCTTCAGCAGCCGGGGACCGGTGACCTACGGGGGGGAAACCTACATTAAACCCAATATATCCGCGCCCGGCGTCAGTATTCGCTCTTCTTTGGCCAACGGCTCCTATGGTTACATGAGCGGCACCTCCATGGCCTCCCCCCACGTGGCCGGGGCCGCGGCCTTGTTGTGGTCCGCGTTTCCCCATTTGGTGGACAACCTGAACTATACGGAAGAGATCCTGAAACTCACGGCCCTGCCCCGGGACTACACGGCCTGCGGCGACCCGCCGGGGGCGCCCAATAACGGCTATGGCTACGGGCGGGTGGACATCCTGAGCGCCTTCCGGGAGGCCCAGCAGCCCACCTTCATGCCCATCCCCAAATCCCTGGGGCCCACCGGGGTTTCCAGCACCGGCTTCACCGCCAACTGGCTGGCCGTGCCCCAGGCTGCCGGCTATCGCCTGGATGTTTCTCCGGAGCGGACCTTCCAGTCCTTTATACCCGGCTACCAGGACCGGGCGGTGACGGGCGCCTCCTTTGCGGTAACCGGTCTGAACCCAAAAACCACCTACTTTTACCGGCTGCGGGCTGAAGACAACCTGGGAACCAGCGGCAATTCCGATGTCATTTCCGTCTTAACCCTGATGGGTTTCACGCCGGCGCCTTTTCTTGATCTGTTGTTGAGTCCCTGATTTTCATTACCGGGGAAGGTCTTGGAAAATCTCTTGCTCCTAAAGAAATCTGGTGGCCAGGCTTGGGCCGGCGCCGGCTAACGCCGGCGCCGTCATATTTGCCAGATAATTTTGAAGAGGTTCATATTCTTAAATAATCTTATACGATTATGATCAATAGGCGGGAATTTTTACAGTGGCTGGGATTTGGCCTGGCGGCCGGCTGGGCCTCGGAAGGCTTCTTACCAATCTCCCCGGCCCGGGGGGCAAACCGGGAAATTCATGTCAATCTTATAGCCGATGCGCATTTGAAAGACGCTGACGACCGTCGCGCTGAACCCCGGGCCCTGGCCCGGGCGGTGGGGGAAGTCCGCCGCTTGCAGTCCCGGCCGGACATGCTGCTTTTTGCCGGGGATCTGGCCCATGACGGCGACCCTAAGGCCCTGGCCCTGGGGAAGGAAATCCTTTCCGACCTGCCGGTCCCGGTGTTGATGGTCCCGGGCGAAGGGGACGGACTGGAAGGCGCCCCTTGGCGGCGGCTCTTTGGGGAACCCTGGTTTCTCCGGTCATATAGCGGCGTGAATCTCCTGGGCCTTTATACTTATCCTTGCCGCTCTCCCCACGGCCTCGCTTTTGAGTTGGGCCAGCCCCAGATTGCCTGGCTGGCCGGGGAACTGGCCCGCCTGGACCCCGCCGCGCCCCTGGTGGTCCTATCCCACGCGCCCCTCACCCCGGTGTTCCGCCCCTGGGGCCAGTGGACCCGGGACGCGGAGCGGATTGCGCCGGTGCTGGCCCGCTTCCCCCACGCGGTCTATTTCCACGGCCACGTGCATCGGGCAGGTGTCAGGGGTCAGGTTTCAGGTTTCAGGGGTGAGGGATCAGGAGGTAACAGGCTTAACCTTTTTACCGAAAACCGAAAACCGAAAACCGAAAACCGTCTTTCCATCCCCGCCACGGCCTGGCCCCTGCCTTCCCCCCTTCAGGGGACGCCCGCGTTCTTAGTCCCCGGCCTCGGCCCCCGGGGCTGCGGCTGGGCCGGGGTCTCCCTCCGGTCCCAATCCTGGGAATTCCTGCCCCGGATCTGGACCGCCTGAAGCCCTGGTTTTTATAAGATACGGCGATAATTGATTTTCCGAAAAAAATCTTTTCCAATCGGGTAGGAGGGGGCCTCTCGGCCCCCGTCCTCCCACACCACCGGGCGTAAGGTTCCGTACACGGCGGTTCCTGAAGCGCGTTAATGTCGGTGCAGGGATTTGAGCCGCCATTAGGCAACCGCC
>Ga0194110_10007343_pt1 | contig 12717 bp, 9 predicted proteins | sample TA2Kig1200mmetaG_FD_146192 | JGI IMG/M metagenome (GOLD analysis project Ga0194110, IMG submission 146192) | Freshwater microbial communities from Lake Tanganyika, Tanzania - TA2015032 Kigoma Deep Cast 1200m | ecosystem: Environmental > Aquatic > Freshwater > Lake | place: Tanzania: Lake... | reverse complement strand
CCAACGCTCGATCTGCAGCGACGCCTGGAGGCCCAGCCGGGCCAGTATGGGCAGATACACCTGCTCGACGTAGTGATACGGTGGGCTCCAGGGGACGTGCGTGCCGCCGAGGACAGTGAGGCGGGAGGTGTCGTGTGGCGTGTTGCCCCGAAGCGGGGGGCTCGGTGAACCGGCCCGTGTTGCGTGCTGCGCGTAGCCTGGAACGTGAAACTTGGAACGTGGAACTTGGAACATGCCTGCCAGTGGTAGCAGCACGGTTTGTAGTACCAGAGTCGCGGCGCCGGCGCTGCCGCGCTCCTCGGCGACGTTCCAGGTGTAGCGGCCGGGGAAGATGCCCTGCGGCGCAAAGCGCAGCGTCGCCGAGCCGAAGGTGTCGCCTTCTACGGTGGCCGCGCCCACCTGCGCCGCGGCGCGCACGCCGGCCAGATGCTGGGCCTGCAAGCCCGGCTTGGGGCGCCTGGCCCGGATGTGCTCGATACAAATGGCCTGGCCGGTGAGCAAGGAGAGGCTTAGGGCGCTGCGCAGCACCTGGCCGCCACCCTCGCCGTGAGAACCGTCAATGGTCAGCATAATAGTCCGTAGTCCGTGGTCTGTGGTCCGTGGTCTTCAGTCCATAGTGAACCGTGGGCTACGAGCTGACTAAGGACCACGGACTAAAGACTGCGGACTATAACTCAAGTCGCTCCGTGGATACGCAGTAGAAGTTGCCGCCCAGGTGGTGCAGGAGCCGGGCCTCTTCTTTGCCCACCAGCCAGACGCGGTCGAAGGTGCCACTCTCCACCCAGACCGCCAGCACCTGCCCGACGAAGAGAGTGTGATCGCCGGTCACGTATGCCTCCACCACGCCACATTCCAGGTGGCCAATACATTCCGCGATCCACGGCGCCCCCACCTTCTTCGCCTCCACGGGTGTGAGCCCCGCCTCCTTGAATTTATCGTGGTCACGGCCGGAGACGCTGCCGCAGTAATTGACCTTCTTGGCCAGGTCGGCGTGGGGGATGTTCAGCACGAACTCGCCGCTCTTCTGGATCAGCTCGTGGGTGAAGCGCGCCGGGTGGATGGCCACGACCACCAGCGGCGGCGCGCTGCTCACGGGCGTGGCCCAGGCGGCGGCCATGACAGTCATCCTGCCCTTAGCCGCCGCCGTCACCAGCACCACAGGGCCACTGTTGATCAGGCGCAGGGCACGGTTTAACGGCACTTCTTCCTTAGGCATAAAGACCTCCTCAGATAGAAATCAGCAAATCACAAATCAGCAAATCACAAATCAAAAATTGCTGATTTGTTGATTTGCTGATTCTTTCACTCCCTGCCTGGCATACATCTCCAGAATCTCGTCCTCCGTGGTGGCGTCTTCGGGCAGGCGGTCCGTGCGGATGAAGCCCACCACGCGCGGGAAGCGCAGGGCGTAGCCCACGTCGCCACCCCGCCGGCCAGCGGTGTGCACCGGGCTCTTGGTGATCTCGTCGGCCTGGATTTCCACCACGTACTGCGGCTCCACCCAGACGTCGGGCACCAGGTTGCTGGTCGCCTCCACCCGCGCCGGCTTCTCTGGCACGGCGATGGCGTCCAGCAGGGCCTTCAGTTGCACGAACTCCTCCTCAGAGAAGCCGGTGCCTAGCTTGGCGATGGTGAGGAAGCGATCGTTCGCCTGGTCGTAGATGGCACAGAGCAGCGAGCCGATGCCCAGGGCGGTGCGCATGCCCCGACCTCGCCAGTAGCCGACGAGCACGCAGTCCACGGTGTCCGAAAGCTCGCCCTGGTAGCTGCGCTTGAGCTTGATCCAGTTGAAGTTGCGCGCCCCGGCCTGGTAGGGGCTGTCCAGGCGCTTGGCCATGATGCCTTCCAGCCCGTGGGCCACCTCGTCCGTGAAGAAGCGCTCGATCTCGCCCGCCTGGCCGCTGACCAGGGCCTCGGTGACCTGGATCGTCTCGCCAGGGGCGATGGCCGCCCGCAGCAGACGACGTCGCTCAGTGTAAGCATCGTGGGTGTGATCGGCACCGTCGAGGTACAGCAGATCGAAGGCCATCAATCGCAGGGGCAGCTTCTCCTGCATGGCCTCAATCTCGTACTTGCGTTTGCGCTGCACGGTGACCTGGAAGGGGAAGAACTCGTCGGTGTCCGGGTTGTAGGCCAGGGCCTCGCCTTCAAAGATGATGGAGCGGGCCTTGACCTGGCGACGCACGCCGGCGGCGATGTCCGGGAACATGGGCGTGGTTTCTTCCAGGTTGCGGGAGAAGATGTGCACGCTGTCGCCGTCCTTGTGCACCTGGCAGCGGAAGCCGTCGAACTTGGGCTCCAGCGCCGCCGTGCCCAGGCGCTCGATGATTTCGCCGACGCTCTTGGCCCGCTCGGCCAGGGCCATGCGTACCGGCTTGCCCACCTGCACCTGGATGTGCTCCAGAGCCTCGACGCCGCCCTCCCAGAACAGCCGGGCCACGTAGCCCAGATCGGAGCAGACGTTGTAGGCCCGCTCGATGAGGGGGCGCAGCGACTTGTCGCCGGCTTTGGCGAAGGATAGGCCGTCCATCATCGTCGGATCGCCGATGCCCAGGCGCAGCATGCCCAGGGGGATGCGCAGGGCGTAGCGGGCCTCCTGCGCCGAGAGGTGGCGCAGCAGGTCGGCCAGGAGGCTGGTCTTGCGCTCTACGGTGCCCTCACCGCTGGCGGTGGCCACGGCGTAGAGGCGCTGGTAGACCTGGGCCACGGTGAGGCCGGCACCTTGCGCCGGTAGCAGGCTCTCGGCGGCGGCGCCGTAGTCGCCCTTCTCCTTGTACAGGCGGCGAATCTCGGCGGGCGATTTATCGCTGGCTTTGGCCAGGGCTGCCCCAGCCAGACTCTCGCCAATGCCGAACTCCAGGGCTTCGTACGCCGGCAGCAGGCGCTCCTGGCAGAGGTAGATGATCTTGTCTATTTCTTCGGCCCCGGCCTGCTGGAACAGCTCAGCCAGGATGGCCACCATCTCGTTGCGCTTGGTGGTGGCTTCCAGGCGGGCCAGGTAGCCCACAAAGGTGGAAAACTGCATTGGACACCTCCACAAGAACGGAGTGATTGCAGATTGCAGATTTTAGATTGCAGATTGAGCTGTAAGTGCCAGAGTTATTATAGCACGTTTGGGGACGGCTGTAAACGAAAAACCGGAGGCATTTGTCCAATCGCCTCCGGTCGCTTTGGCCGCCACGCTGGCGGAGAGGGTGGGATTCGAACCCACGAGGCTCGCGCCTGGCTGTTTTCAAGACAGCTACCATCAACCGCTCGGTCACCTCTCCGTGGATGCAGTATAGCAAAGACCACGCCCTCTGTCAATGTCTGCTGGTTACGGCTCAGCGCGGCGCCCCCAGCCGCACGACCTTGCCGGGCGCGGCCACCAGTCCCTGCGTGGCGTTCACGGTGTCCACCACCAGCGGTGCCTGGGCCACGATGCGGGCGTAATCGTAGGCACTGTGCCCGGCGACGATGAGCACGCAATCGCTGGCCGCCAGGCGAGCGTCGTCCAGAGGCACGGAGGCGAAGGTAGCTGCGGGGCGATAGAGGGCGTTGTGGCCCACGCTGAAGCGCGGCACGTAGGGATCGTTGTAGGCCACCTGAGCCCCACGCTCCAGCAGCAGCTCGATGACCCGCTGCGCCGGCGAGTTGCGCGCATCGTCCACGTTGCGCTTGAAGGCCACCCCCAGCACCAGCACGCTGGCGCCGTGCAGGATCTTCCCCTGCTCGTTCAGGGCCTCACCCACAAGCTGCACCACGTGGTAGGGCATGCTCTGGTTGACCTCGGCGGCCAACTCGATGAACTTGGTATAGAAATCGTACTCCCGCGCCTTCCAAGAGAGGTAATATGGGTCTATAGGAATACAATGCCCGCCTACACCAGGCCCCGGCGTAAAAGGCATGAAGCCAAAAGGCTTGCTGGCGGCCGCGGCGATGACCTCCCAGATGTCTATGTCCATGCGCTCGCAGAGGAGCGCCAGCTCGTTGACCAGGGCGATGTTGACGCTGCGGAAGATGTTCTCCAGCAGCTTGGTCATCTCTGCCGCTCGCGGCGAAGACACCACCTGCACCTGCGGCGTGAGCTGCTGCAGAAGCTGCTGAGCCGCCGCGGCGCAGGCCGGCGTCACTCCCCCCACCACCTTGGGGGTGTTGCGCACCGTGAAGCGCCGGTTGCCGGGGTCAACTCGCTCCGGTGAGAAGGCCAGGTGAAAATCCACCCCCGCCCGCAGGCCCGCTTGCTCCAGAATCGGCAGCACCAATTCCTCCGTCGTGCCGGGGTAGGTGGTGCTCTGCAGAACCACGAGCTGGCCGCGTTGCAGGCGGGGGGCGATGCCCTGCGCCGCCGTGCGGATGAACGACACGTCGGGCGCTTTCTCCGCCGTGGCCGGGGTGGGCACGCAGATGAAGACGATGTCCAGGGCCGTGATGGCGTCGTAGTCGCCGGTGGCCTGCAAACGACCAGCCGCTGTCAGTGTAGCGACGTCGGTGCTGGCCACGTCCTGGATGTAGCTCTCGCCGCGCCCCAGGCACGCCACCTTGCCGGCGTCCACGTCAATGCCGGTGACGTGATAGCCCAATCGCGCCAGCTCCACCGCCAGCGGCAGCCCCACGTACCCCAGGCCAATCACGCCGATGCGGGCCGTCCGGTCGGCAATCTTCTCCTGCAGACTCAACAGCACACCCCTTCCGTAGGGGCGAAGCATCTGCCCCGCAAAATCAGAGCACGTCCTCATCAGCGCGACAGATGCTTCGCCCCTACCTTGCCTTCTCTAACCACACCAGCCCGGCCAGGCTGCACAAGGCCACCACGCCGCCGGTGAAATACCCTTCCGGGATGCTGGCCTTAAGCAGGAACAGCGAGCACAGGCCAAAGACCACAGCCACTAGGTAAAGCGTCAGCACGGCTTCCCGCGGCGTCAGTCCCAGAGCCACCAGGCGATGCGAGACGTGATCCTTGCCCGCCGTGAAGGGGCTCAGCCCCCGCCGCAGGCGCGAGATCGTCACCAGGGTCATGTCAAAAATCGGCAGGCCCAGCACCAGCACCGGGATCATCCAGGTGACGATGTCCACGTTCTCGAAGCGTAGCTTGATCCCCACTGCCGCCAGCACGAAGCCCAGGAAGAGCGCCCCCGTATCGCCCAGGAAGATGCTGGCCTGGTTGCCCGGCCGCAGGGTGAGGTTGTAGCGCAGGAAGCCCAGGGTCGCCCCCAGCAGCGCCGCCGACAGGCTGGCCACCAGGATTTGCCCGTTGGTGGTGGCCAGCAGGAAGAAGAAGGCCGCGGCCACGGCGGCGATGCCGCTGGACAGCCCATCCATGTTGTCCAGGAAGTTCAGGGCATTGGTGATGCCCACCACCCAGAGCACGGTGATCAACAGGTTGGGGATGGTGTAGTGCAGGAACTCCACCCGGATGCCGGAGGCGATGAGCACCGTTACGGCCAGCAACTGGCCTACCAGCTTGACCAGCGGACGCATGCGCTTGCCCCGACTATCGTCCCAGAAGCCGAAGAGGGCCACGATGGTGGCGCCGCCCAGAATGCCGCCCAGTTGCTCCAGGTGGCCGGGCAGAGCCAGGACGTCCCGGAACAGGAGCAGCGCCAGCACAAAGCCCAGGTACACGGCGGCCCCGCCCAGCAGCGGCATGGGGGAGGCGTGCACCTTACGGGCGCTGGGCAAGTCTACCACACCCAGGTGCACGGCGCTCTGCCGGACCAGGGGCGTCCCGGCCAGGGAAACGAAGAGCGCAGCAAAGAAGATCAGAATGTAGACGGTCATGGTTATAGGAATCACAAATCAGCAAATCACAAATCAACAGCTTGCTGATTTGCCGATTTGCTGATTTGCTGATTTTACGGCTTCGGCTGCGCGCCCAGTTGCTGCTGCAATTGCTGCAAGAACTGCTGCAAGGTGGTATCGTTGGGGGCCAATTGCAGGGCCAGCTTGGTCTCACTGATGGCCTCGGTGATCATCCCCAATTGCTGGTAGGTCAAGGCCAGGTTGCGATGGCCGACCATGTCCTTGGGGTCCAGTACGACCACCCGCTCAAAAGCCTGCCGCGCCTCCGGCAGCTTGCCCTGCTGGGAATAGAGCACCCCCAGGGCAGTGTAGGCCTGCGCCATTTTGGGATTCAGCTCTACAGCCCTTTTATAGGCCTCCATGGCCGACTCAGCCTTGTCCTGCAGCCGATAGGCCTCTCCCAGGTACAAATAGGTATCGGCAAAGATGGGGTCGAGCTCCAGCGAACGCTCGTACTTGGCGATGGCCTCCGGGAACATGCCTTTTTGCGCGTAGATTAAGCCCCACTCATTGAATATCTGCGCATTGTGCGGGCTGAGCCTGGCGGCATCCACGTAGTAGGCCAGAGCCTTATCCAGGTCGCCTTTCATCTTACTTTGGCGCGCCAGATTGGCCCAGTGGTCGGTATTCAAGGGGTTCAAATCGCGGGCGCGCAGCAGGGCCTGCTCACTCTTTCTAACCAACTCCGCTTGCTGGCTAGGGTCCTTCACCGTAATTGCCCAATCCAGGTAGGCCTTGCCCAGGAAGAGGTAGTAGTAATCCTGATCTGGCTGCCGCCTGATGGCCTCCTCGATCATGGCCGCCGCGCCATCGTTACGCCCCGCTTTGCTCAGAGCATCGCCCTGCTTGTAGTACACGTTGGCCAGCACCACCTGCAGGTTGGTGCTCCAGATGGCCAGAATCGTCAACAGAGCCAGGACAGCGTAGCCCACTGCCGGCGCCGCCCCAAGCCAGGAGCGTGCGGGGAGCGTCTTCTCTCGCCACAGCAGCGCCGCCCCCAGGGCCAGCGCCAACAGGGCCAACGAGACGTAGTAGACAATTATCACGGTACGCAGGCTGCCCATGGGGTCCGTGCCAAAGCGAGTCTCGGCTAGGACCCTGCGCAAGAAAACAAAGATGAGCATCCAGCCCAGACTCAGCGGGGCGTAGAACAGAAGCTGTGACAGGCGATCGCTCTGGCTATCACCCTCCACGAAGGCCAACACCCCACCGAAGAGCCAGACGCCGGCAATGAACAGGGCAGTAAGCAGCGGCAGCCCCTGGTTGAGGGGGAGCATGTCGAAGACCATGGTGGTCAGGACGATGCCGGCGATGAGCGATAAGATAAGTGGCGCGATCCACCACTGGCTAACAGGCCTCTCTTTGCGCCCAACCGCTGCCGCTTTCGCTCTGGCTTTCTTCCCCTTCTTTGCTGGCACCACCGCGGGCTGCACCACCTCCGGCGCCGCGGCAGGTGCGACTACAGCCGTGCGGGCTGCAGCGGCCCGCTGAAGCGCCATCACGCCCGCCGTTTCGGGAAGTAAGGCGTGATGGCGCTTCATGGCGCCAATGGCCACGGTCAGGCCCAGGAAGAGCCAGAAGTGCGTGCGCGTGGAGGCGATGGCAATACCGGTCTGGATCTCCGTAAAGTGCGCCACCACGGCGGCGAACATGGCGATAAGTAGAAGCTGGTAACGCCCTTCTTCGGCCTGGATCTCGTGCGGCAGGAAGATGGCCGAAAGCACCAGGTAACCCAGCAGCACGCCCACACCTAAGAGCGGCACCGCCCAGGATAAAGACAGGAGAGGCTCGGCCAGTGCGGGAGACAGAAAAGGGCGCAGGTACAGGATCAGGAAGGCCACCAGGCCGGCGGCCATCAAGGTGATGAATATGGTGCGGCGATGGCGCGGCGCGATCAGCCCCAGCAGGTCCAGGCTGTAGTAGAAGAAGCTGTAGAACACCAGCCAGTAGGCAGCGAAGCCGATGACCCCCGTCATCACCAGGGCATCGTAGGTCTCGTTGTGTGAGCGATCCGGCGAGGCGTTGCGCTGCTCGTAGTGGGCCAGGTCCGGCGGGTAGTAGGGATTGTAGGCCACGTGCATGGCCTCTGGGCCGTAGCCCACGAGGGTGCGGCCCACATCGGCGTGCAGCATGTTGCTGGCGCCCTGCCAGATCAGCTCGCGCACCTTGCGCGTCCCGCCCTCCTCGGCAAAGGTGCCAAACCGGCCGATGTAGGGCACCTTCTTCAGCGGCGCCAACGGGGTATTGGGCAGGTTGAAGATACCCAGAAAAGCGACGCCCAACAAACCCACGGCCACTACCGCCAGCCCCACAGCCTGGCGCAATTTTTGGTTGCGCATTTGTGCAATGAGCAGGATGATGAAGGCGAAGATCCCGGCTCCCAGGCCGAGGAAAGGCCCCCGGCTTTGGGAGAAGAGGATGGTCGTGAGCTGCGTCAGGAGGAGGAAGACGTAGGCCACCACGCCGATCCAGGGCGCATACGCCCCCTTGCGCAGGAAAAAGGGCACCAGCAGCAAAGCCAGGGCCACCAGCACCAAAACCCAGTCGGTTGGGCCGAAGCTGACGGCGGCCGCCTTGCCCGCCTGCGCCGCCAGGCGAATCTCCTGCTGCACCTCGCCGAAGCGCAAGGCCTGCCAAAGCAGGCCGAAGAGTCCCAACGCCTGGACGCCCGCCAGGGCCAGATAGCCCAGCCGCAACGGCCAGGGAGTTGTCTCCGGCGGCTGGCCTTTCGCCGACGTCGCTCCAGACGCCGCCTCCGCTCGGCCGGCAGGCGACTTCGCCCGGCTCATGGAGCGCAGCCACTGCTCGTGACGCTCCAGGAAGCGCATGATCGCCAAAGGCACGGGCATGATCAGATAGGCGGCCACGAAGATCGGATTGCCCATGTTGGAGGCCACGCGGGAGACCACGTCCCCGGCCCAGGGCAGAGGGTCCATCTTGAAGTGCTGGATCAGGCCGTACAAAGAGATCGGCAGGCTGGTGAGAAGCACCGTGGTCACGGCGCGTTCCAGTTGGGCCCGGCTGCGGATCGTGCTGGCCGCCAGGAAGAAGATCACGATGTAGGAGAAGGTGCTGTAGGTGCCCTGCAGCCGCTTGTAGGAACCCCAGAGGCTGAACGCCGGGGTGACCGAGAAGGCAGTGGCGATCAGATAGGCGAGCACCAAGGCCAGGGTAGGCAGGGCCAGGGGGTTGCGCGCCTGGATGCCCCGCAGCCAGTCGCCCAGCGACCGTGCTGGCGCTTCAGTGCTCGTGGCTGGCTTGCCGCCCAGAGCCTGCTCCACCGTCCTGACGATCCAGGCCAGCACCATCAGCAGGGCCACGGAACGCACCAGGGTAATCTTATCCGGCTCGAAGACCTCGGCCGTGTAAACGTCGAAGAACAGCGGGGCCACGATGACGGCGATAATCCACCCGGCTTCGATGACTTTATCACAAAAGACACTCAGTTTGGTTTGCATTATTATCCTCCGGCGCACTTTGCGCCCTTCATAATCCTATGAGAATCTAAGGTTCGAGTTAGATCGCAGGTTTATCCACATGCCTCCCCAATCTGCAATCTGAAATCTGAAATCTCAAATCGCCCTAACCTTACCACATCTGGGGCGTAAAATCAAGGGGTTCTCAAAACCGGGGTTAGCAAACCTTGCGAAGGTTTTGGAACCTTCGCAAGGCTCCCCTCCCCCAACACCTCCCCATAGACCGCCAGCACACGCTCCACCATGGTCTCCAAAGAGAACTCCTGCTGGGCTCGTTCTCGCGCCCGCGCTCCCATGGCCCGGCGGGTGGCCTCATCGCTCAGGAGGGCGTTGATGGCTGCGGCCAGGGCCGCCGCATCACGCGGCGGCACCACTCGCCCCGTCACCCCATCCACGTTGACGAAGCTGGTGCCCGTGCCCAGCTCGGTACAGACCACCGGCTTGCCGCAGGCCATAGCCTCGATCTGCACCGCCCCCCAGGACTCGCTGCGGTGAATGGAGGGCAGCACAAAGACGTCGCAGGCGTGATAGAGGGCAATCAACTCTTCCTCGCTGACGCGGCCCAGGAAAGCGACCTTATCGTCCAGTCCCAACTGGCGCGTCAAGGTTTGCCACTCCTCTCCCTGCGGCCCCTGCCCGACGATCAGCAGCCTGGCCGCAATCTGCGGCATGGCCTCGATGAGGAAAGAAATACCCTTGTAGTAGCGCAGCAGCCCCACGAAAAGTATCAACGGCGCAGCATAGTGCTGCCGTATCTCCGCCGCCCGTCTCTGCACGGCCTGCGTAGCCACAAAACGGCTGAGGTCGGTGCCGTGCGGAATGACCACGCACTTGCTGGCCACAGGGCGCAGGTAGGGTGAGCTTTGCACGTAGTTGGGACTGGAAACCGTAATGACGTCGGCCCGCGCCAGCAGGCGCCGCAGGAAGGGTTCGTACAGGCGCAGCAGATACTTTTGCCGCACGATGTCGCTGTGGTAGGTAACCACCATCCGGCGGCTGCGCCCGGCCAACAGGTAGGCCAGCTCGCCCACGGGGTAGGGGAAGTGCAGGTGGGTGACGTCGGCCTCCAGGCGGCGCATCCAGGCGAAGAGGCTCAGGCTGATCGGCGCAGAGGAGATAGTGGCCAGACGCGCCGCTTTGATCACGCGCACGCCATCAATCTCCTCAACGACCGTCTTGCCCGTCCTGCTGGTGACCAGCACCGTGGGCACAACGTCGGGATGTGCTTTCAGCCCCTGGCAGAGCAGCCGGATGTGATTTTCAATCCCCCCCAAGACCGGGTAGTAGTCTTTATAGACGTACAGTACTTTCATCGGCATGCAGAATCAGTAGATGACCTGTCATTCTGAGCGCAGCGAAGAATCTCTTCCTGTTGGGCTGAGACCCTTCGCTGGCCCTTCACTTCGTTCAGGGCTACGGCTCAGGGTGACAGGTTCCGTGATTCACTGCAGATCCATTGCGCCGCCTGATACAGGTCAGCAGCGACGTAGTCCGGCTGCCAGCCTTGCTGTTCAGCCAGCGCCAGCTCGCTTTTTCCGTATCCGGTAAGTACCAGGATAGTACCGCAGCCCAGGCGTTTGCCGGGCAGAAGATCGCTTTGCTTGTCGCCCACCACGTAGCTGGCGGCTAGATCGAGATTGAAATCATGGGCGGCCTGTTCAAAGAGCAGCGTCCCCGGCTTGCGACAGCCACAGGCAGCGTCAGGATGATGCGGGCAGTAGTAAATAGCATCCACGCCGCTCCCGGCCTGGGCCAGGTCGGCCCGCAGGCGGGCGTGGATGGCGGCCACGTCGCCTTCCGTGTAGTATCCACGAGCCACCCCGGACTGATTGGTGATCACGATGACCAGCCAGCCCTGCTCCTTGAGCCGGCGAATCGCTAAAGCCGCCCCCGGTAGCAAGCGAAAATCCTCGGCCTGGCGCAGGTAGTTGACTTCTTCGTTGATTGTCCCATCTCGATCCAGGAAGACGGCCCTGCTAGCCAAAGATGACTTCCTCCATCATCGTGCGCCACAGCCTCAACCTGACGCGCCCAGACCTGGGCTCGGTAGATCACGGTTCTATCGCGGGGGCGGCTCCCATGCCGCCGGCCCGCAGGCGTGGGAGCCTGCTCTGCTGCTAAATTGTGATCCACTGGGGCTACATAACTACGGTCGCTCCCACGTCTGCAACCCTCGCCAGTCAAAGCCGAAGTCTACCACCTGGCCGCCCAGACGCTCTAAGGTCGCCGCCACCACGTGCTTGCGATCAAAAGGACAGTACAAGAGCAGGTATCCGCCGCCGCCAGCGCCCAGGATCTTGCCGCCGATAGCCCCTGCCTGGCGGGCGGCGGTGTACATCTCGTCAATCTGCGGCGTGGTGATGGCCGGATCGAGCTGCTTTTTGCTCTGCCAGGCCTGATGCAGCAAATCGCCAAAGTCGTCCAGGCGGCCTTGCAGCAGGGCGTTTTTCATCTGGATGGCCATTTCTTTTTGCGCCTCCAGGGCACGCACCACTGCTTCTTTCTTCTGGATGTAAGATTCCGTTTGCCGCTCGACAATGTGGGCCGATAAACGCGACTGGCCGGTATAGCACAGGAGCAGGCAGTATTCCAGCTCGTTTAGACGATCGGGGCTGACCCGCAGCGGGTTGACAATGACTGCTTTATCGTAGAACTCAATGAAGTTCACCCCGCCGAAGGTAGCCGCATACTGATCCTGCATCCCGCCCTTGATGCCGAGATCTACACGCTCGATCTGATAGGCCAGCTCGGCGATCTGGTAATCGGTGAGGGGCTGGCGTAGCCAATGCCGGAAGAGCCCCACCAGGGCCACCACCAGCGTGGAGGAGGAACCCAGGCCAGAGCCTGGAGGAGCGTCGCTGTGCAAGAAGAGGCGCAGACCGTGCTTCTCCACGGCCAGGCGACGGATCGTCGCCTTGACCAGGTCTAGCTCGCCGTTATAGGCCAGGTCCTCTGCCGTGTGGTACTTCGCCACGACGTCGTAGTCCAGGGATTGCACGGTGATGGCGTCCTCGTCTGTAGGCAGCAGGCTGGCGTAGGCGTACTTGTTGATGGTCACAGAAAGCACCGCCCCGCCGCGCTCTTGCGGATAGGGAGGCACGTCTGTGCCGCCGCCGGCGAAGCTGATGCGCAAGGGGGCTCTACTGCGTACAATCATGGGGCGTCATTCTGCTTCAGACGTTGAAACATCAACAGGCAGATTTGATAGTCGGACAATTCCGGATGGGCCTTGCGCAGACGGTCGCGCAGCCCATCCAGCAGGATGTCCTGTAGTTCCATCATTGTGCGCAGGCGCTGGGCCGGAGAAACGCGCAGTAGCAAGCGGATAGCCATCTCATCCGCAGGGCCCAGACGCTCCCTACACCTTTCCAGCGCGGTCAATTCAGCCATGGGAGTACCTCGTCTCTTCACTCTGCAGCTTTCGGCACTCTTGGGCGAACCCGTCAACGACTTCCCAGGC
>Ga0194110_10007333_pt1 | contig 12725 bp, 15 predicted proteins | sample TA2Kig1200mmetaG_FD_146192 | JGI IMG/M metagenome (GOLD analysis project Ga0194110, IMG submission 146192) | Freshwater microbial communities from Lake Tanganyika, Tanzania - TA2015032 Kigoma Deep Cast 1200m | ecosystem: Environmental > Aquatic > Freshwater > Lake | place: Tanzania: Lake... | reverse complement strand
CCGTGGGGGGGGGGCGCGTTCACGCGGATGCGTGCCGGGAAGGGCGTCCGAGATGACACGGCTCGGAACGTCAGAATTCCGTCGTGCGGGGTTGACAAACGGGTTGTGATGCCTATGCTCTTGTCGTCACAATCACGAAGTTCAACCGATTGTGATGAGGCGCTTCGGCGCTCTGCCGAATCCCCGCGTGCGGGGACCGGGGGACCCAGGAACTGGGGTGAATCCTCCCTAAGGAGGACGGGCCATTCCTGATTCGGCCCGAACCCGTCAGCTAACCCCGGAGGCAGGTGGATCAGGCCCAGTCGGCGGGTTGCCGGAACGCCAGCGATCCAGGAGAACCCTGCCATGCTCGTAAGCGCCCCTCCCAAGAAGTGTCCACGCTGTCGCGGCCTGATGCTGATCGAGGACGATTGGTACGGCCGCTTCGGCAGTTGCATCGCGTGTGGGTACGTTCACGACACCGAGCGCTGTGACCCGTCGGACCTCGAGGCCGAGGAGCGCCTCGCGGCCGGCAAGCAGCGGCGCCGCCAGCCGTCGCACGGGAAGCTGCGTCTCTAGGCCGCGGCCGCCCGCGCTCCCGCCCGCGACGGCGGGGGCCCTTTCATGGCGTACGTCCGCATCTCGACGATGACACCTCGAGCCGGGCAGGAGAGACGCGTCGCGGAGCTCCTGGACCGGCTCTCGGCGTTCTACTCTCGCGAGGGCGGCTACATCCTCGGCTACCGTCTGCGGCCGCATGAAGGCGACCCTACCCGCCGCATGGGCCGGGTAGGCGTCTGGGAGACTGAGGACCACGCGGTCCACGCCGCGCAGACCGAGCACGCGCTCGCGCTGCGCTCCGAGCTCCTCCGCCTGATCGAGGAGGCGACGCACGAGGAGCTGTCGTTCACCGGGGAGCCCGATACCCCGAGCGCCTAGCGCCCCTGTCGATCTCGGCCCTACCGGTCGATGGTCCATCTAGCGACTTCCGTGCGCGCCGGCGGTCGGCGCGCGCTCGCGGAGGCCTGACCGGGCGTGGGGCAAGCACCGCACGCAAGGCAGGGAGGCCGGTCGTGTTGATCCTGACCCGCAAGAGCGAACAGGGCATCATCATCGCGGGCGACGTGACCGTCCGCGTGCTCGCCATCGAGGGCGAGCGAGTCAAGCTCGGGATCGACGCCCCGCGCTCGATCTCGGTGCTGTACGAGGAGCTGGTGCGGGAGGTCTCCGGCGAGAACCGGCTCGCCGCGCATCCGAACGCGCGCCAGGGCCTCGCCGCGCAGCTGCGCGCGCTGAAGGCGCCGCGCCGGGCGACTAGCCACCCTCGGCGGTGGGCACGCCCGCGGGCGGTCGTGGCGCCGCTCATCGCTCCACCACGGGGCGCGGCCGTGCCGTGCGCCCGGCCGACATTCACAGTCTGTTTACACTTGGATCGTTCCCCGCTAGCGGGTGGGGCGGATCATCTCCCTGTGGAAGGGGCCGCGCCCACCCGACGTGGTTCGTAGAAACAACAGTGGTGGGAGCGGTTGCGAACGACGGTGGAGTCCCTCCCTCGGGAGGGGCGCGGGCCGGCCCCGACCATCCTCGCTAGTCTGGATCGACCCATGGCGAAGATCCTGGTAGCCGACGACGAGCAGAACATCATCAAGCTGCTCCGCCTCTACCTCCGCGAGGAGGGCTACGACATCGTCGCGGCGCGCGACGGCAAGGAGGCGCTCGAGCGCTTCCGCGCCGCCCCCCCCGACCTCGTCGTGCTCGACCTGATGATGCCGGAGCTCGGCGGCTACGAAGTCTGCACCGAGATCCGCCGCGAATCCGACGTCCCCGTGATCATGCTGACCGCCCGCTCCGACGACGTCGACAAGATCGTCGGCCTCGAGATGGGTGCCGACGACTACATCACGAAGCCGTTCAACCCGCGCGAGGTCGTCGCGCGCGTGAAGGCCGCGCTCCGCCGCCGCGAGTGGGACCGCACCCCGGCCCGCGGAGAGAAGCGCACCGCCGTCACCGTCGACGACGTCACGCTCGACCCGACGAGCCGCGACGTCGTCGTGGCCGGCGAGCGCGTGCGGCTGCGGCAGCGGGAGTTCGACCTGCTCGAAGCCTTCATGCGCCACCCGAACGTCGTGCTCGATCGCGAGCGCCTGCTCTCGATGGTGTGGGGGGTCGACTTCTTCGGCGACGCGCGGACGATCGACGTCCACGTGGCGTGGCTCCGCGACAAGTTGAAGGCCGGCCGCCCGAAGATCGAGACCGTGTGGGGCGTCGGCTACAAGCTGGTGCCGGCGGGTGATGCTGCGTAGCTTCCGGGTTCGGCTCCTCGCGGGCTTCGCCCTTGTCATCGCGCTGAGCCTGTTCCTGTCGGCCTCCGCGTTCGTCTGGCTCCTCCGTGAGCAGCAGGCGGAGGCGGCGCGCTCGCGCATCGGGCTGCTCGTCGACCCGATCGCGCGCGTGGTCGCCGAGCGCGAGACCGCCGGCTGGCCGCGCGAGCGCATCCGCCGCGACCTCGAGCAACTCGCGTACTTCTACGAGATCCGCATCCTGCTCATCGACGGCGCCGACCGCGTCATCGTCGACACCGAGCCCACGAAGCACATGGTCGGGTTACGGCTCGACCTGCCGCCGGCGGTGCCCGCCTCCGCCGAGGCACACCCGATGCGCTCGTTCCACGCGGTGCGCGCCAACCCCGCCGGGGACGACCTCTACCTCTTCACGCCGACCGTCCGCTTCGACAATCGAGGGCCGCTCCCCGGCTCGGGCTCGCGGCTCGTGGTCGCGGTGCCGGCGGGCGACGTGACGGCTGCGTGGGCGGCGCTGCTGCCGCGGCTCTCGCTCGCCGGCGGCGCGGCGGCGGTGGTCGCCGTGGTCGTGGCGAGCCTGCTCGCCTCGCGCATCACGAACCCGATCGTGCAGATGACGAACGCCTCGCAGGCGATGGCGCGCGGCGATCTCCAGCAGCGCGTCGAGGGGGAGGGGGAGGATGAGATCGGCCGCCTGGCGCGCGCGTTCAACCAGATGTCGCAGCAGGTCAGCCGCAGCAACCGCGCGATGCGCGACCTGCTCGCGAACGTCTCGCACGAGCTGAAGACCCCGCTCACCTCGATCCGCGGCTTCGCGCAGGCGATGGTCGACGGCATGGCGCGCGATCCGGCCGCCTACCAGGAGATGGCCGGCGCCGTCTACGAGGAGGCCGAGCGCATCCGCGTGCTCGTCGACGACCTCCTCTACCTCTCCGAGATCGAGTCCGGCACGCTCCAGCTCGCGCTCGAGCGCGTCGACGTGGACGCGATCGTCGCCGACACGACGCGGCGGCTGCGCTACGAGGCGGAGTCCGCCAGCGTCACGCTCCGCCACGCGCTCGACGGCGGCGAGCTGATCGCGGACGCGCGCCGTCTCGAGCAGATCCTCGCGAACCTCACCGACAACGCGATCCGCTTCGCACCGGCCGGGAACGAGGTACTGCTCCGCACCTACCGCCTCGACGGCCACGTGGCGGTCGAGGTCCACAACGGCGGCCCGGCGATCGCGCCGCAGCACCTGCCGTACCTCTTCGAGCGCTTCTACCAGGCCGACGGATCGCGCAGCGACGAGCGGCACAAGGGCCTCGGGCTCGCGATCGTGAAGGAACTCATCCAGGCCCACGAGGGTACCGTGGCGGTCGAGTCGAGCGACGACGCCGGCACGGTCTTCACCGTCCGGCTGCCCGTCGACGGCCCGGCGCACCGGGTGGCCGCGACCGCTCCCACCGGGACGGCAGGAGGTGCGACGTGAACACCTGCACGACGCGCGTGCTCCCCGTGCTCGCCGGCGTGGCCGCGGTGCTGGTCTCCGCGGCGGCGATCGCGGTGTTCGTCGACGCCGTGCGCGGGGACCCAGGCGGCGCGGATGCCGGCGGCGAGCGGGGCCCCGTGAGCGCGGGTGCCGCGCTGCCGGCCCTCCCGGACCGCGGGACGTTCGCGCGCGAGCTCGGCCGCGGCCTCGACCGCACCTACCTCGGCGTGAGCGTCGCGGTCGCGGACGGCGCCCCGGTCGTGCGCGCGGTGAGCCCGGGCTCGCCGGCCGACGACGCGGGGCTGCGCGCGGGCGACGTGATCCGCGCGGTCGATGGCCGCACGGTGGCGACGGTGGAGGAGCTGCGCGAGCTCGTCGCCGTGGTGGCGGCGGGGAGCCGCTACCGGCTCGAGGTCACGCGCGACGGCGCCGTGCAGACGCTCGAGGTCGAGCAGGCGACGGTCGCCGACGTGCTGCGCCGCCGGTTCGAGCGCGCCGGCAAGCAGTTCGAGCGACGCCACCTATCCCCGTCAGCGACGCTGTCCGGGCCGGGCGCCTAACCACCGGCGGCGACCCCGCCGGCCTCGCCCGCGTGGCGGATCCCCGGGGCGCCCCCGCGAAGCCGCGTCCCGGCGGGCGGGTACGCCCGCGGATCGACAGCGCCGCCGGGCCAGTGTATCACAAACGCGTATCCGGGGTTGCGCAGGGGGGATGCGATGTCGCGCGCGGGCCGGCAGCGATCCGATGCCGTTCGACCGGGAGATCCGGCTCATCCTCTCCGCTTCGATGGTGCGGTTCGTCGATACGGTCGTTATCGGGATCCTGGACGGCCTGGATCTCGCCACCTTCGACCGCAAGCCGCTGCTGGCTCACCTCCACGTCGGCACGCGGGGCAGGATCACGATGGCGGTGTTCGCCGCGAGCCTCGCGCTCTTCGGCTCGCCGGAGGCGGAGCGCTCCGGGCTCATCCGCTGGACGGCCCGTCTCGCGCCGCTGGTCGCACTTGCCTACAACGTCGGCTTCTTCACGATCACGAGCTACGTGCGACCCGCGCTCGGCGCGGTCATGCTGGCGGTGATCGCCATCGTCGCTGTCTGGGCGTTCGCGCAGGCGTCCCGCCGGACGCTGAGCGTGCCCCACCTCGGCGTGCTGGCCGGTCCCGCGACCTCGGTGTTCGGCGCCGTCCTCGGCATCGCGCTCGGCGTGCGCGTCGCGGACCCGGACCTCGGCATCACCGACCGCGTGGCCGAGGCGCACCCGGCGACGATGGTCGTGGGCTTCCTCGTCCCGGTCGGGATGGCCTTCGCCGAGTGGGTCATGCGACCCGAGAGCGTGCACCTGCGCGCGAGCCGAGCCGGCTGGCTGCAGATCGGCCTCCCGTTCATCGGCGGCGTCTCGATCGTGCTCGGGACGCTGCTCGGGATCCTGGCGCTCGTCATGCTGAGCCTGCCGTTCGAGATCATCGGGCTCGCGATCTTCGTCTGGCGGATCGCGCCGGTGGCTCGGCGCATCGCCCGCGCGTCACGGGGTGGTGGGGGCGCTGTTCCTGATCGTGAACATCGCCATCCTGACCTACACGATCCCGAACTACGCCGACGACTTCGCCGCCGCGTCGCGACGGCTCGTGCTCGCGCTCGACCACTCGATCTTCGTCGGGGTGCTCACATCGGCGATCCTGGGCTACATCGTGACCCTGTCGACCGCCGCGAGGCCCGCGTGGATCGATCACGTCGTGTTCTGGGGCGTCATGGTCGGGGTCGCCGGGTTTATGGCGGGCTGCTCGCGGACGTGACCCCGATCATCGCGTGTTCACGCCGCTCCTCGGTGTGGCGACTCTCTTCGCGATCGCGGTCCATGCTCCCGAGATGTCGCGAGGCGTCGCTCGCCGCGGGCTTCGCGCACGCGCGGGAGGCGTCGCGTAGGCGTGCGGGGCGCGTCCCCGCGCTGTTCCGGGCGAGGCGTGTCGGCGGCGCGGCGCGCGCGGCGCGCCCTCGGAGGCCGCGCGCGCCTTCGCACCGCCGTCATCGCCGTGACTGTGATCGCCGCCGCGCTCGCGGCGGCGTGCGCGGGCGGTGGCCGGCGCCGGGGGCGGGCGGGGACCGGCGCTGTTCGACGAGGAGCCGGCGCGGCGGATCCGCGTGACGATGCGCGACATCCGCTTCGAGACCGCGGAGCTCGCGCTCCTCGCCGGGACCCTCGTCTCGATCGAGCTCGTGAACGAGGGGAGCCTCGAGCACAACTTCAGCGTCGATCGCGTCCAGGCGGCGCGAGCCTATCGGATCAGCGGTGAGCCGCCGGGAAGCGCGAACAGGGAGCGCTGCGACGTCCATGTGAGGCTCCGGCCGTCCACGAGCGCCGAGCTGCGCCTCCGCGTCGAGCGCCCCGGCGAGTCGCGTTCTTCTGTGATCAGGCGCCCTCGCCGCCCCAGCGCATGATCCAGTAGTCGTATGCGTCCTGGAGGGCGATCCACGACGCCTCGATGATGTCCGTCGAGGCGCCCACGGTTCGCCAGAGGTGCAGCCCGTCGGACGACTCGATCAGCACGCGCACCGCGGCGTCGGCGCCCGCCACCGAGTTGATGATGCGCACCTTGTAGTCGACGAGGTGCACGTTCTCGATGCCCGGGAACACCGATCGCAGCGCGCCGTGCACTGCGGCGTTCAGCGCCGACACCGGGCCGTTCCCGTCGGCGGCCACTTGGGTCATCTGATCGCCCACGCGGATCTTCACCATCGCCTGCGACATCAGCTCGTTCTCGGCGTCGCCGACCCCGCGACGCCGCGTGTGGCGTCGCCGCTGCACGATCAGGAAGTCCTCCACGTCGAACGGCGAGTGGTACCCGGGCAGCTGCCGCCGTACCAGCATCTCGAACGAGGCTTCCGCCGACTCGTACTGGAAGCCCGAGGCCTCGTGCTCCTTCACCTGCTGCAGCACGCGGCGCGCTTCGTCGTCGGAGAGCTCGATCTCGACCCCCTGCTCGCGCAGCTTCTGGATGATGCTGCGCCGTCCGGCGAGGTCCGAGACGAGCACACGCTCGGTGTTCCCGACGCGCAGCGGGTCGACGTGCGTGTACGATCCCGGCGCGCGGCTCACCGCCGCGGCGTGCAGGCCCGCCTTGTGCGCGAACGCCGCGGCGCCGACGTACGGCTGCTGCGGGTGCGGCGGCAGGTTCGCGAGATCCGACGCGAAGTGCGACGTTTCCGTGAGCCGCCGCAGCTGCTCGTCGCTGACCACGTGGATGCCGAGCTTCAGCTTGAGGTTCGCGATCACCGAGAGCATGTTCGCGTTCCCCGTGCGCTCGCCCCAGCCGTTCATGCACGCCTGTACCTGCGTCGCCCCCGCCTGCACCGCGAGGATCGTGTTCGCGACGGCCATGTCGGCGTCGTTGTGCACGTGGATGCCGATGCGGCAGTCGACCGCCGCGCGCGCGGCGCGGACGCCCTCGACGATGCGGTCGGGCAGGCTCCCGCCGTTCGTGTCACAGAGGACCACGGTCGTCGCCCCCGCGGAAGATGCGGCGCGCAGCGTCTCGAGCGCGTAGTCGCGATCCGCGGCGAAGCCGTCGAAGAAGTGCTCGGCGTCGAAGACGACGTCGCGGCCCTGCGCGTGCAGGTGCGCGATCGAGTCGCGGATCATCGCGAGGTTCTCCTCCTCGGTCGTCGCGAGCACCGTGCGCACCTGCTCGGCGGAGGACTTCCCCACGAGCGTGACGACCGGCGTGCGCGCGTCGAGCACCGCGCGGATGGCGGGGTCGTCGGCGGCCTGGCCGCCGGCGCGCCGGGTCGAGCCGAACGCGACGAGGCGCGCGTGCCGGAGGGGCACGTGCGCGGCGCGGTCGAAGAACTCCGCGTCGGTGCGGTTCGAGCCGGGGTAGCCGCCCTCGATGTAGTGGATCCCGAGGTCGTCGAGGCGCTGGAGCAGCAGCAGCCGATCCTCGACGGAGAGCGAGAGCCCCTCCATGCCGAGGCCGTCGCGCAGGGTGGTGTCGTAGAGCTCGATCGGGGGCGCCGGAGCCGCGCCCCCGCGCGCGCCGGCGCGCGCGGTGCCGGGGGTGGCCTCACCGTGTCGCGGTCGTGTCATCGCTCGTCCCCTGTTCGATCGTCGCGGCGCCCGCCGGCGCACCCGGGTGGCGGGGGCCTCCGGGCGGACCGTGCGGCCATCGGGCGGGGGTGGTTCCGTGCGATGGTGGCGGCGCGCCCGGTCAGCGGCGCGCGATGATCGACGCCGCCGGCCGCGGTGGCCGGGCGACGTGACCCACCTTCTTCGTCTCGCCGCGCGTTCGCGGCCGATCCGGCATCACAGTAGGCTGAGTGTACCGCCCGCTCTCTTCCCGGCAATCGAGGATCCCCGATGCCCGAGCCGGCCCCCCGCCCGAGCGCCCGCGTGCTGCTGGTGGACGCGGGCGACCGGCTGCTCCTGATGCGGTGGGTCGACCCCCGCCTCGACGTGCCCGCCATCTGGATCACGCCCGGCGGCGGCGTGCGCGAGGGCGAGGCATGGGAGGACGCCGCGCGCCGCGAGCTGCGCGAGGAGGTCGGGCTCGCCGACGTGGCGCTCGGCCCGTGCGTGTGGGAGCGGCGGGCCTCGGTGACCTTCGACGGCGGCACGCTGACCTCGCTCGAGCGCTTCTACCTGGCGCGCGTCGAGGCGCCCGAGGTCGACACCTCGAAGATGGAAGCGGAAGAGGCGGCGTACCTCGACCGCGTCCACTGGTGGAGCATCGAGGAGCTCGCGGCCGCGCGCGACGAGCTCTTCGCGCCGCGCGAGATCGCCGCGCTCGCGGCGCCGCTGCTCGCCGGGCGCGTCCCGGCGCAGCCGATCGCGATCGGGCTGTGAGCGCGCGTGGGAGCGGCGCGAGCGAGTCCGACCCCCGGCCGCGCCCGGCCGCGCGCGCGATCGTGCTCGATGCGGACGGCCGCGTGCTGCTGCTGCGCACCTCCGCCACCCCCGACGGCGCGCGCTACTACTGGATGACGCCGGGGGGAGCCCTGCGCGAGGGCGAGTCGCCGCGCGACGGCGCCGCGCGCGAGCTGCGCGAGGAGACCGGCATCGACTGCGCGATTGGCCCGGAGGTGTGGCTCCGCGCGTTCACCTGGCGCTTCCCCGGCAACGACCGCCAGCCCCCGACCTGGTTCGCGACGACCGAGCACTTCTTCCTCGCGCGCGCGGAGGGACCGCGCCCCGCCATCCGGCGCACCGACGTCGGCGGGGGCGAGATGGTCTACCTCGGGGAGGCGCGCTGGTGGAGCCTCGACGAGCTGCGCGCCACGGAGGAGCCGCTCTCCCCGCTCGCGCTCGTCGATCTGCTCGCGCCGCTTGTCGCCGGCGAGGTGCCGGCGGAGCCGATCGCGATCGGGCGCTGATCGAGGGCGAGCGCCCGCGCGGCTCGGCGGCGCTGTGCGCGGAGTCGGCGCTCGCGCTCTGTCGCCACTTCGCGATGGCACCGTGCGTGAGGAGAGAGAGGGCAGAGCGCGCGCAGGGTGAGCCGAGAGCACTGCTAGCTCGATGAAGCGCCAAAGCGCATTCGTACAGATCCGATCGATGAGCGCCTGGATGCGAGGCCCGATGTGGTTGGGCAGCCCAACGCACGCTCATCCGCGGGGCGCGCTGATCGCAGGTCGTTCGCGTCACTCATGCACACGTGATCGCGACGGAGCTTCGACTGACATCAGGGCGAGCGCGGTTGATCATCGGCGATGGCGCTGACGTGGTCACGGATCGCGCGTGGGGCACCCTCCCAAGACGCCGATGGCACGATCGTGGACTTCCAACTGCGCGTCGGATCAGCCTGTCAGCCTGCCCGCAGTACTTTGGACACACGCCGGTCACGCCTGCTTTGAAGCAGCTTCTCGCTTCTGGCGACAGAAGTCGTCTGGTGGTCCGCCAGCATGCACGCGGCACGGGAACTCGAGCATCGGCTACCGAGGTGCGCACACTGCGGGGCGCTTCCGTCGCCCTGGAGTAACGTCACATCGACTCTGTCGCTACGACGTTAGCCGACCGGAAGCGGATCGCGGCCAGTGGCGTCCAAGCCTGACTTGGGCCGACGCCCACCAGCGCCATCGTACGTGCTCGGAGAGAGCGGGCGTCACCGAACAACCTCTACTCCCGGCATCGGCGGCCGCCGAGATCTGCTCCGCGATCGGGGACTGCGCCTGGCGCGCGGCCGGGCCCGACGCGGACGGCGGCGCGGCACGGGGCCGCGCCGCCGGCGCCCGTCACACGTGGGGGAACCCGGAGTTCCACGCGACCTCCGAGAGGAAGCCGTCCGGGTCGGCGAAGTAGCCCGAGTAGCCGCCCCACTCCGCGCGCCGCGCCAGCTTCACAATCGTGCCCCCCGCGGCGGCGACGTGCGCGAGCAGCCGGTCCACCTCCTCCGCTGAGCGGACGTTGTGGGCGAGCGAGACGCTCGGGAACCCGGACCCCGCGGGCCAGACGCCGGCGTCGGCAGCGAGCTCTTCCCGCAGGAACAGCGACAGTCAGGTCTTCCCGAGATCGAAGTATGCAACCGTCGGCGGTGAGACGAGCTGCGGCAGTCCGAGGACGTCACGGTAGAAGCGGCTCGACGCCGCGAGGCCGCCTACGCCAAGCGTCACCAGGCTGAGTCGCGGCTCCACGTCTGCCCCCCTGCGGTGCCGGGCGATCGCGGACTGCGCCGCAGGCGACCGGCGCCGGCCATCGCGTCAGTCCCGCACGGCCCGCAGCGGGTCGATCATCAGCACGCGCTCGGGCGCTTGCGGCAGCACGTCGTACGGCCGGCCCGACTCCGAGCGCGCCTCGATGCCCGCGCGAGCGGCGAGCACGGCCGCCTCGTCGAGCGCCGGTTGCGAGAAGTCGAGCCCCGTCACGCGCGTGCCGAGCCGAGCCAGCGACAGCGTGTCGAGCCCGCCGTGGCACTGCAGGTGCAGGAGGCGCTTGCCCGCGACCGGCGGGAGCTCGGCGTGCTCGAAGTAGCGCAACTTCGACTGCCCCGCGAGGAACTGCTCCGCGCCGTAGAAGTCCGACCCGGCATGCAGCGGCGCGCGCTCGTCCCAGTGCGCGCGGTTCGCCTCGCGGAAGTGTTCCCAGCCTTCGTGCGCCATGCCGGTCCTGGACCCCGGCGCGCGCCCGCGCGCTACCCCCCGATCCGCTCGAGCACCGCGTCCGCCATCTCGCGCGTGCCGAGCGTGCGCTCGCCCTTCGCCGCAATGTCCGGCGTGCGCAGCCCGTCCTCGACTGCGCGCTGAACCGCGCGCTCCAGCGCGCGCGCTTCCTCCTCGAGCCCGCACGAGTGACGCAGCAGCATCGCGGTGCACAAGAGCATCGCGAGCGGGTTCGCGATCCCCTTCCCCGCGATGTCCGGCGCCGACCCGTGGATCGGCTCGTACAGCCCGAGCCCGAGGCCGTCCTCGCGCAGCGTCCCGAGCGACGCCGACGGCAGCATCCCCATCGACCCGCCGAGCATCGACGCCTCGTCGGTGATGATGTCGCCGAACATGTTGTCCGCGATCACGACGTCGAAGCTCGCGGGCCGCCGGATCAGGTGCATCGTCATCGCGTCGACGAGCACGTGCTCCAGCGTGACGTCCGGGTACTCCGGCGCGATCTCGCTCACGACCTCGCGCCAGAGCCGCGACGACGCGAGCACGTTCGCCTTGTCGACGCTCGTGAGGTGCCTGCGTCGCTCGCGCGCGGTGCGGAAGCCGAGGTGCGCGACGCGCGCGACCTCCTCCTCGTTGTAGTAGTCGGTGTCGACCGCCTCGCGGCGACCGTTGACGACGCGTCGCGCCTGCGGCGTGCCGAAGTAGATGCCGCTCGTGAGCTCCCGGATCACGAGCATGTCGACGCCCTCGAGCACCTCGGGGCGCAGGGGCGAGGCGTGCAACAGCGCGGGCTCGGCCTTCACCGGCCGCAGGTTCGCCCAGAGCCCGAGCTCGCGCCGCAGCGCGAGCAGCCCCTGCTCCGGCCGCACCGGCGCCCGGGGGCTGTCCCACTTCGGCCCCCCGACCGCGCCGAAGAGCACCGCGTCCGATCGCTTCGCGGCCTCGAGCGTCTCAGGCCGGATGGCCACCCCGTAGGCGTCGATCGCGCCGCCGCCCACCGTGTCCGGCGTGAAGCGGAAGACGTGCTCGAAGCGCTCGCCGATCGCCTCGAGCGCGCGCCGGCCCTCGGCGGTGACCTCCGGGCCGATGCCGTCGCCCGGCAGCACGAGGATGTCGAAGGTGGCCATAGACGCTCCCGTCGATGCGAGGCGCGAGTGTAGCGCGGGATCCCGGGAGAAGCCCGCCGCACAGCGGGCGGTGGGCGGGCGGCGGCGGCGGGGGATTCGGGCGAGCGGCCCGCGTCAGCGGGCTGAGGCGTCGCGCCGCTCGACCGATCGCGGGCGCGCGAGGGTGGGTCCACGCGACCCACGTGCCGGCTCAGCCGGCTCTCGCCGGCCGCTCGCCCTCAGACCCGCGGCCCGCCCGCCCGCTCCGCCGCCGCCGCGCGCGCGGCGAACTGGCGGAGCCCCGCGCGGTGCTCCCCCTCGCCGAACAGCCGCCCGAACTGCACGAGGAAGAGCGGCACCACGTCGACGTAGAAGCGCGCCCGCCGGCGCAGGTGCGGGTCGACCAGCCCGCCGTACGCGCCCAGCACCTGCTCGGTGAACGGCCACCCGTACGCGAGCAGCAGCCCGCCGAAGTCGAGCGCGGGGTCGGCGACCATCGCGTCGCCGAAGTCGATCACGCCGGCGACCGCTCCGTCGCGGTCGAGCAGCAGGTGTGCCGCTGCGATGTCGCCGTGCACGAGCACCCGCGGCGCGCCGGCCATGCCGCCCTCCGCGAGGAAGCGCTTCGTGGTCGACTCGAGCCACGCGCGGCTGCGCGGGCCGAGCAGCGGCGCGCACTCCGCGATCAGCCCGCGGAAGCGGTCGCGCCAGAGGTCGAGCGAGGGGACGCCGGCCGCGCGCGCATGGGCGGGCGGTACCGCGTGCAGCCGCGTGAGGAAGTCGCCGA
>Ga0194110_10007327_pt1 | contig 12731 bp, 14 predicted proteins | sample TA2Kig1200mmetaG_FD_146192 | JGI IMG/M metagenome (GOLD analysis project Ga0194110, IMG submission 146192) | Freshwater microbial communities from Lake Tanganyika, Tanzania - TA2015032 Kigoma Deep Cast 1200m | ecosystem: Environmental > Aquatic > Freshwater > Lake | place: Tanzania: Lake... | reverse complement strand
AGACAGAAGCCCCTTTCTTGCTTTTCCGTATATATCCGAATGAGCTTAACAGCAGGTTGCATATGCCTACTTTGTCTATGTATCTAACAAATAACGCCATCCCCCCTCTGCCTGTCAATGTATCTGCCGTTACCTCTACTTTGCTGATTTTGCACTTGCTTTTGTTTTCTCTTTGTTTCATAATTTCCTCACTTATTGGGTGATATTTTTTTGTTGTTTTGCAAACCTATTATAACAAGGATCTATCGCCCTCTAAGTGATTTTTTCTATGTTTTTATTACCTATGAATCGCTCAGATTAGGTATAAATAACTCGCCCGCAACGGCCAGTCAAAAAACGCCTAAGAATGAGATAGAAAAAGCTGAGGCATTTAGGAAAGACTTTCTGGAAAGGAGGAGAAGACATGAGTGACTTAAAAAAGTATATTAGCGAAAGAAAAAAGAGAGATAAGAAATTTGCTGAAAGATTCGATGAAGGATATGAACAGTTCAAGGTTGGCGTAATGCTTCGTCAAGCTCGCGAGTCCTCAGGACTAACCCAAGAAGAGCTTGCACGCAGGCTTAAAACTAAAAAGACTGCAATTTCAAGAATTGAGAATCATGCGGAAGACATAAAGCTGTCAACTTTAGAGCGTGTAGCTTCTGCACTTGGGAAAAAACTTCAGGTTAGCATTGCTTAATTTTGAAGTAACTTGCCTGCAATGGCCAGATAACATAGTGCTTGTCTACAACTCGTAGAGAGGTGATACCACCCAAAACTTCGCCCTTCTCAAACACTCGGTACATTGTGCATACTAAAAATCAGTCTTTCAGCGGTTTTAATCTGCTATAATTAGTTTTAAAGCGATTAGAAAAGAGGAGAAATTATGAGTAAAAAAGAATTGCTTTTAAGTGAGATTGACCAAGTTCCAGAGCCTTTTCTCGATGAACTATTAGATTTTGTTCCTTTCCCATTCTCAGACCTAACCCAATCCAAAAGACGTCCTGCTTTAGTTATTTCCATTGAGAGATAAAAAGATTAACATATGCCAAGATTATATCTACCAATTACTCATATTATAGAAGGCCAAATAGCAATCACAGGTGAAAAGGCTCACTATCTCACCTCTGTTCTCAGATGCAGGAAAGGAGATGAACTGATTGTATTTGACGGAAATAATAACTGTTTCAGAACAATGATAGTACAGGTGAACAGAAAAGAGGTAATCGCAAAGGTCTTAGAAAAATTCCCCTGTGATACCGAGTCTCCTCTACACATCATCCTTGCACAGGGACTCCTCAAGGGTGAGAAAATGGATATGGTCATCCAGAAAGCAACAGAGCTCGGAGTAAAAGAGATAATTCCTATCATCACTGAAAGAAGCCAGGTACGGGAGACAAGGAAAGTGAGCCGATGGAAGAAGATTGCCGAAGAGGCTTCAAAACAATCCGGAAGAAGTATCATTCCGATCGTCCACGAGCCAATACAGTTCAACGATTACATCTCATCACTCGTCACCCATCACCCGTCACCGCTATTAAATGGCCTTATTTTCTATGAGGAAGGAGGCATGAAACTATCTGAAGCAATTCAAAAAATCGTGATACATGATACAAGATACATGATACAAGATAAAAACATTATAAATCATACATCATGCATCGTGCATCCTGCATCTTTACCCGTTTACCTTTTCATTGGCCATGAGGGTGGTTTTACAAAAGAAGAGGTCACTTTCGCAAAAGAAAAAGGGCTTATTGTTACCTCTCTTGGTAAGAGAATTCTCAGAGCTGAAACTGCCGCAATCTCAACAATAACATTAGTACAGTTTCTTTTAGGGGATACAGGCTAACCTTTTTTCTCTCTTATAAATATAATATTCTCGACCGGTATAACAATCCAGCCGCTTTCTGATTCAAGGTGTACCTCTTTCTCTCCAATCTCAATAAGTTTGCCTGTGTAACTCATATCTCCTATTTCAACCTCAACAACTTTTCCCACTAACTCTACCATGTTACCCTCCGTACCTGCGCCGCCCTGTTTCCTGATTATGCACTATTTCAGCACCAATCAGAAAGATACAGGTAGAATAATATACCCAGAGGAGGAATACAACAAACGTAGTAAGCGAGCCATATAATGTGCCAAGTTTTGCGAATGCTCCTATATACCAAGTAAAGAGATGCTTTGCAACTTCCTGTAATGATGTTGTAAAAAAAGCGCCTGTAATTGCATGAGTAACTCTTACCTTTGTTTTCGGAATAAGAATATAAAGCATGGTAATGGTGAAAAGGATCATTAAGAAGGGCACTACATACCTTATGAGAAAATGTGTGATCACACCAATCTTTAATTCAGGGAAGACAGGTTTTAATGCCTTAAGCAGAGGGATGAATGATGATGCGGTAAATGAAACAAGAATCATGATAATGATAAGCGTCACTACACAAAGAGACAGTATTATTGACCAGAAAAAATTCCTCATTTTCCCTGCCTTGAATATCAAATTCAGCGCATTCTCAAGGGATGAAAAAAGCTGATATGAAAGAATTCCGTACAATACAATGCTCAATACACCAATCTCTCTAAATGTGATAAGTTTTCCTAATTCTCCTGCAATTACGGATGTTATGGGAGGAAATAAATGTATAAGCTTTGTGGATAAAAAATGATAAAACCCTTGATAATGTCCCAGTAGAAATCCAAATATAGCTACCAGGAAGAGACAGAATGGCACCAGTGCCATCATAATAAAATATGAGATGGATCCCGCGAGCATTATCCCGCCATCTCTAAAAAAATCGATAAAACTTTTCCCCATGATTTTAAAATACTTCACTGACCTTATTTCCTTTCTCTGGCTCTGAAATAAATCTTGACTGGTGTTCCTCTAAACAAAAACCTTTCCCTCAACCCTTTTTCAATATACCTTATTTGTGCGTTCTTTAAAGCAGATGGATAGTTTGTGAAGACAACAAAAACAGGGGGTTCTGTTTTCACCTGGGTGACATAGTAAAGCTTTATTTCCTTGCCCTTATATTTAGGTAAAGGCATATTTTGCATAGCTTCTCTGAAAAACCTGTTCAGCTCTCCAGTCGCAATCCTTTTCCTTCGCTCTTTCATTATTTCATCAATTATCGGAAAGACTTTTGTAATGCGCGTCTTCTCAAGAGCTGATACTGTCAGTATGGGTGCATAATGCATAAACCATATCTTTCTGCCCACTTCCTTTCCTAAATTTTTATACATCTCTTCAGGATTCTTAATAAGGTCCCATTTATTCAGCAGGAAAATTGCGCCTTTCCCATAGCTTTCAACAATCCCTGCTATCCTCTGATCCTGCTCAACGATGCCTTCATCTGCATTCAGGACAATAAGGGCAATATCACATCTTTCGATGCTTTTAAGTGCCCTGACCATTGAAAACCTCTCGAGAGAGTAGCCTACCCTCCCCTTTCTTCTTATCCCTGCTGTATCTATCAACAGGTATTTTCTCCTATAAAACGTGCATAGAGTATCTATGGAATCTCTTGTTGTCCCCGGTACAGGACTCACGATCAGCCTCTTCTTGCCGAGAAGGGTATTTATTAAAGTCGATTTCCCCACATTTGACCTTCCGACAACCGCAATTTTTGGGTAATCAATCTTTTCTTCAATAGATGAGGGCAACAGAGAAATCAATTTATCCATAAAGTCATCATAACCATATCCAGTTGCAGCTGAAAGAGGCCATAATTCATCAGTGCCTATCGAATAAAAATCATGCACCCTTTCTTCACGTATAGGAGCGTCAATCTTGTTTACTACCCAGAGCACCTTTTTGCCTGAAGCCCTGAGCAAATTTATGAGTTCCATATCAGAGGGGGTAAGACCATCTTTGCCATCAAGGATGTGGAGGATAATATCTGCCTCTTCAAGAGCAAAGATTGCTTGTTCTTTTATCTGCATAAAAATATCTTCAGGAGGTTCAGGATAGAAACCTCCAGTATCCACTACGGTGAATTCCTTGCCTTCCCACTCTGCGTCAAGGTAGTTTCTGTCTCTTGTCACACCAGGGATATCCTCAACAATTGCAGCATACGTCTTTGTCATCCTGTTAAACAGGGTAGACTTACCCACATTAGGCCTGCCAACGATCACAACGACTGGTTTTGCCATAGTTATTCATTTTATACTAATATGCAGAATCTTATACAATAAAACAGCAATGAAGAACTACTTAGTAATTATTTTTTTTAGCTATCTTTTTGTCATACTCTTTGCCTATTGGCTCAGGTTCTTGAACTTTAGTTATTTAAAAAAACATGGTACAGACATCCCCTCTGGATTTGAAGGTCATATTGATAAAGAACTCCTTAAAAAAACAAAAGAATACACTCTTGAACATAGTCGCCTTGATCTCATTGAATCTGTGTTGAACAATATACTCTTGCTTGTTTTTCTGTTTGGTGGTTTGCTCAACCTATACAACTCCTGGATTTCATCCCTTCGTTTGCCTTTTATTGTATCAGGAACACTATTCTTTATCCTTCTCAGTTACGCAGGAACTGTCCTTTCTATTCCGTTCGGTCTTTATAGTACTTTCAGGATAGAAAACAAGTATGGATTTAAAACGATTACATCTACATTATGGATAATTGACTTTCTAAAATCGCTCCTTCTCTCTACATGTCTCATGGGTATTGTATTATCGGTTGTATTCTTGATAATTCATGTAAGTCCACATTATTGGTGGTTATGGGTATGGGGGTTTTTCCTGCTTTTCAGTCTGTTTATCATGTATATCTCTCCTTATGTCATCGAACCTCTCTTTCATAAATTTACTCCCATCGGTGAGGAAGGACTTGAGGAAAAGATCAAAGAATTAATGAGGAAAGTAAATATCAAGATCAGTAAGGTCTTCACAATAGATGCATCAAAAAGAAGTCGCCACACAAATGCATATTTCACAGGCATTGGAAAAGTCAAACGGATAATCCTCTATGACACACTGCTTGAAAAAATGAACCATGATGAGATCCTTGCCGTACTTGCCCATGAAGCCGGGCACTGGAAGAAAAAACATATACTCAAACAGATAGTTTTTTTAGAGCTTCTATCACTGATAGGGATTTATATCACTTTCAGAATTCTTCAAACAGACTTTCTTACCGATTTATTTCAGATTAAACCTGATACGCTCTTTGCGAAAATTGTCATACTGGGTTTCATCGGAAGCATTGTTTCTTTCCCTTTTTCTCCGTTAATCAATTATATTTCAAGGCGATTCGAAAAAGAGGCAGATGCTTTTACAGTTAAACTGATAAAAGATAGTGAGAGTATGACCCGTGTTTTGATAAAGCTGTCTAAAGATAACCTTTCAAACCTTCATCCCCATCCACTCTATGCAGTCTTTTATTATTCACATCCACCTGTAGTAGAAAGGATTAAGACACTTCGCAAAATTAAAAATACTACAAATTTATAACTTCTTAAACTCGATGCCTTTTGATACAATAGGACATGATGAGGAATGAGTGAGTAAACGTGGGTGGAAGAAAAGAGTAGAGAGTCTGAAGTTGCAAATCTTAGAACATGAGAATAAAATTAAGAAAGAGAGAGCAAAGCCATATCCAGATAAAGGACGTATACATCACTTGGAGGCAGAAATAGAAGCTTTTCATGACAGTTTAAAAAGGGCTTAAAAAAGGTTGGGGAAATGAAGGTATTAGCACAAAAAGAAAAGGCAAGGTTAAACAAAACGTTATTGGTTCTTCTGAATGAGCTTGAAGAGGAATGTCTTAAGGTGATAAAACTATCCGAGGGGTTAAAGATAGAAACCCTGACAGATGAGCAGATGGAAGATATACTCAGTGACCTTTCTGCGTCAATCACACACCTTAAGGTTCATTCAGAACAAATAGAACGGGTTATTGAAGAAGAGCTTGATAAAGACTAACCTTTCCTAAGGACTCAGAAACATCTTAAGGGATAGCCGAGTCTCTCTCCATATTTTTCATTATCCAAGCAAACACTTTCATTAATTCCATCCATAGGGTAGCGACATCTCCCAGGGAGTCATCAAATTCCTGATAGTCAGGCCTCATCTCCATATAATCAAGCAGGGATTCACAGAAATACCAGTTACATCCTGAGGGACGTACTGACCGTTCAAGAGCACAACCTGTCATAGAGAAAAACTGACAGGGATCTGACTCTTTTTTCCCGAACTCAAAGTCAGGCGGCTTCAGCCCGAGTGCATGGATGTACACAAGGTCTTCTTGATTATAATAACCATGCTTATTACTACAGCATATATTTTTACATGCAGGGCAAACTATTTCAGTACATTGCTGGATAAAAGGACTGATTTCTTCAATTCCTTCTCTTATCATCTGAGCTATTTCTTTAACTCTTTGAAGTTCATCATCATGTTTCTGAAAAATAACTTCTACGTTACTGAGTATTTGATTATACGTATCCTGGTCTTGATAGTTGAGGCTCCTGTCGAAAAAGTCACGATTCATATCAATCATAAATCCAACCAATACGGGGGCAGAATATAGTATTTGAGCGGTTTTAAATAACCTCAAAAATAAACTCTATTTCTACAGGTGAATTGAGTGGTAGCACATTCACACCCACTGCAGCCCTCACATGTTTACCTGCCTCACCAAAAATTTCATAGAGTAAGTCTGAGGCAGCATTCAATACTTTCGGCTGTTCCGTAAAATCAGGCGCAGAGGCAACATACCCGGTGATCTTAATGCACCTTTTCACCTTATCCAAGCCCCCAACATTCGCCTTCAACACTGAAAGCGCATTAATTGTAGCTGTCCTTGCCTCTTCCCTTGCTTCATCGAGACTTATATTTTCACCTACTCTTCCCAGCTTTGTAAGTTTCCCCTGCTTTACTGGAAGTATTCCGCTCAGAAAGACAAGGTTCCCGGTTCTCACTACAGGAATATAAGAGCCAAAAGGAGCTGGTGCTTCTGGAAGTTCAATGCCAAGTTTTTTTAGCCGTTCCTCTGGTGACATTATAATCCTAATTCTTCAGGGATACCTATCCTCCCAAGCACTGCAGAGGCTGCAGCAACTGCAGGGTTTGAGAGGTAAACTTCACTCTCGGGATGCCCCATTCTTCCCACAAAATTTCTATTTGTTGTTGCAATAGCCCTCTCACCTTTTGCGAGTATGCCCATATGCCCTCCAAGGCACGGACCACATGTTGGTGTAGAGACGACTGCCTCGGCTTCTATAAATATATCGAGCAATCCTTCTTTCATTGCCTGCCTGTAGATTTTCTGAGTTGCAGGGATTACAATCATCCTTACGTGAGGATTAACCTTCCTGCCTTTTATAATCATTGCTGCCTCTCTTAAATCCTCAAGGCGTCCGTTTGTGCATGAGCCCACAACAACCTGGTCAATATATATCTCAAAGAGCTCTGCTGCAGGTCTTACATTTGAGGGAAGATGTGGACATGAAACAGTAAGGGGAATCTTTGAGCAGTCATATTCGCGTATCTTAACATATTGTGCACTATTGTCAGATGTATAAAATGCATAAGGTCTTTTTGCTCTTTCCTTTACGTAAGACTCTGTAATTTCATCTGGTACAATTATTCCATTCTTCCCGCCGGCCTCTATCGCCATATTGCACATAGTAAGCCTTCCATACATAGGAAGTGTTCTTATGGTCTCTCCTTCAAACTCCATCGCCCGGTAAAGTGCGCCATCAACACCGATGTCACCAATTGTATAGAGGATTAAATCTTTGCCTCCAACCCATTTGTTCAGTCTGCCATAATATATGCATTTTATTGATTCTGGAACCTTGAACCAGCACTCACCAGTTGCCATTGCAACAGCCACATCTGTTGAGCCCACACCTGTTGAGAACGCACCAAGTGCCCCATATGTGCATGTATGGCTGTCAGCACCAATGATTAAATCTCCTGGTACCACAAGCCCCTCCTCAGGTAAAAGTGCATGCTCAATGCCCATTCTGCCTACCTCAAAATAAAGGCTGAGTTGGTATTCCTTTGAAAATTCCCTGAGCATTTTACACTGCTCTGCTGCCTTGATATCTTTCTGCGGAGCAAAATGGTCAGGGACAAGTACAATTCTGTTTTTATCAAAAACGTTCTTCGCCCCGATCTTTTTAAATTCTGATATCGCAATAGGCGCGGTTATATCATTTGCAAGTATAAGGTCAACCTTTGCATTGATTAAATCCCCGGGCATGATCTCTTCCCTGCCTGAATGAACCGCGAGTATTTTCTCCGTAATTGTCATTCCTCCTCCTCTTTATAGTTAATCAGAAAACTTTTCCTTTTAATTATTCCAGATTATTTATAAATCTGATAAAAAAGTCGGTAGGACATAGTATTTGAGCGGTTTTTTTCGCTGATCAGCGAGGACATGATGTCCGAGCAGGCGAAAACCTCGGAGGTCGATCTGATCGGGACGAGTCCGCCTTAGGCGGAGAGCGAAAATACTGTGTCCTGCCTGCTTCATGCATAGTTTATGAAAGATTATCCATTATACCTGTGCTAAATATTTTATAACAAGGCTTTAATTTATGTTTACCCTTTTCTCTCAAATGCCTTTCCTGCTATAAGCACAAAAATAATAGAGGTAAGAATGATTACTGCTGCATCAATTATCAATGGAATATCAGGGCTCATCGGGCCTGTCTCGAACTTAAAGATTACATGTTTCATGGCATCAATGCCATATGTGAGAGGGTTTATCTTTGCACATATTTGTAGGATTTCTGGCAGGAGCTTTACCGGGTACATCGCACCTGACAGAAAAAACATCGGCATCACGATAAAATTCATGATGACACTGAAACTCTCATAACTTTCATAAAATGTCGCAAGGACAATCCCGAAAGCAGATATCGAAAATGAGGTAAAGGCACATATCAAGATAACCGCGATGATCTGCACTATACTAAGATTAAAACCAAGGATCGGAAAAAGGGCAAGAATAATCGCAGCCTGGATTGTGGATACAATTGTACCGCTCAACGCCTTGCCCACAACGATGGAAAGTCTTGATACAGGGGCAACGAGAATCTCCTTCATAAAACCGAATTCCTTGTCCCAGATAATGGAAATTGATGAAAAGATAGAACTGAAAAGTATCGTCATCCCGAGTATTCCGGGAAAGATGAACTGAGTGTACGACACTCCTGTATCAGAAGGCACAAGTCTTGATAGACCAGCTCCGACAATAAACAACCACAAAAGAGGCCTCGCAATTGCAGAAAAAAGGCGGCTTCTCTCCCTGATGAATTTTTTGAATTCCCTTGCAACTATGACGTAAATTGCATTAAATTCCATTAATTTTCTCTCATTAAATGAATTTCTAAATCTATATAATCAAATCGGCAATAAACAGGGCTGGCTTGAGCGACATTAGAGATTTTTCGGTAACAGTCGAAGTGACACTTAGCGAAGACTCGCATCGAGTTCTTAGCGAAATGGAGCGGCCACAGCCTCGACTGTTTGAGTCCCGAAAGCTTTCGGGACGAGTTTCGAGGGTGTAGCAAAATGAGCTTAGAACTGTCGATAAATATCGTAGTAAGCAAAAGTCTGTCCTGTTTATTGTAATTTGAATATTTTTAATGCCTTTTCCTGTACGCACGCACAAAATCCTTTATATCATTTCCTGAAGATGTCTCTTCCCTTATTGTCTTTCCGGTAAGTTTTAAAAAAACATCATTCAGAGTTGGCCTCTGAAGTCTCACAGAAATGACCTTTTCTCCTATTGTGTTTATTATTTCAGGTATACACGTATCGCCCATACCGCAGGTCATATAAATCTCATTCTCTTTTTCTGATACATTAAATTTAAATAGTCTCTCTATCTCGTTTTTTGCACTTGCATTGTCAGTAGTCTTTATATAAATGACATCTCCGCCTACTGCTTTTTTCAGTTCTTCAGGGGTTCCCATGGCAATTATCTTCCCATTATCTATAATCGCAATCCTGTCACAGACCTCTGCCTCTTCCATATAGTGAGTAGTCATAAAGATAGTCACTTTATTTTTCTCAGGAAGTTCTGCAATAAATTCCCACAGGTTAGTCCTGCTCTGAGGGTCAAGACCGAGTGTCGGCTCATCAAGAAACAATACCCTTGGCCAATGTATCATCCCTCTCGCAACCTCAAGCCTGCGTTTCATGCCTCCTGAGAATTTCTTCACAAGGTCATCCTTCCTGCTATATAAATCCACAAACCTCAGGACATCATCTACACGCTGCTGCATTTTATCCTTCGCAACATTATAGAGATATGCATGAAATATAAGGTTCTCACGGGCTGTAAGGTCTTTGTCAAGGGTTGTGTCCTGAAAGACTATACCAATGGCTTTTCTCACCTCTGCAGACTCTTTTATACAATCATGACCTGCAATAAACGCCTTTCCTGAGGTAGGAGCGAGCAATGTACATAAGATATTGATGGTAGTAGTCTTACCCGCACCATTCGGACCGAGAAAGCCAAAGATTGTGCCTTCCTCAACCTCAAAAGAGACATCATTCACCGCAGTGATATCACTAAATCTCTTTACTAAATTTTCGACTTTTATTATTGACATGTAGAAAGTCTAACAGAGAGTTATTGAAATTGTAAAATCCAATGGCATTGTAAGTAATTTCAGGCAGATATGATAAACTATTGAAAGAAACATATAAATAGAGTGCTATCTTATAAATAACTTTACTACTTTGTCATTCCGAACCCTGAAAGTGTCATTCTGAACTTGTTTCAGAATCTCTTCAGGGCATGCTTGTTTCGGAATCTTAGAGATGCAGAAAGCAAGAGACCCTGAATCAAGTCCAGGGTGACAAAAAATTGTATAGAATTGTTAGGGACAGAACAATAGTTACAAAACAATTTATCTATAGGTTATGAAATGAAAGATAAAGACTATGACAAAAGCTCAACTCATTAAAGAACTGGAGACTCTGCGAAAGCAGGTAATTGAATTTAAAGAGGCAGAAATCAGGCATACTCAGACAGATGAAACGTTGCAAACAAGTGAGGAGAAATATCGCAGCCTCTTCGAGGGTTCAAGAGATGCAATCTATGTCACTTCACGTGAAGGAAAATTCATTGATGCTAACCAGGCTACATTTGAACTCTTTGGCTATACCCGGGATGAGATGATCGGGATGAATGTTATTGAGACATATGTGAATCCTGCAGATCGGGTCAGATTTCAACTCGCAATAGAGCAAAAGGGATATGTGAGAGATTATGAGGTAAAATTTCGTAAGAAGGATAGGACTGAGATAGACTGTCTTCTCACTGCAAATATACGACAAGGTGATGACGGAAACATTTTAGGATACCAGGGAATTATCCGGGACATCACCGAGCGCAAGAAGATGGAGAAAGCGCTATCCTGGGAAGTAGAAGCGAATGCTGCGGTCGCTGATCTATCCCGTGCACTTTTATCACCAGCATCTGTTGAAGATATTTCTTCTCTTATACTGGATAACGCAAAACATCTTACAGACAGTGAATTCGGTTTTGTTGGTTATATTGACCCGCAAACAGGATATCTTATCTCTCCCACCATGACCAAAGACATATGGGACAAATGCCAGGTGAAAGATAAAGACATTCTTTTTAAAAAATTCAGAGGGTTATTCGGATGGGTAATAAACAACAAAAAATCTGTTCTTACCAATACTCCAGCAAATGACACCAGGTCATCTGGAACACCCAAAGGCCACGTGCCTATCCAGCGTTTTCTGTCAGCACCTGCTCTTATTGGCAAAACTCTTGTCGGGCAAGTCTCTATAGCAAACTCTACCCATGACTATACTGATAAAGACCTTGCACTGATTGAACGTCTCGCTGCACTTTATGCAATTGCTGTCCAGAGAGAGCGGGCTGAAGAAACCATCAAGCAAATGGCATATCATGATTCCCTGACCGGTCTTCCCAACCGACTGTTATTCAATGACCGATTTACCTTAGCGTTGGCTCAAGCCAAACGCAACAAACAAAAATTGGCTGTTATGATACTTGATCTGGATAAATTCAAAGAAGTAAACGACACGCTTGGGCATAATACAGGAGATCAATTGTTAAAAGATGTTGGCAAAAGATTGGCTGTCCTGCTACGCAAAACAGATACAGTTGCCCGTTTGGGTGGTGATGAATTTATAGTCTTATTGCCAACAATCAAACGTTATAACGACTCAACGGAAATTGCATATAAAATCATGCAGGCTTTTCAAGAGCCCTTTGATATTGATGATCATAAAATCCGCAACACGACCAGCATAGGGATTGCTCTTTACCCCAGAGATGGTGGAGATGTTGATACCCTGATGAAAAATGCTGACATCGCCATGTATCGTGCCAAAGAACAGGGCCGTAACAGATACTGCTGCTATACCCTTGTTGTAAGGATAAAGTCTTAGGTCAATTTACAGGAATTATTTATACCTAATCTGAGCGATTCATAGGTAATAAAAACATAGAAAAAATCACTTAGAGGGCGATAGAACTTGTTATAATAGGTTTGCAAAACAACAAAAAAATATCACCCAATAAGTGAGGAAATTATGAAACAAAGAGAAAACAAAAGCAAGTGCAAAATCAGCAAAGTAGAGGTAACGGCAGATACATTGACAGGCAGAGGGGGGATGGCGTTATTTGTTAGATACATAGACAAAGTAGGCATATGCAACCTGCTGTTAAGCTCATTCGGATATATACGGAAAAGCAAGAAAGGGGCTTCTGTCT
>Ga0194110_10007326_pt1 | contig 12734 bp, 13 predicted proteins | sample TA2Kig1200mmetaG_FD_146192 | JGI IMG/M metagenome (GOLD analysis project Ga0194110, IMG submission 146192) | Freshwater microbial communities from Lake Tanganyika, Tanzania - TA2015032 Kigoma Deep Cast 1200m | ecosystem: Environmental > Aquatic > Freshwater > Lake | place: Tanzania: Lake... | reverse complement strand
GGAGGAGCATAAATTATGGCAGAAGAAGTGAAAAAAAAGGAGCGAAAGAAAGAGGAGAAGCCTCTGGAGAAAATGACCGTCAAGGAATTGAGGGCGATAGCCATGGAGATTCCGAGGAGCGTCGCCGTTCATGACATGAGAAAGGAAGAGCTCATCGCCTTCATTAAAGAGGCGAGGGAAGTGAAAGATGAAAAAAGGGTTGAACCTGTAAAGGAGAAAAAAAAGAGGGTGGTGAGCAAAGCCGAGATGAAAAGAAAGATCAAAGAGCTGAAAGAAGAGAAGAGAGAGGCGCAGACAGCGAGGGATCGCAAAAAAATCGAATTTCTACGACGGCGGATCAGTTATTTGAAGAAGAAAACACGAAGATCCGCTCACGCCTGATACACGTTCGTTCCATCAAAAATAATATTGCCCTGAAGATCATTCCTCCCATCGCTCATGCGATCTGTGGGCCGCTGGTCCATGTTATCCCAACATTTGAAATGCTCACCGGGGATGGTTCGATGCGGGAGCTCTGTGTCCCGGGTAAGGGGATTATTGAAAACTAAAGAGTAGATGTGTGCAGGGAAATTCGTGATGCTTCCGAGCGGTGTCATGTGATCCGGGCGAAACGGGTCCAGCTCGTATTTTTCCAGGCAGGGTCGATAGGGGCGATTTTCGTCTCATCGAGGAGGTCGAGCCCGCATTTTCTGGCAAAGTAGCGATGGAACGCGACACATCCCGTCAATTCTGGGTGGAAAACGGTTACCAGCACGTCAGTAGTTTCCGCAGCGGCAATGTAGTCGTCCATCCGGAGGAGCACTGTGACTTCCTTTCCCACCCGTAAGATCTTCGGCGCCCGTATAAATGTGAGGGGTATGGACCGCTTTGCGATTGCAGGCACTGACGCTTCACAGGTGAAACTGTCCAGCTGGCTTCCAAAACTGTTTCGTTCGATCTCCATATCGATCAAACCGAGACAGGTAGGTTCTCCCGCGATGGATTTTGCGAGAATGACCGCACCCGCGCATGTTCCCCAGATTTTCATTCCCCGGTGAAACTCGCGTATTATGACATCGTTGAGGTCAAAGATCCGCAGGAGGCGGGATATGCAGGTACTTTCGCCGCCGGGGATGATGAGGCCGGAGAGATGAGTGAAGTCAGCCGGTTCTTTGACGGGTAAGGAGGCGACGCCGATACGTTGAAGGTGATCTGAGTGTTCCGCCACTCCTCCTTGAAGGTTCAGGATGCCGATCATTTACCATCCCCGGCCCGCCAGCAACTGCCCTTCAGGAATTTCGGATATTTCGAGTCCCGGCATGGCTCCACCCAGGCCCATTGAAGCTTCCAATACCTTCTGCGGGTCATTGTAAAATGCCGTCGCTTTAACAATTGCCCGGGCTCGTATTGAAGGGTTTTCCGATTTGAAGATACCCGAACCGACGAATATCCCATCGCAGCCCAATTGCATCATCAGTGCTGCATCGGCAGGCGTCGCGATGCCTCCGGCAGCGAAGTTCACAACGGGTAAACGGCCCAACTCTCTCACTTTCAGGGCAAGTTCGTAGGGCATACCATTTGTCTTGGCATACCCGGTAACTTCTTCCAAGGGCATGTTGACAAGCTGTCTGATTTCACGGTTCATGGTGCGGATATGGCGGACGGCTTCCACGACGTTACCCGTTCCCGCTTCACCTTTGGTACGGATCATGGCAGCACCCTCGGCGATCCGACGCAACGCTTCTCCCAGGTTGCGGGCGCCACAAACGAAGGGTATGGAAAAGTTTGTTTTCTCGATGTGGCATTCTTCATCGGCAGGAGTGAGCACCTCGCTCTCATCGATATAGTCAATTTTAAGTGCTTCCAATATCTGGGCTTCAACAAAATGACCGATCCGCGCCTTGGCCATAACGGGGATCGATACCGCATTTTTAATTTCTAAAATGATAGAGGGATCAGACATACGGGCAACACCACCCTGCTTGCGGATATCCGCAGGGACACGTTCGAGAGCCATCACCGCAACAGCCCCCGCATCCTCGGCGATCTTCGCCTGTTCCACATTGGTCACGTCCATTATGACGCCACCCTTGAGCATTTGCGCCAACTGGACATTCAGTTCATATCTTTTTCTCTCCACTGAATCTTTCCTCCCTGACCGGTTACCGCTTGCCGCGACCGGGATTTTTAAATAGTTGTTGTGATGCGTAGGATAAAACTTTTTTTAATCAGATAAGTATAATACCATCAAGTATAATAATCAAGGGTGATAAAATGTATCGTGGTATTACCAGATCATCCTCGTTGTGACGCCGTGTCTTTTCAGGTAGGACTTGATTTCATAAATCGTGTACGTTCTATAGTGGACAATGGATGCAATGAGGGCGGCGTCAGCTTTTCCCCGGGTCAGTACATCTAATAAATGTTCCGGTTTTCCCGCTCCTCCCGAGGCGATGACGGGAATGTGAACATTTGTTGAAATAAGGTGGGTCAGTTCGATTTCGTATCCTCCCTGTGTTCCGTCGGCATCGATCGAATTGAGGCATATTTCTCCGGCACCCAGGGCCTCTGCTTCCTTTGCCCACCGGAGCGCATCTATCCCTGTGTATGTCCTCCCTCCGTGAGTAACCACTTCATATCCCGAGGGGGTTTTTCCATGCACCGGAACTTTTTTCACGTCCATACCTAATACGATGCACTGGCTACCGAAAGCCCTGGCGCCCTCGAAGATCAACGGCGGCCTTAAGACTGCCTCGGTGTTGATGCTTATTTTTTCCGCACCAGCCATAATGACTTCCCTCATATCATCAACGGTGCGAATGCCGCCACCTACGGAAAACGGGATAAAAATTGTTTCCGCAACCCTTCTCACCACGTCGATCATGATATCGCGACGGTCGGACGAAGCGGTAATATCGTAGAACACGATCTCATCGGCGCCCTGTTCGTAGTATTCGCGCGCCGCTTCCACCGGATCTCCGATATCAATGTTGTTTCGGAATCTTATTCCTTTTGTGAGTTTGCCGTCCCTCACATCGAGGCATGGTATGATTCGCTTACTCAGCATCCTATCCTCCCCAGCGGCAGAAATTGGACAGAATCGTAAGTCCCGGCCTCCCACTTTTTTCCGGGTGAAACTGAACGGCCACCACGTTTTTATACGCTAAAGCGGCACAGAAGGATGTTCCATAGTCAGTGATGCCGACGATCAGGTCGTTCTGTGCGGGAACCGGATAATAGGAATGGACGAAATAGAATTCGGATCCCTCAGGCAGCCCGCGGAACACAGGATGTGCCTTCCGGAATTCCACGTAATTCCATCCCATGTGGGGGATTTTAAGGTCGGAACCGTCGTGCGTAAGATTCGTCGAGAAACGTTTGACCACTCCGGGAATCAAACCAAGACATTGAACATCATTTTCTTCGCTGTAATCGAAAATGATCTGTGTCCCCAGGCATATTCCCAGTATGGGTTTTTCCGCGTGTGCCCATTCGATTATCCATTTGTCCAGATGTGTCCGGCGGAGGTTTGCCATCGCCTCTCCCGCAGCTCCGACCCCTGGAAAGATAATATGGCTCGACTGGGCGAGTGTTATCGGGTCATCGCTGATCCGACAGGATTCCCCCAGGTGATTGAGGGCCCGAACCACGCTGGTCAAATTTCCTGCCCGGTAATCGATAATGCCAATCATGACGGTGCGTTCAATAAATCCTCTTTTTTTGAACAGTGCTGAGAAAAAAATTCATGGAGCAACTGTATTGTTCAGTATAGTTTGCAACTCCTGTGCCCGATGGACAGTTTTGCCCCTTTCATCGGCAGGTTAAATCACTCCTGTTCGCTTTTCATAACGAATCCCCTGAAAGGAATCCCTTATTGCCAGTTCCCCGTCGATGGCGTTCAGGACTTCCATCTTGTTGATCGCCCATTCCGGGGAGAGAAGGATATCCCGGTAGCCGTCGGCGGTAAGTCGCTGGATGACCATTTCCGGAGGCAGTATCTCCAGTATGTCGCATACTGTCGTCACGTAGTCGTCCCTGTTTATCATGGTGATTTTTCCCTGTTCGTGGAGGTCGCCCAGAACCGTTCCCCTGAGGGCAAGGAGGAGATGTATCTTGATCCCCTGAATCGGGAGTGTTCCCAGCACCCTTGCCGTTTCGAGGATATCATCACGGGTTTCCCCCGGGAGGCCGACAATGATATGAGTACAAATATGTATCTTATTCCCTGACGCTCTCTGTACCGCATCAATGAAAGTTTCCGCTGGATGTCCCCTGTTGATGAATCTCAGTGTTTTGTTATGGATTGACTGAAGGCCCAGTTCCAGCCATACATGTGTATCCCTCGCATATTCTCGCAGGAGTTCTATTACCTCATCCGGAACGCAATCCGGCCGCGTACCGATGGAGATGCCGATGACATCCTCCTCCCGGAGGGCCTCGTCATACAGTGACTTCAGTTTTTCGACCGGGCCGTAGGTGTTTGTGAATGTCTGAAAATAGGCGATGAACCTTCCCGCGTTTCTGTGTTTTCTGTAAAATTCTTTCCCCCGGCGTATCTGCTCGCTTACGGGAGGGAGCGGGCCTGCCTGTCTCAGGCGGGAGCCGCGACCGTAACAGTAGATGCATCCTCCGGTTGATACTGTCCCATCCCGGTTGGGGCAGGTGAATCCCGCATCAATCTGGAGTTTGTAGACCCTGCATCCGAAACGATTGAGCCAGAAACTCTTCAGATCATAGTATCTTTTCTTGTTATTCCAGAATGTAGGCTTCAATAAAAACTCTTTTTGTATTGTAATGTGTAAATTGATATTATTAAATTATACTGGAGACTGCAATATATTCTCTGTTATTCTGAAGACGTTGTGAGAGAATATGGGAAGCTTGTTACGATCAGGCAGATATTTTTTTGTTCTGTGAGGTGAGGTCTACATTTTGAGTAAACATTACGATGTCATCGTCGTAGGCGGAGGTCATGCGGGTTGCGAGGCGGCACTGGCAGCGTCACGGATGGGATGTTCTACGATTCTGTTTAATATTAATCTTGATTCCGTGGCCCTGATGTCGTGCAATCCCGCCATAGGCGGCCTTGCCAAAGGTCAGTTGGTGAAGGAGATCGATGCGTTGGGTGGCGAGATGGGAAAGATTGCCGATAAAACGGCCGTCCATTTCCGTCTGCTGAATGCATCTAAAGGGCCGGCGGTCCAGTCCTCCCGTTTCCAGTGTGACAAGCAGCTTTACCGGCTTGCCATGAAAGCTGTTGTGGAGAAGGAAAAGAATCTTCATCTCAGGCAGACGCTTGTGGATCGCCTGGTAGTTGAGGGTAAACGTGTCATCGGGGTGGAAGATCATACGGGTGTTTTTTATAAGGGGAACGTGGTGGTGATCACTACCGGGACATTCCTCAACGGCATGATCCACGTCGGCACAGTACATTACCCCGCGGGAAGGGCCGGTGAAATAGCATCCATCGATCTCGCGGAATCGCTGAAATCTCTGGGATTCGAAATGGGCCGCATGAAAACGGGTACACCTCCCAGGTTGCGGGCCTCAACCATCGATTTTTCGAGGCTCGAACGCCAGGACAGCGATCCTGATCCGGAACCGTTTTCTTTTACCACGGAAGAACTGCGTGAGGAGAGGCTTCCTTCGTATTTTTCCTATACGACGAAAGAGACCCACAGAATCATCAGAGAAAACATCATGCATTCGCCACTCTATTCGGGTGTTATTAAAGGGGTCAGTGCGCGTTACTGTCCTTCTCTCGAGGATAAAGTCATGCGCTTCTCTGATAAAGAGAGACATCCGGTAGTGCTGGAGTTGGAGGGTCTGAATACTGAGGAGATTTATGCGAAAGGCTTAGGAAATTGTCTGCCGCTGGACCTCCAGGAAAAGATAGTCCGGAGCGTACCCGGCCTGGAGGAAGCCGAGATCATGCGTTCCGCGTATGCCATTGAATATGACTTCGTCCAGCCGACCCAACTCAAGCCGACTCTGGAAACCAAGCTGATCGAAGGGTTGTATATGGCGGGGCAGATAAACGGTACTTCGGGATATGAGGAAGCTGCCGCCCAGGGGCTCTGGGCGGGTATAAATGCAGCCATGGCGGTTCAGGGGCGTTCCCCCTTCGTCTTGGACCGTTCCGAGGCCTATATGGGAGTCCTGGTAGATGATCTCATTACCAGGGGCGTAGATGAACCATACCGGATGTTTACTTCCCGTGCGGAGTATCGTTTGATTCTCCGGGAGGATAACGCCACCTTCCGCCTTATGGGAAGAGGGTATGATCTCGGGTTGATCCCGAAGGAGCACTACGATCGCATGCAGGAAAAGATGTGTCAGGTCCAGGAAGGCATTCGCAGTCTCTCTTCTGTAAGGATTTATCCGGGTTCCGAGGTGAACACGATACTTCAGGAAATAGGTACTGCCCCAATTAAGAATCCTGTGACACTCTATCAACTTCTCCGGAGGAGCGAGATTTCATATGACGACCTGAAGCGATTTGCCGGCTGGGAACCGGTGAAAGATAGAATGGTGATCAAGCAGATAGAGATTGAAGCCAGGTATGAGGGCTACATCAAACGACAGCTGGACTCAGTGATGAAGATGAAGGCTCTTGAAGGGAAAAAGATCCCCCGGGGAATAGATTATCATTCTGTACCGGGCCTCTCAAATGAATTGAAAATGAAACTAAGTAAGGTGGGACCTGTTACTATCGGCCAGGCGGAGAGAATCCCCGGGATGACACAGGCCGCCATTACCGCCATACTGGTTACGATGAAAAAGATGGAGATCGAAACGGCGTCTCAGCAGAAGAAGGAAGCCCCATCGCAATGAACAGACTCAAATTGATTACCCGGTGACCGAATCCAATTTTTTTCCGCGCAGCATTCATACAAAACACTAATCTGATATTCATTAATACCGCTATTGGTCTTATTTTTGCTATTATGAGTGAAAAAGTACGTTTTATTAGTGGTAAAAAGTTACAAAAATGTGTTTAATGTGGTACGTATCTCATCATGAAAGGAGGTAACTATGTCTTATAATTGGGGGCCATTCTTCATTGTTCCTTCCGGTACACTGAGGGTTCTTTCGGGGAGGGTTGTGTTAAGAGAAAGTTATGATGAAGACCTGTTGAAAAAGGAACTGGAGATGTTGGGATTTACAGGTGCAGCGATCAAAGCAACCAATCCGTGGTACTTTCGGAAAAAGAACACTGATTCCTGGATCAAGATCGGTGAGTCCTCGGACCGGCAGAACGATTTTTCCGTTCCCTGGGATACCACCACATTGGAGAATGGTGAATACCAGGTTCTGGGTATGATGCACGTGTCTCTTAAAAAAGGAGAAGAAGAACAGATTATTGCCAGACAGAATGTGATGAATATCGTAATTAAAAACTGAATTCTGGTAGTATTGTAAAAAAAAAGAGGAACAAACTTGAGCATTCATAATTACGGAGAGTTAGCAACCCTCCACGCAATTGCCAAGATACTTGCTCAACCCAGCGATTTGAAAGACCAGCTGGAAGATGTGCTTAAGGAACTCAGCTCCCGCTTGGGAATGAAACGGGGCATTATTTCCATTCTCGATCGGGAAACGGGTGAGGCGTGGCTTGATGTCGCCCATGAGATCGATGTTGAGGGGCTTCAGGTGATTTACAAACCCGGTGAGGGTATCACAGGTAAAGTGGCGCAAACAGGCCGTCCCATGGCGGTAGCCAATCTGGGAAAGGAGACACATTTTCTTGACCGTACGGGTGCAAGGCGTTTTCTGAACAGATCGGAACTTTCTTTTCTCTGTGTTCCTATAATATACGATGCCCGTGTCGTAGGTGTGATCTCGGCAGATAAAATTGCACGCAGTGTGGATGATCTGGATCATGAGCTGGCAATCATGTCCGAGGTTGCCGAGCTTATTGCGAGAGCAGTCTATACGCGTGCCATTGAAGAAGAGAACCGTCGCCTGCGGATGATTGTTGGCCGGACGAAAGCCCCTTTACCTGATCTTATCGGGAATTCAAAAGCGATGAAGGAAGTTTTTGGACTCATTACGCAGGTAGCCGATACAAGTACGACAGTGTTGATACATGGGGAAACCGGGACCGGCAAGGAGCTTGTGGCCCAGGCCATTCATTTGAACAGCTCGCGTAGAGCCGGGCCGCTCGTACATGTAAATTGTGCCGCTATTCCGGATACGCTCATAGAGAGTGAGCTTTTCGGGCATGAGAAGGGTGCGTTTACGGGAGCATTGCACCACAGGAAGGGGCGTTTCGAAGAGGCCGACGGCGGTAGTATTTTTCTCGATGAAGTTGGTGAGCTTTCAGCGGCAGCACAGGCGAAATTGTTACGGGTCCTTCAGGAAAGGAATTTCCAGCCTTTGGGTTCATCGAAGGTTGTAAAGGTCAACGTCAGAGTGATTGCCGCGACAAATCGGATTCTCGAGGAAGATGTAAATTCAGGACGTTTCCGTTCCGATCTGTATTATCGTCTCAACGTATTTCCCATTTATCTTCCGTCACTGAAAGAGAGGCGCAGTGATATCATTATGCTGGCGGATCACTTTGTCCTGAAGTACGCAAAAGAACTGAGCAAGCCCGTAAAACGTATTTCTCCGGCCGTTCTTGAAATCTTTTGTAACTATCCGTGGCCCGGTAACGTAAGAGAACTGGAAAATTGCATGGAAAGGGCTGTGCTGCTTGCATCCGGTGATACAGTTGAAATTGCTCATCTACCCCCCTCTCTCCAGATAAAAAGCCGGATCGGGGACAAGAAGGATCGGGGAAGATTAAAGCACATTGTCGCGAGTCAGGAGAGGTCTCTCATAATCGATGCATTAAAGGAAACTGGAGGCAATCAGAGCAAGGCGGCGAAGCTGCTTGGGACAACAAAGAGAATAATGCAATATAAAATCCAAAAGTTAGGTATTGATCCCTGGCAATTCCGTCCGCAGCGAACGAGATTGCCGGCGCACCACGCAGAAAGAAAACCTCCTACCGGTTAAGTAAGTTGCAAGTTCATATTCTGTGAGACCTCTCATGTGGTGGTGATCTTCACATTTTTGTCATTACTCTCGCAAAAGGAACAATATTGTTTCTTATCCTCACCTGTGTCGGGTTATCATTCAGGATGCCGTACCGCTTGATCTCTGCGGTGTAATGAAGAAACAATTTCCTGTCAACAATCGGATTCATGATTATCACATAAAGAATTTAATGAGTTACATCCTATCATAGTGTTTCATGCCACCGGTGGCATGATTCTCATCCCATCACGATTTCTGCTCCTCCCGGAATGGTACATTTTTAGCTTATTTAGCGGTCAGTGAGTCCGTAAAAATTTTTTTCTGGAGGAACAAAACTGATATGTGTCGTTTATTTGCCATCACGAGTAGCGAGCCGCTTTCACCTATGGTTGCATTACGTGCCGTCGATGTGATGAGAGAAGGTCATGATGGATCGGGGGTGGGACTTTTTATGAGCGATCTGGCAGGTGATTTTGAGCACATAAAGAAATATCCTATCCTTTCGGGTACTTTTTCGCATGATGGTGTGAAGACCCTGGATCGTTACATGGAGGATCGCGGCTTTTCCGTAAGGTACGAAATGTCCATCTCTCCCTCTGTGCAGCCTCCGCCGGGTACACCCAGGAGGGATAATTATCTGATTCGTGTATATTCCTATCCTCCTGGCTGGGAACATTTAAGCGAAGCGGAAATTCAGTTCCGCCTGATGATGACCCGCTTGCAGCTGAGGATGATGGGGGAGGAGGACGCCTCGATGTCGATTTTCAGTTTCTGGCCCGATATCATCATGGTCAAAGAGGTGGGAGATCCTCTTGCAGTGGCCGGTTACCTGAGATTGGACAGGAAGGAGTTGCAGGCCCGGGTAATACTCGCTCAGGGACGACAGAATACGAATTACGCGATTAATATCTATGCATGTCATCCTTTTTTCATTCAGGGGATTGCCACAATGACTAACGGAGAGAATACTGCATTCGTTCCCATCAAGGAGTTTCTCATGTCCCGTGGCTTTCCCGGATATATCGGTTATCAATCGGATTCGGAGGTATTCACTCACATTCTTCACTATACGACACAGCATCTTGGGCTGGGACTGGAGATGTATAAACACATCATTACTCCTCTGACTGATGAAGAACTCAAACGTCATCCTGATGGGGCATGGCTGCGCATGCTGAAGCAGACCTGCCGTCCTCTGATAATCGATGGACCCAATTGTGTCATCGGCTGCCTGCCGGATAAGACTCTGTTCATTGTCCAGGACAGCAAGAAATTGCGTCCGGGAGTCGTGGGAGGCAAACCCGGTGTGTTTGCCTTTTCGTCCGAGTTATGCGGTCTGGATGAAACCATTCCGGTACGTGATAAAAGTGAGGATTTTCAGCCGTTAAAGTATGATACCGCCTTCGTGGGCCCGGATCGTCGGGAGGTTAAAAAATGGAATCAATGGGATGCATTACCCCATCATCACTGAGCACAAAGGATCTCCCCTGGAGAATCCTCTGGAGTAAGGAGAAATGTACTCTGTGCGGCAGCTGTACGGCAGTGTGCCCTGTCAGGGCCATTGAGCTTGGGGTTCACAGGAAGAGGATTGTGAATATCGAAATCGGCCTGGAGGAGAAGCCGCATAATGTGTTTGGCGTCTATCACGGCATCCGTCAGCGCACAGAGCCCCCCCACGCCTGCGTGGGGTGCGGGATGTGTAATCTGGTGTGTCCGAATAGTGCTATCGTCCCCGTGCGCAATGAAGAAGTCGATAAATTGCGTTTCCACATAAATCAGGGTGGCGTACCCCGGCGTCGCGGCGGGCGACGAAATGTACCGGGGAGTATTTTAGACCAGATCAAGTTTGTTCGCATTTCCATGCTCACAGACCCGGCATTGGATGCAGGACGCCATGAATTTGAACTGCGGACGCTCCTGGGAAGAATCCTGCCACCCGAGGAAATACTGAAGGTGAGCAGGGAGAATGGATGGATTCCACCGGTACGGGAGATTTATCCCCTCATCATCGGAAGTATGTCCTTCGGCGCTCTTTCTCCCAATATGTGGGAGGGGCTGCAAATGGGAGTGGCCTATCTGAATGAAGAGCTGGGGATGCCGGTGCGCATGTGTACGGGTGAAGGGGGCTGCCCGCCAAGGCTTCTCAAGTCCCGCTTTTTAAAATATGTAATCCTGCAGATTGCCAGCGGTTACTTCGGATGGGACGAAATCATCCATAGTCTCCCGAACATGGTTGAGGATCCCTGCGCTGTTGAAATCAAGTACGGTCAGGGAGCCAAGCCGGGTGACGGGGGACTTCTGATGTGGTACAAGGTCAATAAGCTGATTGCCGCCATTCGGGGTGTACCGACCGGAGTCAGTTTGCCGAGCCCGCCCACCCATCAGACCAAGTATTCCATAGAGGAGTCCGTTGCCAAGATGATTCAGTCCATGTACATGGCGTGGGGTTTCCGGGTGCCGGTATATCCGAAAATTTCCGGGACAAGTACCGCATTGGCGGTTCTCAATAACCTGACCCACAACCCGTACGCAGGGGGACTTTCGATTGATGGCGAAGATGGCGGTACCGGTGCGGCCTATAATATTTCCATGGATCACATGGGGCATCCGATCGCGAGTAATATCCGTGATGCGTATCTCACCCTGGTGAAGCTTGGAAAACAGAACGAGATTCCTTTGTTTGCAGCGGGGGGAGTTGGTAAGAACGGCAATTTGGCCGCGAATGCAGCCGCCCTGATCATGCTGGGCGCGAGCGGTGTTCAGGTGGGGAAGTACCTGATGCAGGCAGCAGCCGGTTGCCTTGGTTCCGAAAACGATCGCTGTAACATTTGCAATATCGGCATCTGTCCCAAGGGGATTACCTCCCAGGATCCGCGGCTTGATCGCCGGCTGGATCCGGAGAAGGTGGCGGAACGTCTTGTTGACGTGTTCCTCAGTTTCGACACGGAGTTAAAGAAAATCGTCGCGCCGCTGGGACGCTCCACATCGCTTCCCATCGGTATGTCTGATGCCATAGGGATTGCGGATCATCATGCGGCTGACCGGCTCAGTATACGTTATGTTGTGTAAGAGGAGTGGATGCCGAACAAACCTTCCATTGCCATTTCCGGTTTAGAGAACGGATTCCGTATCGACTCCAGGGTTCTGGAGGAGCGGATCCAGCAGGCCGTCAGGGACGGGCATCGGAGTATAGAAGTGAATGCCCATGGTCAGCATGGTATCGGTGGCCGACTGTGGGTATCAGGAGCGGAGCTGGTACTGGTAAGAGTAACGGGCGCATCGGGACAGCGAGTAGGTTCCATGGGTTTTCCCAATACGTTTATCGATGTGGATGGGCCGGCTTCTGACGATGTGGGATGGCTTAATGGCGGTGCCCATATCGTTATCCGCGGCAATGCGACAAACGGGGCCGGAAATGCCATGGCCCAGGGTAAGGTTTACGTTGCCGGCGATATCGGTGCGCGGGGCATGACCATGACGAAGCATAATCCCCGCTTTGATCCTCCGGAACTCTGGGTTCTGGGGAGCGTAGGGGATGCGTTTGCAGAATTCATGGCAGGTGGAGTGGCGGTGATCTGTGGATATGGTACTTCCAGGATAGATAATGTGTTGGGTCATCGGCCGTGTGTGGGTATGGTCGGCGGTAGGATATTCTTCCGGGGGGCTTTCAAAGGATATAGTGAAGAGGACGCCCGGCTGACCGTGCCCGATGATGATGAATGGCGGTGGCT
>Ga0194110_10007324_pt1 | contig 12738 bp, 10 predicted proteins | sample TA2Kig1200mmetaG_FD_146192 | JGI IMG/M metagenome (GOLD analysis project Ga0194110, IMG submission 146192) | Freshwater microbial communities from Lake Tanganyika, Tanzania - TA2015032 Kigoma Deep Cast 1200m | ecosystem: Environmental > Aquatic > Freshwater > Lake | place: Tanzania: Lake... | reverse complement strand
GTAACAAAGCAGTTCGTTTCTTCAACCAGACAGACGGCAGATTCTGCTGCACAGCTCAGCACATTATCCGAGGAGCTTAAGAGAGCGACCGCAAATTTTCAAATATAATCAGAGAAGGCGGAAGAAATAAAGGACTTGAAGCATGTCTGAGATGAAAGATCTGATTGCGATTTTCAAGGCGGAAACCGAAGAGCACCTGACCAAAGTGGATAATGGGCTTGTAGCGTTAGAGAAACGACCTGACAACCTCGAACTGGTCAGCGAATTGAATAGAGTGGTGCATACCCTGAAGGGCGCAGCTCGAGTTTTTGGTTTTTTTGAAATTCAGGATATAGCGCATCGAATAGAGGATATATTTGAAAGGGTTGCGGAAAAAAAGATCGTTTTCACTTCATTCATCGCTGAGAGGATATTTAAAGGGATCGATGCCATCAGGGCAATCTTAGAAAAGATAGTGCAGGAGAAAGCGGTCGATGTTGATATATCTGATTTATGCGGGGAGCTCGAAGCGTGCCTTTCTATAGCTCATGAAGCACAGGGAACCATAACGCAGAGGAAACAGAGGAGAGAACACAAGAGGAGAAAGGGGGGCGTGGCACTCGAGGGGAAAAACACACAGGCGAAAGAACACGAAGAAGAAAAGAAACAGGACAAAGTCGTAGATCGTATTGGCGAAACGGAAACCCCGCCTCTTTCCATGCAGACGGAGGAGTACATCCGTGTTCCATTGAGCAGGCTGGACAAACTCATGTATTTGGTTGGGGAGGTGGCAATCGACAAGATGAACACCTCCGCCCTCATCGCTGAGGCGAAAAGGCTTTCAAAACTCAGCAAGCAGATGCAAAAAAGCATTTCCTTTTTAAATGAGGCGATAAAGAGGGAATTTTCTTCCATCAACGAAGAAGTGATAAAATCGCTCAGTCAATGTGATGTTCAGATGGGAAAACTTAAGGAATATACCCTGAAGTTGTTTGATCATATTTCCATGGAATCATTTCAACTTGGCCCCGTCATCGATGAAATGCAAACCATGATAAAAGAGATCAAGATGATACCTCTTTCTACTATTTTTGAAGGGTTTCCCCGCATGGTAAGAGATATTGCCTCTCAACAGGGGAAAGAGGTCAATTTGGCGATTTCCGGAGAAGAGACTCAACTTGACAAGAAGGTTTTAGATGGGATCAAAAGCTCTCTTGTCCATCTATTGCGCAACTGCATCGACCATGGGATTGAAGAGCCGGGTGTGAGGGTCACCCTCGGCAAACAACGATCTGGAACCATAAAAGTATCTGCCTTTCATGAAGCTGATAATGTGGCGGTCGCCATTGAGGATGATGGAAGGGGCTTGGATATTGCCGAGATCAAACGGACGGCCCTAAAGAAACGGCTGGCATCAGACTTCGAACTGGAAAATATGACAGACCAAGAGGTGTTGAATCTAATATTCATGAACGGTTTTTCCACGAGCCCGCTGGTGACAGATGTTTCCGGAAGGGGAATGGGCCTAGATATTGTAAGGCGGGATATCACCAATCTAAAAGGTCAGGTTATATTAGATGCTCAAAAAGATAAAGGGACAAAATTTACATTGGTCTTGCCATTAACCATTGCCATCATTCAAGTCCTTTTCGTAAAGGTACAGGACATGCTCTTTAGCCTTCCGATGCTCTCCATTACAGAGTGTGTTAAAGTCAATATGGACGAAATCTCTACCCTTGAAGGAAGAATGGCCGTTCAAATTCACGAGCAGATTACACCTTTGGTAAGATTGGATGAAGTGCTTGGGCTTCCGCCTCCGAGGGATGAGGAGAGAAAGGCGAAGAAAGAAATGCTGGCGGTTATTGCGGCATCCCTCGACCGGCGGGTCGGTTTCATCGTTGATGAAATTGTCGGGGAGGAAGAAGCCTTTATCAGAAGTTTAGGTAAACATTTAGGCAAGGTGAAGAATGTAAGCGGCGCAATCATCATGCCAACCGGTGAAGTCGTGGTGGTACTGGATGCAGCAGACTTAATCGCCCATAGCGCTCTTGGCATTTCGCCGGCCCCAAGAAAGAAGCCTGCATCCGAATTGAAGCCCAAAGAGAGAAGGATACTCGTCGTTGAAGACGCTTTCTCCACAAGGGAGCTTGAGAAGAGCATATTAGAGACCCACGGATACTTTGTCGATACAGCGGTAGATGGTTTGGACGCGCTGGACAGGATGACCAGCACAAAATACGATCTCATCGTCAGCGATATTGAGATGCCGAGGATGGACGGATTTGAACTCTGCGAGACCCTGAAAAAAAACGAAGAGTACAAAGACGTTCCCTTTGTAATAGTGACATCCTTACAGAAGGAAGAGGATAAAAGACGGGGGATTGAGATCGGTGCGGCAGCTTACATTGTGAAAAGCGCATTTGAGCAGATGAACCTTTTGGATACCATAGAACGATTAATGGGATGATTCGGAATGAGGGGTAAAGGTGATGATACGGGTGTTGGTGATAGATGATTCTCCATTGATGTGCAAAATCTTGACCAATATTTTGAACAGCGATCCCGATATTCTTGTGGCAGGGGTTGCGAATAATGGAAAAGAGGCATTAGAACTTGTGCCCTGCCTCAAACCGAATATCATCACAATGGATATGGATATGCCTGTCATGAATGGATTCGAAGCCACGAAGCGGATCATGACATCTCATCCCACTCCGATCCTTGTCGTGTCCTCTGCCGTTTTTAAGGCAGGGACGGAGAAGGTGTTCGAGGCTATCTCTTATGGCGCTCTTGACGTTATTGATAAAAGTGAACTGGAGTTGGTCGGGGATAAAAAGTCTGGGGAATTATTGATTGCGAAGATAAAATTTTTGGACGGTATTCGAAGCGTGCGTAAACAACCCGCAAATTTAAGGAAAGAGAGGTCCCCTATCGATCTTAAGGTTCCCAAGAAAAAAGTTTCAGATAAGATTATCGCTATGGTTGCCTCAACCGGAGGTCCACAGGCGCTTCTTGAGATACTGAAAAGACTTCCTGAAGATTTTCCCTGCGGCATTGTTATCGTTCAACACATCACCAGTGGTTTTTTGTCAGGGTTTGTGGAGTGGCTTAATAAGGAGTGTAAAATCAAAGTAAAGATTGGAGAAGATTCGGAGGAAATAAAACCAGGAGTGGTGTACCTGGCTCCGGAGGACGTTCAAATGAGGGTTGTAGAAGGAGGAAGGATAAGCCTTTCGGATGAACCGTCCCATAGAGGCCATAAACCCTCTGGAGACGTATTGTTGGAGTCTATCGCCAGGGTCTATGAAAGAGGAAGCATTGCGGTAATCTTAACCGGTATGGGTAAAGACGGAGCCATGGGAATGAAGGCGGTAAAACAATTCCATGGTAAGACCCTCGCCCAAGATGAAAAGAGTTGTGTCGTTTTTGGGATGCCCAACGTAGCCATAGAAATGAATGTGGTAGATAGAGTGCTCCCATTGGAAAAAATGGCAGAAGAGATTGGGATGTTGGTGAAATATTAGTCAGACCATGCCTTCCGGGAGATATGGCACCGAGTTAGAGATGAAAAAGGAAATCATCGAGAGAAAAGAAAAGAAACAGATTCTGGTCTTTCATCTGGCCAACGAAGAATTGGGATTGGATATTTCTTGTGTGCGTGAAGTACTAAGACCACAAAAGATTTTTCACCTTCCCAGCACCCCGCAGTTTATTGAGGGAGTCATCAATCTGAGGGGACATATCGTTGCCTTGATTAATTTGAAAAAGAGGCTTCACAAAAAACAGATAGAAGATGAACTCAACAAAAAGATCATCGTGTGCAAGGTAAACAAGTTCATCGTTGGACTGACGGTCGACAGATTAAGGGAGATCGTCGCTTTGTCCAAAGAAGATTTTAAGCCGACCCCTGAAGTTGTGTCGATGCAGATGGAGGCAGAGGTTCTATCGGGCATAGCCATAGTCGGTGAAAGAATAATACCCATCTTAAACGTGGAGCACATCCTGACTCAAAAAGAAGTAGAGGAACTGTCGACGATTAAACCATGAGAAATATCTTGCCCTTATCAACGGAAGATTTTGGCCTTTTCCAACAACTGCTCATCGAAACGAGCGGCCTTTACTTTTCGCAAAACAGGAGCCAATCCTTGCATCTTGCCCTTTGGGAGCGTTTACAACACCGAAGTTACGATTCCTATCGTGAATATTATAACCTTCTAAAATATCATCCTGAAGGGCGCCTTGAGCTACGGGAACTCTTCGATTTGATCACGATAGGCGAAACCTATTTCTTCAGAAATAAAGCTCAGTTTGATGTTCTCCAGAAGTTTGTTTTACCGGAAATCATACAGAGAAAAGCATTTTCCGGGGACAAAAGCCTACGCGTATGGTCAGCCGGGTGTTCAGGAGGAAATGAATCCTATTCAATCGCCATTGCTATCATGGAGAGCATCCCCTCCTTTGAAGGGTGGAATATCTCCATATTGGGTACAGACATTAACAGAAATGGACTGAATCGCGCGAAAGAAGCAATATATGGAGAAAGAGACATCAGCCAGGTGCCGAAGGAGTACTTAAGTAAGTATTTTGAGGTCCAGGGATCAACCTACCTGCTGAAAACGGATGTGAAAAAATTGGTTCAATTTGAATTTCATAACTTAGCCAAAGATCCATTTACTCATGAAAAGATGCAAGATCTCGATATGATTTTCTGCAGGAATGTCATTATCTATTTCAATAGTCAGACCACCCAGCAAGTCATTGATAATTTTTATAACTGCCTAGCCCCCCATGGCTATCTTTTTCTCGGACATACGGAAACCTTATGGCAGATAACCAACAAGTTTGAGAGCATTGAGTTTCCTCACACCTTCATCCATAAGAGGGGGGCCCTCCCGGTTCAGAAAGAAACCAAGAGGCCACTGATGACAATACCTGAGGTTGGTTTCGAGAACCTCGCCCATTCTAAAACACCTATCTTTGAAACAAATAAAAAGAAGAGCTTTCTCCCCCCTGAACCTCCGAAAGAGGAGTCTAATAAGCTGCGGGGTAAACCCAGACCCCATACACACCTTTCATCCCTTACCCGTGCCACTCTGCTGGCAAATGAGGCGAAATATAAAGAGGCGGCCAATATCCTTGCAAAGATCATAGCGGAGGACAATCTGAGTGTTGAGGCCTACTATTTCTTAGGGGTATTATCCTATAAAAGCGGCGAGCTCAAAGATGCCGAAACCCAATTCAGGAAGGTCATCTATATTAATCCCGATTCAGTCCTCGCTTATTTCAACCTCGGGAATATCTATTTATATCAGAAAAGAATTAGGGAGGCGACCAGAGAATTTAGGAACGTCATCCGACTTTTGGAAAAGAGACCGAAGGATGAGCAGATAAAGTTTTGCGAAGATTTCACAGTGGAATTTCTATTAATGGCATGTCGAAAGACTCTTATGGAGATCTCGAGGGGAGGTGAATGAGATGAAGGAAGGGGAAAAGATGGAGGCCTACCTTTCATCTGTGAGGCATGATTTGCGAAGCGAGATCATGGTTATCCGGGAAGGGGTAAGCATCATCTTGGATAATCTCGTAGGCTCAAATTGCGACAACTGTTTCGCCCTCTTAAGGCATGCCTTAAAATCCACAGACCAATTGAATAAACTGATAGAAGAATCCCTGACCTCCTCCCGTTTGACAAAAATGGCCCAGCCTTTTCTCTCTGCAAAAGAGGAGGAACTGGAAAGGGTTAAAGAACAACTGCTGGATAAGGGAGAAGAACTGGTATGTGTCAAAAAGGAGCTTCTGAGAAAAGAGGAAGAATCGACGAGTATAAGGAGGGATCTCCAAGCAAAGGAAGACGAGCTGAAAGAGGCGAAGAAGGGGCCCCAGGGGCATGGGATGGAGGTCCTCACCTATGAGCTCACGGGGATGGTCTCCCATATCATTCGAACTCCGCTGGCGATTATCAAAGAGAGCCTCTCGTTGGTGTTAGATGAAATACCAGGGGAGTTAAATGCCAAGCAGAAGGAGTTGCTCTCCAACGGAAAAAAGAGCCTCGATAGCTTAGTTTTCTCGATTGAGGAATTATCCCGGGAGTCCTGGGATGAAATCGTCCGCTTATCAGGAAAACAAGTTTCCCCTGACTCCCTTTCTCCAAAGGATAAATTAAAGCAGAAAAAAAAGATTCTTATCGTAGAAGACCAGACAGCGATCTCCATCATGCTTAAGATGAGATTAGAGGCCAATCACTATGAGGTCATTACTGCAAGCGATGGTCAAGAAGGTCTGGAGAGGGCGCGTAGGGAAAATCCGAGCCTGATTCTCCTGGACATTATGCTTCCCAAGATGAATGGATATAAGGTTTGCCAGCTTCTTAAGGCTGATCCCAAATATCGCTCCATTCCGGTCATCATCTCCTCCGGGAGGACACCGCAGGAAATCCAGAAGGTGGGGAAGGAGGTTGGGGCGGACGCATTTGTATCTAAGCCGTTCGAAGCAGAAAAGCTGCTCAAAAAAATACAGGAGCTTTTAGAAAGAAAGGAGAAGTAAGGAGATCATTGACGATCAAAGAGATAGGTTTCCCTACCTCTTTTGGGGAGGAGGGGAGCTTTCTTTGCACCCAGAGCTCGTCCATTCCTCGGTAAGTTTGCGGAGAATTTCTTGTTGCTGGTTGGCGGCAAAATCGGCATATTTGGGATCTCTCTTCCGGTATGTCCTTTCAATGAAGGCAATGGCCTTTTTTGTAGTTTCCATCTGAGAAAAAATCATCTCACATTTTCTGAGTCCCCACCGGGCCTCAATGGAATCCCCCGGATGGGGGGAGAGCCAGAGATAATTCTGGAAAAGATGGTGGAAGGTAATGGATTGCCCTTTCTGAATGGGAATGGAAATGGCCTCCATCTTCTCTTTCACCCTCTCTCCGTCGAGGTGGTTTGACTCGATGATCCGGCCGAGGTGATCCATCAGAAGAACGATTTGGCCATCCCGGCCCGGCGTGCTATGGATCTCCCATAGATCGGATCCCTCCCTGCAACCACCCCTGTGACACCGCTGGTATCCTATTATGACAACAGGGATCCTATCCATCAGGTAACGGGTTGTGGTATTCAACACCTTTTCCATCTTTTCCCAGGGGTCGTAATCCGTTGGATCAATTCTTCTTGCCACTGCCTCAACAAAATCAGCACGACCTTCATAGAAATCCGACGAGTATTGCTCTAACGAATAGAAGGAATGTTCTGCTGCAGGAAGGTATTGCCATCTTCCGTCTTTAAAAATCGGCCAGCGAAACTTCACCAGACCGGAATAGACCGTGGACTCCGGCCTCGGGGTCAGAAAGTCCCTTCCGCTCACCTTTTGAACCTTTGCGGGCGATGTGGCTTCCCACGTCTGAAGGGGATGAGCGCTGCTCCCATCGAGGATGACACGGCCGATGACTCCGGAATGGGATTCGGTTACAAAGAAAGGAGTTCCAGGGGTGACCGAATCTGTTTCAATTCGAATGGGATAGGTGTCAAGGGGGAGGGTTCGTGTGGTTGTTTCCGAAAGCATATGGAGAAGGGCTTTCCGGAACCGAATATCCTTGTGCCACTCCGAATGCGTTGGAAGATGTCTCCATTGGGTTGACCAGTGGCCAATGAATATGCCGTTTTTGGTAGTGGCTGAAGCAGGAAGCCCTGCGATCCTTGCATAGATCCATCGGACAGCATAAGGGACATCCGCACAGTCAACCGGAATCTTATGGCGGATAAAGAAATCTTCTGCGATATTTTCTTCGACCCATCCGGCGAAATGGTTTTCCTCCTCGACACTCCATCGCCGATCACCCACCTTCCATATCTGTTGCAGAGATTCTTTAATCGCTTCACCGAAAGCAGGTATGGCGATCAAAAGAAGCAGAAAGAGAGGCAGCGCCTTCATAAGATGATATTAAAAAAGATTGAAGAAAGATTGTCAACCGAAAGAAAATGAGGTATTTTAAGAATAGATCCCACCCTTCATTCCCTCCCCCTTTGATGGGCTGACCATGTCCCATAAGTCAGGGGGCTGGATACAAGGAAGAACATACGACTGGTGTAATTGAGGCTTTGGTATACCCCACCCTCACCCCAACCCTCCCCCTGAAGGGGAGGGTAATCGTCACGCGCTTTGCGTAATTCTTCCCCCTTCAAGGGGGAGGTCGGGAGGGGGATGGGAAATCTGTCGGAGCGTCCTTTGTGTTCAGTGACTCCATTTATGGGTAATGATCAGTTTGATGGGGTGAGGGTAGGGGTGAGAGAGGAATTGCATGAGCCGAGAGATTCTTATCTTGATTGCTGAAGAGAATCCTGATTTTGTAAAGATGGTCGAGGACTCTCTGAGAGAGTCAGGCGGTCTTTATCGCCTCGAAGTGGTTTCCTCCGGAAAAGCATGTTTAAAGAAACTCCAGGGTGAAAAGTTTGACATCCTGCTTTTGGACCATTCTCTTCCTGATGGGAGCGGACTGAAATGGCTTCGGCGTTTCAATGAAATGGGGATCGGCATTCCGACCATCTTTGTCACGGCCAAAGGAGACCCACAGATGTCCGTCCAGGCGATGAAAGAGGGCGTCTTTGACTACATCAACCGGTCCGCCGAGTGCGCCAAGGCATTTCCTTTTGTCGTTCACCGCGCCATCGAGGGATATGGTCTGATGGTGGAAAAAGTCAGGCTTCAGAAGGAACTGATCGAGACGAAAAATTTTCTTGAATCAATTGTAGATCGGGCAGGAGATGCCATTTCCGTGGTTGATCTTGAAGGAAAGACTCTTTATTGGAATGAAGGGGCGGAACAGATTTATGGATATCGAAAAGAAGAGGTGCTTGGCAAGAGGCTGTCTGATTTTCTATTCCCCTTGGATGAAACCCTGAGGGAGGAAGAGGAGAGATTGTTAGGCGAATTAATGACGCGAGTGAAACAGGGAGAAGCGGTTCCCAATGTGGAGGTGAAAAGACAGACAAAAGAGGGAAAAGAGATCATCACGAGCATGACGATCTCTCCGCTTCGTGATGCAGAGGGAAGAGTCATCGGCGCTTCTCGTATCTGTAAAGATATTACTCAGTTGAAGAAGGTAGAGGACCGATTGATTCTTGCGGAAAGATTGTCCTCTTTGGGAGAACTCACCGCAGGGGTGGCCCACGAGCTCCGAAATCCCCTGGCAGGAATAAAAATTAATACACAGATCCTATCAAGGAAGAGAGACTTTCCCGAAATGGAGAGACGCCTGTTGGATAGCACATTGGAAGGGATCGGGAAGATTCAGAAGATTGTGGACGATATGCTCCATTTTGCCAAACCGAAAGCCTCCCATTTCAAACTGGAGGAGATCAATGAGGTGGTGGAAAGCAGTCTTGCCATCTTCCAGACAAAATTGAAGAAAGGCAATATATCTCTGCTATTCCAAAAAGGCGAGGGCCTGCCGAAGGTTTGGATTGATGCCCACCAGATCCAGCAGGTCTTGATCAATCTCATGCTAAATGCCATTCAGGCAATGGAGAAGGGTGGCACGTTGGCTTTACGGACCTTTTCAGATGGAAAAAATGAAGTGAGCATTGAGGTGAAGGATACCGGTGTCGGGATCCCCAAATCCCATCTCAAAAAGATTTTCGATCCCTTTTTTACGACCAAATCAGAAGGAACCGGACTCGGACTTTCCATTAGTATTAAAATTTTAGAAAGTCACGGAGCCACTATCGATGTGACCAGTCAGGAAGAAAAAGGCTCAACCTTCATCATTCATTTTCCTCCCTCACCTTCCCCTCTCCCCATTGAGACTGTGTCGCAATCGCGAGCAAAGGGGAAGAGGCAGTCAGGTTCCAAAGTTTTAGGATGCGGGTCTTTTAGATGATGGGAAATTGTCACTTGTATAAAATCAAATGTTTTCATATGCTTGGCACGCCTGAATCCGAACGGCTAAAGGTAACCGCCCTAAACCTTTTCCACCCGACCGCCTCTCCCCCTTTTCAAAAATGGGGTTTTTTCATATTACGACACAGTCTCCTTGGGGAAAGGGATGGGGTGAGGGGAAGAGGGAACCATGCGGTTTAAAATCCTTGTGATTGACGACGAACCTATTCTGAGAGAATCACTCGATGTGGCGCTCAAAACATTGGGACACAATGTCATCATCGCGGGAACCGGAGAGGAGGGGCTGGAACTTTTTAGTAAGGAGAGTCCTGATCTCGTTCTCCTGGATCACTGGTTGCCTGGCATCAATGGGGACGAAGTTCTTCAAAAGGTTAAGGAGCGAGATCCTGAAATTCCCGTCATCATCATGACGGCACAGGGTTCGATCGAACTGGCTGTCAATTCGATGAAGATGGGGGCCTTCGATTTTATGGTCAAGCCCTTTGATCTTGATCAGATCGAGAGCCTTGTAAAAAAGGGCCTCGAGCGGGTCCACCTGAAAAAGGAAGTGGAATGGCTCCGGTCACAGTATCAGGAGAGGTTTCGGTCCGGGGGGATTATCGGAGTCAGCCAGAAGATGAAAGAAGTTCTGGGGCTGGCAGAAAAGGTTGCTCAAAGTTTGGACACGACCCTCCTGATAGAAGGAGAAACCGGGACAGGGAAAGAACTCCTCGCAGAATACATCCATTTCTTAAGCCCGCGTTCTTCCTTTCCATTCATTCCCATAAACTGTGGGGCGATTCCCAAAGACCTCTTCGAAAGCGAACTCTTTGGCTACGAGAAAGGGGCTTTTACCGGCGCCCTGGAGAAGGGAAAGATGGGGAAGGTGGAGGCTGCAGACAAGGGGACCCTCTTCCTCGATGAAGTGGGGGAGCTTCCTCCTTCTGCCCAGGTTAAGGTTCTTAGGGTTCTTGAAGAGAAGGAGTATTTTAAGGTCGGAGGGGTTGAGAAGAAGAAGGCCGATGTCCGGATCATTGCGGCGACGAATAAGGATCTGGAGTCTGAGGTCAAGAAGGGGAATTTCAGGGACGATCTCTACTTCAGGCTCAATGTCGTGAAGTTATATATTCCTCCTGTGCGGGAGCGGAAAGAGGACATCCTGCCCCTTTTTCGTTTCTTCATTGACCGTTTTAATGAACAATTCAAAAAAAGGTTTAGCCAGATTTCCAAAGAAGCCGAAGAGGACATTCTATCTTATCCCTGGCCCGGTAATATTCGTGAGCTTCGTAATACGGTGGAACGGATTGTGCTTTTAGAAAAGGGCGATACGATCCTCCGAAAACACCTTTCTTTTCTTGTGGAGAAAGAAGGGCAGGTCCAGGAGAGAGCCGAATTCAAACCCCACCTTCCATCCGGAGGAATTGTCCTGGATGAGGTTGAGAAACAGTATATTCTTGAGGCTTTGAAGGTTAAAAAAGGGAATAAGTTACAGGCAGCAAAGATGCTGGGTATCTCAAGATCTGCGCTTCTCTATCGAATGGGAAAATACGGAATTAAAAACTTAGGATAATCTATATCCCCGTCTCAACCATCTACACTTTTAAAAGACCTCATAGGGAAGCCGGTATAGGTCCGGCTTCCCTATGACGCTTAAGACCCAAAGATATATTGAGTTCCTGCCGTATTAAGGATAAATTCGTTAGGCATTTCCTTTCCGAAAGCTACGATCGCTTCGAATCCGGTGCAATGGGTCGGTACAATATAATCTGGCTTCAGTGCCTTGATATCTGCCACCGTATTCTGAATGATCTCAGGTCTTGCGTTAATGAGATGGAAACCTCCTATCACGGCATGGATTTTATCTACCCCTGAAACTTTTTGGGCGTGTTTTACTGTATTGACGATGCCTGCATGGGCACAACCAGAAAGAACCACCAACCCTTTTCCCTTCACATTGAAGAAAAGCGCCTGCTCACCTCGAAAATCATCTGGCTCTGGCTTTTCACCCCGCTTGATGAGCAGACTCGGTGGCACTTTTTCATACGCTGTAACTCGCTCAATATTCCCGGTGATGTGAGCTCCCGGAATAATTTGGAATGGGTTTTTCACTTCAACAACCTTCAATCCAAGGGCTTCGATGTCCTCTCTTCTCAGCTGTCCAAGATCTGCGGCGTCAGTCGTTCCTGGACGAAGACTGTATCTTCTGGCGAATGCCTCCTCGCCTACGTAGAATGGCGTTCCTCCAGGGATCCGTGGCTGATTCTGTTTCAGAATATTGATTGCGCTCGCAAAGTGATCAAAGTGACCGTGGCTTAGGCTGAAAGCATTTGTCTTCCCCAAATCGAGTCCGAGTAGTGCTACATTATTCATTACACCCACTGGGTCAAGCCCATAATCGAACATGCAGGCGCTTGCTTTTCCATCAACCATTGTCTCCAAGTAATAGGCCAGGCCGTGTTCCGCGTGGATAGACTTGCCAGGTACGACACGATACCGTTTCGTGATTTTGCTGTCAGGTCTCAACGCGTCATAGTAATTGTCTGTCAGCACCCAGATGGTTAATCTATCCACCTCAGTGACTTTTCCCGTTTGTGCCATTACCATCTCCTTCACTCCTTCCGTAGTCATAAGGAGCGCGCCTGTTGCCATTGATAGCTTCAGAAATTCTCTGCGGTCCAGTCCATCCTTCATATTCCACCTCCTATTTTGAGTTTATAAAAACTTGGATAAAAAAAGCGTTCTCCGCCTCCGACTCCCTTAGATAAATAAATTTTATGGGGTATTCACTTGACTAAGGTTCCTACCATATATAGTATAGGCGGGGTATGGAAGAGTACCCCAAGAGTTTGGCTGAATTTGAGACTTGGTTTTCTTCGGAACAAGCTTGTAGAGATTACCTTT
>Ga0194110_10007323_pt1 | contig 12739 bp, 11 predicted proteins | sample TA2Kig1200mmetaG_FD_146192 | JGI IMG/M metagenome (GOLD analysis project Ga0194110, IMG submission 146192) | Freshwater microbial communities from Lake Tanganyika, Tanzania - TA2015032 Kigoma Deep Cast 1200m | ecosystem: Environmental > Aquatic > Freshwater > Lake | place: Tanzania: Lake... | reverse complement strand
CCGCCCGGCTGATCCGCCCAGCGCGCCGCGGGGATGGTTCCGTTGCCCGGCAGCGCCAGGCCGATCACCTCGCCCAGGCAGTTCATCGAGTTGGCGGTGAACATACCGGCGCAGCTTCCGCAGGTGGGGCAGGCGCCTTCGGCGATGCGGCGCAGCTCGGCCTCGCTGATCTTGCCCGCGCTCTCGCGGCCCACCGCCTCGAAGACCGCCACCACGTCGATGTTGTCGCGCCCCGCCAGCATCGGCCCGCCGCTCACGTACACCGCCGGGATATTGACCCGCACCATGGCGTTGTACATGGCCGGCACGATCTTGTCGCAGTTGCCCACGCCGACCCAGGCATCGCAGGGATGCGCGCCGATGATGGACTCGATCTGATCGGTGATCAGCTCGCGCGAGGGCAGCGAGTACTTCATGCCAAAATGTCCCATGGCGATGCCGTCGCAGATGGCTGCCCCGATATTGGCGTACCAGACGTTGAAGCCCAGCGCCTTCAGCTCCCGGCACAGCACCTGGCCGAGCTGGTCCAGGTGGACGTGACCGGGGATCTGGGTGGTGTAGGAGTTGATGACCGTGACGAAGGGCTTGCGCAGGTCGTCCAGCGATCCGATTATGTCATCGGGGAGACCGCTTCTTCGGACTTTCCTCTGCCGCCAGGCGCATCCAAGGTCCCCCGGGCGAACCGTGATGTGTTTGTAACCAAGCTGAATGCCACCGGCTCGGCGGTGCTCTACACCACCATTCTCGCCAGCAGCGGCAATGACGCCGGCAGAGCCATTGCTGTCGACGCAGCAGGCAACGCACACGTCGCCGGCGTTGCTGGCAGCGGCAACTTTCCCGTAACCAGCGGCGCCTTCCGTACCGCCTTTGGAGGACTCGAAGACGCCTTCGTAGCGCGCCTGGACACTTCCGGGCGCCTCGCCTACTCGACCTTCCTGGGCGCCAGCGGTTCCGACACCGCCACCGCCATCGCCGTGGACTCGGCGGGCAACGCTTACGTGACCGGCTACACCGGGTCCCCTGACTTCCCCACTACCCCGGGCTCCCCGCAGACTGCCTATCGCGGCGGATTCTATGACGCCTTTTTAGCGAAGTTGAACCCCGCCGGCAGCGCCTTGGTCTACTCCACGCTCTTGGGCGGCGCCGCTGCCGACCTGGCGTGGGCCATTGCCCTCGGCCCGTTGGGCAATGCCTGTATTGCGGGCTATACCGCCTCTTCCGATCTGCCGGTGCGAAACCCCCTGCAAGCTGCCTACGGCGGCAGCGGCGATGCCTTGGTTGCGTGCTTGAACGCTTCAGGCACAGCCTGGAATTATGTCACCTACCTGGGGGGGGACGAGCGCCGACCAAGCCTATGGAGCAGCCGCCGACACCGCCGGCAACGTCTACGTTGTGGGAACCACCTTTTCGCATAATTTCCCCGTCACATCCGGCGTCTTCCAAACGGCAAAGCGAAACGATTACGACGCCTTCCTGGCCAAGCTCAACCCCTCCGGCAGCGCCCTCGTCTACTCCACTTTGCTCGGTGGCAACGGTCCCGACGTCGCCATGGCGGTCGCCGTGGACTCCAGCGGCAGGGCTTGGCTGGCCGGTTACACCGCTTCGACCGACTTCCCCCTCCAGAACGCATGGCAAACAGTCGCCCGCGGCCACTTCGACGCGTTTCTGGTCCAACTGAGCCATGACGGTTCCCAGCTCCTGTTCTCGACTTACATGGGGGGTAGCGGGGACGACCGCGCCACCGGCCTGGCGCTCGCAGGCTCCGCAGTCTTGGTCGCCGGCCTCACGGCTTCGCCGGATTTCCCGTCCACCACCGGTTCACAACCTCCAGCGCCCTACAACGCGTTCCTCGCCAAGGTCCTAACTAGTCTCTCCCCTTCAGCCATCTCTGTCAGCCCCAACTCCGGCTCCGGCGCCATTCAGACGTTTACCTTCACCCTCTCGGACCCCAACGGCTACGCAGACATAACTCAGGTCAACATCTTCATCAATGCCCCCCTGGCTGCGGCGAATGGCTGCTGGGTGACCTATGCTCGGTGGTCCAACAGCTTTTCGCTCGCCAACGACAATGCTGCGGGCTACGCGGGAGATGTTGTACCGGGCAGCAGCACGCTGGTACAGAACAGCCAGTGCATACTTAGCGGGGCGGGCACCTCGGCAACCGGCTCCGGAAACATCCTTACCCTCTCGCTGGCCCTGAGCTTCAAACCTGCCTTTGCCGCGCTCGGCAGTGGCCCTACCAAGTCCATCGTCGTCTACGCCGTCGATTCAGCAGGCTTCGGCAGCGGGTGGGCCCAACTCGGTACCTGGACGGTGCCAACTGGCAACCTGGCGCCTTCACTGCTCTCCGTCAGTCCCAGCTCCGGCTCTGGCGCCAGCCAAACATTTACTTTCACCCTCTCGGACCCCAACGGCTACGCAGACATAACTCAGGTCGACATCTTCATCAATGCCCCCCTGGCTGCGGCGAATGGCTGCTGGGTGACCTATGCTCGGTGGTCCAACAGCTTTTCGCTCGCCAACGACAATGCTGCGGGCTACGCGGGAGATGTTGTACCGGGCAGCAGCACGCTGGTCCAGAACAGCCAGTGCATACTTAGCGGGGCGGGCACCTCGGCAACCGGCTCCGGAAACATCCTTACCCTCTCGCTGGCCCTGAGCTTCAAACCGGCCTTTGCCGCGATGGGCAGTGGTCCTACGAAAACGGTCGCCGTCTACGCCGTCGATGCACACGGCCTTGGTAGCGGGTGGCTGCAAAGTACGTGGACTGTGACAAGCTATTGAGCCGGCCTCTCAGCCCACTTCAGGAAGTCCGTCTTCGCGAAAGGAACGTTTCATTCGCGGCTGGAGCCGCCCTGTCCTGCGGCAGTCCAACTGCCCCTGTTTCAGGCGGGTCAGCAGGTCTCGAGCAATTCTTTGGGAGGCCTTGCCGTCCCCCAACGGGTTCGCCCACCTGCGCCCTTCCAACGGCCGGAACTTCGCCAGGATCGTTGGGATCGGATACCGCTCGGGATTACTTGGATCAAACTTGACGCTGCATCCAACGTCATAGACCTCAGGTCTTTCCGTAGACTTCCGCATCTGGATCGACGGTATCTGCAACACGCAAGCTTCTTCAACCACTGTCCCCGAGTCCGTCAGCACGCCCCTTGAGTTTGTCAGCAAGACGAGAAACTCTTCATAACCGATGGGATCCGTGAGGATCACATTACCTGGCAGCGTCAATCGCTCTTCCTTCAGCGCTCGTTGCGTGCGATAGCTAGCCGGGAAATAGACCTTATCCCCAAGAGCCTCAGCCAAAAGGAGAATGTTGCCAAGCGAGTCACGCTCCTGTACATTCTCCCGCCTGTGGCACGTCATTAAATAAAAGCATCCTCTTGGGACCTCCCGCGCGGCAAAGAACGCCTCACTTGCCAGAGAATCAAAATACCTCTTCCGATCGAAGTAATATCGCTCCAGAACATCAACGATCGGGTTGCCGACCGTAACTATGCTGGCAGGATCCAATCCCTCGGCCACCCCCTGCTCCTTGTACGCCTCTAGGTACGCGTAGATGACGTCGGACAAGTGGTCAATTATGGTCCGGTACTTTTCTTCTGGCATGCGCCAGTCGTAAGAACGCATACAGCCTTCAACGTGCACGATGGGGATGTTCAACTGGGCGGCCGCCAAACACCCCATCACCGTGTTGGTGTCTCCCAGGAACACTGCCGCCGCGGGCCGCAGCGTGTCCAACAGTGGAGCAAGGCGGGAAATCACGTTGGCGGTGATTTCAGCGTCTGTTTCGCCGCCAGCGTGGAGCTCGATATCGGGCGGCCGCACCTTCAGTTCCCGAAAGAAAACGTCCTTCAGATTGTCCGAATAGTGCTGCCCTGTCCAGATGAACCTCAGCTCACAGTCCGGCGATGTATGAAGCAACTCCAGCAAGACCGATGCCCGGATGACGTCCGGCCTGATGCCAAGCACCACAGCGAGCGTTGAGTTCATCTCAGTCATGCTTCCACTCGGGCTCGGTATTCGTAGCCCGCCAACTCTTGGATCATATCCGGCACATTCGGCGCTTGTCGATATCCGGCCGCCTTCCACAATGCGGCGTTCAGCCCGTGATTCTGCGTGGCCAGCGTTCTGTCGGTCACGAATTCTGCTTCGACGTCCCGAATGGTAATATCCGTCCGTTTGTACGCCCTGGCGAATTCGTGCAGCATGCCAGCCTTGCTTACGGTGCCGTTGGGGATCACATGCTGGACGTGAGGAAGCGCAACGTTTTCGTAAATGATACCCCAGCACAGTTTCGCGAAGTGGAGGGTTGTGAGGCCGTTCCATTGATGGTTTACGAAACCGTTGACTTGAGCGTCTCGGGGTTGCCTGCGGAACCACTCAACCAAGAATTTGAAGTCTTTCGGTTCCGGCCCGATGATCGAACAGCGGAGGTGATGCACGTTCGGTTGGAAGCTCTCTCCCAGACTCTTGCTCTTGCCGTACACATCCAGCGCGTCATGCGGATCGGTTTCCACGTACATTCCTCTCCGCCCCGAGTACACGCAGTCCGTGGCGATTTGAAGTACTCTTGAGCCGCACGCCTGAGCGTGCCGCCCAATGTGGTGCGGCAGCACGGCGTTTACCGCGACGGCCTCCTCAATTCGCTCCGCGCTGTCATCGCGAATCAGGGGCTTCGTAATGCCGATGCAGTTGATCACCCAATCCTGTCCTTCAAAGCACCGGAAATCCCCCGTCTGGCTGTGCCCGTCCCATCGAAACATCTCCCACTGGACGGCAGGAAGCAACCTCTCGAAAATGCTCCGCCAACTCGCCTGACGCACGCATGCTGCAATGCGCAATTGTGAATGTCGGGACAAGAAATCCACGACCATCGAGCCAAGCATCCCTGACGCGCCGAGCACAAGTACTTTCGTCATAAGATGGCAATTCTCCTCGTCAGACGCCCGGTCAGAATTCCTCGTGCCCATGGAAACCCCGCGGCCGCCGCCCCAAGAAGGCACGTACCGGATACTTCAGGTACCTATAGAAGCTTGCCGGTTTATAACTGAAACTTGTGGCCCGCTGCCATCCCTTGCGGTCTGTCAACGTAACGGGCACCTCCGCGAAGCTGTGGGTCAGGAACTTCGCCCAGTAGAGCTCTTCCATGATGACGGAGAATTTGTTCTCCCTCAAATTCATCCTTGTCAGAAGGCTCACCCGTATGGCCCGGAACCCGTTCGTGCAATCGTGAATGGGCAAGCCGTACAGCCGCCTTGCCAGACAGTTACCCAGCGCTGAGATCAGCACGCGGTAGGCCGGGACGCCCTCCACGCACCCCCCTAGGCTGTATCGCGTGGCCTTGATCACATCGAACCCTTGACGCATCTTCGCTGCAAACCGAGGGATATCCTCGGGATTGTTGGTTAGATCACTGTCCATGAACAACGCGTAGTCGAATTGTTCCCTGGCCGCGTATCTCACTCCGGTCCGTAGCGCCGCCCCGTAACCCTGGTTCTCTCGATGATTCACCACCACCAGACGCGCAAGGCAAGACCCCATGCGCTCAAGGATCTCGCCAGTGGCATCAGTGCTCCCGTCGTTCACCACAATCAGAGCCGTGCGCTCCGGTTGCCTCTCCAGAACCGCGGCCACCTGCCGCGCGCACGCCTCCGCACTGGCTTCCTCGTTGTACATCGGCACAATTACACAGAAGCTCGCCCACAGGGCCCCGTCCGTCTCCCCTGCCATGCCCGCGCCGCCTCTATCGCTCGACGACCTTCCAGATGTCCCAATATCGCGAGTCGTACCGCACGTCGTCGCCCTGACTCTCACCAACCATCGCAGTGGAGAAAAACATGACTTGCGTGTCTTCTGTCAAGGACATGAATCCGTTCGCGTAGCCAGCCGGAATGAAAACCACCGAAGGTTTCTTGGCCGACAGAACATAGCGCGCAACCTTCGCATCTCGCGATGGATGCTCCCAGTCGTCAATCGGAACCGCCCCGATCAAAGCGGCCCCGCGAACCACCGTTACATACTTGGCTTCCCGTCGGTGCGCATGCCAGGCGCGCACGAAACCTCTACTATGATTCGTCACGGTATAAAACCGCTTGACTCCCTCGAAAGTAAATTCATTCACAAACCCGACCTCGCCGCGGTCATCCACGGCAACATCTCCCTTGAAAACTCTTAGTTCATTCATCTCCGTCGAAATGCACCCCCTCATGTCCTCAAAAGCGTCGTGCCCCGTGCAGCCGACAGTCTCAGTGGGGTGTAAAGGTTCGCCGACTCAAAGGGGTCTTGGAAGACATCGAGCGCTTTCTTTGTCATGGCCACATTACTGTAGATCTCCTGACGATAATCCTGATAGGCGCCTTTCAAAAAGTGCTCAACCATCTCCCTTACGCCTTCTTCCACGGTTATACTTGCCTGAAAGTTTAGACTCGACTGGATCTTGTCAAAACGCACGGCGTAATTGCGCCGGTCGCCGGGGTTGTCGTGGATGGAAACAGTCACTTCCTTGTATTTGGATGTTGCCGACCTGATGGTCTCGGCGAGCTGGAGGATGGTCATGTTTAGTCGCTTATCCCCCACGTTGAACACCTGGCTCTGTATGGCCACCGGCGGGGCCGCAAGGACCTGTACAACCCCTCGAGCCACATCGCGCACGTGAATGAAAGGCCTCCACTGGCTGGGACCAACCACGGTGAGCAAACCGTCCGTCATCGCCTGGGCAGCGAAGAGATTGGCTACCAAGTCGAACCGAGGTCGGCGCGAGTGACCGAAGACCGTAGCGAACCGAAGAATGGTCACGAAGAAGTCGTCGCGAACTGAAAATAGCAACTCGTTCTCACTGTCGATCTTGGTTTGAGCATACAGCGATACGGGGTTAAGCCGATCGGTTTCACTCACCTCCCGATCGCTCACACCATATACCGAGCAGCTTGAGGCGAACACAAACCGGTGTATGCCCAGAGACTGCGCCACGTCTTTTGCCAGCCTTGTGGCAACAATGTTGGCATGCCTTGTGAAATTCGTGTCTAAGGCGCAGGCGGGGTCACCCACGAGCCCGGCCAAATGGACCGCGGCAGCCGCGTCCCTCATGGCCAGCGTCAGCTTAGTGATGTCGGTCACATCGCCCTCAACCAGCTCGAATCTCGGATGCCCTAGGAAATCCTTGAGTGAGGAGCGCCCGTACATCAGGCGGTCCAGCACGCGCACGTGTTCCCCCTTTTCCAAAAGCAGGTCCGTCACATGGGAGCCGATATACCCTGCTCCGCCAATAACCAGAATTGGACCTCGTCGGTTCACCGAGACCCGTCGCAGCGTACGATGCTTGGTGTACGGCAGACCTAGCAGCAGGCGGGCCAACGCCAAAGGCCCATAGGTGAGCAGTGCCCACAAGACCACAAACGCTCCGTTTGCCGTCAGCAACCACTCGATTCCGCAAGTGCATATTGTGGAACAGAGCAGAACCGCCGCCTTCTTGCCGCTCGGGGCCATTCTCAGCCTTGAATAGATACCCATGATCGTGTTGACCCCTACCAGCACAATCGGGGCTAAGAGAAGCGGCCAACTGCCGCCAAACGGGACCACCAGTTGCGGATGGAAGGCCAAGGCAAAACTGCCGGCTCCCAAGAGCGCCAAATAACCGACCGAAATGTCGTAGGCAATCCGGGTCTCATTCGGCCCCAAGGACAAAAGCGATAAGCCACGCTGAATTCGCAAGCGGACGAGACGCAAAAACATCAGACAGGCCCTGACTTTTCTAAGCTCCTGATTGTACAACATCTCCTTAGCACAGCAATACTGGCAAATGCTTCCGAGGCAGACGGGCCCGCCGGAGCGGGTTCCCTCTGACAGGCTTCCCTGTGGAAGGCTACGTGCCTTGCGGGTAAACACAAGAGCACTGTTCAGGTTTCTGTGGGCCGGGCGGTGCGGCCCCTCAACGTCTCGCTCGCAACCAGCGCGAACACTATGACCAGGCTCAGCAAGGACACCGCCAAGCCGAGGGTCAGCCCCGGGGTCCAGTAGTGGAACCGCACCACTGATTCCCCGGCGGGTATCTCGACGCCGCGAAATGTGTGGTTGGCGTACAGGATCGGCCTGGGTTGGCCGTTCACCGTCGCACTCCAACCCGGAGCGTAGCTGTCCAGCAACACGCAGATCGCCGGGCGGGAGGCCGAAACCCGCACCACTACCTCGTCAGGCTTGTATTGCGTAATCACCGCGGTGCCCGCCTTTTCGGGATTACCGTTCCCCGGTAGCGCCGAAACTGAAGCGCCTTCGACGATAACTTGATGCGGCGCCCGCAGGCTGGGGACCTTGGACAAGGCGTCCTGACGGTCTCTGGCTGCGATCACCTCACCGGCGACGTAAACTCTGGGCCACACCGTGGTGTTCTCATAGACCTCGATCAGCCCGTCCGGGTAGGCCAACTTCAGCCCGCCGGCGGCGAACTCCTGCTTTTGGGCTGCTGCGGCGTTGTATGCCAGGATGTACTTGACATTGAGCAGGTCCAGCACCACCCTGTCTTTGGGAAGCAGCGAGGAAATAAGCGGATATACCAGGCGATGAGCTTGGAAGGACTGCCAAATCAACTCGTTGTAACGAGTAGAGTTGAAGGCGTTTCTGGTTCCGATCTGCTCGAGCCCCAGTCCCTGGGCCGTGTTCGGTGTCAGCGTCAAGTCGTGGACGCCATGCACCCGGAAACCGGCGGCGCGCTCTTGCAGGAAGCGCACGTACGGAGGCACGTTGCGCCACGCATCCGCTCGGCCATGACGCCAATGGTACGCCAGGGGCACCAGGTCCAGGCACAACAAAACCACCAGCCACACGCCTATCCGTCCTCCGCTAAATTCCTTCCGTTTCCGGCAGGCTACAAGCACCAACATTGCCAGAGCGAGAATGGACAGGCGCATCAGTTCCACAATCCAGCCGGCCTTGTCTCCCTCGGGGTTGAACTCGTAGCTCTGGACAAATCGGCCGATTAGAATGATCAGGGCGCCGATTACCAGAAGAATCGGCAAAACCCGGGCCCAGGAGGATCTGTTGCGGATCAGATTCTCGGCGCCGAACGCTGCCAGCCCGCAGCAGCAAAGGGCAAAAGCGCCGCAGAAGTACGGTGTGAAATGCAGATACTTGAAGACCGGAAGATGTCCGAGGGCCTGGAAGGGATAGAGCCCGAGCAACTTGCCCAACAGCACCACCGCACCGACGGCGAAGAAAGCCAGCAACCGGGCGGCGCCGCCTTGTTGCCGGAACCCGGCGCAGGGTACCAGCAGCAGGACCACGATGCCGACATAGAACATCCCCACGCGCGCAGGCTCGACCTTGAAGGTCCTCTGGGGGGGCAGGAAAATCTGGTTCGTATCGAAACTGACACGCGGTGAAACCAGAGAGGGTACATCCACGGTCGCATACTTCATGAGCCCGACGTTCTTATACCAGTTGGCGAATTCCGGAACCCTCGTGGAGGCATGCTGCAACGGGATGACCAGGAAGCCGGCCAAGCCCAGCCCGAGCATCGCCACGCAAAGACTCTTGCCCGCCACCGCGCCGACGGCCCGGAGTCTCTCGAGCACGGGAGCAGCGCGCCCTGCGACACAGATCATCTCCACGAGGCACAGGAGCGCCAGCAGCAGCAGTCCGGAAAGCACCACCGGTATGAATGCCGACAGCACCCCGGCGGCGACGACCAGCGAGCCGACAGCCACGCGACGCCAGTTCTGACGGGAAAGAAACCAGTCGAAGGCAAGCACCATGACCGGCAGCATGGCGAGGCTGGGACCGAGCATGGAGTTGGCCCATTGGGTCACCATGCCGGTGAGCATGTAGCTGGCGCCCATCAGCACGGCGGACCAGCGGTGCAGGCCGTGTCTCCACAGCAGCACGAAGCAGCAGAATCCCGAGCCCCACAACAAGGAGAGGACATACAGATCGCGCAATAGCGGCGTATCTCCCAATAGAAGCAACAGCGTGGTGGGAGGGAAGTACTGCGAGTTGACCAGGCTCACATGGGCATCCACGCCCGCCGCTGAGTGCGGGGACCACAGCGGCACCCGGCCCCGGCGAAAGTGGCGGCTGAAGAACTTGCCCGAGGGCTCCCACACCCACCACGCCCCGCCCAAGTCGTGCCAGTTCATGAAGGCGTGTCCTGGTCCTTGGTGTGGCTTCAGGCGCTCGAAGCGAAAGTCGAAAACAGGATAGTTCGCGCTGGCCACCAGGGTTTCTCCCAGGAACACAATGTTCCAGTAGGCGGCCAGCAGAATCGCCAGAAGCACCAGTCCTCCCGTGGCCATCTCGCGCCAGCGGGGCAAAGCACTAATCCGGGGAAACGTTCTTGGAAGAAGATGCATGGCGCACTTGAAAGAGCACGCTAACACAGCCGAGACAGAAGACTACTGCCACTCGAGACGGCCCCCCCGAGGACATGTCCCAGAATAGAATGATTCCCGCGGAAGGGCAAGCCGTAAGAGTACAAGGATGGGTGCACAATACACAGCTGCGACTCCGTGTAATTCCCGAACAGGAATCTGACCGTACTCGGTTACCCACAGACCTTGTGGCCTCGGCGCTTGCGAGGACTTGCCCGGTAGTGCTCGGTTAAAGTGACCCGCCTTGGGAACAAGATTGAGGACAGAAGCGAGGGCCGGGCATCATCATCCACGCCGAAGGCGTGGGGGGCCAAGGGCGCCGCAGTCTAGCGGGTCGTGGCGAGGCGTTCGATACCAAGGCGTTTTCGATGGCCGTCAGCGGCACGCCGCGTTGGTGCAGTTGGGCGGCCAGCAGGCGGTCCGGGCGGCGAACGGTCCCCATCGTCGCCGGCGTTTTGCGGTAGGCCTCCAGCACCTGGCGAACATAGTCTTGCCGGCCGGCGCGGCGGTCGTCCACGATTTCCTCCTCAGCCTTGCGGGTGGCGCAGCGAGGGACCGTTGATGCGCACCGTGTGGCAGTAGTGCCGCAGCCGGCTCAGCAGCGCTTCCACCATGGGCCGGTTGCCCAGAAAGCTCGGCCCCTCGTCATAGTCCAAGTTCGTCTCCAGCGACCAGCGCTCGGGCAGGTTGGCGCGCCGGATGCGCCACTCCAGGGCGCCCTCCTGGCGGGCATGCCACTGCGCGCGCGCCAGGCGCAGCAGTTGGCGCAGGGCAAGCGTGACGACTTCGCGGCTGCGTGGCTTCAGCGCCACGACATAGCCGGCGATCTCGGGGGCGGCCGCCAGAATCGCCTTCTCCTCGGGATGCGGATCGGGGCGCGGCGTGCCCTGGCCGCGCGGCGGGCAGCGCCGCGCAGCACCACCACGTGCGTGTTGTCGATCATGACGCGGGCTGTGGAGCCCCCCATGTAGCGCAGCGCCTCGGTGAGAAACACCTTGCAGTCGAACCGCTGAAAGGCCGGGTAGCACTGGAAGAACAGCATCCGGGAGTAGCACAACACCGCCGAGGCGGTCTGCACTTTGCGCTTCTTGCCGCCCAGTTCGATCTCGTGGGCGGAAGTATCATGCTGCATCTCCTCGCCGGGGGCGAACTCGTATCGGCCCGCCGGCGCCTTCGGCGCCTGCCCGATGCCATGCCGGCGGCAAAACGCCGTCAGCGCGGGATAGGACAACTGCGCGCCGGCGGCCACCAGCTCTTCATGGACTCGCACGAGGTTCCCCTTCGAGGTGCTGAAAAGCTCCAGGATGCGCTGCCGGTAGGGTTCGGCCTTCTCGGGGCGGTGCAGCTCCGGCACCCGGGCAGTGTTCGACCGCAGGACTTGGCGCACCGTCGGCCGGGCGATTCCCAGCAGCCGGGCGATCTCGCGTTTGCCCACTCCCTGGGCGCTCAGTTCCAGAATCGTGGTGCGTTGCGCTTGACTCAACATGCCGCTCTTGCTCCGGCTGGATGGTTTCGGCCAGGCGGTGGAGTTGGCCTTGCAGGCGCTCGATCTGATGCCGCGCGGCTTGACGTTGATTGCCCTCCATCTCCTCCGCCGCTGCGCCGGCCAGCCGCCGGGTGGCGCGGTTGACGATGGCGGCGGCCATCTCCAGATCGCGGGCCAGTGCGTTGGCCGGTGTCAATGCCTTCGGCTCCACCTGCCGCTGCACTTTGAAAAACAGCTCGGGCTCATCGAGAAGGCGTTGCCGGACCGCGGGCGAGCCCTTGCGCCAGGCGGCATACAGTTGCCCGGCTTGCCGCGTGCTCGAGCCATGCCTGGCGAACACCGCGGCCATCCGCCGACACGCCTCCAGGCTGAGGCGCGCCACCGGCACCAGGCGCTTCATGGCCACGTGCGCCGAGATCTTGCCCTCGCGCACCTGCTGCTGGACGGTCTCCGGCAGAAGTTCCACCAGCGCCAGGCGCCGCGATACCCAGCTCACGCTGCGATCAAAGCGCCGCGCCAGCTCCTCCAGACGGTAGCCGAAGCGCCGCTCCATCTCCTCGAGCAGCCAGCCCTGTTCCAGCGCCGTCTCCTGCTCGGAGAAACGCAGCGAGCGCTCCAGCAGCAGCGCCTCGGCCTCGCCCATCGGCCAGAGGCGGCCAGCGAGGCCAACTGGCGTCGCTGCCCGGCCGGGTGGCGCACCCGCAGATGCTCAAAGCGCCGGTCGAGTTGGTGAAACTCCAGTCGCATGGGCTGCGTTTCGCTTCCGGGATACAGTATGGAGCAGCCGGCAACTCTCGTGGGATCAATGACATACGTGCAGAACTCGTCTTTCGCCAGGTCCCAGGGAAGTCGGCTCAACGGGACGGGCAAACGCAGCGGTTCCGGCGGTTGCGGCTGG
>Ga0194110_10007316_pt1 | contig 12749 bp, 7 predicted proteins | sample TA2Kig1200mmetaG_FD_146192 | JGI IMG/M metagenome (GOLD analysis project Ga0194110, IMG submission 146192) | Freshwater microbial communities from Lake Tanganyika, Tanzania - TA2015032 Kigoma Deep Cast 1200m | ecosystem: Environmental > Aquatic > Freshwater > Lake | place: Tanzania: Lake... | reverse complement strand
TCACCGCAGATGAAGGAATGTAGAATCCATGAAAAATCGAGAAATCTACGTCAAAGACCCGGATCAGAACCTTCTGCTCAATAACGGCGTGGCGACTGTCACGGATGAACGATCAATAGAGGAGTTACGCACCCTCCGTTATGAATTGGAAACATTTGTCTGTGAAGGGGAGTATGCCCGGGGGTTGAAACACATTCTCGAAACCTACTTGGCGAATCTTGATCGGCCCGAGCAACCAGGGGTGTGGGTAAGCGGCTTTTTCGGCAGCGGCAAGTCGCATTTCATTAAAATGCTTCGCGCTCTCTGGACTGACTTTGTCTTCCCCCAAGATGGGGCCACCGCCAGGGGGCTAACTCGACTGCCGGCTGAGGTAGCCGATCCCCTGAAAGAACTTTCGACCCAGGGGAAACGTATGGGAGATTTGCACGCTGCCTCAGGCACCTTGGGTGCCGGAGCCGGCGACAACGTGCGGATGGCTCTCTTGGCCATGGTTTTTAAGTCAGTGGACCTCCCGGAACAATATCCTTTGGCCAGGTTTGTAATCTGGTTGCGGGATAATGGCTTCCTGGAGCCCATGAAAGCAGCGATTAGCCAGGCAGGCCGCAATTGGGACACCGAACTCCGCAATCTCTATGTTTCCCCTTATATCGCTCAGGCATTGCTAACGGTCTATCCGGATTTCGCCCCTAATGCCCAGGAAGTGCATGCCCTCCTCAAGAACCAATATCCCAACGTGGAGGACATCTCCAACAAGGAGATGGTGGATGTCATGCAAGATGCCCTGGAGCGAGAAGGGCGCCTTCCCTTGACCCTTATCGCCTTGGATGAAGTCCAGCAGTACATCGGGGAAAATACTGACCGGGCATATAAAATCCAGGAATTGACGGAAGCCTGCTGTAAAAAGTTTGCGGGACGGCTTCTTTTCGTAGCCACCGGGCAAACGGCATTAACCGGCACCCCCTTATTACAGAAGCTCCAGGGACGCTTCCCAGTGCCCATAGAATTATCGGACACCGACGTGGAAACCGTTATCAGGCGGGTAATCCTGGCGAAAAAGCCGGACCGGATAGCCCCCATCAACCAAATCATGACCGAGCACCTGGGGGAAATCTCCCGTCACCTGATGGGAACCAAATTGGAGCACCGATCCGATGACAGCGCTTCCTTTGTATTGGATTACCCCCTGTTGCCCGTTCGTCGCCGCTTCTGGGAACGCATCCTGCGGTCCATTGACCAGGCCGGCACCACGGGGCAGCTTCGCAACCAACTTAACGTAGTGCATGAAGCCGCCCGCAAAACTGCTGACCTGGCACTGGGGAATGTGGTAGCTGGAGATTTTGTTTTCCTTCAAAACGCCACCAAGATGCTCCAAACCGGGGTATTGCCCCGAGAAATTGATGAGCATATCAAAAAATTGCTCGCCGGCTCAGACGATGAGGTTCTTAAAGGGCGGCTATGTTGCCTCATCTTTCTCATCGGCAAGCTGCCCCGAGAGGGCGGGGCTGATCTGGGGGTGCGGGCTACTCCAGAAGTTTTGGCTGATCTATTGATTGAAGACCTCAATGCCGGTAGTGCAGATCTGCGGAAACGAATTCCTCCCTTGTTGCAGGAGCTGGTAGACGCCGGCCTGTTGATGGTGGTGGGGGATGAGTATCGTCTCCAAACCCGCGAAAGCAGCGCCTGGAATGTGGAGTATACCCGGCAACTGGCAGCGTATGTCAATAACCCCCAAATGATAGCTACCAAACGAGCCGAGCTTTTCCAAGAAACTTGCCGCTCCATGGTAAAGCCGCTAGCTCTCAGGCAAGGGCAAAGTAAAGTCCCTCGCGACCTAAGTCTGCATTTCGGGGCCGAGTTGCCCAAAGATGCCGATCAAAAGATTTATGTGTGGGTGCGGGACGGCTGGGATGACAATGAAACCTCCGTCATCGCCGATGCCCGAGCCGCCGGCAACCAGTCGCCAACGATCTTCGTCTTCATTCCCCGTCTGTCAGCCGATGAGTTGAAGAACCTTCTGGCCAGCTTCCATGCCGCTAAGGCCACCCTGGAGATTAGGGGCGTACCCGCTACCCCCGAGGGTCAGGAGGCTCGCCAGGCCATGGTAACCCGCCAAGACGTGGCCCAAGTTCGCGTTCAGGACCTTATCGGCGCCATTTTCAAACAGGTCAGGGTGTTCAACGGCGGGGGCCAGGAGATCACTGGCACAGGCATGACGGAAATGCTCCGGGAAGCCGCCAACAACTCCTTGGCCCGGCTTTATCCCGCTTTCAATCAGGGTGATCACGAGGGGTGGGCAAGAGTCAAAGAACAAGCCCGCAGGGGTGACGGCAACGCCCTGGCCAAAGTGGAGCATCTAGGCGATCCCCCCACTCATCCGGTTTGCGCCGCCCTGCTGAAATATGTGGCGGCCGGGAAAAAGGGCAGCGACATCCGCAAGGAGTTCGACGGCCCGCCCTATGGCTGGTCCCGAGACGCCATTGACGGGGGCCTTTATATATTATTGGTAAGCGGTCACCTGAGGGCTCTTGATGTCAATCATAATTTGGTGGATGCGGGAAATCTGGAGAGCGCCAAGATCGCCCAAACCAACTTCCGGGTGGAAGCGACCACGGTAACCGCGATGCAGCGTCTCCAGGTGCGTAAGCTCCTCCAGGAGGCCGGCATCCCTTGTAAGCCCAACGAAGAGTTGGCCGCCATCCCCCCGTTTATTGCCAAGATGAAAGAGTGGGCCACAGAGGCCGGGGGTGAGCCGCCTTGCCCCCTGATCCCGGATACGAAGCATTTGGATAAGATTGCGAATCTTACAGGAAATGAGCAATTAGTCGAAGTGTTCAATCAGAAAGACGTTCTGGGGCCGCAGATCAAAGAGTGGCCCCAGACTGGGGCCACCCTTAAGACCCGCCTGCAGCGCTGGCAGACCCTCAAGGCCCTGCTGGGGCAAGCCGGGGGACTCCCCCAGGAGGCGGACTGCAAGACCCAGATGCAGGCCATTGCCGACGGCAGGATGCTTCTAACTAACCCTGACCCCACGCCGGCGGTCTGTGACCTGGTGACCCAGGCGCTGCGGGAAACCCTGGTGCAGACCCAGGCTGAATTCCGCCAGGTATATGAAATGGAAGCGGCGGAACTGGGAAGTGACGCTAACTGGCAGAAGCTGACCCCGGTGCAGCAAGAGAACATTCTCGCGGAGCAAGGGTTGACGGGAGTGCCGGCCATCGCCACCGGGACCGAGGCAGAAATTCTTCAGTCCCTCACGGCCATGCCTCTGGCCACCTGGAAGGACCGGAGGGAGGCGCTGCCGGCCAAATTTGCCCAGGCCCGGCTGGCTGCCGCCAAGCTCTTGGAACCCAAGGCGGTGCGGGTAGTTTTGCCTCCCCGCACCCTGCATAATGAAACCGAAGCCAAGGATTGGCTGCAGCAGGTGGAAAAGCTGGTCCTGGAGAAGCTCAAGAGCGGTCCGGTGGTAGTGTGAGCGGCAAACCAGATATGGCGACTCTGAGTAAACCCTTACGGAGCTTGTTGGAAAAGACGGTGAAGGAGGCCCGGGAGCGGACCGAGGCCGGCGCTAAGGCGGCTCTGGAAGCTTTGGCGGTGCCCCACCGGGAGCCATTTGCCCATCTATCGCCCAAGGAAGGGGAGCTAAGAAAGCGCCTGCGGGCGCATGGCCGCCAATTGGGTGACCGGATCTTTGCTGAAAATACATTAAGACACAAAAGAGGGGAACAAGAAATTGTTCATTTGGTGGCCGAGTGCGCCTACGAGCACTGGCACCGCATGCTCTTTGCCCGCTTCCTGGCAGAGAACCATTTGCTGATGCACCCCGAAGGCGTGGCCGTTACCCTGGAGGAATGCGCCGAACTGGCCCCGGAAGAGGTCGCCGCCAATGCCTGGGAGTTGGCCGGGCGTTATGCCGCCCGCATGTTGCCGCAGATATTCCGCCCCGACAATCCGGTGCTGCAGCTTTCCCTGCCCCCCGAGCACCAGCAGGATTTGGAGAAGCTTCTGGCCACCCTGCCCGTAGAAGTTTTTACGGCCAGCGATAGCCTGGGCTGGGTCTACCAATTTTGGCAGAGCAAACGGAAGGAAGAGATCAACAAGTCCGAGAAGAAGATCGGCGCCGAAGAATTGCCGGCCGTCACCCAACTCTTCACCGAACCCTACATGGTGCAATTCCTGCTGCACAACACCCTGGGGGCCTGGTGGACCGGGCGGCATCCGGGGGAGCCATTGCCGCTCCCCATGCCGTATCTGCGTTTTTTGGAGGACGGCACTCCGGCAGCCGGGAAGTTTGAAGGCTGGCCGCAGACGGCTCGGGAACTGAAAATCCTGGACCCCTGCTGCGGCTCCGGGCATTTCCTGGTGGAAGCCTTCCACATCATGGTGCGCTTTCGCATGCAGGAGGAGGGGCTTGTTCCCGGCGCCGCCGGCGACGCCGTGCTCCGGGACAACCTTTTCGGCCTGGAGATTGATGAACGCTGCACCCAAATCGCCGCCTTTGCCCTGGCCCTGGCCGCCTGGACTTATCCTGGGGCCGGGGGCTACCGAGAGCTGCCGCCGCTTAATATCGCCTGCTCTGGGTTAGCGGTGGGGGCCAGAAAAGAGGAATGGCTGAAACTGGCCAGGCAGGATGAACACCTCCGTAAGGGATTGGAGCAGCTTTATGACCTGTTCAAGGACGCCCCCACCCTGGGGAGTTTGATTAATCCGAAACAAAGCGTATCCGGGGGACTATTTATAGCAGGGTGGTCAGAGTTGCGCCCTTTGTTGACGGCGGCCCTGGAGCGAGAGGATGTCAAACGTGATTTTGTAGCCACGGAGGTAGGTATTGCGGCTCAGTGGATGGAGAAGGCAGCGGAACTATTGGTAGGCAAATATCACCTGGTTGTGACCAATGTGCCCTTTCTGGTAAGAAGCAAACAGAATGATAAGATACAAGAGTTTTGTGCGAGAGAACATCCCGAAGCGAAAAATGATATTGCTACTGTATTTTTGGATCGTTGCCTAGAGTTTTGTGTCCAAAATGGCACCTGTAGCATCGTTTTGCCTCAGAACTGGCTTTTTTTAACGACCTATAAGATGTTGCGGAAAAAATTATTGCGCCAGGATACCTGGAATGTAATTACAAGATTAGGAGCCCAGGCATTTCAAACACCAATGTGGGATTTTAACGTCCAACTATTGATAATAAGCAATAAATTGCCGAAAGATGTTAACCAAATAAGTTGCATTGACGTTTCTGTCCCCCGGACACCCCAAGAAAAAGCAATTATGCTAAGTAATTCTGAGATTAAACGAATTATGCAACACAAACAATTAAAGAATCCTGATAGTTATATAAACTTTGAAAAAGCATCTAATCAAATATTATTATCTTTTTATGCAGCATCATATAAAGGGCTTGGAACTGGAGACGATCCAGCTTATAGAAAAAAATTCTGGGAAATAATATTTTCAAGTGATTGGATTACTTACTATTCATCACCTTCTGATCGTCAAATGTGGGGATCCGCTCGCTCTGATGTACTTTTTTGGCAAAATGGCAAAGGGGCATTATCAAAGAGTCCAACTGCATATCTGAGAAATACAAGCCAGTGGAACAAAAAAGGAATACTCTTTGGAATGATGAACGATTTACCAGTAACAATATTCACTGGAGGACCTTGGGATACTACATGTTGTCCAGTAATTCCACATTATATATCACACTTATTGCCAATTTGGTGCTATGCGGAAGATGACCAGTTTCGATTAAATCTCCGAAGTTTTAATCAAAAGCTAAGTGTTGAAGTTAATCACTTTACCCAAGTTTCTTTCGATTTTGAATATTGGCAAAAGATAGCGAACAATAAATTCCCAAATGGCCTACCTAAACCTTACTGCGATGATTCAACTCAGTGGATTTTTCACGGCCATCCGGCCCCCAGCGAACAACCATTGCAGGTTGCCGTAGCCCGACTGTTGGGGTATCGCTGGCCGGCGGAATTGGACCCCAAGATGGAACTGTCAGAGGAGGCCCGGGCCTGGGTGAAAAAGACCTATGAGTTGCTGCCCCTGGCTGATAATGATGGCATTGTCTGCTTGCCGCCGGTGAAGGGGGAGGGGCCGGCGGCGGAGCGTCTCCTGGAAATGCTGGCCGCGGCTTACGGGCCGGAGTGGTCGGCAAGCCGGCTGAATGAACTGCTGGCCGCGGCGGGCTACCCCGGCAAGGGCCTGGAAGCCTGGCTGCGGGACGGATTTTTTAAGGACCACTGCCAGATTTTCCACCAACGGCCCTTTATCTGGCATATCTGGGACGGCCGCAAGGACGGCTTTGCCGCCCTGGTGAATTACCACAAGCTGGACCGGAAAAACCTGGAAACCTTGACCTACACCTACCTGGGCGACTGGCTGCAACGCCAGCAGGACGGGGTGAAGCGGAAGGAAGCGGGGGCGGAGGAGCGTCTGGCCGCGGCCCAGGCCCTGCAGGAGAAGCTCAAGCTCATCCTGGCGGGGGAAGCTCCCTACGACATCTTTATCCGCTGGAAGCCCCTGGAACAGCAGCCCCTGGGCTGGGAGCCGGACCTGAACGATGGAGTGCGCCTCAACATCCGCCCCTTCATGACCGCGGATATCCTGCGCCATAGGCCCAAGATCAACTGGAATAAAGACCGGGGTAGAGACGTGGAAAGCGCCCCATGGTATCATTTATTTAAGGGTGAGCGCCTCAACGACCGTCATCTCACCCTGGCCGAGAAGGCCAAGAGCCGGGAGGCTTAAAAAGCCTGAGGGAGGGCAGCGCCGCCATGGAAGTGGACCGCCGCATAAAAGAGAAACGGGAAGAGATTTTGCGCCTGGCCGCCCGCCACGGAGTCCATAACCTGCGTCTTTTCGGGTCGGCAGCCCGAGGCGAAGCCGGGCCAGAAAGTGACGTGGATTTCCTCATTGAGGCCGGTCCGGAGCGCACTCCCTGGTTCCCCGGGGGACTCATTGCCGACTTGGAGGAACTTCTGGGCTGCCGGGTGGACGTGGTGACGGAAAAGGCCCTGCACTGGTATATCCGGGAGCGGGTGCTGAAAGAGGCGGTGCCGCTGTGAAGGACGATAAATTCTACCTCATCCAGATCGCTGAGGATATTGACCGCCTGGAGAAATTCACCGCGGGTGGCAAGAGCGCCTTTATGAATGAGGAGGTGGTCCAGCGGGCGGTCCTGCGAACCCTGCAAACCCTGGGGGAATCGGTCAAACGACTTTCAGACAACCTGAAAAGCAAATATCCCGAAGTGGCCTGGAAAGGCATTGTGGCCCTGCGTAACGTGTTGGTGCACGATTACCTGGAGATCGATCTGGATGAGGTATGGAATATCGTGGCCCTGGATGTCCCGGTGCTCAAGGTGCAGGTGCAGAAGATGTTGGCCGACCTGGGGGGCGTGTAGGAAGCTTACCCGCATGGACATAGGGTAATTCGCAGCTAACCGAGAATATTTGAATAATTCCTGTTATGGACAGCAAAGGCACGGTTCTAGAGGCCCTTTTGGCCTCCCTGGAAAAAGCCGCCAGCTTTAACCAGAACGTCATGGTGGCCCCGGTCGTCATCCTCTGGACCGACAAGGAGCAGAATTGGGTGCCCCTGGCTCCGGTGCTGCGAACCGTTTTGCCGCAATTTTTGACTCTGGGACCTTATAATCCTGCAATCCGCACCGGGCCGGCCATTTGGCTGAAATGCATGATCGCCCGCCTGCTGCCGGGAGCGGAGTGGCCGAAGGAGGCAGTCCCTGTCCTGTATCTCCCCGGAGTAAGCCGCCAGGAGTTGCGGGACTTGGAGAGTTGCCCCAAGCTATTGCAACCTCTGGCGGAATTGCAGTACCGGGGGGTGTTCTGGAGCCATGTCAATGGCCGGGATTGGTCGGTCCTGGCCTTTCTGAAGTCTCAAGAAGGCGGCCTGGGTTTGGATGTAGCCCAGGATGACGCCACCCGGGAAGCCATCGGCCGCGCCCTGTTACCATTGATGAATACTCCCCTAGGTTATCTCCAGGGACGCCGTCTGGAAGCGCCCGATTTCGATATGCTTCTCACTCCGGACCCGGTGCGGGACTTGCTGCGGTGGCTCAATGATCCGACCGGCACTCGCCAGCAGTGGGATGGCAACGAGTGGGACTCTTTCCGGGCCGTCTGCCAGAAGGATTATAGCTTCGATCCCCAGCAGGACGGTGAATTGGCCGGGGCCGAACTCCTGGGTAAGAAAGAGGGAAACTGGGCCAAGGTCTGGGAGCGCTTTGCCGAATCCCCTCGTTTATATCCTCACCTCCCGGAGTTGCTGCGGCGGGCAAAGCCACCGCCAAAGGATTTATTTGAGGATAAGTCCTCATGGCCCCAGGAGAATGAAGCGCAAGAAACAGCCTTGCGTCAACATTTGAAGGTCATGGAGGATCGGCTCCCTTATGAGGTGAGTAAGAAGCTCACGGAACTGGAGAAAAGCCATGGCGACAGAAGGCGTTGGGTCTGGGCGGAGCTTGGCTTGGCGCCTCTGGCCCGGGCCCTGCAGCATATTAACGCTATCGGCGAGGTGACAAAAAGAGCCCTGGGTGGCGCCACCCCTGAAGAAATGGCAGCTTGGTATATAATTGAGGGATGGCAGGCGGATGCGGCCCTTTTACAGGCTTTGGCTTGTATACAACGCACAGAAGACGTGGCGGCGGTGAAAGTCGCGATCAGGGCCGTCTATCTCCCCTGGCTCCAGGCTGCTGCCGAGAAATTGCAGCAATTAGTGCAAAATCACTCCTACCCCGGCCATACCGGGGAGCACATGCAGCCGCTAAACGCCCAAGAAGGGGAATGTCTGTTATTCGCCGATGGATTACGGTTTGACGTGGCCCAGCGCCTGCAAACGGCTCTAATGCGACAGGGGCTGCAGGTGGCCACCTCATACCGGTGGGCTCCACTACCGACGGTGACTGCAACTTCCAAGCCGGCAGTTTCCCCGGTAACCGGTGCATTGGCGGGGCAGAGAGGGGATAGCTTCTTTCAACCTTGCGAGAAAGCCACCGGAAAGGCCCTTACCCAGGCTCGCTTTACTAAACTCTTGGAAGAGGCTGGTTATCAAGTTTTAGGCAAAGAAGATACCGGTGATGCCACTGGCCGGGTCTGGAGCGAACACGGCGATCTGGACCGAAGCGGCCACGACCAGGGATGGAAGCTGGCCTGGCGCATCGAGGAAGAGATACGCAGCCTGGTGGACCGCATAATCGACTTAATACAAAGCGGCTGGCGGCAGGTGAGGGTCATCACCGACCACGGCTGGCTTCTTCTGCCTGGCGGTTTGCCCAAACACGATCTTCCAGGCTATCTCACCGAAACCCGATGGGGACGCTGCGCCATGCTAAAACCGGAGGCCAAACCAAGTGGTTTGCTGCAACCTTGGCGCTGGGCCAATGAGGTCAGCGTGGCACTGCCTCCGGGCATTACCTGTTATCAGGCAGGGATGGATTATGCCCATGGTGGTCTGAGTCTTCAAGAATGCGTCATACCTGTCATGAAAGTCACACCGACCTCCAAACCCGTTACCGTGGTTTTTGCAGAAGTGAAATGGGTCGGCTTGCGATGCCGGGTGACTCTGGATAAAAGCGTCCCCGGCCTGCGGGTTGATCTGCGGACCAAAGCCGCAGATCACGCGAGCTCACTGGCATTAGGAGGCAAAGACATCGACGCCGAGGGCAAAGTTTCCCTGGTGGTAGAGGATGATAGCTTTTTGGGCAGTGCCGCCGCCTTGGTAGTTACTGATCCGAACAGAGCCGTCATCACGAAGATATCCACAACAGTTGGTGGTGAGTAGCTATGGAACTTGATACCCTGGACAAAGTCGGAGCCAAAGCTTTTGAGGGCTATCTGGTGCGCAAGGACCTGGTGCGCACCTTCAGTAAGCAGTACCCAGTGCCCACGTACGTGGTGGAATTCTTGTTGGGCCGCTATTGCGCCAGCACCGACCCCAAGGAAATTGAAGAGGGTCTGGAGATTGTGGAGCGCCAGCTCTCCAATCGGGCCGTGCGGGCCGGCGAGGAAGAACTATTTAAATCTCGTGCTCGGGACCAGGGCTCGGTCAAGATCATCGACCTTATCACTGCTCGACTGGACGCCAAAACCGATTCCTACATGGCGACGTTGCCCAGCCTGCAACTCAAGGATGTGCGGATCAGCGATAATCTGGTCCGTGAGAATGAGCGCATGCTAACCGGCGGTTTTTATGCCGAGGTGGACTTGCATTATGACGCCGCCATTGCGCAAGAAAGGGGTGGTCGACCCTTTGGTATAGAAAGTCTGCGGGCCATACAGCTATCGAAACGGGATGTCCTGGAGGTCTTGGGCCAGGGCCGGGAAATGTTCACCTCCGCCGAGTGGAAGCACTTTTTATTGCGCAGCGTGGGCCTGGAACCTCACCTGCTCAGCGAGCGATCCCAAAACGTAATGCTCCTGCGGATGGTTCCTTTTGTGGAACGCAATTACAATACAGTGGAATTGGGACCCCGGGGCACAGGCAAGAGCCATCTTTTTCAGCAAATCTCCCCATACTCACACCTCATCTCAGGGGGCAAAGCTACCGTAGCCCGGATGTTTGTCAACATGGCCAATGGCCAGCGGGGTCTGGTCTGCCAGTATGACGTTGTTTGTTTTGATGAGATTTCCGGCATTTCTTTCGATCAAAAAGATGGCGTCAACATCATGAAAGGCTACATGGAATCGGGGGAGTTTAGCCGGGGCAAGGAAAGCATTCGAGCCGACGGCAGCCTCGTCTTCCTGGGCAATTTTGATGTGGACGTGGAGCATCAGCAGCGCATCGGGCATCTTTTCGGCCCGCTGCCACCTGAAATGCGAAACGATACCGCCTTTATGGATCGCATCCACTCTTATATTCCAGGATGGGACGTTCCCAAGATGAGCCGGGACCTCCTTACCAATCATTTTGGCATGGTGAGCGACTTCCTCTCAGAATGTTTGAATCAACTTCGCTGGCAGACTCGGGTTCCTGCATTGCAGGGAAGGGTCTTTTTTGGAGGGGCTCTGAGTGGCCGGGATATAAACGCGGTTAATAAAACTGTCAGCGGACTTCTTAAGCTCCTCTATCCAAACCCTGATGCAGCTATTTCGGATGAAGACCTTGAGTGGGCAGTGCGGATGGCAATGGAGATGCGCCGGCGGGTTAAGGAGCAGCAGAAGCGAATCGGGACAGCTGAATTCCGTAATACCCATTTCAGCTATGTTTTTGGAACAGAGGGAGTGGAAAAGTTTGTCGCCACTCCGGAGATTCAGAGTGAAGATAGCATCGGCACTGACCCTTTACCCCCTGGGCAGGTTTGGACCATCAGCCCCGGCGGGATGGATGAAAACCCTGGCCTCTTCAGGATCGAGACCAATGAGGGACCGGGAAGTGGCGTTAAGATTTTGAATAAACCGGCGCCTCCGGCGTTCACCGAAAGCGTGCGCTGCGCCGAACAGAATCTTTATGCCCGCAGCCGGGAGTTAGTGGGTGATCGCGACCCCAGATCCCATGAATTTACCGTGCAGCTTCGTTCGTTCGATGCTTCTAAGAACGGCAGCCAAATAGGGGTAGCGGTCTTGATAGCCTTATGTAGTGCCCTTCTTCAAAAACATATTAGAGGCGGCCTCATCGTTATCGGGGCTGTAAACTTGGGCGGCTCAATTGAACCAGTTTACAATGCGGTGAGTATTACGGAATTGGCAATAGAGAAGGGGGCGACCTCATTGCTAATGCCGGTCAACGCCCGGAAGCAGCTCCATGATCTCTCAGATGATATGGCAACGAAGGTGGACATCCAGTTTTACTCGGATGTGCGGGATGTGCTCTTTAAGGCAATGGTGGAGTGATTTTTTTAAGCTGGATGGCAAAACCAGTTTAAAAACAGACTTTCATCTCCTGAGCATCTTTAAAAACTAATGAACACGGTCAAAAAAATGGCCAGATTAATCTAATCCAGTGGATTTGAAAAGGAAAGCCCTCAAGTGCAGATTCAAGCTGCATTTGGTGTCATTATCTTTATAGGTCTCATATATCAATGGGAAGCCTGGTGTACATGGCGAACAGCCATCCCCATTGACTCCAATAACGACGCCCCCTTCTACGTAACTTCTCGCCTGATCTCCCAGGTTGCTCATCCGCTCCGGGCGGGTAGGATAGGCCATTAGGGATTAAACCTCTGAAAGCTGGTAAACTAACAAAGGTAACCCCTGTCAACCCCATTTTTCTTTGAAAGAATTCCCCGAAAATTAAGGCAATGCCTGGATAATACTGAATAATTAGCAATTTATCAGGAATTTTTTTTGTCGGGCTGGTGTGGATTGAATTTATTTTGATTTTTTCTTAAGAAGAAATCCCGATGTGGAGAAACCCTTAAAAGTCGCTCTGGCTCTGGTTAATCGGGCAGAAAATAGAGGGGTGGACGCGATAAATGGAAGAGTGGGGACATGCAAAAAATGTGGAAAAAGCTTGAAATCTTTTCCGAAAAAGAAATTAAAAAATCCAACTATCCGAAATAATAATAAAAACTGGCCTACAAAAATCCTGGAAGTACGAATCCATAATTAATTACTCCTCGCTGTCCTTGACCAAGGCCACGCGAAAAATGTTCTGGCCATATTCACGATGGCCTTCAATCATGCTCTGCACCGTTGGGTCGGCTACAACGCAAATGCCATATTCAAATGACGCACCGGGGGCTACCCGGCAAAAAGGTTGTCGGGGGAAAATATAAGCCCGGAATT
>Ga0194110_10007298_pt1 | contig 12768 bp, 17 predicted proteins | sample TA2Kig1200mmetaG_FD_146192 | JGI IMG/M metagenome (GOLD analysis project Ga0194110, IMG submission 146192) | Freshwater microbial communities from Lake Tanganyika, Tanzania - TA2015032 Kigoma Deep Cast 1200m | ecosystem: Environmental > Aquatic > Freshwater > Lake | place: Tanzania: Lake... | reverse complement strand
TTCTTCCCATGAACCTGACGGTAGGGCGAGCCTGTCCCCAGCGAGCCGAGTCGGACGTGTTCCAGTCACGTCGAGCGGCTCGCCGGGACGGACTCGCCCTGCCGGGTTCATGAGGCGAGAGCATGGTTTTGAAACCAAGCAGGCTTCCCATGAACCGTTCCTCCGGACCGTGGCCTTTAGGCCGCTTCAACGCTCGACTCCGGAGAGTGCGTAAAAGCAGCCTGAAGGCTGCGGTCCGCACGGTTTTCGGTGCAAGGGCCATGCGCATGGCCCTGAGGCCAAGAAAGCTTCCCACGAACCGCCCACCCCGGCCCTCTCTCCCAGTGGGGGAGAGGCTGTCCGCAGGACGGGTGAGGGGGACTCTCAGCGGTTCAAGAGGACGGTTGGCCACGCAACGGTAACCGAGCCGGAGGAGCGGCCTGGCGCCGGGGAGTTGCATCATGGCATAAAAAGGCCAGGCCCACCAAATCGCGCGCGCAATTTGCACCAGCGCATCCGCTCCGCCGAATATTTGGCCGTCGCCCGTGTGCAGCCGCATTTCCCGAAGCAGCTCGTCCGATCCCAGTCCGAGCCGCGCTCGGACCCAGGGCGTTTGGAGCGGGGCTAAATCGAACTGGCGACGTCCGAGGACGGGCGCGAAACGGCGGGCCAGTCGCGTGTACATTGGGCAGGCGCCGTCGTAAAGGACGCAGGCGTTGGGCCGCGTTGCGCCTCCATTATCAGTAATTTCAGTATTCACAGAATCATGGAGCCAAAAACTTGTTCTCACTCAATCATTCGCGATTCCCAACAGCTTCCGCGCTTTGTCGCCGAGCTTCACAAACCGCGTCAGCGCGCCGGTGGGCCATTGACGGATCTGGGCGTACCACGCGGTGGTGGTTTCAAAAAAGGCGCACAGGTCGCGCAGGCGTTGTTCGGTGTATTCGTCGGTCGCTTCGTCCTTCTCGGCCTCGGTGATGCAATCGCGCAACACGGCCACGGTCGGATCGATCTCGCGCCGCTTCCGCTCGTCCAGGACGATGCGGAACATTTCCCACACCTCTTTCATCGACTCGAAATGGTCGCGCTTGTCCTCCAGCACGTGAACCAGCTTCACGATTCCCCAGCCCTGCAGCTCTTTGAGGCTGGTGCTGACGTTCGAACGCGCGACGCCCAGCGTCTCGGCGAGGGTCTCGGCGGGCAAGGGCCTGGGCGAGAGGTAAAGCAACGCGTGAATCTGGGCGACGGTACGGTTGATGCCCCAGCGTGTGCCCATCTCTCCCCAATGAAGGATGAACCGCTGCTGAACGGGCGAGAGTTTGTTCATAGATACGGTAATTTCTGTCTATACAGAAATTACCGTCAATAAGAATTGCGTCAACAAGTTTTTTTGGCGACCAGGCTCAGCGGGGTAAATCCCCACACTGCCCCCGAACTTCCGACGGCTAACCCGTCCTTCATCTGAAGCGGAGGCACGGGTTTGGCCTGTTCGCCAAATCCAATGCGCCACAGCGAAGTTCGCTTCCTTTCCCCTCACCCTGTCCTTCTCTCCAAGTGCGTGTTTAGCGTGGGTAGGGACGGATTCCACTCCGTCCCAAATCAAGCCTCGAGGCAGACCACTGCCCAGGAAGAGACGATGGACCAACGGAGGCTCCTGGTTTTTCCGTTGTCCTCTCTCCCTTCAAGAGACGCCTCAAGGATTAGTCAGGGACGGAGTGGAATCCGTCCCTGCCAGCGCCGTCGGATCGACAGAAGACCGGCTGCGCGGCAGCGCAGCCCTGCCAAACGTACGGCACCGGTCTGCTTTACAGCGCGCCCAGCGCTTCGGCCAGTCGATCCAAGAAGGGATGCTGAGTCGCTTTCAGCTTTCGCCGCGCCTCCGGGAGAGGGAAGAACTCCACGCGGTCGATCTCTGGGAACTGCTGGATTCTGCCGGAGCGCGGCGGCCATTCCATTTCGAAGGTGTTACAGCGATGGCTTTGGCCATCCGGCCAATCTCCGCGAAACGCCCACGCGTGCACCACCTTCCCGCCCTTCTGCTGGATCGAGCCGAGTGGAAGGAACTCGCCGGTGGGTTCGATCCCGACTTCTTCTTTGAATTCACGGATGGCCGCGGCCAGCAGATCCTCGCCGGGATCTAGTTCGCCTTTGGGAATGCTCCAATGGTTCTCGTCCTTGCGCGCGAACAACGGCCCGCCCGGATGCGCGAGGAAAACCTCCAAACGACCTTCGCGCATTCGGAACATCAGCAGGCCGGCGCTGGTTCGGGTTCTCCGCGTGTGTGGGGAACGTGGATCAAGAGTCATGTTAGCGTGGCGAGATGCTACCGGAAGAAGACCAGGATTCCACAAGCGAAAGCACGCGTAACGCCGGTCCCCCGACCGTCAAGTAAGGAGCCTTTCGAGGCTCCAGGTTTCAGCGCTCTGCAAGAACGGGAGGCAAGAATGCCTCCGTCCTTGCCGACAGGAATGTCAGCGTTACAAAGAAAGTTGGCAACGCGACGGCGCGGGTGTTCAAGGTGTTCACCAGCGAACAGCTTGAACACAACTGCCTCCATTGCGCCAGGCAGCCGTTTTGCCGTAACGCCTTCCAAATCAATCCCGCGTGCCCTTCGCGTTCGTCCGGCATGGCGGCTGCAAGGCGCTAATCCAATGACGAATGTCGAAATCCGAATGACGAAAGAAGTCCGAATGACGAATAACCCAATCCGCTCCGGGCACCGAAGCCGCGCGGTATTTGGCAGTCGTGCTTTGGACATTCTTTCGTCCTTGGTCACTCGTCATTCGTCATTGCTTCCCCGCGCCTTCACCCTCATCGAACTCCTGGTCGTCATCGCCATCATCGCCAGTCGCACTTCCGAAGTGAACTTGAGCAATTCAGATTCCATGAGTAAAATCACAACATGGTTTTCAAGATTGTGGTTCACCCTGAAACGACCGGTGGATACTGGGGTGAGGTCCCGTCCTTGCCGGGTTGCTATTCGGAGGGTGAGACGATCGAGGAGTTGCAGAGCAACCTGCGCGAGGCCATTAGCGGCTACCTGGAAGTGCTTCGCACGGAGGGACGGTCGCCGGACCCTGAAGTGCAGGTGCTCGAGCTTTCCCTATGAGGCCCATTTCCGGCCGCGAGATGTGCCGGTTACTGAGCGAAGCGGGCTGGACTCTCAGACGAATCAGGGGCAGCCACCACATCTTTGGGAAACCTGGCGAACGCAAAATCATCACGGTCCCTGTCCACGGAAACAAGGACCTCAAGCCTGGACTGGCTGCGGCAATCGCCCGCGACGCGAACCTGACTTGGTGAACCGGACGCTGGCCCCACCCGTGGCCCTCATGGCTGCCTTGTGCTCGCCCCCTTCTGCGACCTGGACGCTCAACCCGTCACGCCGGAGCTGGGCGAGGGCGGATCGCTCAACAGAGTTCTCGAACTCGACGGTAAAGGCAGCTACGTCGAACTGCCGCCGAGTATCTATTGCAGAGCGCGGTCCTGCTCATGGCCACGGCGCGAGCCAACCCAAGGCCTTCGTCCTTTCGGAGCCGGTCACGCGGCTGCTTTCAACCAATCGACGAGCTTGTCGCGAATACGAGTCAGTCGCTCCGCCGAGATGGCACCGATAGCGCCAATCAATTGCCGCGAAGCGACGACTGCAACACGCGCGACGCGGATCACACTTTCCTGTCGGAGACCAGTCGTTGCAAAGTCGGAATCACCTGGACGAAGTATTTCATCAAAATCGGGCACAGCCTGATCTAACTGCGTGGAAAGCATGCAAACCCACCAATCATCATGGGGCCCGGGCGGTTGGGCCAAAAGCAACACCGGGCGGCGTTTGCCTTGGATAAGGTCCGTCTGTGGGAATGAAAGCACGGCAATTTGCCCCGGTTGTTTCATTGCCACTTTTGAACCAGATCGTCATCCGAAAATGCGCACCACTCCTCATTTTCCATGCCCCTCAAAGCGCTGGCCAGACTTAGCGCGTGCCAACCATCCTGCGGAGGACTCCCTCTTTGCTCGAGGAATTTTACAAAATCCAGGACCTCCTTCTGTAAGGACGGCGGAAGTGTCTTGGTTTTCTCAAATATCCGTTCAGCAGTACTCACGATCCGATAATGTGTGCCGTCCAATGCAGCGTCAAGCCTCGTGGACGCTAGCGTTTGCTGAGCACCGTCATCAATTCCAATGAAATCCCCTGCCTGCCCCACCTTGCTGTTCGCAATGCTTGCCTGGAGCGTCCTAGGCATCACCGGCCAGACCGCGCCCGCTGCGCCTTCGGATACACCCGCCACAATCATCCGCGGTCGCGTGCTGGACGAGGCGCGTCGGCCTGCCCCTTATGTCTGGGTTCAAGTCCAGACGCTCGACCCCACTGCCGCGCCCGACTTGCGAACCGGTGGTTGGGCCTTGGCGAGCACGAACTCGGACGCGGACGGCGAGTTCGCACTCTCCGTTGATAGATTGCCGCCCACATGGACGCTCCTCGCGCTTCAAGGTGAAAACGTCGCGTGGCACGAGCACACGTTATCCATCGATCCTCCCGGCGCGCGACCCATCACTCTCGATCTGCGCCCATGGCCTCGGATCAACGGTTTGATTCGCGCGCTGGATGAGTCGCTGCTCGGCTACTCGGTCGCCATCGAGGTGGAGTCCACGGCGACGCGCGCCATCCCTGCGCTCGCATCCGTGCCGGCAAGCGTGGCGATAGGCGGCGAACTCAAACCCGGCCTCGTCGCTGAGGTGTTTCTCATTTCGGACAGTCTGGGAGACGGGTCCCGGATTCTTGACGATGCCTGGTTCACGCGCACACCTCTGTTTCGGCGAATCGAGTCCCAGATTAGCTATCGACAGGCCCCCCGCTTCGGGGAGACCGGCTTAGCCGCCGACTTCGCAGTTCGCTGGCCGGCATCATCAGGGTTCCGACAGCCGGAGAATACACCCTGTCGGTTTTAAGCGATGATGGAGTGCGAATCGTAATTGATGGTCATCCACCGGTGCTGTACGACGATGGAGTCCACTCCGCTCGACTTGCAAACAAGAATGTGCAGCTCGCCGCTGGCGATCATGAGTTGCTCGTAGAGTACTTCCAGGGAGGAGGCGATCTGGCGTGCGTCTTCTACTGAACTCCGCCCGGTGGAATTCGCCAGGTGGTTCCATCTTCCGCGTTGTTCCACGGACGGCGTCATCTGCCACCGCGAAGGGAGCCGAATCAGCAGCCCGTTCATCGACAGTACACGGATGCAGAGGGCCGCTTTCCGCTCAAAATGATCCCGGGTCTGCGCTATGAAAGACTGCGCTACCCTAGTACCAATGAATGGCAGGAATTGGCCCGGGCCGAACGGCTAAGGACTGATTTCTTGCAAGGCGTCCAGACCCGCGCCTTCAAGATTCATCCCCGCGACAAGGGCCGCTGGCGGACTTATACAACGGCGGACGGCCAGACGATGAAACCAGTCGCCGCCGACCTTATTCGAACCAACGATTGGATTGATACGCTCCATTTAAGAAAGGCTTTGGTTTCAGTTGGGAACGCGAGGCTGGGGACGAATCGAAGGTGATCACGCCGAAGCGGTGGCGATGAAGGGCGATGCGCTCCCGGCACAGGCTCCGGCCTCTTACTCAGACAGTGACCTCTTCTTCGCTAGAAACTTCAGACGAAGTGTGCCGCCGTCGTTTCTTGAACAAGATGATGGCACCTATTGGTTTGGTCTGGGAGGGGGCGGCGCTCTGCGATTAAGCGGCCCAACACTCTTTGCTTTCGCCGCGCCAACTCCGCTTCCGAATGGACGGGTGATGGACATTCAAGCGGTGCCTGACGGAGGCATTTGGTTTGCTACTTCGGGCGGGTTGGCACGATACGAGTCTGGTTGAAGTGGCAACCATAGCTCTCGTCCTGGCGATCACACCCCTCTGCGCAGAAGCTCAGCAAGCGATCACATCCAACCCTCCACTCTCAGCCAACCGCGTCCTCGACCTCGACCGGCAAAGGCAGCTACGTCGAACTGCCGAACGAAGTGTTCAAGGATTTGGACGAAGCAACAGTCGAGGGATGGGTCAAGTGGGACCGGGTCGTGCAATATTCGAAGTTCTTCGCCTTCGGAGGGCCTTACGAAACATTGTTTCCAGCCGGTGGTGCGAGGCCTGCCGATTTAGTGTTCCACGTAGCGTCCAGAGAACCAGAAAACGTGACCTATGGAGTTCAGCTCCCGGGATTTCTGCAGACGCATCGGTGGTTCCATCTCGCCGCCGTAAGCGGGAGCGGTGGAATGAAGCTTGCGTGTCTGGCCAAATTGCTCAACGTGCAATTCGATTACGATTCCGAACGAGGACCATCTGAGGCGGCTGTTACTGAGCCCGGGAGGATCGAGGAGGGCAACTTGGATGCAGTGGCTGAACTCCTCGAGAAAGTGAGGCCGGTATGAAGGCGCGCTCATTTGCCATTCCGAGATCGGGCGCGGATCTGGTCCAAGTTCAGCAACTCCATCGTCCGGTCCCCCAGCGCCAGTGCGTAAATCCGGTGCCGAGTCAGGCGGCGCACGAAATCGGGGCTCAAAGCCATCGCCGCAAAGATCGGGATGATCGTGTAGCCTTGGAATTCCGGGAAGTAGTCGAAAATGTCCTTCAGGCCCTCCGCGAATTCGTCAATGTACTTCAGCCGGGCGGTCGATTTGGTTTCCGTGATCACCAAACGGCGGCAACCAGCAATGACGAAATCAAACTCCCGCCATTGGCTGGGATCCTTCCGGCTCGGTTTGTCCATTCGCTCGGCGCGCAGTTCGAATGGGTCGATGCCAAAAACTTCGCGCGCCAGCCGAGGAATGTTCGGTCCCACGATGTCTTCGGCGAACCGGCCTACTCGATCAGCAATATGGGCCATTTCCAAAGTATGCTTGCGCGCTTCTGCCCTCATTTCCGCGATGCTTTGGTCCATTTGTTGACTTGTTGTTTTCATTTCGCGAATCGTCATCGTACTCTCTGCCGTGAACTGGGCGAGCGCTCACTCAACTGAATATTCATAGTTCACTGAAAAAGTTCTCCGTATGACAAATTCCGACAAACCAAACCGCGCCACCGTACTTGTCGCGGACGACATTGCGGCGAACCGCAACCTTCTGCGCGAAACGCTCGAACCGCACGGCTGCGAAGTCCTGTTGGTCGATAACGGCGATACGGCGCTCAAGATCGCCAAACGGGCACTGCCTGACTTGGTCCTGCTCGACAATCAACATGCCGGCGCTCGACGGCTACCAGACCTGCCGGCGGCGTGGATTACGTGACCAAGCCTTTCAAGGCGGAAGAGGCGCTTATGCGTGTGGAAACGCATTTGCAGATCAATCGTCTCACCCGGACTCTCCGGGAGCGCAACCATGAACTCTCGAACTTGAACCGCGCGCTTGAGGCTGAAATCATGCGGCGGCAACAGGCCGAGCAAGCGCTTTCCCTCCTGGGCGAACAACAGAGCGAGCGTTTCCACGCCGGAGGCACTTTGCGGCATGACGCCCCTTCCTACATCGAGCGTCAGGCGGATCGAGACCTTTTTGCGGCCTTGCGGCAAGGCGCGTTTTGCTGCGTGCTGACCTCGGGTCAAATGGGCAAGTCTTCGCTCATGGCGCGCACGGCGCATCGGCTTCGGCAGTGCGGCTGGGACGTCGTTACGCTCGATCTGGCGGCCATCGGGCAAAACGTCAGCGTCGAACAATGGTACGATGGCCTCATGGCAAGGATCGGATGGCAATTGCGCCTGGAGGATGAACTCGATCAGTTTTGGACCCGTCAGGATCGCCTGAGTCCCGTGCAGCGTTTCCTGACTTCGATCCGGGAGGTCGTTCCCGGGCGGAGCGCGCGTCGGCTGGTCATTTTCGTCGATGAACTGGATACGGTCCGCAGCCTTCCTTTTTCAAGCGATGAATTCTTTCCTGCGATCCGAGAGACGTTCAACCGGCGCAGCGACGATGCCGCGTTCGATCGGCTTGCGTTCTGCCTGCTGTGTGTCGCGTCGCCTAACGAATTGCTCGGCCAGGACGCAATGACGACCTTCCACATCGGCCGCCGCATTGAGTTGCACGATTTCAGTTGGCCGGAGGTTCTCCGGCTCGCCCACGGGCTGGGCCGCAATGTTGCGGCATCCAGTGAGTTACTGGAACGGATCTACTATTGGACGGGCGGGCATCCCTATCTCACCCAAAAACTTTGCCGCGCCGTGAGCGCCGATCTCACCGCGCAGACTGCGGCCCGCGTGGATGAGGTTTGCTTTCTGCACTTAATATCACCGCAAGCGCGAGAACAGGATGACAACTTGATCTTTGTGCGCGAACGATTGCTGCGTGGGCAATCAAGCTGGCCAGAGGTGCTTCCACTGTATCGGCGCATTCGAGGCGGAGAGGCCGTTCCTGTCGATGATGTGAGCCCGGCTGTCACCGCCTTGCGGCTTTCCGGCGTCGTTCGTGCGGAAAACGAGCGCTTGGAAGTCCGCAACCGCGTTTATGAGAGAGTGTTTGACCTCCGGTGGATCGATCGAACATCCTACTCGCATCCCAATGTCAGCGATTTCCAAAATAAAACCATCTGAAGCGACGATCCTGGTCGTGGACGACATCGTCGCCAATCGCAACCTGTTGCGCGAGATTCTGGAGCCAGCGGGTTACGAGGTATTGCTGGCGCCCGATGGCGGAGCCGCGCTCAAGATCGCCACGCGCGCAAGGCCGGATTTGATTCTGCTCGACGTGATGATGCCGAAACTCGATGGCTTTCAAACCTGTCGTCACCTCAAAGGCCAGGATTCCACCGCGCGCTCGAAGAGGAAATTCGGCGCCGCCAGGAAGCGGAAGCATCCTTCCAGGAAGCAGACGAGCAGCTCGGTTTGCTGTCGGAGCGCGAAGCTGAGCGGTGGGGCATTGGCAATTTTGTCGGCCAGAGCCAGCGGTTGAGCAAGACATGGAAGGACGTTCGCCGCCTTCAGGAAGCGACCGCCACAACGGTGCTCATCACTGGCTGTTTTTCGGACATGTGCGCGGCGCGTTTTCGGGCGCTCAGACCGACCAAAAGGGTTACTTCCAATTGGCGCATCGCGGCACGCTGTTTTGGGATGAAGTCGGCGACATGCCATTGCCTTTGCAGGCGAAATTGCTTCGCGTTCTTGAAACAGGCTCGTTCCTCTCCGTCGGCGCCGCGGGTGAATAACAGTCATCGAGTTATCGTGCCAAATCCCGCCCGTCGGCGGTAGTAGAGCGCGTCTCGCCTGTCCAAACGTTGAGGTGCATCATGACAGGCGGGACGCGCTGTCCTACCGGGATCATTCGGCGCCGAACGTATTCCATTGAGGTCAGCCTGAGGCTTTGCTATAGCCAAGCGCGCGAAGCCTGTTCTTGATGACGATTGTACAACCTGCACGCGCCCATTTATGAAAGCAGCGTCTGCCCCCGCTTCCACAGCCCACCCGCACCTTGCCCGGCGCTTCGGTTTGTTGCAGGCCACGGCTCTGAACATGTCGAATATGATCGGCATTGGGCCGTTCATCACGATTCCGATGCTGATGTCGGCCTTGGGCGGACCGCAATCGATGCTCGGATGGTTCGTCGCGCTCGCGATCGCCATCCCCGACGGAATGATCTGGAGCGAGCTGGGCGCGGCGATGCCGAGTTCGGGAGGTTCTTACCATTATCTGCGCGAGGGATTCGGACGAGAGAAATTCGGGAGGTTGATGGCCTTTCTGTTCATCTGGCAGTTTATTCTGAGTGGGCCGTTGGAAATCGCATCTGGCTGTATCGGCTTTGCGCAGTATCTTGCCTACCTCTGGCCCGGGCTGGTGGAGAAAGGGAATGGGCACTTTGCGAAGCTGATCGCCGCGAGCGTGGCCGCAGTCATTGTGGTGCTGCTTTACCGACGGATCGGCACGGTTGGCAAGATCACGGTCAGTTTGTGGATTGGCACGATGCTGACCGTCGCGGTGGTCATCGTGGGTGGTGCGATGAACTTCGACAGCAAGCTCGCGTTCGACTTCCCGCCGGACGCCTTCAAGTTTTCGTGGGGCTTTTTGCTGGGACTCGGCGCGGCCTCTCAGGTGGGCATCTACGATTACTTGGGTTATTACGACGTTTGCTACATCGGCGACGAGGTCAAAGAGCCGGGCCGCGTCATTCCGCGTTCGATCCTTATCAGTCTTATCACGGTGGCTGCGATTTACTTCGCGATTAACCTTTCGTTGATTGGCGTGGTTCCTTGGCGCGAATTTGTTCCAGCCAAAGACCCGCCGGCTCCAGTCGCTTCGATGTTCATCGAGAAGCTTTATGGCGGCAAGGCAGCGGCCATTTTCACGGTCATGGTCTTGTGGACAGCCGTGGGCTCGATTTTCGCGCTGATGCTCGGCTATTCGCGCATTCCGTTCGCGGCGGCACAAAACGGCGATTTCTTTAAGGTGTTCGGCCGATTGCATCCGACCAAAAACTTTCCACACGTCTCTCTCTTAGTGATTGGCCTCGTTTCCATCATTTGCAGTTTCCTGCCACTCATGACAGTGATCGGCGCACTCCTGATTACGCGAATTGTGGTTCAGTTCATCGGTCAAATCTTTGCGGTCATTTTGCTTCGCCGACGTGCGCCTGATATGCCGCGGCCATACCGTGTCTGGTTGTATCCACTTCCCAATGTGCTGGCTTTAGTCGGCTGGATTTTCATTTTCGGCACGTCCGAACCTAAGGTCATTCTCTTCGGAATCGTATCTCTAATCCTGGGCATCGTTTTCTTTCTGATTTGGTCGGGACTCACGCAACGATGGCCGTTTGAACGAACACAAGCCTCGTAGCTCTCTTCGGTAGCGCGCCGTCGCGCCGAAATGCCCCGTGCTTGCGTTTGTGCGCAATTTTCTCTACAAGGCCGAACCATGAACCACGTCCATTTTCTGGCTGTTCTGATCGCCGCCGTTCGCTTCACCGCCTTTGCCGATGGTCCAGGCGATAATCTGCCTGACAAAGTTCGGCGTGTGCCTCCACCTGGAATTGCTATTTCGGAGGCGGACCGCGCCGTGCTGCAAGCAGGCGTGACGGAGTTAACACGGCAAGTGACCGCGTTGCGTTCTACGTTGACGAACAAACCAGGGCTGCTCGATTTATGGCCAGACGTCCAAATCTATAACAATGCCGTCCGTTACGCTCTTGCCCACGACGAATTCTACAAGACGAACGAGACGCAAATTGCCTTCAAGCTGCTGCAACAAGGAATGGATCGAGCGAAAGCCTTGCGCGAAGGCAACGCGCCTTGGACAATGACAGCGGGCTTAGTCGTGCGCGGATACGTTTCGAGGATTGACGGATCGGTGCAGCCGTACGGTTTGGTTGTGCCGTCGTCGTTCGCTCCTGGCTCAGCTCATCAGCATCGATTGGATGCCTGGTTCCATGGCCGCGGCGAGAACTTGACCGAACTTAGCTTCATCAACGAACGGCAGCGTTCGCCCGGTGAATTCGTCCCGCCAAACGCCTTTGTGCTCCACCTGTACGGGCGCTATTGCAATGCGAACAAATTCGCAGGCGAAGTCGATTTGTTCGAAGCGCTGGATCACGTGAGCCGGCATTATCCGATCGACCAGAATCGTCTGGTCGTGCGCGGGTTCTCGATGGGCGGCGCCGCTTGCTGGCAATTTGCCGTGCATTATCCGGGCAAGTGGGCCGCGGCCGCGCCTGGCGCAGGTTTCTCCGAAACTCCAGATTTCCTGAGGGTATTCCAAAACGAAGCACTCAAGCCGTCGTGGTTCGAGCAAAAGCTTTGGCACATGTACGACTGCACCGATTACGCGGTGAACCTTTTCAATTGTCCGACCGTGGCCTACAGCGGAGAAACCGACCGGCAAAAGCAGGCCGCGGATATAATGGCCAAAGCGCTTGCGGCGGAAGGAATGGAATTGGCGCACGTCATCGGGCCGCAGACGCCTCACCGGTATCATCCAAAGTCCAAGGACGAAATTAACCGGCGCATCGACAGCATCGTCGCCCAGGGGCGGAATCCCGTCCCGCGCCAAGCGCGCTTCACAACCTGGACGCTGCGTTACAACCAATGCCATTGGCTGACGCTCGATGGCTTGAACGAACATTGGGAACGAGCGCGCGTGGATGCTGAGATTGTCGATAACCACACCGTCACGCTGGCGACAAAAAATGTTTCCGCGCTCACGCTTTCGATGCCCGCGGGCCTATGTCCGCTGGATAACACGCGCAAGCCGAAAATCGTCATCGATGGGAATGAACTCGAAGCGCCGGCGGTACTTTCCGATCGGTCTTGGATGGCGCGCTTGCGAAGGACAGCCAACCAATGGGGTCTTGCCTCGATTGTTGACGATAACAACCTGCGCAAACGACACGGCTTGCAGGGGCCCATTGACGATGCCTTCATGGATAGTTTTATCATGGTTCGCCCAACGGGCTCGCCGCTAAATGATAAAGTCGCCGCCTGGACGACCGCCGAGCAAGCCCATGCTATCGATCATTGGCGGCGCCAGTTTCGAGGCGAAGCGCGTGTCAAAGATGATGCGCAAATCAACGACTCGGACATCGCGGAACACAACTTAATCCTCTGGGGAGATCCGCAGAGCAACACTCTCTTGAGCAAGATCGCCGCACGTTTGCCGATTCGCTGGGATGCGCAGGGAGTTCATACGGGCGAAGCCATTTATCCGGCGGATCGCTATGTTCCCGTTCTGATCTATCCAAATCCGCTTAATCCGAAACGTTATGTCGTCTTGAACAGCGGATTTACCTTTCGCGAATACGATTACTTGAACAACGCGCGTCAAGTGCCGAAGCTGCC
>Ga0194110_10007287_pt1 | contig 12777 bp, 15 predicted proteins | sample TA2Kig1200mmetaG_FD_146192 | JGI IMG/M metagenome (GOLD analysis project Ga0194110, IMG submission 146192) | Freshwater microbial communities from Lake Tanganyika, Tanzania - TA2015032 Kigoma Deep Cast 1200m | ecosystem: Environmental > Aquatic > Freshwater > Lake | place: Tanzania: Lake... | reverse complement strand
CGCGGTGGCGAAGGCACGGGCGGAGGCGGAGCAGGCGCGACGCGAGGCCGAGCGGGAGAAGCGCGATGCGGAGCAGGCCGAGCGCGCGCGGCGCAAGGCCGAGGCGCGGCGCGGGAAGGCGGAGGCGGAGGGCCGGCCGACGGCGCCGGGCGCGCGGCCGCGCGACCAGGAGCCCCCGCGCGCGACCCCCGAAGGGCGCGCGCCCGGGACCGGCGCCGTCCCGTCGATGAACCTCGACGCACCGCGGCGCGCGCTGATGGAGGCGCTCGCGCGCAACGACCGCGAGGCGCTGCGCCGCGTGCTCGGGTTCCTGCTCACCGACGACTCGGCGCTCGGGCGCGCCGAGCGGGCCCGTCTGCTCGCGGAGGTCGCCCAGGAGGGCGCCGCGGGGCAGCGGCTGCGCGAGTTCTTCGCGCAGGAGGAGCCCGCGCTCGGGCGGCGGCTGCTCGAGTCGCTCGGCGACGACGCCCCGCGCGAGCTTCGCGAGCGGCTCCGCGAGCTGCTGACCCCCGGCCGCGACCGGCCGCTCCTCCCGGTGTGGCCCCGCAACGCCGATCCACAGCCGCGCCCGACCGCCACCCCGCGCCCGGGTGACCCGCTGCCGCGCCCGCCGGTCGCGACCCCGCGCCCGGACGGCCAGCTCCCGCGCCCGCCGGTCGCGACCCCGCGCCCGGACGGCCAGCTCCCGCGCATCCTGCCGACCCCGGCGAAGACGCCGGAGGGCACCCGCGACCGGCCGGTCCTGAAGCCGACGCCGGCGCCCACCCCGACGCCGACGCCGGCGCCGCGGCTCAGGCCGGACGCGACCCCGTCGCCGTGGCCCGTATTCGAGTCGCCGCCGCGGCTGCCGCTACCCCCGATCCTGGGCACGCCGGCGCGCAAGCCGGAGCCCGCGGCCGCCCCCACGCCGAGTCCGTCGACGGACTCGCGGTAGCCCCGCGGGCGGGGCCCGCGGGGCTACCGCGTCGCGCGCGCGTGCACGCGCGGGCCGGAGCGCGACCTCCCGTGCGCGCCCCCGCGCTCGCTATACTCCGCGCATGTTCGCGACGATCGGTCGCACCTTCGACCTCATGAGGACGAGCTGGCGCGTGCTGATGAAGGACCGCGAGCTCATCCTCTTCCCGGTGATGGCCGGCGCCGTGATCCTCGTGCTGCTCGGCGTCTTCGCGGGGTTCGGCGCCGCCGCCGGCTCGTTCGACCGGCTGAGCGCCGCGGGCGCGGAGGGCGCGGAGGCGCAGCCCGTCGACGTCGTGCTCGGCGTCGTGCTCTACGCGCTCACCTACTTCGTCGTGATCTTCTTCAACTCCGCGCTCGTCGCGGCGGCACTCGAGCGCCTGCGCGGCGGTGACCCGAACGTCGGCTCGGGGCTCCGCGCGGCGGCCGCGCACCTGCCCGCGATCGCCGGCTGGGCCGTTGTCGCGGCGACGGTGGGGCTGCTGCTGCAGGCGATCCGCGACCGCACCGACAACGCGCTCGGGCGGCTCGCGGTGAGCCTCGCCGGCGGCGTGTGGGCGTACATGACGTTCTTCGTCGTGCCGGTGCTGGTCGCCGAGGGTATCGGCCCGATCGCGGCGGTCCGGCGCTCCGGCGGGCTCTTCCGCTCGACGTGGGGCCGTCAGGTCACCGCGTCGTTCGGCTTCGGGATCGTCTACATCGTGGCGCTGCTGATCGCGTTCGCCCCGGCGGCCGCGCTCTTCGCGGTCGCGCCGATCGCCGGCCTTGTGCTCGGCGTCGTCCTGATGGCGCTCGCGATGGGCGCCGTGATGGCGCTCGAGGGGATCTTCAAGGCGGCGCTGTACCAGTTCGCCAACGGCGAAGGCAGCCACGAGTTCGACCAGCGCACGCTGCAGAGCGCCTACCGCTCACTGTAGCCGGCCACGCCACCCCGCTCTCGGGTCTCGTCAGCGCCCCCGGCGCTCGCCGTGGCGCGGCTCCTCGCCGGTGCCCGAGCGCGCGCCGGGCCCGCCGCCCTCGCGGAGGAGCCGCTCGGCCTCCGCGAAGTCCTCGGGCGTGTCGACGTCCACGAACGACCACCCCTCGGGGTCCGCGCCCGACCACTCCTCCTGCAGCATGCGGTAGAAGCCGAGGTCGGCGGCCACCGCCATCGGCGCGCGGTCGCCCCGCGCGAGGTGCGCCTCCACCACCGGCAGCGCGTCGCGTGCGAACGCCGAGCAGAGCGGCTGCGGGCGCCGCTCCGCGATCGGCAGCACCCAGCGCTGCTCGGCCGTGACGCGCCGCGCGAGCAGCCGCAGCAGCGCCGGCCGCAGGAACGGCATGTCCACGCCGACCACGACCGCCACCGGCGCGCGCGCCGCCGCGAGCCCGGTGGCGATGCCGCGCAGCGGGCCCTCCCCCTCGATCGGGTCGGCGACCACCGTGAGCGGGCGCGCGCTGCGCACCGCCGGGAGCGACTGCCCGGGCGCCCCCACCACGATCACCTCGTCGGCGACGGCGGCCACGGCGTCGACCGTGCGCTGCAACAGCGAGACCCCGTCGAACACGAGCGCGGCCTTGTCCTCGCCCATGCGCGAGGAGCGCCCGCCCGCCAACACGATGCCCGCCACCGCCGGCGGCTCCGCCACGCTTGTCTCCCCCTCGCCGCGGCTCGATCATAGGAGCATGCCCCCGAACGACCGCCCCGGCCCCGCGGCGCCGCCCGCCACGCTCTGGGAGGCGCTCGCGCTCGACGTCGTCGAGCGCCCGATCGTCGCGATCGTCGGTGGCGGCGGCAAGACGGCGCTCCTCTACCGGCTCGGGCGCGAGGCGCAGGCGCGCGGCGTCGCGGCCGTGCTCGCGGGGACGACGCGCTTCACGCCGGCGCCCCCCGGCCGCATGCCCGCGCTCGTCGCCGAGGCGGACGCGGCGCTGCCGCGCGCGGTGGGCGCCGCCCTCGCCACGCGCGCCCAGGTCGTCGCCTCGACGGGCACCGAGCCGAAGGGGCGGCTCGGCGCGATCGCGCCGGGGACGGCCGCGGCGCTCGCCGCGCTGCCGGGCGTCGGGCTCGTCGCGCTCGAGGCCGACGGGAGCAAGTTCCTCCCGTTCAAGGCGCCGGGCGAACACGAGCCCGTGATCCCGCCGGCCGCGACGCACGTGGTCGCGGTCGTCGGCCTCGACGCGCTGGGCGCCCCGCTCGACGAGCAGCACGTCCACCGGCCGGAGCGCGTGCGCGCGATCGCCGGGGAGACGGTCGAGCGCTGCGACGCAGGGGTGATCGCGCAGGTGCTCGCGAGCGAGGCGGGCGGCCGGAAGGGCGTCGGGGGCCGGCGCTTCGCCGTGCTCGTGAACAAGGCCGATCTCGACGAGCGGCGCGCGCTCGCGCTCGCGCGCGCCGTGCGCGCGGCAGGCGTGGAGCGCGTGGTCGTCGCCGCGCTCCGCGACGAGGCGCGCCCCGTGCGCGCGGTCCTTGGCGACGACCCCGCGCCCGATCAGTAGGCGGGCTCACGCCCGCGCGCGGCGCCGGGCCCTACGGTCGATCCGCAACAAGGAGGCGGCGACCGCGATGTCCGAGTTGAGCGAGTTCCGGACGGCCAAGGACGGGTTCTTTGCGCGCGACCACCACGCGCCGCTCACGCGCAAGCAGCAGCGCGCGTTCCCGGGGCTCGCGTACTTCGACGAGGCGCCGGACCTCGCCTTCGAGCTCGCCCCCGCACTCTTCGACGACCCCGAGCGCGTCGCGATGCAGACGAGCACGGGCGACGTCGCCGTCTACCTGCGCTGGGCGCGCGTGCGCTTCGCCGGCGGCGGCCGCGAGGCGTCGCTGACAATCTTCCGCGACGAGGAGAGCGGCGGGCTCTTCCTCCCCTTCCGCGACGCGACCTCGGGGCAGGAGAGCTACGGCGCCGGCCGCTACCTCGAGGTGCACCCGCTCCCGGACGGCCGGCTGCTGGTCGACTTCAACTACGCCTACAACCCCTACTGCGCCTTCAACGACCTCTACTCGTGCCCGATCCCGCCGGCCGAGAACTGTCTCCAGGTCCCGATCCGCGCGGGCGAGCGCAGCTACCCCGGCGAGCACGCCGAGGCACACCGCTCCGCCGGGTAGCGCGGGTCGCGCGCGCCGCGCCCGCGCTTCGTGGCCCGCGTCTCGGGCGAGCGGCTGGCCTCAGGCGCGCCGCGCCCGGGCTTCGTCGCGCGCGTCTCCAGCGAGCGACTCTCGGCGGGCGGCGCGCGTCAGGCCCGCCGGGCCGTGCCGCGCGCGCGGCCTTCTCTCCCTACCCCACGAGCGCGAACGCGCGCACGGGGAACGTCCCCACCCCGCGCACGCGCGGCGGCACCGCGAAGAACCGGAACCCCCGCTCCGGCAGCGCCTCCAGCCCGCGCAGGTGCTCCACCACCGGGATCCCGGCGCGCAGCAGGTGCGTCTGGGCCGGTTGCTCGCCGTCCTCGCGGTCGTCGATGTTGAGCGAGTCGATCCCCACGAGCGCCGCTCCCGCCTGCACCAAATGCGCCACCGCGTCGCGCGCGAGGAACGGGTGCGCGCCGAAGTAGGGGTCGCCGCCCCAGTGCCGCGCCCATCCCGTGTGCACGAGCACAGCCCGCCCGCGCAGGTGGAGCGGCGCGAACGCATCGCGCCCGATCGCGCGCGTCCCTTCCGGGACGCGCACGAGGATCCCCGGCAGGTCGGCCACCGCGGCCAGCGGCAGCGCGGACAGGTCCGCCGCTTCCGCGAACCGGTGCGACGGCGCGTCGAGGGAGGTGCCGGTGTTCGCCACCATCTCGATGCGCGCGATGTGGAACTCCGTGCCTGGCGCGTACGCCGCGCGAGACGCCTCCCGGCTGAGGTGATCGCCGATGCTCGCCGCCGGGGGCCCGGGGTAGGTGACCGTCCCATCCCGGATCTCGTGGCTCAGGTCGACGAGCTCCGCCATCAGACGCTCCTCTCCGGTCTCCGCCCCCCGCACGCCGGGCGCCCGCCGGTTGCGCCCCACGCCGCCGCCCCTATCGTCAGTCGCCACCAAGCGCCGCCAGGAGCCGCGTGAACCTCCATCACCTTCCCACCGGACCTCGCCCGCCCGAGGTCGTGAACGCGATCATCGAGATCCCGCGAGGCGGCTCCAACAAGTTCGAGTACGACGAGCGGTACGGCCTCTTCCGGCTCGACCGCGTCCTCTACTCGGCCGTGCACTACCCGGCCGCGTGGGGCTTCGTCCCCAGCACGCTCGCCGGCGACGGCGACGCGGTCGACATCCTCGTGATGACGACCGAGGCGACGTTCACGGCGGCGCTGATCGAGGCGCGGCCGGTGGGGATGCTGCGCATGTGGGACGAGGCCGGCGAGGACGAGAAGGTGCTCGCGGTCGCAGTTGTCGACCCGCGCATCCGCGAGTACCGCGAGCTCGACCACGTCGGCCCCCCACCTGCTCCAGGAGATCGAGCACTTCTTCCGCATCTACAAGGACCTCGAAGGCAAGCACGTCGAAACCTTCGGCTGGCGCGGCCGCGCCCAGGCCGAGGAGATGATCGTGCGCGCGATCGCCGCGTTCGCGTAGCGGCTCTCGCCGCGCTTCGGGCGCAGGAGCGCCGCCGCCGCTGCCGGCCCGGGTACGCTACGCGCCGCAACCGGAGGACGTCACCGTGATGCCCTACCTGCTGATCCTGTTTGGGCTGCTGTTCATCTCCGCGTTCTTCTCGAGCTCGGAGACGGCCTTCCTCTCGATCCAGCGGGTGCGCCTCGAGCACCTCGTGCGCGAGGGGGTGCCGGGCGCGGCGCGCGTCTCGCGGCTGCTCACGCGGCCGCACTCGTTGCTCTCGGCGATCCTGCTCGGGAACAACCTCACGAACACCGCCGCCGCCGCGGTCGGCACCGTGATCGCCGGGCAGGTCGTGGCCGGCGGCGAGGGCGAGGCCGTCGTCGTCGCGACGCTGGCCGTGACCGTGCTGCTCGTGCTCTTCGGCGAGGTCGCCCCGAAGGCGCTCGCGCTCAGCTACTCGTTCAACATCAGCCGCATCTGGGCGTTCCCGATGATGGTCTGGACGCGGCTCGCGCGGCCCGCGGTCTGGGCGCTCGACCACATGACGCGGGCGATGCTGCGCGTGCTCGGGGGCGAGGGCGCGCTCGAGCCCTCCGTGCTCGGCACCGCCGAGCTGCGCACGGCGATCCTGCTGGGCGCCGAGGCCGGGGCGCTCGCGCGGCTGGAGTCGAGCCGCCTGCTCGGCGCGCTCACGCTCGAGCAGCGTCAGGTGCAGGAGATCATGACCCCGCGCGTCGACGTCGTCGCGGTCGACTCCGAGGAGCCGCTGCGCGCGGTCGCCTCGCGGCTCGCGGAGTCGGGGTTCCTGCGCCTCCCGGTCTACGAGGACAACCCCGACAACGTGATCGGCTACGTCCACGTCAGCGACGTGAGCAGCGCGCTGCTGCGCGGCCTCGACCGGCGGGCGCGCGCGATCATGCGGCCGATCACGTTCGAGTCCGAGCACTCCTCGATCGCCCACGTGCTCGAGTTGATGAAGGACCGCGGGTCCTACCTTGTGATGCTCGTGGACGAATTCGGCACGACCTCGGGGCTCGTGACGTTCGAGGACATCGTCGAGGAGGTCGTCGGCAACCTGCGTAGCGAGAGCGGCGAGGAGGCCGAGGAGGCGATCGAGGCGGCGGGCGGGCGCATCGAGGTCGAGGGCAACCGGCTGCTCGTCGACCTCTCGAACGAGATCGGCTCGGACTTCACCGACGTCGAGGCGAACACCGTCGCGGGGCTGATCCTCGCCTACCTGCACCGCTTCCCGGAGCCGGGCGAGTTCGTCGAGCACGCCGGCTACCGCTTCACGGTGCTCGAATTCGACGAGCGGCGGATCACGCGCGTGGCGGTGGAGCCGGCCGCGAGCGCGGCGTCGATGGGGCCGCTCGCGTGAGCGCCGGCAGCCCGCCGCTCGAGGCGGTCGTCTTCGACTGGGGCGGCACGCTCACGCCGTTCCACTCGATCGAGATGGAGGACATGTGGCGGCTCGCGGCCCGTCACCTCGCGGCGCACCTGCCTGACGACGAGAGCGCGATCACCGCGCGGCTGATGGACGTCGAGCGCGCGTTCTGGGACCGCACCGCCGCCGACGCGTGCGCAGGCTCGCTCGGCGACCTGCTCGCGGAGGCGACGCGCGCGCTCGGGGTCGACGTCGCGGAGGCGGTGCTCGAGGAAGCCGGCGTGCGCTACCTCGACGCGTGGACCCCGCACATCACCCACGACCCCGACGCGGCACCGACGCTGCGCGCGCTGCGCGAGCGCGGGCTGCGCATCGGGCTCCTCTCGAACACGCACTGGCCGCGCACGTTCCACGAGCATTTCCTCGAGCGCGACGGGCTCGCCGGGCTGATCGACGCGCGCCTCTACACGAGCGAGATGACGCACATGAAGCCGCACCCGGAGGCGTTCCGCGCCGCGCTGGCCGCGCTCGGCGTCTTGGAGCCCGCGCGCGCGGTCTTCGTCGGCGACCGCCCCTTCGACGACATCCACGGCGCCCGCCGGAGCGGGCTGCGCGCGGTGCTGCGGCCGCACCCGGACGTGCCCGCGTACGATGTGCGCCCCGACGCGGAGATCGCGCGCCTCCCCGAGCTCGTCCCGCTCGTGGACCGCTGGGGCACGGTGGCCGGCGCGCGAGGGAGGACGGCGAGATGACGACGCGAGAGAGCGAACTGCTGGTCTCGACGGAGTGGCTGGAGGGGCGGCTCGAGCGGCCCGATTTCGTGCTGATCGACTGCGGCGAGGCCGTCGCCTACCGCCGCGCGCACATCGCCGGCGCGGCGGGCCTGCCGCACCCGTACCTCAAGGGGGCGGGCGAGTCGCGGCTGGTGATGCCGCCCGCCGAGTTCGAGGCGCTCGCGCGCTCGCTCGGCATCTCGAACGACACCCCCGTCATCCTCTACGACGACAACGCCTCGCTGCACGCCGCGCGCGTGTGGTGGGTCTTCCGCCTCTACGGCCACCACGACGTCCGCGTGGTCGACGGCGGCTTCAACGCCTGGATCGAGGAGGGGCGGCCCGTCGCCTCCGCGCCGGCCCGGCGCGCAGCCGGAACGTTCACCGCGAAGGTCGACCCGTCGGTGCTGATCACGGTCGACGAGCTGAGGGCGGCGGTCGACGGCGGGAGCGCGCCGTCGATCTGGGACACACGGGCGCCCGACGAGTGGGACGGCTCGAACTCGCGGGGGAACCGGCGCGTCGGCCGCGTCCCGGGCTCGCGCCACCTGGAGTGGCGCGAGCTGATGGAGGGCCCGCCCGCGCGACGCTTCCGTCCGCTCCCCGAGATCCGCGCGACGCTCCAGCAGGCCGGCATCGACCCCGACGCGGAGACCGTCACCTACTGCCAGGCGGGCATCCGTGGCGCCTTCGGGCACTTCGTGCTGACCCTGCTCGGCAACGACCGCGTCCGGAACTACGACGGCTCGATGGGCGAGTGGGCGAACCGGGACGACACGCCTCTGACGCTGGGGTGAGCCCGCCCTCCGCACGCCCCCGGTGCGGAACCTCCGCGAACGCGCCGATGCTCTAGACACGAACGGACACGCGTGCGGGGCCGGAGGTACTGGAATGCCGCCGCGCTGGCTGACCCTCGTCGCCAGCGCTCTGGTGGCGCTCACCCTCCTCGCCGTCCGCGACCTCGTCCAGACCCGCCACTCGATCCGCCGCGTCTACCCCCTGATCGGGCGGATCCGTTATGTCATAGAGAAGGGGGCCCGAGCTCCGCCGGTACATCGTCACGAGCGACCTCGAGGAGCGGCCCTTCAACCGCTCGCAGCGCTCCTGGGTCTACCAGACCGCGAAGGGTGTCAACTCGGACGTCGGCTTCGGCACCCAGCACGACGTGCACCGGCCCGGCTCGTTCCACTTCCTCCCCTCCGCCTTCCCCACGCTCACCGAGGAGGCGCCCGACGGGAGCGACGAGCACGCGATCGGGCCCGACCGCCCGCGCCCGTTCGTCGCGCGCTCCCGTATCAACGTCGCGCCGATGTCCTTCGGCGCGCTCTCCGAAGCCGCGGTGCGCGCGCTCGCGATGGGTGCCACAGAACGCGGCTGCTACATCGACACCGGCGAGGGCGGGCTCTCGCCGCACCACCTCGCTGGCAGCGGCGACGTCGTCTTCCAGATCGGACCGGCGCGCTACGGCGTGCGCACGCCGGACGGGCGGCTCGACTGGGAGCGCCTGCGCGAGATCGGCGCGCACCCGCAGCTGCGCGCGATCGAGATCAAGGCTCAGTCAGGGCGCCGAGGGTGGCACCGGCGCGGCGCCGCTCTCGCTCACCGACCACATGGGCGTGCCGCTGCACGACGCGCTCGTGATCGTCGACGACGCCTACCGCCACCATGGGTCGCGCGATCGCGTGACGTTCATCGGCGCGGGGCGCGTGATCACGGGCGCGGACGCCGCGTACGCGATGGCGCTGGACGCGGACCTCGTGTGCATCGGGCGCGGCTTCCTCTTCGCGATCGGCTGCATCCAGGCGCTGCGCTGCCACACGAAGGAGTGCCCGACCGGGGTCGCGACCCAGAGCCGCTGGCGCCAGCGCGGCCTCGTGCCGGTGGAGAAGCGCGGGCGCGTCGCGAACTACGGGCGGGCGGTGCGCGAGGACCTGATGGTCGTCACGCGCTCGCTCGGCCTGCGCTCGCCCGGCGAGCTGCGGCGCGAGCACGTGGAGGTGGTCGTCGACATCGGCCGCCGGATGCGGGTGAGCGAGCTGTACCCGTACCCGCCGCTCGCGCTGCAGGTCGCGGACCTGGACGCGGCGCGCGCGGCGCGGCTCGCCGGGTAGCGCGCGCCGCCGCCGGCCGCTCGCCGCTCAGCGCGGCGGGATGATCAGCACCTGCCCCACGCGGATCGAGGACGGGTCGTCGATCCGGTTCGCGCGCTGCAGCGCCTCGAGCGTCACCCCGAAAGTGTTCGCGATCTTCGTCAGGTTGTCGCCCGCGGCCACCGTATAGGTCCGCTGGGGCTGCGTCGCCGGCGTCGGGGCGGGGGTCCCGGCGGGTCCGGGCGTCGCGGTGGCGCCCGGGGTGGCGATCGGCGCCGGTGTGCCCGCGGGCGACGGCTCCGCGACCGGGGTCACCGTCTCGAGCACGGAGGCGCGCCCCCCTCTGTCGAGGCCCTCGAGCAGCGAGGTCGCGAGGAAGACCCACATCGCCAGCCCGACCACGAGGACGAAGAGCCCGGCGAGATTGATCACGCTCCGCGCCTCCCGCGGTTCCCTGCGCACAGTCTAGATAGGGCCGCCGGGACGCCCGGGGCCCGCGCGCTCAGTCGCCGACCACCAGCTCCTTCGCGTGCGCGGCCTCCGCCTCCGCGCCGCGCTCTGCGCGCGTCCGCCGCCGCTCGGCGCCAGCCGCCACCACGCTCATCGCCGCGAGCATCCCCAGCGAGATCGCGCCGAGTGCGAAGAAGACCGCGGGCGTGCCCCAGCGCGCCGCGAGCAGCCCCGCGAACGACGCGGCGAACGAGCCCACGCCGAACGTGAGGAAGAACATCAGCCCGAACGCCCGCCCCGGTGAGCCCGCGGGTGAGTAGTCGCTCACGAGCCCGTTGAAGATCGGCTGCAGCGCGAAGTTCACCGCGACGAACGCCGCGCACGCGAGCAGGAGCGCGACCCCGGACATCGACCCGACCAGCACGAGCGCGGGTCCGAGCAGCGCCGCGAACGGGAGCAGCGCGCGCTCCACGGGGATGCGATCCGAGAGCGCGCCGCCGGCGAACTGGCCGAAGACCGCGGCCAGCAGCACGAGCGTCGCCGCCGCGCCGGCCACCGCCTCCGCGCTCCACCCGAGGACGCCGATCCCGAGGTGCTCCTTCAGGTGGAGCGTGAGGAACGTGAGCGAGCCGCGGTAGACGAAACCCTGCGCGATCGTCCCCACGTAGATCAGCAGCAGCGCGGCCGAGAGCCACCGCCGCGGCGACGGCGGCGACGTGCGCGCGTGGGCGCCGGGCGCGTGGACGGACGCGTGCGAGGCGGCGGCCGTGGCGGCGGCCCGCGCCTCCTCGCGGCTCGGCGCGATCCGGAGCACGAGCGCGCCCACGGCGAGCGCCCCCAGCGCGAACGCCGCGTAGGCGATACGCCAGTCGAAGAGCAGCGCGATCCCCACCGCCGCCACCGGCGCGAGCGCCACCCCGACGTTGCCCGCCACCCCGTGCGCCGCGAACGCGATCCCCCGGCGGTGCGAGAGCGACGCCACGATCGAGGTCCCGGCCGGGTGGTACAGCCCGATGCCGGCGCCGAGCAGGGTGAGCGCCGCCGCGAGCAGCAGCAGCGTCGGCGCGAGCGCGACGAGCAGCGCGAACGCCGCCGCGACCCACATCGAGGCAACCACCACCGCGCGCGGGCCGTAGCGGTCGACGAGCCAGCCGGCCGGCAGCGCGGCCGCTCCAAACGTGAACGTGCCGGCGTTCGCCACCGCGCCGAGCACCGCGACGTCCACCCCGAACTCGAACCCCACCCGCACCAGCAACGCCGCGAACGTGAGCTCGAGCGTGTGGGTCATCCCGTGCGCCAGCGACGCGGAGACGACGATGCGGCGCTCCATGCTCGCGCGCCCGAGGAGCAGCCGCATCAGCGAGCCGTCCCTCCCCACCCCGCGCATGCCCGCACGGGCCGTGTCACACCGCGCCTCCGCCGGCCGGTCGCGCCGCCACGGCCCGCTCGGTGTGCAGCAGCACCTCGCCGTCGAACCACTGCGGGTCCGACTTCAGCGACGAGCGGATCACGTGGTAGCGGCGATCCTGGTTCGGGCTCTGCGCGTTCTTCCAGTGCGCCTCGAGCTGCGCCCGCAGGAGCGGCTCCGCCCCCTTGCGCACACGCATCCGCGCGATCGTCCCGTACATCTGCCGCGCCTCTCGTGCCCCGACCCTGCGGTCCCCTCGATCGTAGTCAGCCGGGTCCCGCCCGGGCACCGCGCCGGGTGCGCACTCGCGGTGCGACCGATGGGCCGGCGCCATCCGAAAGGATGGCCTCCGATGGAGGCCTCACGCGCGCAACCGGTGCCGGCCCCCGGCGGCTAGAGCTTCTTCTCCTTGCAGAGGTCCTGGTCGTAGACGACGTTCCCGGTGAACTGCATCGCTTGCTGCTCGCAGATCCAGACCGTCGCCTTGCCCATGAAGTCCGCCGACTCGAACTCGAGGTCGGGGTTGTTGGGGTCGTTCTGGAAGAAGACGTTCCCCGGGGTCTTGATGCGCCCCTGCGGCGAGAGCACGTTCACGGCGATGTTGTCGTCCTGCAGCAGCCACGCCTGTTGCTGCGAGAAGCGCTCGATCGCCGCCTTCTCGGCGCCGTAGAAGATGTCACCGCCCGGCTTGCGCGAGGTGTCGTAGGGCCCCGGTCCGGGGTAGAGCGCGCCGCGCGACGAGATGTTGATGATGTGCCCGCCGCCCGCCTTCTTCATGTACGGGAGGGCTTCCTTCATCGTGAGGATGACGCCCTTGAGGTTCACCTGGAAGCTCAGCTCGATGTGGCGCTCCTGCACGGTCTCGAGGTTGCCCGGGACGAAGATCGCCGCGTTGTTGACGAGGATGTCGATCTGGCCCCACTCGTCGGCGACCTGCTTCACGGCCGCCCTGATGCTGTCCGGGTCGCGCAGGTTGAGCACCACCGGCAGCGCCGTGCCGCCCTTCGCGCAGATCTCCTCGACGACCGAGTGGATCGTCCCGGGGAGCCGCTTGTCCTGGACGACCTCCGTGCGCGCGGCGACCGCGACCTTCGCGCCAGCCGCGCCCAGGTACTTCGCGATGTCCGCTCCGATCCCGCGGCTCGCCCCGGCGACGAGCGCGACTTTCCCGTTCAGTGCCATCCCAGCCTCCCCCGCCTTC
>Ga0194110_10007273_pt1 | contig 12786 bp, 12 predicted proteins | sample TA2Kig1200mmetaG_FD_146192 | JGI IMG/M metagenome (GOLD analysis project Ga0194110, IMG submission 146192) | Freshwater microbial communities from Lake Tanganyika, Tanzania - TA2015032 Kigoma Deep Cast 1200m | ecosystem: Environmental > Aquatic > Freshwater > Lake | place: Tanzania: Lake... | reverse complement strand
CGAGGATCTCCCCTGGGACGGTCCGCGTCCGGAGCGAATAGCCGAGAGACCGGCGGCCTACAGAGCGAGAAAGCGGCCCGTTCTAGTTGCTAAGCGATACGAAATCTGGTGGGCGAACCTGGATCCGACGCGCGGAGCCGAAATTTCGAAATCCCGGCCGGTCGTGATCGTCAGCTTGGACGAATTGAACGCCAAGCTTCAAACCGTGACCGTTTGTCCTCTGACGACGCAAATTCACCCGGTGTGGAGGTCACGCCTTCAAATCGAATGCGGCGGCCGGCCGGCTGAAATCGCCGTCGACCAGATTCGGACCATCAGCCGGACCCGGCTGGGCCAGAAGACCGGGGCTCTTTCCGACGACGAAGCCGCCGCCCTCCGCCGCCTGATCACGGAAATGTACGGGGAATAGGCATTCAAGCCTTCATGTTCCCGAGCCAGCGGCGCTCGATTTCTTCGAGCGACTTGCCCTTGGTCTCCGGGAGGAAGGCGGCGATGAAGACGAAGTTGACGGCGCACATCGCCGCGTAGAGCCAGAAGGCGAACGACTCGCGGAGGCTGTCGGCGATCACGGGAAAAGTCAGCGAGACGACGAAATCGGCCACCCAGAGGGAGGCCGTGGCGATGGCCATCCCCCGGCCTCGGACGCGCGTCGGGAAGATTTCGGCGATGACGACCCAGACGATCGGCCCGAGGGTCATGGCGAAGAAGGCGATGTAGAGGAGGGTGAAGAGAAGGACGAGCCCGCCGCCGAAAAGCTGGAACTTGAAGGCCGCGCCGAGGAGGATGAAGGAGACGCCCATCCCCGCCGAGCCGGCCAGGAGAAGCGGTTTCCGGCCGAGGCGGTCGACGAGGGCGATGGCGACCAGGGTGAAGACGACGTTGACCAGGCCGATGACGGCCGACTGGAAGATGGCCGAAGAGCGGGCCAGGCCGGCGCTTTCGAAGAAGCGGGGGGAGTAATAGATGACGGCGTTGATCCCGGTGATCTGCTGGAAGACGGCGAGGAAGACGCCGATGATGAGGGCCGTGCGGAATCCGGGCTTGAAGAGCTCGCGGAGCGTTCCCTGCTCGAGGGCCAGGGTTTCGCGGATCGCCCGGATCTCGGCCGCCGCCGAGGCGTCGCCTCCAATCCGAACGAGGACGTCCCGGGCCTCGCCCTCCCGGCCCTGCTTGACCAGCCAGCGGGGGCTTTCCGGCACCCGGAGGACCAGGACGAAGAAAACGACGGCCGGAAGCGCCCCCGCGGCGAACATCCACCGCCAATTGTGCGGACCGGCCCCGACGAGGACCCAGTTGACGAAATAGGCCAGGAGAATGCCGGTGACGATGGCCAGCTGGTTGACCGACACCAGCGCTCCGCGCATCCGGGCCGGCGAAATCTCGGAGATGTAGAGAGGCGAAACGATCGAGGCCGAGCCGATGGCCAGCCCGCCGATGAACCGGAAGACGAGAAATTGACCGAGGTTTTGGGGGAGGGCGCATCCCAGCCCGGAGACGAAGAACAGGGCGGCCGAGACGAGGAGGAAGCGGCGCCGCCCGATCCGGTCGCTGACGGCCCCGGCGATCGCCGCCCCGAACATGCAGCCGACGAGGACGATGCTCACGGCCAGCCCCTCGCCGAAGGCGCCGAGGGCGAACTGGTCCTTGAGAAAGCGGACGGCCCCGGCGATGATGGCCGTGTCGAATCCAAAGAGGAGGCCGCCCAGGGCGGCGACGACGGTCAGATAGATGACGAAGGATTTGGATTTCATGTTCGACCGGAAATCCCGGAGCGGAGTCTGGCCCTTCGGCGGCTGGCCATGCCCCTAGGATAACAGAATTGCGGGCGGAGTTGCACGAAGCCGCCCGCATGGCTATGATGGAGGAGGATAGGTTCATGCGGTCGTCAATCCTTCGCCCGTCGTTCGTCGTCCTGGCGGCCCTCCTTGCCGGTGCGGCCGAGACTCCCGCCGTCGAGCTCTACCTCAAAGCCTCGGGCGGCTTCGTCCGCTCCCGGTTCGGCGACATCGACCAGGCCCGGAAAGACTGGTCCGCGGGCTGGCAAGCCTTTGTCGGCGATTCACCCGGCTGGGGATTCGAGCAGACGGGCCGGCTTCGCCAGTCGAGCTGCACGAGTTTCGGGGGCGAACTCCTGGCCAAGTTCGGCGGCCGGTGGGGGGTCGGCCTCGGCTGGGGGCTGTTGTATTCGAATTTCGTCGACCATGACGGGCCGCTCTATGTCCAAAAGCCGGCCGCGACCATCGAGTACATGTTCCCGACAAAAATCGCCGCCTACCCGGTCTATCTGTTCGGGGAGTACTCCATCATTTTCGGCAAAGCCTGGGAAACCTACCTCCGCGCGGGCATGGGGCTCGTCCCGGCCAAATACGTCCACCGGGAGAAGTTCCGGGACTTGAAGGACGAGCTTCCCGGGGTTTCCCTGACCGAGTTGGCCTCGGCCGGCGGTTCCTTGCTTCTGGCCGGAGCCGGGGTCCGCTTTCCCGCTGACGCGGCCTTGAGCCTGTTCGCCGAGGCCGGATATGTCCTGGCCCTGGTCGGCTCCTTCGAGGGGAATCTCGGGGGAGAGACGAGGGGCCGGCTCTATTTTTTTCAGGAATACGATTCGGCTCTCGATTTTTGGCAGACCAAAATCCGCCTCCTGGCCGAGGAGCCGGCCGGCCTCGCCTACCGGGCCGTCCGAAAAGCGAGCATCGACTTTCGGGGTTTCTCCCTTCGGGCCGGCCTGATGATGGCCTTCTGAGGCCTATCTCGAGGTTTCGTACCGGGACAGGATGTCCTGGGTGACGGCCAGGAAGGGCCGGTAGTCGACCTTGACGTTCTTTTCGACCCGCCGCTTGGCCAAATAGGCCTGGAGAAACCTGTTCTTCTTGAGGTCGAGGAGGGAAGCCGTTTCGGCTTCCTTTTCCGCGGCGAACTCCTCCTCGGTCCCTTCCTTGCGGTCGAGGACGCGGATGAGGGCATACCCGGCGCCGAAGGCCACGGGGTCGCTGACGGCCTTGAGGGGCAAGGAAAACGCCAGGCTGTCGATCTCCTTGTTTTCCCCGATGAGGCCGAGGTATTGCTCGCGCTTGTGGTCGTCGACGGTCTTGAGCTCGAGCTTGTATTTCGCGGCCACGTCCTCCCAGTTCTTGTCGGTGAGCTTGGCCCGGGCCTCGTTGATCACGGCCGAGGCTTTGTCTTTCCTCCGGGCTTCCTCGGCGTCCTTCTCGGCTTCGGCCTCGGCCTCCTCGAACGAGGCCGGACGGGGCGGCTCGATCTTCCGGAGTTCGGCCAGGCCGACCCCCCCGTAGGTGTAGACCGGAGGGGTGACCTCTTTCTCCTTCAGGCCGAACAGCGCCCCGCTCAAAGCCCCCGAGGGGTCGACGTCGCCGAACGGATCTCCGCTCTTCAGCCATCCCGTCGACTCGGCCTTGAGGTTGAAGGCCGCGGCCGCGGCCTCCAAGCCTCCGCCTTTCTTGGCCTCTTTCTCGATTTTGGCGGCCCGTTCGGCGGCGATTTGGCGGGCCTGCCGGTCGATGAGGATCGTCCGGATCTGGAGCCGGGCCTCGGCCAAAGGCGTCGTTGAGGCCGGGGTCTTCTCGGCGACCCGGACGACGGCCAGGCCTTCGTCGCCGGCGACGACCCCCGACGTCCGCCCTGATTCGAGCTTCCGGATTTCCTCCTGTTCGGTGGCCGGCAGGGACTGCCAGTCGTAGATCCCCCAGTCGCCGCCGCTCTCGGCCTTCTCGTCCTTGGAGAAAGACTTGGCCAGGGCGGCGAACTCCTCGCCTTTTCGGAGGCGCTCGACGATGTTTTGAGCCTCGGATTCGACCCGGCCTTTCTCTCGCCCCTCGAAGGGCAGCCAGATCCGGGAGACCTTGATCCTCTCGGGGATCTGGAACTGGGCCGCATTGTCTTTGTAGTATTTTTCGATCTCGGAATCGGAGAGCTCGACTTCCTTCTTGAGGTCGTCGTTCTTCAGGAAGACGGCCACGGCCTCGCGCTTCTCCGGAAGCTTGTATTTCTCGGCCTGGGCTTCGAAAAAGGCCCGGACCTCATCCCGGGTCGGCTTCCGGTCCGGATCGACCTTGGCGTTCTCGAGGACGAGGTATTCGATCTTGGCCGAGTCCTTGGTTTTTTTGTAATTTTCCCAGACCTCCTCGGGCGTCACGGCCACTCCGGCCGTCAGGAGCCGGACGAGCTTGGTCATGATGATTTCGCGGCGGAGGCTGTTTTCGAAATCGGCCACGGACAGCCGGTTGTAGGCAAGAACCCGGCGGTAGTCGTCGTACCCGATGAACGTGCCGTCGCGTTGGAGTCCGGGGAGTTCGACGATCCGGTCTCGGACCTCGGCGTCCGAAGCGTTGATCCTCAGCGTCTTCGCCAGGTCCATGATCAGGGCCTGCTCGATCATCTGTTCGAGGACTTGCTGGGGGATCCCGAGCTGCTCGATGAACGGCCGGTTGATGTCCTTGTATTCTTGCTTCAGGCCCTCGATCCGGTTGCGGAGGGCGTTGAAGAAGGCTTCGGCCGTGATCCGTTCCTTGCCGACCGCGGCGATGGCCCCGGCTTTTTCGGCTTCGCCCAGACGGCCCCCTCCTCCCCAGATGACGAAGATCGAGATGATGAACGCGGCGACGACGAACCACAGGGCCGGCTTGAGGGCCTTGACGTTCTTGCGCATGGTTTTCAGCATGAGATCACCTCGGAAAGGGCTTTAGGGGGTTTTTCGGGCCGGCCGGCGGCCCAGTTTCCGGAAGAGAGGAGAGAGCCGGTCGAAGGTCGTGTCGAGGTCCTCGATGACGATCCGGGTCCGGCTGAAGATGGGCATGAAATTCGCGTCGCCCGTCCAGCGGGGGACGATGTGGAAGTGGAAGTGGCCCGTGACTCCGGCCCCGGCGCTCCGCCCCAGGTTCATCCCCGCGTTGAACCCGTGGGGCCGGTAGCCGGCCCGGAGGACGCGAAAGCTCAGTTTCGCCAGATCGGCCATCTCGTCGCTCACGGCCTTGGGGGCCCTCTCGAAAGCCGCCAGGTGCCGGTAGGGCGCGATCATGAGATGCCCCGGCAGGTAGGGGTACTTGTTAAGGATGACGAAGACATGACGTCCCCGATGGAGGATGCGGGCCTCCCGGTCGTCTCCGCTCCTGTGGGCCCGGCAGAAAACGCATCCCCTCTCCCTGTGGCAGGTCCGGACGTAAGCTTCCCGCCAGGGGGCGGCGATGTAGTCCATTACTTGTTGATGAGCTCTTTGAGGAGTTTCGAAGGTTTGAAGAAAAGGACCCGTTTGGGCGGAACCTGGACCGGGTCGCCCGTCCGGGGGTTCCGGCCCGCCCGGGGGGGACGGCTCCGGAAACGGAAGCTGCCGAAGCCGCGGATCTCAATCTCCTCCCCGGCCAGGAGGGCGTCCTTGATCGTGTCGAAAAAGATGTTGACGCCCGTCTCGGCATCCTGCTTGGGAATGTCGAGCTCCTTGGAGATCTTGGCGATGAGATCGGCCTTAATCATGGCTTTTCTCCTCTTCGGGCGAAGCGGGCTTTTTGGCGTTCTGGAGCTGGCGGAGCTGATCCCGGATGAGGTCCCCGAAGGTCAGCCGGTCGTCCTGGCTTTCGGCGTAACGCTGGTAGTCCTGCTTCTGAAGGTCGGCCTGGGCCTGCCGGAAGCTCAGGGAGATCTTTTTGTCCCGGGCGTTCAGCTTGACGATCTTGGCCGCCCTGGACTCTCCGACCTTGACGACGTCGGCCGGGTTCTCGACCTTCTTTTCGTCGATCTCGGAGTTGAAGACGACGCCTTCGATCCCGGGCATGATTTCGACGAAAACGCCGAAGTCGGCGATCCGGACGACCTTGACCGTGACAAGGTCGCCGACTTTCTGGCGCTCGAAAAAATCCTCCCAGATGTCGCCTTCGAGCTGCTTGATGCCCAGGGAGACCTTCTGCTTGTCGACGTCGACGTTGAGAAGGACGGCCTCGGCCTCCTGGCCGACCTTGAGCTTGGCCGAGGGGTGTTTGATCTTCTCCCAGGAGATGTCGGAGATGTGGATCAGGCCCTCGATCCCCGGTTCGACCTCGAGGAAAGCCCCGAAGTCGGTGATCGAAGTGATCTTCCCCTTGACCCGGGTGCCGGGATGGTATTTCTGCTTGAAGCTTTCCAGGGGGTGGGGCTGGGCCTGCTTGAGGCCGAGGGAAATCCGCTTCGAGACCGGGTTGACGTCCAGGATCGAGACGGTGACCTCCGTCCCGAGGCTGAGGAGCTTCTTGGGATGAACCATCTTCCGGGACCACGTCAGGTCGGAGATGTGGACAAGCCCCTCGACGCCGGGCTCGATCTCGACGAAAGCGCCGAAATCGGTCAGGCTGGTGACCTTGCCGTCGACCTTGTCGCCGGCCTTGTACTTGCGTTCGATGTTCAACCAGGGATCGGGCGTCAGCTGCTTGGTCCCGAGGGAGATCCTCTCGTCCTTCTCGTTGAAGTCCAGGACGAGGACTTCGACCTCCTGGCCGGGTTTGAAGAGGTCATGGGGGTGGGCGAGCTTGCCCCAGCTCATGTCCGAGACGTGGAGCAGCCCCTCGACCCCGCCGATATCGACGAAGGCCCCGAAGCTCGTCAGCGACTTGACGACGCCCTTGACCTTCTGGCCCTTTTGGATCTGCTCGAAGACATGCTTTTTCTTTTTTTCCCGCTCTTCCTGCTGGTAGAGCTTGTGGCTGACGACGGCGTTCTCGGTTTTTCGGTCGAACTTGATGACCTTGACCTTGACCATCTGGCCGATGAGCTTTTCCGGGGCCTTGACCGGCCGGAGGTCGGCGTGGGAGTCGGGCATGAAGGCATCCAAGCCGACGTTGACCGTGAAGCCGGTCTTGATCTTCTCGGTGATCTTGCCGGTGATGACCAGCCCCTGGGCGAAGGCCTGTTCGATCGTCTCGACGGCTTTCTGGTAATCGGCCCGCTTCTTGCTCAGGACGACATAACCTTCTTTGCGGTCGGTCTTCTCGAGAACGGCCTCGACCTCGTCGCCGGCCTTGGGCAGGCGGCCGTCGACGGCCTCGGTGTAGTCCTCGACGGGAACGGCCCCTTCGCTCTTCATCCCGATATCGACGAGGACGTGGGTCGGGGTGATTTTGATGACCCGGCCCTTGACGATCTTTCCGGGACCGACCTCCTTGGCGCTGAACTGGTATTGGTCCAGTAGCTGTTCGTAGTCTTCGGTCGTGAGCTGAGGGTCCTTGGTCTTGGGAACGTCTGTCATGGGGTTGAGTTCTCCTTTGGGGACACGGCCGCTTCCGTGGCTTCGGTCGGGGCGGTCGCCCCTCCCGGGTTCCCGATGATGTTGGCTCCGGAGAGCATGAACGGCATCCGCATCGTCACCTTTTGGAACGCATTGGAAACGAAAAAACGAAAATCCAGTCTAGCCGATCGCCGGCTGTTTGTCAATGTTAACTGACGATGAAAATTGAACTTACAAGCGCGGCGGCCGGAGAAAGGCGCCGAGGCCCTGGGCTTCGACGTCCGCCGCCGAGGGCAGCCCCTCCAGGCCGACGGCCTTTTCCGGTTCGAGCTCGGACAGAGCGCCGAGGACGGCCTCGACGCCGGCCAGGTGGCGGGCCACCCGGTGGCGGAGGGGAATGCCCTCCGGCCCGAAGGGGACGAACAGGCGGCCGAGGCCGGCGGCCTTGACGTAGTAGGGATCCCGGCCGTCGACGACGAGCGAGGCCGAGGGACGGCCTTTGATGCGGCCGTGGGAGGCGTTCGGCGTTTCGATGAGGACGGCCTTGATCCCGGCCGCATCCCCCCATTCCCGATGGGACAGGCCGCGGAGGTTCTGGGGCGAGGCTTCGAGGCGGAACTCATATCCCTCCCCTTGGAGGGCCATCTGGGCCAGGGCGGCGAGGTCGCTGGAGTTTTCGTGGAAGACGATGGCGTTGATGACCGGGTATTCGGGCGCCGACTCGTGGAGGTCGATCCCGAGGTCGATCCTCTCCTTGCGAATGAGCTCCATGACGGCGTGGGCGACGCGCTCGGTCAGGGACCCCCGGGGAAGGCCGGGATAGGCCCGGTTGAGGTTGCGGGCCTCGATTCCGGCGAGTTTCTGGCCGGTCGGGGTGATGTACAGCGTTGGGTCGGGCCACTGATGGATGGAGTTGGTGACGCGGGAGCCGAGGCGGAAAAAGCGCGTTCCCTGCGGAGTTTCGATCCCGAAGCGCTGGGGCGCCCCTTCCTGGGGGTCGCCGTGGGTGAAGCCGCTGGCGTTGGCCCGGGGGACGACGAACAGGCGGCCGCGGGCGAGGCGGACGTTCTCGATGAGCAGAATGGCCGATACGTATCCGGCGGGTTCGTTGGGATGGGCCCCCCCCAGGATGAGGACGTTGCCTCCCGCTTCGGCTCCTTCGAAGACGAAAATCCCGGTGTCTCCGGCCGTGCCGCGGAGGGGCGGGAAGTAGTCGCTGAGCTGTCTCATCGACGTCAGGCCGGGCCCCGGCATGATCGCCTCCTCGGCCCGCTGGGCGACGAAGTCCCGGCCGGCGAAAAAAGAGACCGCGGCGACCATCCCGAAAATAAAAAAGCTGGAGCCGTCGATCATCGGCGAAAAATGGAACCGTCGCCTTTTTTTGTTCATTGGATCAAGAGCAGCCGCAGGACAAACAGGATGAGGACCAGGCCCGCGCCGGCCTGCTTCCAGAACGACTTTTCGCGAAGGATGTACCAGCCGACATGGAGCGTCAGATAGGCGACGATCAGGTGGTAGGCGTATTTCACGGCCGGGCGCTCATCAGAAGAACTTGTCGAGGACGGGTGAGGCCAGCAGCATCCCGAGACCCGCCGCCAGGCCGACGAGGGCCGGGAGGAGGCCGTGGCGGATGACCTTGAAAAGGTTCGGCTCGCCGACGACCTGGGCCGAGAAGCGGGCGGCCATGGCCGCCGGCGGCATGAGGTCGCCGAGGCCGACGAGGGCCGAGAGGGCCGAGGCGGTAATGAGGGCGTTCCGGCCGACGAGGGCGAGAAGGAACGGAACCCCGAGGACCGAGGCGGAGCCGAAAGCCGAGATGCCTCCGAACAGGGGCAGGCTCGCGGCCATGCCGGCGTAGAGGAGGGTCGGGGGGACGGAGAGAAAGAGCGTCACGAGCCAGCCCCGGCCGCCCGTTAAGGTCATGACCTGGATGAACATCCCGACCCCGGCCAGGATGGAGAGGATCGGCACCGCCTCCGCGACGGCAGTCTGGGTCGTCCGGATGACGTTGAACCGGCGGCCGCAGAAGAGGGCCGCCAGGCTGCCGAGGACGAAGATGGCCGGCAGGCCGAGCGACGGGAAAACCGGGATGTCGAGGTTCTGGAGAATCATGAGGACGACGACAAGGAGGATGGGGAGATAGAGGAGAACGCCCCGGACCGGAACGGAGGGGGGCGGGAGAAGCGCGTCCAGTTCGTCGGCCTCGACCGGCCGGACATGCCGCAGGCCGAGGCCGAGCGCGATGACGATCGCCGCCGGGACGGCGACCAGGAACAGCGGTCCGGTCAACCCGACGTAGGGCATATCCACCCCGGCGCCCATGATCATGACCAGGATGTTGACCGGGGGGGCGATCATCCCCAGGATGGCGCCCATGGCCACGAAGGCTCCGGTCCGGGCCCGCGGCAGCCCGAGCTTCATGAGGACGGGGGCGATGAGCGGGCCCGTGCTCAGGACGGCGGCGAGCGATGAGCCGGTGATCATCCCCGGGAACATGAGAAGGAGCATGACCGTCAGGAGGAGGGCGATCCTGCGCCGGTGGAACGCGCGGAGGATCGAGGCCACGAGCCCGTCCAGGGCCCCGCTCTCCTGGAGGAATTTCATGAAGACCATCGCCGCGGCGATGATGAGGATGATGTCGAAAAAGCCGAACGCCCCCTCGACGAGATGGCGAAGGGCCAGCCCCTCCCCTCCGGCGAGGGAGCCGGCGACGGCGGCCAGGGCGATGGCCGGACCCAACGGCAGCTTGAAACCGACGGCCAAGGCGGCGAAAACGGCCACCATCAAGAGGAGGATCAGTCCGTCGGCCATCCGGCCTCGAGATGAAGAAGGCTATTTGCCGAAGAGCTTTTTCAACGGCTCGACGGCTTCGAGCGTCTTCTCGACTTCCCGGAGCGGGATGTTCTTCTCTTTGGAGATTTTCGTGAAAATCCCGTCCTTGTTGCCCGATTTCACGACGATCGCCGCCTTGGCGGCCGGAAGATACGAGGCGATCATTTCGTCGGTCAGATCGCCTCGGCGGGATTCGCCCCCGACGTGAAGGCAGAGGATGGAGACCCCCTTCTTCCGGGCCGCGGCGATGAGTCCGGTAATCCGGGCGTTCTCCTTGGCCGCGTCCAGCCCGGCGGCCCCCAGCCCTTTCATGCTCGCCCCGAGGACGAGGACGAGAGTCTTGGGGCCGTCGAGGTTTTTTTCCGTGGCCATCTTCTCGAAGGCCGCGGCGATTTCGGCTTTTTTGAAAAGCATGTTCGCGATCGGGGCGTCGCCGCTCTGGCCGGCCGACGTGATGAGGACGGGGGGGTTGAAAAGCGGCGCCTCGCCTTGGGCGGCGAATCCGGTTCCGAGGAGTCCGGCGGCGAGAAATATCCCCGGGCCTAAGATGACGAGTCTCCGCATGAGTGTTTCTCTCCTTCCTGTCCCGAACCGCCGGGCCGTTCGGAAGGCCGATTATATCGACTCGCGGGCCGTATTTCAACTTGCCCCGACCGGGCTTTCGCCGGATTTTTCGGTCCTGACCTTGAAGGCGCGGGAGGGAGGGAAGATCCCCGGCCCGCGGCTCGTCCGGCCCGGCCGCCGAGCGATCTCAATATCCCGCGCCGACGCCGTCCCGGCGCGAGTCGGCCCCGCCGAGAATGCGGCGGGGGGAAGAGAGGATCATCAATCCCTGGGCGCCCCCGAAGTGCTTGTCGTAGTCTCCCCGGACATCGATCTCGTGGCCCAGGGCCTCGAGGGCTTTCAGAACGTCGGACGGAATCCGGGACTCGACATCGATCGGATGCGGCTTTCCCCCCCGGCTGTGCGAGAAAAATCGCGGCGTCTCGATGGCCGCGTCGAGGTCCATCCCGAAAACAAGGATGTTGACCGCGATCTGGGTCAAGGCCGAGAAGATCCGGGTTCCTCCCGGCGAGCCGAGGACGAGCAGGGGAGCCCCGTCCTTGAGCCAAATCATCGGCCCCATGTTGCTGACCGGCCGCTTTCCCGGCCCGGGGGCGTTGGGAGACCGGGGATCGATGTCGAAATCCCGCAGGTGGTTGTTGAGGAGGAAGCCCGTGCCTTTCGGGATGATGGCCGTGGCGAAGAAGTCGTTGATCGATTGGGTCAGGGCGACGGCGTTTCCGGCTCGGTCGACGACGCCGAGATGGGTCGTGTTGCCCGCTCCGCTCTCGCCCGGGATGATGCCGGAGGCCGGGTAGGCGGCCGCCGGCCGGTTGGGATCGATTTTCCCGGCCACGGCCCGGGCGTAGTCCTTGGAGAGGAGCTCGTCCATCGGGATCCGGACGAAATCGGGATCTCCGATATACCGCTCATGGTCGGCGAAGAGGAAGCGAAGGGCCTCGCTGAAGTGATGGATGTAGGCGGGCGAATTGGGCCCCCATGTCTCGACCGGCCAGGTCTCGACGATGTTCAGGAGCTGGAGGACGTGGAGTCCGCCCGAGGCCGGCGGCGGAGCCGTGAAGACGTCGCACTCCCGGTGGGTCCCCCGGAGAGGGTCGGTTTCCTTGGCTTCGTACGCGGCCAAATCCTCCAGGGTCATTTCCCCCCCGTGGGCTCGGACGGCTTCGACGATTTTGGGGGCGATCGATCCCGTGTAGAATTCCCGAATCCCCTTTTCCCCGACCGTCCTCAGCGTCCGGGCCAGGTCGGGATTGCGGAAGATCTCTCCGGGCTCGAAGGGGACGCCTCCGTTCAGGTAGCAGGTCTCTTCGCCGGCGTTTTTGAGGATCCGCTCGTACTCGTCCTTGCTGATCGTGCTGAAGGTTTCGCTGACCGGGAAGCCGCTTTCGGCGATTTCGACGGCCCGGGCGGCGCACTCGGCCAGGCTCCTCGTCCCGTATTTCCTGAGGGCGAGGTCCCAGCCGGCCAGGGCCCCCGGCACGCCGACGGCCGTCCCTTTCTCCAAGCGCCACTCCTCGGCCGCCTCGCCCTTCTCGGCGAACATCGACGGCCGGGCCGAAGCCGGCGCCTTTTCCCTGTAATTGATGACGGTGATCCTCTTTTCCCGGGCGAGATAAACGACCATGAAGCCGCCGCCGCCGATCCCCGAGGCGAACGGCTCGGCGGCGTTCAGGGCGACGGCCGCGGCGACGGCCGCGTCGACGGCGTTGCCTCCCCTCCGGAGCATGTCCAGTCCGGCCTCGGCGGCCAGGGGATGGGCGGCGACGACCATCCCTTTCGCGGCGACGTAGTTGTAGGGGGCGTGCCGGTCCGCCGGCGGCTCGGCGACCATGACCTCCGCCTTCCGGCATGAAACGACGAAGGCGAGGATGACGCACAATCCGTTTAAGATGGCGAAATGTTTTTTTCTTCCGCCTCCCTTCTCTCCGGGTTCAAAACGAGAAAAGAGGAGAACGGCTCGAGCGGACATATCCGGTTTAGCCCTCTTGAACCCGTTCATGCGTTGCCCTCTTCGAGGATCTTGCGAAGCTCCTCCTCCCGGGGAAGGTCGTCGAGCGAATTCAGGCCAAAATAGGCCAGGAACTTCTCGGTCGTCCGGTAGAGGAGGGGACGGCCGGGGGCGTCCTTGCGCCCGGAGATCTTGACGAGCTTGTTTTCGAGGAGCGTGTGCAGCGCGGTCGTCGAAT
>Ga0194110_10007271_pt1 | contig 12788 bp, 8 predicted proteins | sample TA2Kig1200mmetaG_FD_146192 | JGI IMG/M metagenome (GOLD analysis project Ga0194110, IMG submission 146192) | Freshwater microbial communities from Lake Tanganyika, Tanzania - TA2015032 Kigoma Deep Cast 1200m | ecosystem: Environmental > Aquatic > Freshwater > Lake | place: Tanzania: Lake... | reverse complement strand
GAATCGCCGCGCTCACTGCGTCACCTCTCGGAGTGAGTCTCGGCCGAGGCGGATCTGGCGTCGGGAGTCTCGTCTCCGCTGTCCCGTTCATGATTCGATCTTTGACTGAGAGATTGAGGGCCGCCGCGGGCAGGAGGTTGGCGGTCTGCTCCGTTTGTGCTGCCATACGAGCCCGGAGCGGTCGGACCCGTGCACGACCTCTGAAAAGACGGTGAAATTCGCCTGGGCGGCGGTCGCGATGAACTTCTTGGCCGGCGGGTTGCGGCGCATCGCCAAGTAGCGCAGCCGACCGGCTCGGGTCCGCACCTCGTCGCAAACCCGGCCTGCAACAAGCAGCTTTGCCTGGCGCTCCGTCGCGCGGTAAACCAGGCCGCCGTCTGGTCGGCGAACATCGATCATGACAAGCGACACTTCGCTCCCCTGCGTCCCGGGGATTTCGCCCGGGAAGTTCCGTCCGGCGCTCAACTCCTACTCTCCACGGCCTGCGTGCTCCCTCCCGCTTGGTTTTGACTCAATGCTCAGGCAAAGCTAATATTCGGGCAACTGTCGCGGATGGGCGCACCGCAAACCGTTGAAAACTAGGAGGAAAGGGCTCAGGCGCAGGCCGCGACAGTTCCGCGACAATTCGCGATAGTTCCGAGAAAGTTCAATTGTCGCGAACCGAGGTGGTAGAGCCACCCGGAAAGCCGCAGGCATGCCGCAGCTGGCCGGGGATGCCGCGACAGTTCCGTGAAAGCCAGCGCCTGGCTACGTCTGGTTGAGCCTTTTCAAGCGGTGCTCGATGGCCTTGATGACGCGGTCGCGATCGACGGCTTGCCCGCTCCCGAGCGCCTCTAGCCAGCTTCGGTAGCGGGGGCCACCACGACGTCTTGGTGCCGGCACACCGCAGTCGTCGAGCTTGTCACACAGGTCATCCAGATCCGCTTTCCAGTCCGTGTGTTCCTTAACGACAGCCGCGACCATCTGCGGTGTCTCACGGTCCGGCCTGGGACCGGGTTTGCGGCGTGCTTCCGACTGGGGCTGAACCCCGGGTTCCGGCTCTTCCGGCTTCTTCGCGGCTTCTTCCTCGGCCTGCTCTGGCTGCAGCGCGGCTCCCAAGGTGACCTGCTGGCTCAGCGCCCGCTCCAGGAATTGCCGCCGCATCTTCTCCAGCGCGTCAACGAGTGCTGCTTGTCCTTCCAGCCCCAGAAAGGCTGGCCAGTCTGTAGAAGCTACAGAATCAGTGTCCTCGTTCCGATCCACCAATGGCCGCGTCACAATGTCGTCCCGCCCAGGAAGGCCATCACAACGCCGCCTTTCCGAAGTCGGCACCTTCTTCTTGATCGTCCCCCAGTAGGATTCCAGCCATACGCCGTCGACTGCTCGGCGGTAGAGCCTATTCGCTTCCACCACCACGGCTGCAGCTAAGTCCTCAAACACCTTATCGACATCCCACTCCAGCTGAACGGCGCCCAGGCATGCAGTGGCCACCAGTTCGTAAAGCAGCGCGCTTTGGCGGAGGATTGTGCCCTGGATTGTGCCTTGGGCGCTGAAGGTAAGCCGAGGTCCGAGGTCGGTACCGGACGGGCCGAGCTTGCGCGTCAGCAGAGCATTCACCCGCTGAGTCAGCACCAACTCGATCTCCTTCCGAGCCTGGCGGATCAGATTCAGGGACCGCGGCGGCAAAGCCGTCCGAGCCAGGAATTCGTCGAGGCTGATCATCGTCCGCGGCAGCGAAACGCTGCTTCTCACCGCCGCTAACGGGCGAGAATCGCCCGCCAGTCGTCGGGTGCCGGCTGGGCGGCTCCGAAGCATTCTATCACGAGGCCGGGCCGCGGTTCCGCCTATCCGGATCGCCGGCTCGGCGTCGCGGGCGCAGCCTCAGTGGCCGCAGTGACCCCACGTACAGCAACGAGGCTCGCGCCAATGAGGAGCTCTTGTAAGAATCCGGCCTGCTCCCACCTCTTGAGCAAAAGCTGAACTCCTGGGGCGCTCGGGCCGTCGTTCGGCTGGATCTTACACGTTCCGGCCGCCGGCTCTCGGCGCTGCCACCAGACGACGCATTTGCGAGGTGCGGTGGCGATAAGCAGCACTCCGGAAGGCGGCCCGAGGCGTGACGGCACGAGCCGGAAGAAGCCGGCCGACGCAGCGGTCAGGACAAAGGCGGGTGCCAAGAATGTCAGAGCGTAGCGGTGGGGGCGGGCGGGCTCCGGCGTCCCCTGCGCCCATGATGAGGAGCCGACCCAACGGCGTGGCTTGCTGGGCCATGACGGCAGGTTGGGCGTGACAATCCCGACATCGAGCCGGCGTTCACGCCAGGCCTGGCAGTTCCAGCGCCGCTGGAGCAGATGGGCATCGCCCAGGCGCTGCCAACGCCCTACAAGAACACCTACGACTTCCTGGTCATCAACGAGGGCTACGGTCTGCCCGCCACGCGCCGGCTGCCCTATGCCGACTACGGCATCGTGCTGGCCCAGCCAATCACCGGCAGTGGGTCGCCCCGGAGGGTCCTCGCCGTCTCTTACGGCGCGAACCGGTTGGGCCTTGATGCGGGCAGGTTCGTCTTCATCGCCCTCAGCGGGCCGAACGAGGAATACATGAAGGTCATCAGCGTTGACGCGCCGAACCAGACCTTCCAGGCGGTCGTCACGCGCGACCACGCCGCCGACGAGCGCATCCGCCTGACCATATGGCCCACTCCGGTTTTCAACGAAGGCGACGACCTGGCGTTCGACATCCTCGCCGCCCCCTCCCCCGATCCCGGGTCTGATCTAACCGTAGTGATCCAGACGTAACCCCCAGGCATCTGATAGCTTGGAGCGTATCTCGAAACGGGCCGAGGAGATCGGAGAATGGGCGCGAGCGAAAGCGCAGCCAGAGAAGACTGGTACGCGGGGCTCCGGCAGTCGCCCAAGCCTCGGGTGATCTGGCGCGCTCCCGAGCCGGCCAGTTCCATCTCGTAGATGTTCCACTCCTCCGAGGCCGTCCTCCGGCCCGCAAAGAGCAGGCGCCCGCCGTCGAAGGAGACCTCCGGGTCGGCGGCGCTGTGGAACCTTTCGCTCAGGATGCGGAAGGCGCCGTCCGGAGAAGGGAGCGCCAGACGCGCCCCGTCGCCGTAACCGGCTCGCAGCATCGCCCCAGCCGGCGGCTTCGCCGGCGCGCCGACGGGAAGCTGGGTCAACACCACGCCGCCATGCTTGGGCGCCAGCGCCCGCAGAAGCTCCGCCCCCACCACCGGCTCCGCCGCAACCAGCGGGGCGGCCGCCATCAGGCTGCCCAGCCAGACTGCGCTGCGGTGTCGGTGGAGGCGCGGCATGGTTCTCCGGCGCCCTCGTCGGCCCGTCAGGGCTGGGGCCCGGTGTCCGGGCGCTTGGGGAAGATGGCGACCGCTTCCATCTCCACCAGCAGCTCCGGCCGGCACAGCTTGGCCTCGATGCCGGTGGACGCCGGCAGCGGGTCCAGCCCCACTTCCTGGTAGAAGGCGGTGCGTTCCTCGTTGAAGACGGCGTAGTCGCGGTCAATATCGCGCAGGTAGTACCACGTGCGCACCACGTCCTGCCAGCTCCCTCCGCCGTGCTCCAGCAGCGCGGTCACGTTCTGGAACATGCGCTGGGTTTGCGCCCGGAAATCGCCGATGTGCACCGATTGGCCGTTCTCATCCACGCTGGCGGTGCCGGAGATGAACAGCACCCCTACGTTGCCGATCTCCACCCGCATAGCGCGGGAAAACGAGCTGGGACGCGCGTAGTGGTAAGCCTCGTTGAGCACCTCCGGCGCGCTCACCGGCTGCTTGATCACCGTTGTTGCGGCAATCTCGTTCAAGACCCCGTTGACAACCACGCTCGCGACTCCTTGGGGTGGAGCAAGCCTCCCCTTCCGGGCCACAGCACCTGCTGTTCGCTCCTGTCTTCAGGAGATCATAACACACGACGTCGCTTATGCCGCTATACTGTTAAGGCCATGGTGCGTCCTGACAAAGACGCCTTCTTCTTGCAGGTGAAAGTCCTGCCCGGGCAAGCGCTGGAGCACCCGGTAGCAGACCCCAGCCGGAAGGAGAGATCCAACCGGCCAGAGCGGGGTGTCGAAAGTCCACTTTGGGTGGAGGGCAAGCAAGCGGGCCGCAACGCAAGTGAACGCTGTAGCCACGTCATAGTATCAGCCGAAAGGTGTTTGAGAGGGCCGAGCCGGTCATGTCGCGGCGAAGGCAACAGACAGCAGTCCGGTTGCAGAGCGCCTGTTGGACCTCTCCGGGGTTTGGAGGCGGCGGCACGTTTGGACAGAAGGATGTGGAACAGGAGAGACCCTACCCGGCAGCCCGCGTCGTGCAAAGACCGTGCGTATAAGGCCGGATGGCTGAAGTCGTGCGGAGCCGGGAGGGAGTCCGAGGGGCCGGTAGTACCGGTGAAGGCGCGCAAGACAACGCGCTGGAGGGAAGGGGCCCTGCTTTGATCGGGCTTGTGGGGAGGTAAGCACGAGGGCATGCCGGAAACGGACAACCACCCGGTAGTCGATAAAGTACGAGAACTCCAGCGCAAGCTATGGGCGTGTGCCAAGCAGAGCAAGACACGGCGTTTCCACGTGCTGTACGACCGGATGTCCAGGGGTGACGTCCTGGGGGAAGCGTGGAGGCGGGAACCGTGCGCTACGCTGCCCAAGCCGCGCCCGGAAGATCATCGGTAAGCCGTATGCGGGAAAACCGCACGTACGGTTTGAAAGGGGGTTACATGGAAACGGGCCGGCCCGATGGCCGGTACCGCGCCATAATCTACCAATGACCCGGCGCGGCCTGCTGGCGTTGCTGACTGCCCCAGCCGCCGGCCTGCGCGCGCAGCGCGGCGGCATGGCCTCCCGCGGGGTCAAGCCCACCCCGCGTGGCAAGCCCTCCGGGCTGCCTTTCCACGCCCGGCTCACCGACGTGGGCGCCTCGGCCGGCTTGCGCGAGCCGGTCATCTACGGCGTTGCCGACCGCGTGGACTACATCATCGAGACCATGGGCGCTGGCATCGCTTTCCTGGATTACGACAACGACGGCTGGCTGGACATCCTGGTGCTGTCCGGCCGCCGACTGGACGGCATCCCCGAGGGCGCCACCAATCGCCTCTACCGCAACAACCGCGACGGCACCTTCACCGACGTGACCAAGCAGGCCGGCCTGGCGCGCTCCGGCTGGGCCTACGGGGTGACCGTGGGCGACTACAACAACGACGGCTTCGAGGACCTGTTCATCACCTACTGGGGCCAGAACGTCCTCTATCGCAACAACGGCGACGGCACCTTCACCGACGTGACCAAGGAGGCCGGCCTGCTGGCGCCCGGCCCGCGCTGGGGAGCCGGCTGCACCTGGGTGGACTACGACCGCAACGGGCGCCTGGATCTGTTCGTGGCCAACTACCTCAAGTTCGACTTCAAAACCATCCCTCGCGCCGGCCAGGACGTAAACTGCAACTGGAAGGGCATCCCCATCAACTGCGGCCCCCGGGGTCTGCCCCCCGAGACGCACTGCCTTTACCGCAACAACGGCGACGGCACCTTCACCGACGTCACCGCCCCTTCCGGCATCGGCAAGGGCACCGGCAGTTACGGCCTCACCGCGGTGGCCGCCGACTTCGACGACGACGGCTGGCCGGACATCTACGTGGCCTGCGACTCCACCCCCAGCCTGCTGTTCCGCAACAACCACGACGGCACCTTCAGCGAGGAGGGCCTGGAGCGCGGCCTCGGCCTCAATGAAGACGGCCAGGAGCAGGCCGGCATGGGCGTGGCGGTCGGCGATTACAACCTGGACGGACGCCTGGACATCTTCAAGACCCACTTCACCGAGGACACCCCGGCGCTGTACGCCAACCGCGGCAAGGGCGTCTTCGAAGACGTGACCATTCGCGCCGGCCTCGGCGTGGAGACGCGTTTCATCTGCTGGGGCGCGGGCATGGCCGATCTGGACAACAACGGACTGCCGGACATCTTCGTGGTCAGCGGCAGCGTCTACCCCGAGGTGGAGAAGCAGTATCCCGAGTATCCGCACCGCATGCCGCGCTTCATCTTCCGCAACCTGGGCGGCGGCCGGTTCGAGCAGTTGATCGAGGAGGCCGGGCCCGGCGTGGGCGCCCTGCACGCCAGCCGCGGCTGCGCTTTCGGCGACTTCGACAACGACGGCGACCTGGACGTCCTCATCATGAACATCAACGAGCCGCCGTCGCTGCTGCGCAACGACGTCACCGGGGACAACCACTGGCTGAAGGTGAAGCTGACGGGGACCAGATCCAACCGCAGCGCCATCGGCGCGCGGGTCACGGCGCGCTACGGGGAGCGCCGGCAGGTCCAGGAGGTGCTGGCCCAGTGCAGCTATCTGTCGGTGAGCGACCGCCGCCTGCACTTCGGCCTGGGCGCCGCTGCCAGCGCGGATCTCACCGTGCGCTGGCCCAACGGCTCGGTGGAGAGCTTCCCCAACGTGACCTGCGACCAACTGGTGGTGATCCGGGAAGGCGAAGGCATCGTCAAGAGGGACAAGTTGCGCCCCTAGCCCAAGTTCGTCACGGACGGGCGGATTTTGGCTTTTTGGGGCGCGATGAGGCGCGGAAGTGCTTTGCCTGCAACAGGGCTCGATCTGAAGTCCGATGTAGTGCAGACCTACCCTCTTGAAGGCCCGGCAAAGCCGTGACAATATCAACGCAGAATGTTTCTGCGGCCCCACCGGCGCACCAAGGATGGCAAGCCCCACACCTATTGGTCGCTGGTGGAAACGGTCCGGACCCCGGATGGGCCACGTCAGCGCAGGCTGTGCTACCTGGGCGAACTCAACGCCTCCGGGCAGGCGCGCTGGCTGAAGACGACGGAGGTCTTCAATCAGCAGGGTGAGAGCAGGCAACTGAAGCTGTTCCCGTGTGAGGCCGAGGTTCCCGAGGACGATCCCGCCGTAGTGCGGGTACTCGTCGAGCAGGTGCGCCTGGAACGCCCGCGGCGCTTCGGGGATTGTCTACTGGGACTGGAGTTGTGGAAGCGGCTGGGGCTGGACCGCTTCTGGGAACCACTGTTGGACCGGGAGGAAGATCCGGCCGAGGTGACCTGGTCGCGCGTGGCGGCATTGCTGGCCATCAACCGGCTGTGCGCGCCGGGCAGCGAACTGGCGATTGAAGAGCGCTGGTACCCGGCCACGGCTCTCGACGACCTGCTGGGGATCGAGGAAGGTAGGATCAACCACACGCGCCTGTATCGCGCTCTGGACCGCCTGCTGCCGCACAAGACCAAGCTCGAGCAGCACCTGACGCGCCGCTACGGCGAGTTGTTCGCGGCCGAGTTCGATGTGCTGCTCTACGACCTGACCAGCAGCTACGTGGAGGGCGCGGCGCGCAAAGATCCCATGATGCGCCGCGGGTACTCCCGCGACCACCGGCCGGACTGCAAGCAGGTGGTGATCGCGCTGATCGTGAACGTGGAGGGTTTTCCTCTCAGCTACGTGACCTTCGATGGCAACCGCGCGGATGTAACCACGCTGGAAGCGGTGCTGCGGATGGTGGAGCGCAAGTATGGGAAGGCACGCCGGATCTGGGTGTTCGACCGCGGCGTGGTCAGCGAGGAGAATCTGGAGGCGTTGCGGCGGCGCGGCGGTCAGTACCTAGTGGGCACGCCGCGCTCGAAACTCAAGCAGTTCGAGCAGTCCTTGCTGGAGACCAGCGGCTGGGAGCGCGTGCGCCGGGAGGTCGAAGTGAAACTGGTGCCCATCCCGCAGGGCGAGGAAACCTACCTCCTGTGCCGATCGACAGCGCGACGACAGAAGGAGCAAGCCATCCGGAGCCGATTCTCCGGGCGCATGGAAAAGGCGCTCAAGGCCCTCCAGAAGCGGGTGGCCGAAGGCCAGCTCAAGGACCGCCATAAAGTCGAGCGGCGGCTGGGCAGCCTCCAGGCGCGCCATCCCCAGGTGGCCGATCTCTACCAAGTGAGTGTCACGGAAAAAGCCGGTGTCCTCACGCTGGAATGGAAACTGATCGCGGACCGCCAGCGCTGGCAGCGGGCCCGGGAGGGGGCTTACTTGCTGCGCACCAACCTGTCCCCGGCGGCGCCGGACAAGCTGTGGAAGAACTACATTCAGCTCACCGAGGCCGCCTTCCGGGCCCTGAAGAGCGAACTATCCATCCGGCCCATCTTCCATCAACTGGAGCGACGGGCCAAGGCCCACATCCTGGTGGCCTTCTTGGGCTACGCCCTGTGGGTCACCTTGAAGCACCTGTTGGCCCGGAAACATTCCGCTTTCTCGCCGGCCCAGGCGCTGGCGTTGCTCGGCAGGTTGATCAGCGCCGACATCGTCCTGCCCACCGCCGACGGCCATCAGATCCGACTCCGGCGCGTCACCACGCCGACGACCGAGCAAAAAGCTCTGCTGGATCAGCTCGGGATCACCCTGCCAGAACGCCTCAGTTTCGATCAGGAATGTAGTGCAGACTCGACGATAGCCTGAACTGATTCCAAAGGGCTTAACTCAAGTCCCGCCCTCTCCGTGACGAACTTGGGCTAACCCCGGGATAGGTGTGCCGGTACCGGTGTGCCGGGAGGCTCATCGGGTCAGCGCGGGCGCCCGGGAGCTTCTTTGAAAACGCGTAGCCTGGCCCGTTCGTCCTCGATAGCACGCTCCTGCATTTTGAGCTCGCGGAGTTTCTGCACCATTGCACGGGCCTCCTGCGTGCGCCCGGCGCGCTGCAGGGCCATCGCGAGCTGATAGGTCGCGAACTGGTCGCTGGAGTCCAGCTTCACCGCAAATTCGAATTCACGAATGGCTTCCGGGATCTTCTCGGTTATCCGGTATATCTTGCCGAGTGCCGTGCGGGCCTTGGCGAAATCGGGTTTCGATGCCACGGAGCGGAGCAGGGCGAGGTGGGCCTGCTCGAATTCGGGATCTCCCGGCTGCACCTTCTTCCGCATGAGGCCGTCGGCCAGCAGGTAGTTGAGGAGCGCATCTCCTGGATTCTCGACCAGCCGTAGCCGCAATTGCTCGATCGCACTGTCGAGCTGGGCATCCAACTGCGTCGAACTGTAGCTCAGGCCAACGGCACCGAGTCCGGCGTGCGGTTGAAGACGGTCTGCCTCATCAAACGCCGCCTGCGCTTCGTCAAAACTGCCCTCTTGCGCCCACAGTACGCCGAGCATCACTCGTAGGGCAGCCGACGTCGGAATGTTCCTGGCGCCCACCAGAAGGATCTCGATTCCGATCGCTCGTGACCCGTAATCCACACAAAGGGCGCCGAGGTCCAGGTAATGGGACTCTTCCCGCGGATAGAGCTCGACGGCACGGCGCAGCGCGGCCATGGCCTTTTCCGGCCGCCCGGCGCTGCGTTGGACAGCGGCGGCCAGAGTTAGCGCGTCAGAGCTGGGATCAGGCCGCCCGGTGAGCGGCCGCAGGATGTCTGAGGCCTCATCGTACCGGCGGGCTTCATGCAAACACAACGCAAGATTCAGGCGCGGCTTTTCGTCGTCGGGCTGCAGATCGACCAGGATACGGAAGACGGCGGCGGCATCAGCAGGGCGATTTTCGAGCAGCAGACATTGCCCGAAACGCCAGAGCGCTAACGGTTCGGCTTGAATCTCACGACGGGCCTTTTCAAAGTGGCCGAGGGCGTCTCGACATTGCTTGCGCTCGAAGGCCAGACTGCCAAGCATTGCGTGCGCAGTCGCATTCCCGGGGTCAAGCGCAACGACCTTGCGCAGCGTGAGCCACGCACGCGGTTCTCCGAGAGTATACTCCACCTGCGCCTTGCCCAACAACGCCGGGAGATACTCGGGCGCCACGGCGACGGCGCGGTCGTAGGCCTCCAGGCTTTCGCGTGAACGGCCCAGACCATCCAACGCCAACCCGCGCAGCGTCCACAAGCGAGCGTCGCGAGGCGCCGCGTAGACAAGGGGGTCGAGCAATCGCAAGGCCTCGTCAAAGCGTTTCAACCTGAGCGCGTGCCCGACCTGCTCGACCGCGCCCGCCCGCGGTACCGGCTGGCCACCCAGCAACAGCACTGCGACCGTGGCGATAACGACTTGCATCGCTCCATACTACCGTGGCCCGGCGCTTAGCAAGCGCAACCGGGACGAGTCACTGCAGGCGCCACTCGTAAATGCCCGCCGCGAAACGCTCTTGCGTCTGGACTCTCAAACGGACCCGCTTGGTTTCGACCGGCTGGAAGCTGACACGGCTGAGCCCGTCCGCGCGTGTTTCGTACTCGGAGGTGCGGCTGACGGCGTGCCATCGGCTGCCGTCCCACCATTGCACCTCCCAGAACTCGGGCAGGTGGCAGGGCGCGCGCGGGGACTTGTCCTCAGCCCAGTAGACCTCGGTCGCGGAAAACCGCCGCGGAACCCCGTACTGGTATTCCACCCATTCCAGCATGCCGCGCCGGCCATCCCAGGTGAAACGCGGCGTATCGGGATCGTCTGAGTTGCGGGGCAGAACACCATCGTTGATCGCGGTGGGCTGTTCGAAGTGAGACGCGTTGGAGTAGAGGATGATGGGGAGGGAATCCTGCCAGACACGCGCGTCCGGGCCTTCGCCGATCTGGGGGAACGACGCGATGCGCAGGCGCGCACAGCCCATCGGGATGAGCGTGATCTCCTCTACCGGCGCGGTGGACCGCACCGGGCTCTGCTGCACCTCGGCAACCAGACCGTTGGACTCCTGCTTCCATTCGGGGATGCGCTTGCCCTTCGCGCGCAGCACGATCGGGGCTGCATCCACGGTAAACGGCTGCGCCGCCAGAGGGCCCGGCTTCCGGACAACCTCGAAGGAGGCGGCCGGAGACTTCAGGTCCACGAGGAGGCCGTAGTTCCAGGCGGTGGTGGGGTACACCTCAAAGCCGGGCCACTTGTCCGTGCCTTCCTTGCGCTCCCATCTCTCGCCAATCCGCAGCGAGTAGGTCAGCGGGCCGCGATGTACCGAAACCGTGTTTCTGTTTCTCGACCATTGCGTGGTGGCAATCTCCATCGGCAGCTCGAGTTCGAGCTTGTCTCCGTTGCTCCAGGTGCGTTCCACGACGAGCCATCCGCGCGCGTTCACGGGCAGCGCCTGTTGCTGCCCGTTGACGCGCAACTTCGGCGCCTTGCACCAGGCCGGCACTCGCAGCGTCATCGGGAAGCGCACCGGCTTCGGAGACGATACGCTGAAGGTGACGATCTCGTCAAACGGATAGTCCGTGGTTTCGGTGATCGTCACCTTCGTCCCGTCGCCCACCCTGGCGGTTACCTGGCTGGGAGCGTAGAGCACCGGCGCGAGGCCGTTATTCGGCGTGGCCATCCACAGGTGCTCCGCGTAGTAGGGCCAGGCAAACGCCACGTTGTGCTGGCAACACCGGTACTGGTGAGGGTTGTAGGAGTACATATCGCCGCCGTTCTGTATCATCGGCGCCTTGTTCTGACGATCGAGCTGAATCTGATTGGGGGCGGTCAGGTAGTGGAGGCCCTTCAGATCCGGTGTCATCGAGGCAGGCAGGGAGTTGAAGGCAATGTCCTCGGCGCGGTCGGCCCACTTCCCATCGCCGCTGATGCCGACCAGCAGATAGTCACTGTACATCATCTCGGCTTTCGCGCAGGTCTCCGCTGCCTGGCGCGGTCCGGTAAAGCCGGGCCGCGCGTTTTCGTCCGCGCCGTAGAGGCCGCCGGACACCTGGCCGTAGATCTCGAATACCGTGTCGTAGACCCGCTCCGTCTCGCGCAGATACCGAATGTCCTTCGATTGCTGATAGAATTGCGCCGGCGCGCGGAAACACTCGGCAATGTTGACAACGTGCCAGGTCGGTATCCCCCCCACCCAGCCGGCGGTACGCTCGTGGTTTACGCGGGCCAGGTCGAGCAGCCAGCTTTCGCCGGTGCGGTTATAAAGCCAGTAGATGCTGTCGAGGTTGTCGCCCGCGCGCCAGTGCTGCCAGCTGAACGGCAGAAAACGGTTCAGCGGAATTGTCGTCTGCCAGCGGAAGTATTTCAACATGAACGACAGCACGCGCTTGTCTCCAGTCGCTTCGTAGTAGGAGCGCAGCGGGTACAGCATGACCATGTTCGGCCAGAGGTCCGGGACGTTGGAGCCGCGAGGGAACCGGTCGCCGTCGAGGTTGCTCTGGCTGCCGAAGTAACCGTCGGGCCGCTGGCTGGCGAGGACCGCTTCAACCCATCGCTGGGCCTCCGTGGAGATGCGCTTATCGTCCAGGATATGACCCAGGTTCCAGAAGCCCCGCAGCCAGTAGGGAACCTCCTCCCAGCCGTACTTGCCCTGGCCGCTGGGATGGGTCCACGCATTGCCGTCAAACCTGCAAAACTCGCTGATCTCCGTGAGGTGACCGATGAAGCCTTCGGCTTTGAATTCGAGTTGGCGCCGCACCCAGCCGTCGGGCCGGATGCTGCCGATGGGCAGCTTGATCAGCGTGCTCGGCAACAGCGGTTCCCGGTTGCCGACGTAATAATCGTTTTTGCCTTTCGGGGGAAGAGTTTCGACGGCGGTGACCTTGGTGTCGTCGCGCCGCGCGGGCGCAGAGGCCTGCACCGGCGATCCCACCGCCACAAGCAGCACCAGACAGGCCGCCGGCTTCGCGAGCCGGGCACGGATTGGCGTCATTGATTTCACCTCGTTCTGTTCATTTCAGTTCCACGTGTACTTCACCCAAACCAGCAGCGGGCTGCGCCCGCGGTTGCCGTAGGTGTAGTAGGGAACAAAAACAAGTTCCGCTTGCCGAACGGGCCTGGCGGGCGTTGCCGCAAGGGCGCGGTAGAGCGGTTCCTCGATGGGAGAGTTGGGGCAAACGGCGCCCTTGTGGCGCAGGGTCCGGATTCCGTCGAGCAAGTCGGGC
>Ga0194110_10007270_pt1 | contig 12788 bp, 10 predicted proteins | sample TA2Kig1200mmetaG_FD_146192 | JGI IMG/M metagenome (GOLD analysis project Ga0194110, IMG submission 146192) | Freshwater microbial communities from Lake Tanganyika, Tanzania - TA2015032 Kigoma Deep Cast 1200m | ecosystem: Environmental > Aquatic > Freshwater > Lake | place: Tanzania: Lake... | reverse complement strand
ACCGATATTCCGATGTACGACAGCCGCATCAATATCGCCGGCTGGGTGTTGCTGGCGGGGTTGCGCTGGGGGAGCGCTAAGCCAGGGCTTCCTGCTGATGCTTGAGCAGGGTGGCTTTGGGTAGAGGACCTTCCAGGTGCTCCCAAGGCAGCACCTGATCGCCGCCCCAGCTGGCGTGAATCACCTCCTCCCAGGCGGGCGGCAGCGGGTCAGTGCCTGAGGCCTTGCCCTCGCGCACGGCCCGGTAGGCCTGTTTCCAGCCCCCCAGGCTTTCGTGGCGGCCACGGGCGGCGGCGATCACCGGTGCCAGGCGCCGGTCGCTGCGCGAGAGCAGGGCCTGGATCACGCTCCAGCCGTAACTCTCCGGCCGCAGCTCAATGCCCTTGGGTTTGAGCCGTTTGCCCAGCAGCTTCAGGCGCTTCTCCGCTTCGGGCCGCACCCCCTGCCACTGGAAGGGGGTGTGGGCTTTGGGCACGAAGGTGCTCACCCCGAGCGAGAGCCGCAGCCCGGGGGTGGCTTTCTTCAGGGCCAGCAGCAGCTCGGCGGTGGCTTCCACATCGGCCTCCTCTTCGCTGGGGAGGCCCACCATCCCGTAGAGCTTCAGCCCGCTCAGGCCGCCCTCCTTGGCGTAGCGGGCCGCGGCATAGATCTCCTCAGTGGCGAGCTTTTTGTTCACCACCTCACGCATGCGTTCGCTACCGCTCTCGATTGCGATCGTGAGCGATTTGCTGCCTCGTTTGGCCAGGATTCGCCCCAGCTCCGGCGTCACCGTGGCGGCCCGCACCGAGCTCACGCTCACCCGCGTGCCTTCGAAGCGGTCTTGATCGAGCCACTGCAGCAGATCGGCGAACTGCGGGTGCTGGGTCACCGAGGCCCCCAGCAGCCCCAGGCGCTGCGTGGCAGTGAGGCCCTTCTCAACTGCCGGAATCAGTCCGTCGTCGAGGCTGGGCGTGCGGAAGGGAAGGGTGAGATAGCTGGCCAGGCAGAAGCGACAGAGCTCCGGGCAGCTGCGCACCACCTCCACCATGTGGATGGAGGGCCAGGCCGCCTCCGGTGTGATCACCGTGGAGTGGCTGAGGGTGTTGCCGCGCCAGGTTTGTTTGGCCACGGTGGCTGGAACGCCAGGTTCGATTGGCTCCACGGCCAGCAGCTCACCTGCGCTGCCGTAGCGGGGTGCATAGAGCGCCGGCACATAAACGCCCGGCACCTGGGCCAGCTGCCTCAACCGCTCGGGCCGCGGCGCGCTGCGGCAGGCCTGCAGCGCATCGATGAAGGCGGGCAGCAGCAGTTCGCCATCGCCCAACAGCACCACATCGAAGAAGGGTGCCAGCGGTTCGGGGTTGGCGGTGAGCACCGGGCCGCCGCCGAACACGATCGGGTCGTCGTCGCCCCGCTCGGCGGCCCAGAGCGGGATGCGCTGCTGTTCGAGCAGATCGAGCAGCACGGGGCCATCGAGCTCCCAGCTCAGCGACAGCCCGAACAGGTCGCAGTGGCGATGTGGCGGATCGCCCTGGTCGGTGAACAGGCGCCGCACATCCACGTCGGCCCGCTGGGCCAGGGTGGCCCACACCACCTGGTAGCCCAGGCTGGTGATCCCCACGGTGTAGGTGCTGGGGAAGGCCAGCACCGCCCGCAGCGCCCCAGCTTCAGGCTGGGCGGGGTCAAACAGCAGGGTTTCCTGATTCAGGGTGTTGGTGAGTCAGTTGTTCATTCTGCGCTGGAGCTGCTGGTCGATGCCAAGAGCCCTTCGTTGTGTGTGCTGCAGGTGGGCTGCCCGGGGCTGGCTGTTCTTGATCTGATGCCCATCAATCCTCAGTCAGCTCTTCATCGTCAAATTGGTCGAGCCACTGTTGGTGGTCGTTCTGGATCAGTTGTTCGAGTTCGTTATTGTCAGCCAGTTCCCGGAAGGCGTAAATCGTGCGGCCTTTGAGACGGCGTTTTTGTGTCAGGTCAAGGAGCCATGTTGTGCCATCGTCCTCTTCTTTCTCGAGGATCCATGTCTGCCGGTCTTCCCGCTTCAGGAAGGGAAACAGCTCCTGCTCCTGCAAGGGGTGATGTGGTTGCAGTTTGGCTTTCAGAAAAGCAATGGCGTCATCGGCATACTCAAGCGGCACCATCTGCCATGGCTCGAGAATCTCCAGGGCTTTCTGTGGTGCCGGCTGCCACGGTGGGGCTGTGTCGACGCTGCGATGTAAGCGGCCCTCTGCTTTGAGCCAGAGGTAGCGCTCATGGGACTCGCTCCATAGGTTCGGTCCCAGCTGGACGCGGCCCACGAAGAGGCCATCGCAGAGGATCCTCCCGGCGAAGGGACATAGCCCGGTTTCCACGAGGAAGCCGCGACCACCGAGAATGGCTCCGGGTTGCTGGGTCAGGCCCACGGTGCTGTAGGCCTAACTGGCTTCCTTGTTCAGGAAGATGGCGCCGCTCTTGAGATCCTTGATGTGGATCCATTCGGCGAGTTTGTTCTGGCTCAGGGCCTCAATCACATCTGGGTCCACCGGGATGTTGTGCTCCCTGAGGTGCTTCATCGCCTCGTCAAGCCGCTCAGGGTTGTCGTGCAGCTGTCTGCGGGCGTTAACCAAACAGGCAGTGGGACCAGCATCGGCCTGCTCGTTGTTGACGGCATGCACGGCGATGGCCACCCGTTCATAGGTGGTCATGAACCGCTGAGCATCTTCTGGGTTGAGCAGCATTTGGCTCCCGATCGTTCAGACCTCCGCAAGCACTTTGGCTTCGTCGTCGGCGCTCACCACCCGGCCGCTGTCCTCGAAACCTGCAATCTGATCGAAGTTGAGGTAGCGGTAGAGCTCGGCGCCCCGGGGATCGATCTTGGCGGCGGCGATGGCCAGGTATTGATCCTTGGTGGGGATGCGGCCCAGCTGAGCGCACACCGCCGCCAGTTCGGCACTGCCGAGATACACCTGGGCGCCGTTGCCGAGGCGGTTGTTGAAGTTGCGAGTGCTGGTGGAGAACACGGTGGTGTTGTCTTCCACACGCGCCTGGTTGCCCATGCAGAGCGAGCAGCCGGGCATCTCCATGCGCGAGCCGGCCTTCTCGAAGATGGCGTAGTAGCCCTCCTGCTTGAGCATCTCTTCATCCATGCGGGTGGGCGGGCATACCCAGAGGCGGGCCGTGTTTTCGCCCTGGCCCTCAAGCACCGTGGCGGCGGCGCGGTAGTGGCCGATGTTGGTCATGCAGGAGCCGATGAACACCTCATCGATGCGATCGCCCGCTACCTCCGAGAGCGTTTTCACGTTGTCGGGGTCGTTGGGGCAGGCCAGGATCGGCTCGGTGATCTCATCGAGGTTGATCTCGATCACGGCGGCGTAGTCCGCGTCGGCGTCGGCCTCCATCAGCACCGGGTTGGCGAGCCATTCCTCCATCGCTTTGATGCGGCGGGCCAGGGTGCGGGCATCGCTGTAGCCGCGCGCGATCATGTTTTTGAGCAGCGCCACGTTGCTGCGCAAGTATTCGCTCACCGTTTCCACGGAGAGCTTGATCGTGCTGCCGGCGCAGGAGCGCTCGGCGGTGGCGTCGGTGAGCTCAAAGGCCTGCTCCAGCTTGAGATCAGGCAGGCCCTCGATCTCCATGATCCGGCCGCTGAAGATGTTCTTCTTGCCGGCCTTCTCCACGGTGAGCAGCCCCTGCTGCATCGCCACATAGGGGATCGCGTTCACCACATCGCGCAGGGTCACGCCCGGCTGCAGCGAACCGGAGAACTTCACCAGCACCGATTCGGGCATGTCGAGCGGCATGGCGCCGATGGCGGCGGCAAAGGCCACCAGGCCCGAGCCGGCCGGGAAGGAGATGCCCAGGGGAAAGCGGGTGTGGCTGTCGCCGCCGGTGCCCACGGTGTCGGGCAGGAGCATGCGGTTGAGCCAGCTGTGGATGATGCCGTCGCCGGGGCGCAGGGCCACGCCGCCCCTCGAACTGATGAAGTCCGGTAGCTCGGCGTGGGTTTTGAGGTCCACCGGCTTGGGATAGGCGGCGGTGTGGCAGAAGCTCTGCATCACCAGATCAGCGCTGAAGCCCAGGCAGGCCAGCTCCTTCATCTCATCGCGGGTCATCGGCCCGGTGGTGTCCTGGGAGCCGACGGTGGTCATCAGCGGCTCGCAGCTGGTGCCTGGGCGCACGCCCACCAGGCCGCAGGCCTTGCCCACCATCTTCTGGGCGAGGGTGAAGCCCTTGCCGCTATCGGCCGGGGCCGAGGGGCGAATGAACAGGTCGCTGGCGGGGAGGCCCAGCTGGGCGCGCACCTTGTCGGTGAGGGAGCGGCCGATCAGCAGGGGGATGCGGCCACCGGCGCGCACCTCATCGGTGATGGTGCTGGGCTTGAGCTCGAAGCGGGCCACGATCTCACCGGCATTCGGCTCGCCCGCGGCGCGCTCGATCGTGCCGGCGTAAGGGCGGATCGTGATCACATCGCCGGAGTTGAGCGCCGTCACGTCGCACTCGATCGGCAGGGCGCCAGAGTCTTCGGCGGTGTTGAAGAAGATCGGGGCGATCTTGCCGCCGAGCACCACGCCGCCGCTGCGCTTGTTGGGCACGTGGGGAATGTCGGTGCCGGTGTGCCAGAGCACCGAGTTGATCGCGGATTTGCGGGAGCTGCCGGTGCCCACCACATCTCCCACATAGGCCACGGGATGGCCTTTCTGCTTGAGCTGGCTGATCAGTTCCAGGCCGCCGGGCATGCGGGTTTCCAGCATCGCCGTGGCGTGCAGGGGAATGTCCGGGCGGGTGGTGGCGTGGGTGGCGGGGGAGAGGTCGTCGGTGTTGGTTTCGCCTTCCACCTTGAACACCGTCACGGTGATCTCCGCCGGCAGTTCGGGCTTGGCGGTGAACCACTCGGCGGCGGCCCAACTGTCGATCACGCGCTTGGCGTAGGGGTTGCTCGCCGCCAGCTCGAGTACATCGTTGTACGCGTCGTAAACGAGCAGGGTGCGGCTGAGGCCTGTGGCGGCGGCCTCGGCGATGGCGGTATCGCTGCTCGACAGCAGCTCGATCAGCGCGCCCACGTTGTAGCCGCCGATCATGGTGGCCAGAAGTTGCACGGCTTCCACCGGGCTCACCAGTGGGCTGGTGGTTTTGCCCTGGGCCAAGGCGCTCAGCCAGCCGGCCTTCACATAGGCGGCTTCATCCACGCCGGGGGGGATGCGCTCGGAGAGCAGGTGCAGCAGGAAGGCTTCTTCACCAGTCGGCGGGGCCTGCAGCAGTTCGGTGAGGTCCTGGGCCTGGGCGGCGCTGAGGGGCAGGGCCGGGATGCCCAGGGCTTCGCGCTCCGCGGCGGCGGCGCGGTAGTCGGCAAGGAAGTTGCTGGCAACCATCGGCGCTAGGGGTCCGGCGGACCTGACGAACTGTGACGTGACACCCATTGTTCTTTGCCGCCCTGCCCTGATCTGGTGACAACGGCTGCAATCGGGCTTTTAGGCTTTCCTATCCCCTTGCCCTGTGCGGCTGCCGGCATGATTCCCACCTCTGATCTCCACGTGGTGGAAACCCGGCCGTTGGTGGCTCCGGCGCTGCTGCACGGAGAACTGCCCCTGAGCGATGGGGCGGCCGCCACTGTGCGGGAAGCGCGCGAGCGGATCAAGGCGATCCTGCGGGGCGACGATCAGCGCCTGCTGGTGATCGTGGGCCCCTGCTCCGTGCACGACGTGGACGCGGCCAAGGAGTACGCGGCCGCCATCGCTGAAGAACACCAGCGCCACCGCGATCAGCTCGAAGTGGTGATGCGGGTGTACTTCGAGAAGCCCCGCACTACCGTGGGTTGGAAGGGCCTGATCAACGACCCGCACCTCGATGGCAGCTACGACATCAACACCGGCCTGCGCCTAGCCCGCGGCCTGCTGCTGCATCTGGCCGAGATGGGACTGCCAGCCGCCACCGAGCTGCTGGATCCGGTGGTGCCGCAATACATCGCTGATCTGATCAGCTGGACCGCCATCGGCGCCCGCACCACCGAAAGCCAGACCCACCGCGAGATGGCCTCGGGGTTGTCGATGCCGATTGGCTTCAAGAACGGCACCGATGGCAGCGCCAGCACCGCCATCAATGCGATGGAGGCTGCTGCACGCCCCCACCATTTCCTGGGCATCAACAAAGACGGCAGCGCCGCGATCGTGACCACCACTGGCAACCCTGATGGGCACCTGGTGCTGCGGGGCGGCAAGCAGGGCACCAACTTCCACGCCGAGGCTATTGAAGCCGCGGCGGCGGCTCTGGAGAAAGACGGTCTACCGGCGCGCGTGATGGTGGATTGCAGCCACGGCAACTCCAATAAGGACTACCGCCGCCAAGGCGAGGTGGCCGCGGCGGTGGCCGAGCAACTGCGCGCGGGTTCACGCCATGTGATGGGCGTGATGATCGAAAGCCATCTGGTGGCCGGCAACCAGAAGATTCCTGCGGATCTGAGCCAGCTCACCTACGGCCAGAGCATCACCGATGCCTGCATCGATCTGGGCTCCACCCGTGAGGTGCTGGCTGAGCTTGCCGGTGCCGTTGCCAAGGCGCAAACCAAGGCTGCAGCTTTGGTTTGAGGGTTCTATGAGATGAATTAGCACTCGCGTGTTGGGAGTGCTAATTCACAGCAACGTTGCAAACTGTTTGGTGTGAACAGCGCCCTGATCGCTGCTGCGTAGTTTTGGCTGAGTCGCAATCAGGAGGTCTGCTGATGACCTATCTCCTGCAGTTCTGTGGCGTATCAGAGCCCTTGCAGCTTTTTTATCTTGAGCAGAGCTCGCTGAGTGCTGCACAAGGGCCGGCCTTTGCGGGCTTTCGTCCCTTCCAACTCGATGCGTTGCTCGGCTGGGCGCTGGAGACAGCCCGGGGGCGCGGTTGGGAGCCGGATCTCATCCACGGCACCGTGGTGGATGTGTGGTTGGAACGTGCTGAGGCGATTCGTCAGTGGCAGTTGCGCCTGTTGGCAGAGCCCGATGACCGCCTCTTGGTGGCGGGCCTGGGCACCCAGCACGACTGGGAGCGGCGCTGCGAGGCGATGCTCCTGGCCTGAAGGGCGCGTTAGTGGGCCCAGTGCTGCCAGAGCAGGCCGGCGCTTAGGGGAACCGTGAGGTTGTCGATGCCGAAGCTGCTGGCCTGCTCGAGGGCAGTGGCCAGCAGGGCGATCGCGATCAGCTGGGGCCAGGCCGGCGCGTCGAAGCCCTGGCTCTGGGCCAGGAGCTGCAACAGGATCAGCACTGCCAGTGCTCCCCCGGTCATGGCCAGGGTGCCGGCCAGCGATTTTCCCTGGCCGAGCAGGCGCCAGCGGGGTGAGCGCAGCTGAGGTCCCACCAGCCCGGCGAGGCCATCACCGATGGCCATCACCAGCACGCCAGCGGCGACGGCCAGGGGCTGCTGCGGCCAGAACAGCGCCAGCAGGATCGCGATCGAAGCGCCATAAGCCACCGTGCCGTAGCTGTGGCGATCGACATCTTCCACGGCGGGCAGCAACCGGAACCGGTGGTTCAACGCTGTGGCCAGGGTGACGGCCACGGCAGCGGGCAGCGCCACCCAACGGGCGATTCCGAGCCACCACGCCAGCAATACCACCGGGCCTGTGCCGATGTGCACCACCTTGCGGCTCCATTCCCGTTGATCGGGAAAGCGATGGCGAACGGCGAGAGCGGTGCCCACCACAACGGCGAGCCAGAGCAGCACAACGGCGATGCCGGTGAGCTGTTGGATGAGAACCGGATTCAACAGAGCAGGCTCAGGCAGCCTGCTGATAATTGGTCATCATGCGCAGCTTGAGGATGGCCTTGGCCTCCAGCTGGCGCACCCGCTCGCGCGACACGTTGATCTGACGGCCGATTTCAGCGAGGGTGAGCGGCTCGTTGCCTTCCAGGCCGAAGCGCAACTCGATGATGCGCCGCTCCCGCTCGTTGAGCTGCGAGAGCCAGGTGCCGAGGTGTTCCTTCTGCAGGTTGCGGTCCATGGAATCCATGGACTCATTGCTGTTGGGATCGGCGATCAGCTCGCCCAGGGTGCTGCGGTCGTCGTCGCCGCGGGCGTGGGCATCGAGGGAGGCGCAGGGCGCGCTCTGGGAGATCAGATCCTCCAGCTCGTCGGGCGTCATGCCCATGGCATGGGAGAGCTCGAGGCGATTGGGTTGCCGGCCGAAGCGGTGGGAGAGCTCCCGGGTGATCCGCCGCATCTTGGAGAGCTTCTCGCTCACGTGGATCGGCAGGCGGATGGTGCGGGCGCTGTTGTCGATGGCGCGCGTCATCCCTTGGCGGATCCACCAGTAGGCGTAGGTGGAGAACTTGTAGCCCATGGCGGGATCGAATTTGTCGACCGCGCGCTCCAGGCCAATCGCACCTTCCTGCACCAGATCGAGCAATTCGAGGCCCTGGTTTTGATATTTCTTCGCCACGCTCACCACCAGGCGCAGGTTGGCGGCCATCATCCGATCGCGGGCCCGGCAGCCCATGCGGATCTGGTGCTTCTGACGCGGCGTGAGTTGATCGCTGGGCAGCTCCTGGAGCTGCTTCATCGCTTGCACGTGATGGGCCAGTTCGATCTCTTCGGCGGGCGTGAGCAGTGGCACACGACCGATGTTGCTCAGGTACCAGCCGATGGAATCTGCACTCAGCCGACCACCCTGGCGTGAGGCGCCATTTCGGTTGGTTGATCTGTTGCTCGTCGGCCCGGAAGCTGCGGCGTTGTTGGCATCCATGGCGTCGAAACCAGCGGCGCTGGGCTGGGCGGTGGTGTGAGGGTGAGGTCTGCTGGAGGATTGAGACAAGCTCTTTGCTCCGACCTCGGATTGATTTGGCCGGAATTTAGCACTTTTGCTAACGCGAGACTGCCGCGAATCGGAAGACTTACTGCAGCATTTTCGTTGGAATTTCTTCTTGTTTGTATCGGTGTTTACAGCTAGCTGTCGCTGCCGTGTGGGCTGCGGTGCCAGCCATCGATCAGGCCGGCTTGAACGGCCACGTTCTCCTCGTCGGGGATGCGGCGCACGAAGCTGCCGTCGGCTTGCATGTCCCAGGCGGTGCAGTTGTCGGCCAGGTAGGCATCGATCAGGGCCAGGAGCTTTTGGTGGAGGGTGGGATCTTCGATCGGCACCACGGCTTCCACGCGGCGATCGAGGTTGCGGCCCATCCAGTCGGCGCTGCCGATGTAGGCCTCGTCGTTGCCGCCATTGGCGAACCAGAAGAGACGTGAGTGCTCCAGAAAGCGACCGATCACGCTCGACACACGGATGTTGTCGCTCACGCCTTCCACGCCCGGGCGCAGGCTGCACATGCCGCGCACCACCAGATCGATCTGCACGCCGGCCTGAGAGGCCTCATACAGCAGGCCGATGATGCGCGGATCCACCAGGGCATTCATCTTGGCCTTGATCCCGGCGGGCCTGCCGGCACGGGCGTGCTCGGTTTCTCGCTGGATCAGCTCCTGCATGCGTCGCCGCAGCGTGACCGGCGCCACCAGCAGCCGGCGGAATTCCTGCTGCTTGGAGAAGCCGGTGAGGTAGTTGAACAGTTCGGCCAGGTCTTGCCCCAGCTCCGGCCGCGCCGAAAGCAGCCCCAGATCGGTGTAGAGGGTGGAGGTGCGGGAGTTGTAGTTGCCGGTGGCGATATGGCAGTAGCTGCGCAGCTTCTCTTTTTCCTTGCGCACCACCAGGGTGATTTTGGTGTGGGTTTTCAGCCCGATCACGCCATACACCACGTGCACGCCGGAGCGCTCCAGTTGCCGAGCCCACTGGATGTTGTTGTCTTCATCGAAGCGGGCCTTGAGCTCCACCAGCGCCATCACCTGCTTGCCGTTTTCGGCGGCGCGGATCAGGGCCTTGATGATCGGTGAATCCTTCGACACTCGGTAGAGCGTCATCTTGATGGCGAGCACCGACGGATCGTCGGCGGCCTGATTGATGAACTCCTCCACGGAGGTGGAGAACAGATCAAAGGGGTGATGCAGCAGCACATCACCGCGGCGCAGCACCGAGAAGATGCTCTCGAATTCCTCGGCCTTGATCGAGCCGTCTTCCAGCAGGCTCTTCTGGGCGCGGGCCAGCACGGCGGGGGTGCGGCCGCGATGGGGCTTGTCTTTGAGCTTGGGCAGCGGCACCGCCATCAGGCTCATCAGATCGTCGAGGCCGAGCGGGCCATTCACCCGATAGAGGTCGGCTGGTTCCACGCCGGTGCCTTCCAGCAGCAGATCCACCACGTCTTGCGGCATCTCATCGGCCACCTCCAGGCGCACCACTTCTCCGCCCATGCGCCGCTTGCGCAGACCCTGCTGCAGGGCCTCCATCAGATCGTCGGCTTCGAGGTCGCGCAGTTCCAGGTCGGCGTCGCGGGTCACGCGGAAGAAGTAGTGGCCTTCCACAGTCATGCCGGGGAAGAGCAGCTGCAGGTTGAAGGCCACCACCTGCTCCAGCGGTACGGCGCTGTACACGGGCGTGGGGGCGTGGTCGCTCAGTTCCACCGGCAGTTGCACGAAGCGCGGCAGATTTTTCTGCGGCACCTTCACCCGGGCGAACTGCTGCTGGCCCGATTCGGGATCACGAATCAGCGCAGCGATGTTGAGGCTGAGGTTGCTGATGAAGGGGAAGGGATGGGCCGGGTCCACCGCCAGGGGGGTGAGCACCGGGAAGATGGCGTTCTGGAAGTAGGTGTTGATCCACTCCTGCTGCTTCTTGTTGAGCTTCGCGTAGTCGATCAGGTGCACCCCGGCTTCGGCCAGCTGGTGCTTGAGGTAGTGGCGGTAATGGGCCTGCTGCTGGCTGAGCAGCGGTGCCAGGGCCTCGCGCACCTTGGCCAGCTGCTGGCTGGGGGTGAGGCCGTCGTCGCTGAGGGTTTGAACGCCAGCTTCGATTTGTGACTTCAATGAAGCCACGCGCACCATGAAGAATTCATCGAGGTTGTTGCTGAAAATGGCGCTGAATTTCGCCTGCTCCAGCAGTGGCGTGTGTTCGCTCAGGGCCTGGGCCAGCACCCGTTGGTTGAAGGCCACCCAGCTGAGCTCCCGGTTGATGTAATGCTCGGGAGCTACTAAGGGTTCAGCCATTCAGCACCGATCAACCTGAAGGAGCAAATTAGCAATCAGATCGGGCTGTTTTGCGTGCGCTCCCCGCTTGACGGCAGGCCCCCGGCCACCAGCGACGCCACGCCCACCAGCAGTGCGATGCCCAGCCAGAAGGGGCTGCGCTGGCCCAGGAGGTCGTAGCTGAGGCCCGCGAGTGGTGGGCCGATGAAGCTGCCCAGGCTCTGCAGACCCTGCAGGCTGCCCAGGGCTGCGCCCTGGCCGCTGTCGCCCAGCCGGCGCGACACCAGCGCCCGCAAGCTCGGGGTGACCAGACCTGTGCCCAGGGCCAGGATCGCCACGGCGCTGAACACCACCGCGGCGGCGTTGTTGGCCTGGGCCAGGGGAATCAACAGGCAGCCCACGATCACAAAGCCCAGGCCCGCCAGCGTGAGCCGGTATTCACCGAAACGGTTCACGAGTGGGCCGATCAGCCCCCCCTGCACCACCGTGGCCACCACGCCCACCACCAGGAAAGCGGTTGTGGCCAGGCCAGGCCCCCAGTTGAACACCTGCTTGAAATAGAGCACCAGCACGGCGGTGAAGCCGTTGAACGCCAGAAAGAAGAGGAAAAAGGCCCCGCAGAGGCGGCGCACCTGGGGGTTGGTGAACACCCGCTTAAGGGCCACCAAGGGGTTCAGATCCCGTTTGCGCGGCATCGCCTGGCGCGCCTCCGGCGGATGGGTTTCCGGCAGCACGGTGAGCACCAGCAGCAGGTTCATCACGGCAAACCCGGTGGCTACCCACACCGGCAGGGTGACGCTGAACCCCGCGAGCAACCCTCCGAAGGCAGGCCCCAGGATGAAACCCAGCCCAAAGGCCACACCGATCAGGCCGAAGGCTTTGGCCCGGTTTTCCGGCGTGGAGATGTCGGCCAGCACAGCGCCGGCTGTAGCGGCGGTGCCGCCGCTCACCCCATCGATCAGGCGACCGCCAAACAGCAACGCCAGGGGGATCGCCGTGCCGGCGGCCCAGGGGATGGCCTGCCAGTTGATGCTGAGGGTGACGGCAAACAGCCCGAGGCCGAGCACCGAACCCGCCACGCAGGCGGCGATCACGGGTCTGCGGCCGTAGCGATCGCTGAGGGCGCCGATCAGCGGCGTGAAGGCGAACTGGGCCAGGGCATAGCTGCCCGCCAGTAGGCCGAGGGTGCGGCCATTGCTGGTGAAGCTGGCCAGCAGAAACGGCAGCAGGGGGAACACGATGCTCTCCCCCAGCCGATCGTTCAACAGCGTGATGAACGCGCAGAGGCTGGTGGAGGGGCGGCTCCAGCGCATGGGGATGGGCCCGGGTGTGGGCTCACCATCCCACGCGGGTTGCAGCTGTTAGCGGAAGCGCTTGAGCAGCTGGTTCCAGAGCAGGGCAAAGCCCGTAACCGGCTGAGGGTGCGGCGTGTGGTGCTGCGGGGCACTCATCACGAACCCGCCCACCATCGAAAAGGAGCCGCTTCCGCTTTTCACAAGCATCACACCACCTTCAAGCTAATGGGAAAGGTAGAGCGGTTGCAGGGTTGCTTCCACCCGATCCAGAAAGTTTTTGGTTTTCCCAGCAACGGGCTGGCGGCAACGAGGATGGTGGATCAGTCAGTGTCGTCTGAGCTATGCCGCCGGAGTCGCCGCAGGCGTCCCTGAGTCACCTCAATGCCGCCGGTGAGGTGCACATGGTGGAGGTGGGCGAGCGGCCGGCCACCCGCCGTGAAGCGCGGGCCGAAGGGGTGATCGTGATGCTCCCGGAGGTGTTGGCCCTGGTGCTGGAGGGCCGTG
>Ga0194110_10007268_pt1 | contig 12788 bp, 12 predicted proteins | sample TA2Kig1200mmetaG_FD_146192 | JGI IMG/M metagenome (GOLD analysis project Ga0194110, IMG submission 146192) | Freshwater microbial communities from Lake Tanganyika, Tanzania - TA2015032 Kigoma Deep Cast 1200m | ecosystem: Environmental > Aquatic > Freshwater > Lake | place: Tanzania: Lake... | reverse complement strand
ACAGGGTGTCTGTTTTAAGTGAAATTTTCCATGGCGAAGATTTCTTGGATTTGGTTTTGGCCATAGGATATTAGTATTCCTAGTAAAAGTACATTTATATAGGCTTTTTTATACACTGATCTTTTGGTATATGCGTGTATATGGCCTAAACCTAAGTTTTCTTTGAGGAATTGGAATACTTTCTCTATTTTCCATCTGGTTCGGCGAAAATTCTCCCATTTCGGCAGTAATTTGAATAATCGTTCTCTTAGTTTCTCGTATATTGTTCCGGACTTATTTCTATAGTCAAAATAGTCTAATGGGTTGGTTATTTTGTCTTTCAGCACTTCTAGGGTTGGTTTTTTTCTTGGAAATACTAAAGGTACTATTTTATATTTGTTTATCCCGGTTAAATAGTTACATGCACTGTAAAATCCTTTATCTGCAATTATTACTTGTCCTTTTTTTAATAATCTTCTTCTTTTTAGTTCGAACATCATTTCATCAAATATTTTAGCATCATTCGGTGAACCAGGATGAATTAATATTGCAAGTGGTCTTAATGTTTCATATTCTACCGCCAATGTCATCTGAAAGCCAGCATAGTGGCCTTTAGAGGTAGAAAAACCCCTTTTATAGTCTTTATCCAAGCAGGTTTGCTTTGAAATAAACTTCCCATTAAACTTCAAATCAATAAGTAACGCGGTTGAATCGAGCAACACAGTTTTAAAGCTCCGTATTTTTTTAAATTCTAGTCTATTTAATGTTTTTAATGCCATTTCCAAGTATTTTTGTTCATCTTTTCGTGAATAAACTTCTCTCACTTGTTTTAAAGTTAACAAGTGGTCGATATTTAAGAATTTTCGGAGCTTTTCCCGGTTTTTTACCTCAAAGTAAACATGTGACACTTCTAAATCAAAATATGAAGCTAATAATACTATTTTTAGCATAGTTTGATATCTTTCTATACTTTGCAACCCGTTTCGAGCCAATTCCTGCTGAAAATTTCTACTATCGATAAGTTTAATTACTTTGCCAAACAAAGTCCAAACAGGGTCTTTTGAATCAGGATTTAAAGGGATATTCATTTTAATCATCTAATAAAATATTATATCCCATTATTAATAAATCTTTCGATTCTTAAGACCTCATTTTAATATATACAAAATATCCAACTGTACTTTTACCAGGAAACAACTGATTATATATCAAAACGTGGAACCAAGCTCAAACAAACAGGAAATTTTCACACCAAATCAGACACCCTGTTAGTTATACATATTTTTGAAAATTTATTCAAATAAAAAATTTTATTTAAATGATATTTAAAATAAATTTAATTTCAAGCCAATCAATCTTTCAAATATTTTGCAAGTCTTTTAGCAAGAGCAATTATGGTAAGAATGGGAGGAACTCCAGGAGAAGTTGGAAAAACGCTTGCATCCACAACAAAAAGCCCATTAATCTCTGTTTCTAAATTTTTATCAACAACCTTTCCTATAGGGGCTGTTCCTCCAGGATGGGCGCCTCTGGGATGTGTAGATACAAATGTCTTTGGATCAACACCAGCTTCTGCTAATATAGATCCAGCAATTGCTGAACCCCTAGCTAAGAATTTCACATCATTTAAGGTGTTGTTTTTTATCACTTTCTTTTCTGTAACTCGACCTGAAGTCTCATCCTTTATCTTGACCATTATTCCAATTATATCTTTTTTACTGGCTCCAAATTTCTGGAGCTCTTGCAGTAGATAGTTTGAAAAATGGGGCGATAATATAAAGTCATCAAATTCTATCAGGGCGTTCATCTGTACTTCTTCATTAAATTCAATATCTCTCAAGATCCCACCAACAGTAACAAAAGTGTCCATAAAAAAGCTGACCCCTGCTTTTATACCTGTTTTTCTTAATAATCGAGGAGTTTCAACAGCACCAGGTGATAAAATCACAATATCTGACGTGAAAACTTTGTCATAACTCCTCACACCCATAATTTCACCTTTAATGGCCAGTAAATCAGTTACGGGAGTGTTTTCTATGATTTTTACCCCGAATTTCTTGGCTTCTTCTATGAATTTTATGGCAGTCCATTTTGCATCATTAGGACATCCAAAAGAGCAATTACCACAGGGTTCACATTGTTCAGGATCAATAAATTTGGGCATTTTTTTAATATCAAACCCCAGAGATTTGGCTGCGTACATTATTTTTTTGGTTCCATTACCAAAATGTGAATCTGGAAGTGCATTAACATTCAACTCCCTCTCTACTTCATCAAATTCTTCTCTAAGATCTATTCCCATATCTTTCAAAACGTCTTCAGAGGATCTTACAGCATTTCCCGCTGAAACTAAGGTTGTACCTCCGACACAAACTGTTTTTAGAAGATCCAAATTGGTTTTTAAAGTTTCGTAACATTTATGGGCCTTTTTAGGTTCTATATATGGCCCTTTTTCTATTATAGTGACAGGCATTCCAGATTTTGCAAGTTCCATTGCTATGGTTGCTCCACCAGCTCCTGATCCCACAACTATAACCATTGTATTGAATCCCCATTTATTTGTTATTTTTTTCTCTTTTCTTCTTTTTTTATTTAGATTTACTTTACTTAGAGTTATTTTTTTTATTTTTTATTCCATAACTGATATTGCTTTCATTGGACATGATGAAGTGCAAAATCCGCATCCGATACATAACTGATCGTCTATTCCAATTTCCCAGTCATCCATTACGCATATGGCCTTAACAGGACACAGTGATAGACATGCCCCGCAATCCACACATTTCTCATCGTCCTTTTTTACCACTTTTTTTATGGGATTTACTTCAATACCACGCTTTTTTATGTATTCAATGCTCTCCTGTACCTGCTTTCCATCAATCTCTACGAGCATTTTACCTCCTCTGGGGCTTATATCAGCTCGTAATATATTAAAATTTATATCATATTTTTTCATTGTATCAGAAATTATGGTTTCGTTGACTATAATGGGCGAAAACCTTAACCAAGCTCTCATAAAGATTCTCCTATTTATTTTTTCTTGAACTCTCTCCTATCAATCTGGAGATATCCTCTGTTGTTATCATGCCCTTTACTTTGTTGTCTTTATCCACAATGGGCAACCCTGAAATTTCATATTTATCTATTCGTCTTGCAATAACATCTACTGGCTCTTCTTCCCTTGCTATAACTACTTTTTTTGTCATAACATCTTTTAGGTCAGTTTTTCCTCTAGCAACAGCATCTGCTATGTCCCATGATGTTACAATACCCATAAGCTTCCCTTTATCATCCACAACCGGAAGGTGATTGATACTATTTTCCACAAGTTTTTTTGCCACATCATTTATTTTCTCTGTAGGACGGGCTATTATCACTGGTTTAATTTTTATGTCTTTTATCAGTATAGAGGGTTTTTTAATTTCCAGGGGTTTTACAAAGTGATCTTTCGATGGTAATTTTTCAACAGGATTTGTAAGATAGAATTTACCATTTATTATCCACTCTTTCAGCTCTTCTGCGATTTCTTCGGCCTTTTTATATGAAGATAGAGGAGAAGTTGGAATTTCCACACCGTTTATCTCAATTTCACCGGTTTTTAATTCTGCGTAATTGGTTTCCCTAACAACTGGGCGACTTCTTCTGGCTATACCATAGTCTATAACGCGGCATGTGATATTTTCATCACTTATAGCTGTTCTTGCAGCTATTTGCTCATTTAGGATAGGTATTGGTACTCCAACTCCAGTATACAGAGTTGGACCATATTTTGGCATGCTCGCCCCTCGAACATAATCAGGATCCATTTTTTTCATATCACCTTTAAGCATAAGAGTCCCAGCCGCACTTACAGGTACATCGTTCATTCGCTCCACTTCAGTGGCATGTTGCGTTCCTTCTCCAATTATGAATCCTTCTCCGCCACATAAAAATATCTTTGTACCAGTCCCAATCGTCTCAAAATATGGATCATTTAGAAGTGGGCTGAGCTGTCCTGCACTTGAATAAGTAATATTTCCAAATTTAGGTAAAAGTGTACCCATATAGGTATAAAGAGTCTCGTCAGTCGAATTTGTTGCCACTGCATAGTTTTGATAACAATTTCTTGGGTTAACCATTATTGCCTGATTCAGTTTATCCATGGTGATGTAAGTTTCAATTTTTTTTTGAGGATAGCAGTCTGTTCCATATGCTTCTGCCACCAGTTTTATTTCCTTACCTCTTATCAGATCTTCAATGATGTGCGCTCCACCATAATCAATACCTATCTCTGGATTTCTGTTTGGTTGACTGGCTCCTAGATATGCATCAACAGCTGCTATACCTGAGTAAGCTTCTACATTATTGAGATAAGTTTTATACATTTTTATTGGAGGATCAGAATGACCAAAATTTAAAAACGCTCCTGATGAACACATAGCACCAAATGTTCCTGTTGTTACCACATCTACCTCTTCTGCAGCTTTTTTTAACCCATTTTCAGCGACGACGCTTATCATCTCTGCAGCAGTCACTACAACAACATCACCATCTTTAATTTTCTGATTTATCTCTTCAATTTTTTTCATTTTACCACCAGGTGCTTTAATTGTCATAAAAATAATAAATAGAAATAAAAAAAGATGAATTTATAATATTTAAGATTCACTTTTTTATTCTAAATCTAGCATTTCTCCATATTCTATTTCAATTTCACAGCCCTTTGGGCCGCAGCAGAAATGTTGTAAATCAAATTTACTAAGCAATTTTTCACCTCCATCCTATATAATTAGTGTGAGGTATATAATATGATGTCCAATATAATTAATTTTTCTTTTTCAGGTAATCCAATTAAAAATAGTCTATAATTTGATATAATGTATGAAACATAAATGATATAAGATGAAGTGAGGATGATATAGGAAATAAAAGGGAGATAAAAAATGGAAAGTTCATTAAATACTGATATATTTGAAATTATCATTCATTCGCTGGAAAATAAGGTTGATTATGTGGATATAAGGGTAGGTGAAAATCAAAGCACATCCATGACAATGAAAGATGGTAAAATCCAGGAGATAAGGTCAGGTTCTGATTGTGGTGGTTGTATCCGGATACTTAAAGATGGAGCCTGGGGATTTGCATTTACAACCCAAATATCTAAGCTGGAGAAAATGGCACAATCTGCATTGAAACTTGCAAGATCCTTGGAAAGTGATGTGAAACTGGCAGGCATTGAAACAGTTACTGATAAAGTTAAATCAAATGCAAAGTTAAAACCTGGCGATGTAACTATCGAAGAAAAAAAAGAAGTCATATCTGATGCAGATCATGGTGCCAGCATCGAAAAAATCGTTAGTACAACTGTAAATTATGTTGATATGGAGGGTAGAACCATATTTCTAAATTCAGAAGGGACTTCACTCGTCGTTGAAGATGCAAGGGTTGCAATGTTTCTAAATGCTGTTGCAGCATCAGATGGTGTCATCCAATTCGGACATAAAAGTATAGGTGGAGCTTGTGGATTTGAAACCATACAAAAAGAAGATATTGAAAAATTTGGAAGAACAGCTTCTTCTAAGGCTGTAAGACTGCTTAAAGCAGACCCACCTCCTTCTGGAAACTTCCCGATTTTAATGGACCCTGAATTAACAGGTGTTTTTATTCATGAAGCACTGGGACATGCTGCAGAAGCTGATCTGATCCTTCAGAATGATTCCATCCTTAAAGGAAAAATGGAAACTAAAATAGGATCAGAACATGTTACAATTGTGGATGATGCCAATATGAATGCTTTTGGTTACTATCCCTATGATGGGGAGGGTGTAAAGACCAAAGAAAATATTCTAGTTAGAGATGGTATTCTGGTATCTTTAATGAGCTCCCGGGAGACAGCATCTAAATTACAAATTGAATCATCTGGAAATGCTAGATCCGCAGTTAGTGAACAACCCATAGTTAGAATGAGTAACACGTATCTTAAACCGGGAGATTATAAATTTGAAGAATTAATTGAGGGAATAGATAAAGGAATCTATTTAAGAGGCTCAAGAGGGGGACAGGTAGATACAGGAAAAGGAATTTTCCAGTTCAACGCTGCTGAATCATTTATGGTGGATGGTGGAGAGATAAAAGAGCCATTGAGAGATGTTTCATTATCTGGAAATATTTTAGAAATCCTGAACAAAGTTGAAGCTGTGGGTTCTGACTTTAAAATGAGCGTAGGATTCTGCGGAAAAGCCGGCCAAACAGTGCCTGTTGGTGACGGAGGACCCCATGTAAGAGTTAGTGAAGCAACTGTGGGAGGAGTAATGTAATGTTATCTGCTGATGAAGGAAATTTTTTATTAAAGATCGCAAGAGAGGCTATAAAGACATATATAAAAGATAAAAAGGTTATAGAAGTTCCTGAAGATACTCCAAAGACGCTCAAGGAAAATATGGGGGTTTTTGTAACATTAAACAAAAACAAAATGCTTAGAGGGTGTATAGGCTATCCAGAACCAATAAAACCAGCTGTTAATGCTGTAATTGAAGTTGCAATATCTTCAGCAACAGGAGACCCCCGTTTTCCTCCAATGAATCTCGATGAAGTCGAAAATGTTGAGATTGACGTCAGTGTCCTTACAAGACCTGAAATTGTAGAAGTCGAAATGCCAAAAGATTATTTAAATAAGATCAAAGTGGGAGAAGATGGTTTAATAATCGAAAAAGGATTATACAAAGGACTTCTGCTACCACAGGTTGCAGTTGAGTGGAACTGGGATGTAGAGGCATTTTTATGCAACACTTGCATGAAAGCAGGTCTCACACCAGATTGCTGGTATGAAGACGATATTAGGGTCTACAGATTCAAAGCACAAATTTTCCAGGAATAAAAGAGTAATTAAAAAGAGTAATTAAATTTTATAGTTAGTATGCTTTAGTTATTCTTAAAATGATTCAATAAGTTTTAAATGAGGTAATTTATTATAATTATTTTTAAATGGTATAAGCTTCCATATATTTATAGTGAGGTGAAAAGATGGATCAAAAAAACACAGGATTGATAATGATTATATTGGCTGTTTTACTGACCATATTGCAATTGTTGACAGGACAAGCTTTTATACTGTATATCTTTTGGATAGCTGTAATTGTAATCTTCTTATACGGCCTTTACCTCTTCCTAAAAAAATAATCTTCGGACTTTGCACTCTAATTATAATCTATATATTTTATGTCTAAAATTTTAATTTTTTTAATCTAAATAGAGAGGTTTATATATGTTTATCCCTACAATTCCCACTCCAGATGAGATCTTAGATAAGAGCTTTAGACGGGCTAAAAAAGCTGCGAATAAAATAAGAGGATCAAATATACCCCGACATCAGAAAGCAAAAAAAATTGAAGAAGCTAGAGTGAAAACTGCCTGTCAGGTTATTAAAGATACTTTTACCAATATACTCACTAAGACGCCTGAAATAGAATCATTAAACATGTTTTATCAGGATTACATAGATGTGGTTGTTGGTGTAGATGACATGAAAAAATCTTTAGGGGCTCTAAACTGGGCTACAGGGATTATATCACAACTTGAGAGTGAATATGTCTTAAAAATAAGAAGATCAAGGCCAAAAAAGGCTTCTGAACTTAGAAGAGCAGCTTTTGGAAGAATTTCATCTGTTGTAGGTAAAATAGATCAGGAACTTGAGTTTTTAAATTATGCAAAGGTAAAACTCAAAAATATGCCAACAGTTGATTTTAATGCCATTACTGTTGTTATAGCAGGTTTTCCAAATGTTGGAAAGTCTACTTTACTGAGAAAGATGACATCTGCTGAGCCTAAAGTTGCAGTTTATCCATTCACAACCAAAGGTATTCAAATAGGGCACATGGAGAGAAAATGGAAAAAATATCAGATAATTGACACACCAGGACTTTTGGATAGACCTATAATGGATAGAAACGATATTGAACTTCGTGCCATGGTTGCGTTGGAACATCTTGCTAATTTTATTTTATTTATATTCGATGCTTCTGAAACAAGTGGATATACTCTTGATACTCAATTTAGACTTCTTGATGAAATTAAAAAGATTTTTAGCGTTCCTATATTGTGCATTTTCAACAAAATAGATCTGGTAGAAAATGTTAAGTATTTAGATGAATATACTAAAAAGGTAGATGAACCTTTAATGGTCTCAGCATCAAAGGGGATTGGAGTATTGGATGTAATAGAAAGGCTGGAGGAATTCGGTGAATGAGGAAAAAAAGTCAGAAGAAGAGGAAAAAAAATTGGTAGAACCAAGAAAAAGTGTAGCCCAGAGAATGTTTGAGGACATGGCAAAGACCATTCGTGAAAAACAGCTGGAACTTGAAAAAGCTATATCTGATTACACTGCTATAGCCCCAGAAAAACCCACCATGGATGTAATCGAAACAGAGGATAGTATAATAATCAAAACAGATCTCCCAGGTGTTAACAAGGACGATGTCAGTATAGATCTTACTGAAGACTCTGTGGATATCATGGCAAAGTTTGAGGAAGAATTTGAGCTTGAAGAAGCGAATTTCATTAAAAAAGAGCGAAGATATGGTGAAGCAAGAAGATCCATGGTTCTGCCTGCTAAAATTAAAGTTGATGAAGCCACTGCTAAGTTTGAAAATGGTGTTTTAACCGTTGAACTTCCAAAGTTAGAGAAGAAAGAAAAACATGCAGTTAAAATAGATTAAACACCTCATTTAAATTATTAAAATAAATTGTTCGGCAATTTGAGAATCATTAGCCTATTTTTTCTTTTTTTTTGAGAATAAAATAAAAATATGTATTTAATAGATATATACGAAACATGAATTTAGAATTTTTTGATTCTTTTATTAACTTAGAATTGATTAATTTAATATAGTTTATGGCAAAGTTTAGCAATACATACAGCCATTTTAGCAACATCTATAGCATCTTTCCCAATTATGGTGATTGAAGGCTCTTTTCCCCAGTCACCTTCATGATAAATAACATCCGGTACTGAGCCAATCCTTTCAACAGCGGTTTCAACACCCCAAGGTATCGTACCTCCTTCTATCTTTCTAACATGGTTTGGTTCTTCTCTTCTATCATAAAAAGAAACTTTAAGACTTAATTTTTCACATATTTCAATTATTTTTTCATGATATCTGATATTTAAAGCGCTACGCTTTGATGGATCATATTCCATAATACTTAGTATTAGGCGAGCCATATGTGATGATGCACCAAAGTCAGGTTTCATAAAAACCTTTGGTTTTCCATATGCGATGGTTATGCGCCCGGGAATACCTACTACGTCCTGGACGTTTTTTGCATTTTTTTTAGCCATCACAATATTGCTTCTTACTTCGGGGATAAGATCAGCAAACTCTTGGCAATTTTGCAGGATTTCAACAGCTTTTTCTACATTTTCAATTTCCATCATAAACAATATGAAGTTGATAAGATATAATCTTTAAGATTGGAATTATAATTGATATCATTAATCTAACCAATTTTTATCCATATAAGTAATAGTGAATGAGGGAAAATTCCTTTACTATATTTATCATATATTAATAAAAGATAGAATTCAGGATCTATATTTTGTAAAAAGTGGTGATTTAATGAAAAAAATTGAGGAATTTAAAGGCATTTCTGGAAATCTTTTAGCTTTCAGGGATGAGGTTGCAGAAGCTGGTAAAGTGACGTTTGTAGGGACACCAGGGGTTTGTACACCATTTGCAGAACTATTTGCTTATGTCATAAGGGACAAGGAATCGGTTTTTATTCCTAACACTGATATTAAAAAAGCAAAAAAAATTGAAAATACTTCTTATGGAATGCAGCTAGCTGTAGATGCAGATCCTAAAGCAGATGTTGTAGTGCTTCTGGGGGGATTGGCCATGCCCAAATCTAAGGTAAAACCCGAGGATGTAGTTGCACTGATTGATGAGGTACTTCAAGAGAACGGGAAATTGGTTGGATTGTGTTATATGGACATGTTCAGAAAAGCTGGCTGGGATAAAAAAATAAATTTTGATTGCATCATAAATGGTACTATAGAAGGCTTTATTTTAGAATAATGGAGGGTTTATGAGGAATCTTCAATCAATAGGCATGGAAAAAGGGTTACTTTATGAAACTATAATCACTACTCAGGATGCCAACCGAAAGCCAAATGCAGCACCTATAGGGGTTATCTGTAGGGGAGTTAATGAAGTTGTTATTTATCTTCATGAAGGATCCCAAACTTCAAGGAATATAAAGGCAAATCGTAGATTTATTGTAAATATTTTAAAAGATCCACTCCGTTTTGTGGAATCTACTTTGGGAACTCCCCCTTTGAATCATTTTGATCAATATAGGGATGATTTTTACCTTAAAGATACAGATGCCTTTTTTTCAGCTACAGTTAAGGATATCAAAGACATTGTCAAAAAAGACGATTTAGGTCCTTCAAAATTAAGCATAATAACTGCAGAGGTAGATGATATCAAAATAAAAAGAGATCAGGTTGAACCATTAAATCGGGCAATTTTCGCGATTTTAGAGGCTTTGATTTATCTAAGTCGAATGGAAATAGCAGATAAGGACACAGCCACGATTTATTCTGGGAAAATTAGAGATATGTCAAGAATAGTTAGCCGTGTTGGAGGTTCAGAACATAAAAAGGCCATGAATACCATTCTTGAAGCACTTGAAAATCGAGATGAATGATTGTTTATTTTTACTTTTCCCTTTTACTCTTTCTTTTACTCTTTATAAAAAAATGGAAAAATAGGTATTATATAAATAAATTTGATATAATAAGTGATATAATAATAAATTTGAACTGGAGGCTAATAAATGACCAATAACGAAGAACTAGGCCAATACTGGCTCCTTGGATTTTTAGGTTTCTTAGGATTCCTAGGATTTACTGCCTTTTCGAAGCACGACCCCTGGCAACTATTTCTATTCTGTCAATTTGGATTTTTCGGATTTTTTGCCTATAAATACAAAAAATTGAAATTTTTAGCCTATATAGTAGCAGCAATAGCTGTTATAGGGCTATTTTTAGGTGTTTTGGGAGTCCTAGGAATAATTAAGGTTTAAAATTTTTTAATTTTTTTTAAATTTTTTTTAGACAATCTTTCAAATGAGATTAAGAAGAAACTAAGCATACTTTTAAGTAGTTTGGATAATATTTACTTTAAATTCTTACTTCTAAATTCTATAATTGACTATAATGAGTTAATAAAACAATTTGTTTAATTATATGCCTCTAAAAGAATTAGTTCTGTTCATCTAATTCACTTTTTCACTACATCAACGAATTGAAAGATCTCAACATCAAACAGACCTTTATCGCTTATTTTCAGTTTGGGTATCACCAGAAGGGCAAGGAAAGACAAGGTCATAAATGGTGAATCCAACCGACATCCCCTCTCTTTTACCTTTTTATGCAAACTTTTCAGTTTAGTTGATACTTCAACTGCATTCTTGCTACTCATTAAACCTCCTATTGGAAGTTTTAGTATAGAATAACCTTTGTCTGTCAAAGCAACCAGACCGCCCTTATTTTTTACCAGGATATTAACTGCTTCTGCCATATCTTTGCTATTTGTTCCTACTACGATTATATTGTGGGAGTCGTGGGCAACGCTTGATGCGATTGCACCGTCTTTAAGCTTGAAACCATGGACAAAAGCATTGCTTACTTTTTCATGACCATATCGTTCTACGACGGCAATTTTTAGAATGTCTTTTTCTGTATCTGGTTTTATTTTACTATCAACGACTGATAATGAAGCTTCGGATTCCTCTGTGAGGAGCTGCCCTTCTATTACATCAATCACCCTAACAGTTTCATCTTCATTAACAGATAAAACTTCAAAATCAGATGCTTTTTTAAGATTTAAATTGAATGTACTTTTAAGTTCAAGAGGTTGTACTGTAAAGTGTACCTTACCATCACGTGCAACGAGATTTCCACCTATATAAACCTCCTCCACGTTAAAATTTTTAAGATTATTAACAACAACAAGATCAGCAGCTTTTCCAGGTGCAATTGACCCTGTATTTAAGTTGTAATGGGTTTCAGGATTTAGGGTAACCATTTTTACAGCTTTTATTGGATCTAAGCCCAATTCAACAGCTTTTCTAAGGGATTGATCTAGGTGCCCAATAAGCAGATCTTCTGGATGTTTATCATCTGAGACAATGAAATTGCCTCCTGCAGATATCAGATCCTCTAAATTTTTGGCAGATGATCCTTCCCGTAGCATTATCTTCATTCCAAGCCTCCTTTTTTCCAATGATTCTTCTTTAAGGGTACATTCATGATCTGTGGATATGCCTGTTGCTATGTATTTACAGAGTTCATCACCTGATAAAAGGGGGGCGTGACCATCTATGGGCTTTTTATGGATTTTTGCACGACGGATTTTTTCCATAACCACAGGATCTTCTCCTATAACTCCTGGAAAGTTCATCATCTCTCCTAATGCCACTACATGATCATCTTCAAGTAGAAAATCGATTTCAGAGGGCCCTATTGTTGCACCCGAGGTTTCAAAGGGAGTTGCAGGGACACAAGAGGGAGCTGTAAAAAATACGCGAAGAGGCACAGAAGATGCATCGTCTATCATGTATTTTATTCCATCTAAACCCATAACATTGGCGATTTCATGAGGATCAGATACAACAGAGGTTGTTCCATGGGGCACAACAGCTTCAGCAAATCGAGAAGGAGTAAGCATGGAGCTTTCGATGTGGATGTGGGCATCTATAAAACCTGGTAAAATCAGGCCTTCGAAGTCTCCCTCAACAGGTTTTACGCATTTAATGATTCCATTTTC
>Ga0194110_10007264_pt1 | contig 12791 bp, 7 predicted proteins | sample TA2Kig1200mmetaG_FD_146192 | JGI IMG/M metagenome (GOLD analysis project Ga0194110, IMG submission 146192) | Freshwater microbial communities from Lake Tanganyika, Tanzania - TA2015032 Kigoma Deep Cast 1200m | ecosystem: Environmental > Aquatic > Freshwater > Lake | place: Tanzania: Lake... | reverse complement strand
ATCCCAAAGGGTAATGGTGTGTGTACAAGAAGTATTGAAGTTGACAGTTGCATTCATGTTGGTAGACTGACCACTACAAATGGTTACGTCGTTACCCGCATTGACTATTGGCGCTGGCAATACCGTTACCGTACGCGTTGCGGTACTTGGCGGACACCATGTGGTCGGGTTCGGAATGGCATAAGTCATGGTTGCTGTACCTGCTGATACACCAGTGACCACACCAGTATTCGGGTTAATGGTCGCTACGGCAGGGTTGCTCGAAGACCAAGTTCCACCCGTACTAGTGGTAGAGAAGTTGACAGTTGCACCCGCACAAACCGTTTGCGTACCTGCCAAAGGTGCTATAACTGCAGTTGCTTGAACAGTAATACTCGTGTTAACTGCACCCGTAGAAGCACAACCAGAAGCATTGAGGTAGTTAATCGAAACGGTTTGGGTACCCGCTGTAAGATATTGAACAGTTGTTGTATTTGAAGTAGTTGTACCACCAGAAATGATGTTGTAATTGACACCAGCCGTACCTGGGAAGCCCCAAGTATAAGTTTGCATACCCGCTTGGGTTGTGTAAGTATAACTTGTGAACGTACAAGCCTGGTTAGAAGGAGCAACCGTAAAGCTTGGGGTAAATGGCGTTGCCGCAATAATATTTACGTTGTAGTCTTCCGTTTCTCCCCAAGCATAGGTTGAACAAGGGTCAATTGAAGATCCTGCAGTTGCGTATACACCTCTTACACGCATGCGGTGAATACCAAGCGGTGGAGTACAAGCCAAATTGATTTGGAAACTTACTGTTTGGAAAGCAGCTGTGGTGGCTGCTGTAGTGAAACCTACTTTTTCTGATGCTTCAAAAATATAGTTGTCATTGTAGTCAATCCAGACCGCAAAATTTTGATTGGTAAAGGAACCAGCAGTAACTTGAACTTGGTAGCTTGTTGCAGCCTGCATTATAGCAGCGGGCAAAGCACTATAGTAAGTATAATAAGGGCCTCCAGGTGCTGTTCCTGAGTTGTTATTCAATGTAGTACCTGTGATGGCTACGTTTGAAATGAGGTCACCGTCGACTGTACCAAAGGTATAAGCTGGATTACAATACGGGTTGTACAATACTTGGACTGGATTGGAAGTACCAGATGCCGGACCATTCGTACAAGTCACTACGCATTGGTACCAAGTTAAAGCAGTAGGCGTAGCCACATAATTAAAGTTGGTTGCACCTGTAATGTTGGTCCATGGGCCAGTAGCACTCGGTGCACTCTGCCATTGGTAAGTTACACCTGTACCAGCCGTAACGTTTTGAAGCGTGAGTGTTGTGGTTTGACCTGCAAAAACAGAGTTTGGACTTGCAATGGTGTTACCTGGAGTGGGGGTACCCGCACAAGGAGGAGGAAGCGTAATAGTAACACAGTAATCCTCCGATTCACCGTAGTAGTTCAAAAAGTGGGCATAATTGTAAGTACCTGGCGTACCGTAGTTGATATTGACTACGCGCATACGCGTTGTGCCCACAGGGGCCGTTGGGGCTACCACAAACGAACCGTTGAGTGTTTGGTTACCGCCTGCGTTGGTCGGCTGCCAGTACACTAGCTCACCTGCATCTAGGAAATCACCGTCGGCGTTGTAGTCGATATAAATTTGGAAGAAATTAGGTCCTGGGCCAAACACACAACCTGTAGAGGTCAAGGAGAAGGTCGCCAATTGACCTTGTTGAAGGTTTACCGAACCAACGGATGTGGTGTAGTTAGCGTATAGGTTTAATGCCGAACCTGGACCTGGTGCTACAGTAGCACAGGTTGAAGTATTGTTGATACCACCAATTGTCACATTGGTGATGTCGTTGTAATAGTTGTAAACCGGTGCATTGATCGGGTAAGGAGCACACTGGCAGCTACCTCCTGAAGCCGTATAAGAAACTGCATTGGACTGTGAGGAAGTGGCGCTAAATAAACACGTGGTATTTAATCGATAAAAAGTATTAGTGGCTGTTGAAGTTGTAAGTGTTGTAGAGGTTGCACCCGCTACGTTGGTCCAAGGACCGGTTGCCGTAGGGGCAGATTGCCACTGATAGGAAATACCTGTACCGAACGTAAAATTGGTCGCAGATAAGATAAAGCTTGCATTCGGACAACCACTGGCAGTAGAAATTGCCGCTACACCATTGTTCGGAGCGCCACTACAGTTTACTGCGGCCGCTACTTGCACACAATAATCTTCGGTTTCCCCCCAAGTGTAGGTACCTGTAGGACCAGGCACTGTTCCTTCGGTGGCAATAACGCGCATTCTTACTGTGCCGACGGTCGCACCAGCAGGAATAGTAACGGTTCCTGAATTCACACCATTAATCGCAGCAATATTAACTGGGTTTTCACCTGCGTCCGCAAAGGAACCATTTAAGTTCCAGTCAAAATAAATACGAAGGTTGACACCATACCATCCACCACATGTACCAACATTAACACTCCAGTTGATGGTTTGCCCCGGATTGACAACCGGTGCGCTCACAACGCCTGCATAATTCGAATACAACGAGGCAACTGAACCGGCACCTGCAGCTAATGTTCCGCAGGCTGATGTGTTGTTGAGTGTACCGAAAGTTACGTTGAAAATTTCTTCGTCGAAAGTGGAGGTAGCACCTGAGAATGGATAAGCCGATGCGTTGGTGCAAGATACAGGCCCGGTTGGTGCCGCAGAAACTCGGCGCCAACGCACTGTGTGAGAGTTACTGTTGCCAACACAATTGTACTGATTGATAAGCACCCTCACTTGTCCGGTGAAAGTGGCCGTCCATAAAATTTTAGGGCGGAATCCACAAAGGTCATCGCTGTAACATAAATTGGTATTGGATGTATTTTTCAATGTCAACTGCGCATCTGAGGTTGGGCATGTTGCGCCATCAGTCGGACACAATGACCATTCGTATTGATTGCCTGACGTAACGTTATAAGTGTTGTACTCACCACCCCAAGTACCTGCAACCGAGTTAACGAAAGTGGCAGAAGTTGTGGATTGGATTGAACCCCAAGCAGAACCAGTCATGGTACAGCCACCGGGATTACACTGACCTGCTTGAGACCAAGCATTTGTGGCAATACCAAAGGTCATCATGAGGATGCTCAGACCGATAGTTAAAGTATTGAAAAAATTGTAGCGATTTTTCATTGATTTTAGTTTATAGTCTATAATAAAGGGAGAAATTATTGATTTAAATTTTGCAGGATAGAATCCAAAATAGTCTGGTAGTATTCAGCTTCTTCAGGATGCTGACGCAACCATGCATTGATTTGTTCAAACGAAGCTTCTAAAGGCGCAGTTGGAAAATTCGCCGCTAACGCCTGTTGTTTTTTAAGAAAGTTCGACTTTAAAGACGCGAGTTCATTTAATTGATTTGTGGTTTCGGCAAATGCGATAATTCGTTGCTGATAGTTGTGGATTTTGTGCGCCAGCACGATTGGATCTTGGTTGCTTTCCTCTAGACTGGTTTCTTGCGAAACAGACCAACCTGAATTAGAAACAGTTTGTGCAGAAACATTTCCACTCAAAGCAATACAAAACAAGGAAAATACACTTAAAAGTGCTTTTTGAAATTTCACCATACTACTATTTGTTTTTGACATTTAAATCAATTTACAATTTTAGTGGAAACTTTGGAAAGAGTCCACTTCTAGAAGCCTAAATTTATTCACAAACTTTTGCAATCTTCTCAAAGTTGAGCAAGCAACCTTATTCAATGAATATTAATGATATTGTAATGAATATTTTACATCTCTTATCGAATATCACCCGTTAAACCACTCTCAATTAAATCGTTATTTTTGTTGATAACTATGAAGCGCATTGGCTTACTCTCAGACACCCACGGTTTTTTAGACCCAAAAATATGGAAATACTTTGCCGATGTAGACGAAATCTGGCATGCTGGTGACATCGGAGATATGGCCACCCTAGAAGCGCTGGAAAAATGGAAACCTCTTAGGGTTGTTTATGGCAATATTGATGACCACAACATCAGAGCGGCCAGTAAAAAAATCCTGAGGTTCAAGATAGAAGAAGTCGAGGTGCTCATGATGCACATTGCTGGAAAACCGGGCAAATATGCCAAACCTGCACTTGAAGAACTACAATTGAACGGAACTCCTCAATTATTCGTTTGCGGGCACTCACATATTGCACTCACACAATTCGATCAGCGTTTTAATATGCTTTGGCTCAATCCTGGCGCGTGTGGATATAAGGGTTTTCATCAAGTCAAAACCATCTTTAGATTTCAAATTACCGGTGCCCTAATTCACAATTTGGAGTGCATTCAACTCGGACCCAGGGTCAGTAAAATCGCGGACGAAAACCTGTAAATATTTGTTTTTCAGTAAATTTTCGGATATTTAGTCTTGGAATTGACCTTAATTTCGTTTCAAAATTCCGAAAAATGAAACACCTCCTACACCTATTTACCTGTACTTTTCCTTTGCTGCTCAACGCACAAATCTGCAACATCGATTATACCCAAACCCAGGTTGGTATTTATCCAGATACGCTTCCTAGCGGTACAGTCGGCTTGTCTTACAACCAAGATATTACTTTTGTAATGCCCACTGACACCCTGGGCTATGACTTCACGAATTTCCACATTCTGAGTGTTGCATTGCCAGTTGGCCTTAATTGGACTTGCAATAATAACTTGAATAATTGTGATTACAACCCCCAAATTTCACAGCACGGTTGTGTCAACGTGAGTGGCACTCCCCTACTCGCGGGCTCCTACACCATTGATGTAACCGTACTGGCCGATCTCACGATCCTTTCTGGCTATCCTTTCGTTTTTCAAATTCATATGGATATCCTGCCCTCCACCGCAAGCATTTCTAACAATGGCTACACAATAACAGGAGCGCCAAGTTGTGCGCCTGCCTTAGTGAGCTTTACCAACAACAACCCCGGCCTTGCACAATACGCATGGAATTTTGGAAACGGCAATGTTTCGTATGCCGAAAACCCAAGCCCACAATATTATGCAAACCCAGGTACCTATGTGGTTTCATACACTGCTTTCGCCAATTTAGATACTACCCATATTTATACGCTTACCAATTTATATATCTCGAGCATGAGCAATTTTGGTGGTGGTTTTCCTTCCTACGAAAATGCCGATGCTTATTTTAAACTCTTTGAAAACGGCCAACTTTTTTATCAGTCGACAATTATTGGGGATCAAAACCCACCTGTGCAGTGGTCACTCAATTTAAACCTTAACCCAAACAACACTTATGTATTTGAAATTTGGGAAGCAGATGACAGCTATGGCGAGCCCTATTTTGGCGCCGACGACTACATGGGTAGCCATAACCTCAATTTGAATGGCTGCAATGGCTGCGGGGCTGGTACCTCCAATTTCAACTATAGTATCAACCATCAAGTTATTTTACCAACACCACAAGTTCTGGCTTCTGATACCATTTTTGTTTACGGTCTTCCGGTGGCGCCGGTAATCACCTATGACTCCTTGAGTCATACGCTTAGTTCTCCAGACCTTGGGCTTTCTTACCAATGGTATTTCAATGGTTCCCCTCTTGCCGGAGCCACAACAGCCACACATGTTGTTTACCAAAGTGGCTCATACTATTTAGTGGCTATCAATCCTAGTGGCTGCGTAGCTTTTTCAGATACACTCCTCGCTATTTATTGCAGCCCGTTTATTCAGCCCCAGCTGAATGTCGCCAACAACATACTCAGCGTCAGCAATATTCCACAAGATGCACAAATCAATTGGTACCTGAACAACACACTCGTCCCCAATCAAAACAACAATACCCTAGGCGTGAGCCAAAATGGCAATTACCAATGTCAAATTACTGACGCTTTCGGTTGTCAGTACCAAAGTAACTTGCTCTTAATTGACGTTGGTCTGCAATCCGTCCTTTTAAACGCTCCGAAAGTTTATCCGAACCCTACCCATGGACTAGTAGAAGTTCAACTTGATCCACAATGGCTTGGTGCTCATTATATACTCTCGGACCTTCAAGGTCAAATGATTGCGCAAAATGTTCTAATTAACACCGAAAATCAAATCGATATTCGGCATTTAGCAAATGGCGTATACCTACTCAATATTGAGAATGAGCAACATGAATACCGTTTGCGTATCATCAAAAATTAACACCCACTTAGCAAACACCAATGTTTGGTCGTTGCTATTCTAGTTAGTCATTTGTATCGATATCGGCCATTTTAACCAATTTTTTGAATTGTATTTTTGCTTGGATGCGGTCCACGACATAATACATCATTGGCACGACAATAATGGTTAAAAACATGGAGCTCGTGAGCCCACCTATGAGCACCCAAGCAAGGCCATTTTTCCACTCGGCACCTGAACCCGATGCAGTGGCAATAGGAATCATACCAATAACCATTGCAATTGTTGTCATCAAAATTGGGCGCATCCTCTCCCTAACCGATTCCAAAAGCGCAGTATAAGTAGTCATCCCCTTTTCTTTGAGATGATTTGTAAAATCGACAATCAAAATGGCATTTTTGGCCACAAGACCCAGAAGCATCAGCATTCCGAGCATCGTAAAAATACCCATATTGGAAGAAGTTAATGCCAATGCTAAGATAGCACCCACCAAAGAAACAAGAATGGAAAACAAGACCACAAATGGATACACAAAGTTATCGTAGAGCGCAACCATAATCAGATATACGAGTATCACGCCAATTCCCATTGCTGTTCCAAGCGCTCCAAAAGATTCTTTTTGGCGCTTGATTTCACCTCCCCAAGTGAGCCGCACATTTGGATCCATTGGGTGTTTTTTCAAGTATTTTTCGATGTCGGCGGCCACTGTACCAGGTGCTGCCCCAAGCACATAACAACGCAAGGTGGTATTGCCAATACGGTTTTTGCGTTCGAGTATCCCGGCTGCGTTGTCGACTGAAATAGCGGCAAATTCACTGAGGCGCACTTGCTTGCCTTCGTTATTGGTAAACGTCATGTCTTGGATATCTTCGACGTCTTTTCGATTGGCTGCATCGAGCATCACGCGGATATCATATTCGGATCCATCTATATCCAATTGACTGTCGTCATTACCGGAGAGCGCCCCCTGAAGCTGCATACCAACCGCAGCAACATTGACGCCTAACTGACCCATTTTTTCGCGGTCAAGGGCAATTTGAACCTCTGGTGTCACATCTTCAGTACTCAAGTAAGGATCTTTAGCACCTTTAATGGCTTTGATGACATTTTTCAAGCGGCGCGCCTCTTTATGCATCAAGTCTTTATTGTTGCTCGAAATAAAGATCTCGATTGGCGCTTGTTCAGAATCAATGAGACCCATGTTCAGGGCTTTGACCTCTAACCCAGGAAACTCATTTTCAATTTTGGTCCGAATGGCATTCATATACTCAACAGTCGGTATTTCCTTTTGCTTGCCTTTGCGCATCATCACGGTGATTTCTGAACGGTTTTCAGCACCAAAGGCCGCTGCACCAAGACCAGCACTCGGCCCGCCTACATTAGAAAAAACGATATCTACCATCTCTTTTTGGGCGAGTAAAAGCTGTTCGATTTTGAGTGTGGTAAGGTTGTTTTCAGCAAATGTGGCGCTATTTTCGTACTTGAGCTTGAGCATAAATTTGCCCTGATCCCCCTGCGAAACAAATTCCTGACCAACAATGCCTAGACCCATTGTTGCAAAAGAGGCGATGAAAATAACGATGATAATCAAACCCATAGATATTTTATGACGCAGGGCCCACCCTACTATTTTCACGTAAGATTCTGTAAAGACGGTGATGCGGCGCTCAAACCGAAGCAAAACAGCCTGAAATCGTTTTTTTGGATCGAGTTGAACCACTTTGGCAAAACGCGAAGCCAACCAAGGTGTTAAGGTAAAGCATACGAAAAGGGACATCAGCGTTGACATCACTACAACGATGGAAAACTGGTGTAGGATATCGGAGATGGTTCCATCTATGAAAACTACAGGTGAGAACACCACGACGTCCACAAGTGTAATGGCAAGTGCGGTAAAACCAATTTCATTGCGTCCGTCGAGTGCTGCCTGACGACGTTTTTTACCCATCTGCAAATGACGATAGATGTTTTCCAAGACGACAATGGAGTCATCTACCAGAATTCCGATGACCAAAGACATGGCAAGGAGCGTCATGAGGTTGAGTGTGTAACCCAACAAGTACATGGCTACAAAAGTGGAAATTAAAGATGCCGGAATAGAAACCAAAACAATAAATGCATTGCGTATGGTGTGTAGGAACAAAAGCATCACTAAGGCTACCAAAAAGACGGCTAATTCGAGGTCATGGATAACCGCGTCTACAGACTCAATAGTCGGTATCGAGGTATCGGTTGCAATGGTAAAGGACAATCCTTCTTTATTGTACTTTTCTTCAAGCTCTTTGAATTTATCTTTGGTCAGGTTGGCTACATCAACCGCGTTGGCGTCGGATTGTTTTTTGATGCGCAAACCAATGCCGTTCGCACCATTTAAACGTGAAATCGTGATTTGGTCATCACTCGCATCAACGACCTCAGCAACATCGCGCAAGCGTATTGTACTGGTGCCTTTGGCAAAGAGCACAAGGTTCTGTAGGTCGTTTAAATCTTTGTATTTACCGGTCAGGCGCACTGTAATTTGCTCGGCGTTACTTTTAATTTTACCAGTTGGAAAATCGAGGTTGGAAAGTGCTACCGCCTGGTTAATTTGCGCCATAGACAAACCCAATTTGCGCAGTTTTTCTTTGTCTACATTGACTCTGAATGAACGACGCTCACCGCCAATGACTTGCACTTCTGCAACACCCTTAACTTGTTTGATGGCAGGCAATAATTGATCATCCATGAGTCGCATGAGTTCGGCGTCTGATAGGTTTTTTGCCACCGCACTTAATTGTAAAACAGGTGTTGCATTGGGTTCAATTTTGGCAACCATTGGGTTTTGCGCGTCGTCAGGCAACCTATTGAGGTTGTTGTTGATTTTACGCTGGGCATCTTCTAGGGCGTCGTCTATGTTTGCCGACGCTTTGAATTCCAATAACACAAAAGACGCGTTATCAAGAGAGAAAGAAGTGACTTCATCGACATTTTCCATTCCGCTCAAGACATCTTCTAGCGGTTTGGAAACTTGGCTTTCAACTGTAGATGGAGAAGCACCAGGGTAAGCGGTGGTAATCGTGAGCAAAGGCGCCGAGAAATCTGGCATGAGCTCATAGGAAAGTTGTTTGTAGGAAATTAGACCGCCACCCACCAAAATAGTAAAAATGACGATGATAAAAGACGGCCTTTTGATGGCCAATTCAGTAAGTGTCATGGGGCTTATTTATTGCGTTTGATATTCATTTTGTCTTCGAGATTGACTTGGCCCTTGACCACGATTTCATCGCTACTTGTTAGTCCAGATAACACCTCTAGGTAATTGCCGTCTGAAGTCCCTGCACTAAATGGAATGAGGCGCGCCTTACCCGCCCTCACTACATAAATCTTCGGATTTTTGGTGGAGCCAACAAGCGCTTTTCTAGGTACCGCTAAGGCAGTAATTTTTTCGTTATTGTCCAAGAGGACCGTTCCATACATGCCAGCTAAAATAGGCTCAGTGGCGGTGTTGCGCACCAATACTTGTACCTTGAAGTTATGCAGTGCATCGGCCTGAACAGATATACTGTAAATGCTGCCCGAAACATTTTTATCTTGGGCGTCTACGCCTACAAGTACTTTTTGACCCTTTTTAAACTTCAAGACATCGCGCTCTGGCACCGAAATCGTTAACTTCAATTCAGAAATATCCGTAAGTTCTACAATTGGCGTACCTGGCATCACCATTGAACCGAGATCAGCCATTTTTTTGGTTACGACCCCAGAAAACGGAGCCAATACTTTAGTTCCGCGCAGTTGTTTTTGCAATTGCTTGAGTTGCACCTCAGCTGTTTTGAGTGCCAGTTCCATCTTTTCTGCCTCCATAGAGGATACAGCTTGTTCTTTGCGCAAATTTGCAAAACGAGCATTGTCATTTTTAAGTTGGGCAATATTGAGCTTTGCGGTTTCGATTTGCAAAGAAATGAGTTCGTTATCTAACTCAGCAATGACCTGGCCTTTGCTCACGCGGTCACCTTCCTTGATAAGCAATTGAGTTAATTTGCCAGAACCTTCGGCAGCAACATTGTTTTGGTGCATGGCATCAAATGTGCCGAGATAAGAAAAGGCACTCTCGAAGGTGTGTTGCTGCGCATAACTGGTTTCTACCAAAACAGCCGCATTCATATCGTGGATATAGATTTTCTTTTTGGCCTTTTCGGCGTTGGAGAAGAGTTTGGCAACCGTAAGTGAGATGAGTGCCAAAACAGCAATTGAAATAAAGATGATTCTTTTCATGATAATTTATTTGATATTTCCGTTTGATTTGAGGTAATCGAGTTCTGCCTGACGCAAGGCCACATAAGCCGCCACGACGCCAGTTTGCGCTTGTTCGAGGCCAGTTTGTGCTTGGAGTAAGTCATTGGTTCCAATGAGGCCTTCCGCGAATTTTAGATTGGCATTCTGATGCACAGCCTCGGCTAGTTTAAGTTGTTCTTTGGCCAATTCCAAAGCACCTGCTTTGACGTCTACCATGCGTTTATTTTGCTCTATTTGTTGTTGAAGTTGCTGCTGAACAAGTGCTGTTTGAGCTGCTAGCTGCTCTTGTTTGAGCGCATTGACCGCTGCTTTATGATGCTTGTCGAGGCCATCAAACAAATTCCAATCGATACGCAAACCAATGAAAGCACCGTCAATGCCTGTCCTGAAGTCTGTTTCGGGGTTCATGTTGTAGTTGTATTGATAAATCCCGTACAAATTGACATTCGGTAAATAAGCCATTTTAATGCCTTTGGCTTCTTCTTCTGCCATGCGCTTTTGCTGTTCCAAAAGCTGAATCTGAAATAAGTTGGCCGCACTTTTATCGACGAGTAAAGACTGCTGTACCAATTGGTCGTTTTCTAATTGCAGACTGGCTTTGAGATCGGCTCCAATTAAAATTTTAAGTATTTCTTCTAATTGACTTTTGGTGGCACTTAGATTTGCCTGTGTGTTTTCAAGATTCAAACGATTGATGCGCATTTTGTCCGCTTCGGTTTGCACCAATAAGCCCTGCCCCACCATCAGATCCATGTTTTTGAGAATTTGGTTAGTGTAAGCGATATTGCTTTGTATGAACTTCAGTTGCTCGTACATGCCTTGTAAAATGAAGTAGGTATTGGCTACTTGGTATTTGACCTCATGAACGGTCATGTCCTTTTTGATTTTGACAATTTCACTGTTGATTTGCAAGGCCGCTAAGCCATAATTCACTTGCGAATTGAAGAGGATTTGATTGAGTTGAACGGTGTTGCTCAAGACATACGGAACGCCGAATTTGACTTCAGCAAATGTTCCGGGTGCACCACCAAAAAATTGAGCCGGCACAACTTGCCCTGGAATCACCGCATTGTAGCGGTAATCAGCCGAAAAATTAAGGGTGGGCATCCGACTCGAGAGATAAGCCGCGCGTTGGCTTTCATTTATGGCAACATCGAGTTGCGCACTGCGGATTTGTACATTAGCGGTTTCGGCCATGCGCAAGCAGGTGGAGAGGTCGAGTTGTTGACCCCAGAGTGTGGAGCCAACAAACAAGACATACAATCCAATGGAGAGCTTTTGTTTCATTTTCATTGCTTTGGGTTTTGAGGAAATAAATAATTAATGAGCATTTCTTTGACGTATGATTTGTGTGCAAGAAGATCTTGTTGCAAGGTGGTTTCGTCGATACCGTGAAACTGTTGCGTGAGTTTTTTAGACATGAACGGGTAATGCACATTCGACATCAGAAGGATGATCACGTTGCGTAAACTAATGTGACGCATTTCGCCGTTGGCTTGCGCCGCTTCTAACTGCTGAAAAATTCCGGTTTTGGAAATAGGTTCAAAAAAATGGCTGGGCATAGGGTGCTCGCCTTTATTTTGGTGAATCGCCTGCAAGATAAACATGGGCAATTCCGGATGCTCCATAAAAAAATCAAATTCTTTTTCAATGAGGAGCGTCGTTTTTTCTTTGAGGCTTAGTTCTGAACTAAAAACTTCGATCATTGATTGAAGAAAGTCAGACATTGCGCCTTCAAAAATGAGTTCAAAGAGTTTTTCTTTGGAACGAAAATAGTAGTTGAGTAAGGCAACGTTACTGCCTACTTCTTTGGCGATGTCGCGGACCGAACAGCCGTCAAAGCCTTTGTTCATAAAAACTTTTTTGGCCGCTGCCTTGATTTTTTCTTCTGTAGATAAGTCTCTTTTCATTGGTGCTTTTTGGCAAAGTCGCCGCAAAGTTAAACACTCTTTTTAAACAATTGTTTAAGATCTTTAAAAAATTAAACACTTGTTTAAATTTTGGCAAGCTCAGGCGCTTTTTGCTACTTTCAATTCACTCGGGTATGTTCGCTGCAAATCAACGCCAATTGACATATCTACTTTCAAGGTCAAAGGGGTCAAACCTCTGAACCCAAACAACCAAACCATGCTCAAAAACGGTGTTCTGTCCGTAGAAATACGCAATAACCCTTTAAATACGCCGCAAGTATTTCGTTTTCAGTAGCAAAAGAGTAGCAATCTTCGTATCTTTGTACCTACGTTCTTTGGGGTCGACATTGGATTTGACAGCGATAGCGGTAGTCAGGTGTCAGCATGCAGAGGCTTGTAGTGTTCCTCTTAAATCAAATGCTACGAACAATAAATGACAACACGTCATACGCACTTGCTGCTTAATTAACGGAATGTTA
>Ga0194110_10007262_pt1 | contig 12792 bp, 13 predicted proteins | sample TA2Kig1200mmetaG_FD_146192 | JGI IMG/M metagenome (GOLD analysis project Ga0194110, IMG submission 146192) | Freshwater microbial communities from Lake Tanganyika, Tanzania - TA2015032 Kigoma Deep Cast 1200m | ecosystem: Environmental > Aquatic > Freshwater > Lake | place: Tanzania: Lake... | reverse complement strand
AAAAGAGAAATTAATAAAACTTGAAAAAAACAACAAAATTAATTTTGATATTATTTGTGATTATTACAATGATACTTCAGATAATTTTGTAAAAGACATTATAAAAGATTTAATTGATAATAATACAATTAAGGTTTTAGCTATAGGAATAGCTTCGATTATTTCAATTATTGATACAGAAATAATAGTTATAAATGGCGATATACTAAAACTCGGGAATAAATTCATTGATAAATTAAAAAGGGAAATCTACAGTATCACTCCGTTTAAACCAAAGATTGTGGTTTCCAAATTGAAAGAAGATGCACATATTGAAGGAGCTATAAAAAATGGAATAAATTATCTGAATGACTTGCTGTATAATCATTTTCTATCATTATTAAAATAATTATTTTTAATACTGTGGTAGTAATACCTATCAAATTAAATTACTGTCACACTCTTCAATTACTTTAGATAGCTCTCCTATTGCTTCGTTTACCATGTCCATGGTTTTTGTTTCTGCCACTCCTCTTATGCCATCGGTACCAAATAGATTCTTAAGATCTTTCATACCTTACCCTTCTATATAACTCTTTTTAATAAAAGGAGAGGTCATGCAGGACAGCAGACCAAAATAATTAAGATTAAAAGAAATTATACTGCCAGCCTCCAAATTTAAATAACCATACCTGGATTTCCTAAATTTATCTTCTTCTATCCCTAAAATAGTATGGTCACTGCTTTGACCCATAATATATAAACCAGGACTACAGCAATAAATATTCTTACTACCCACATCCTGGAGTCCTAAAGCCAAAATAACTTTATACACTTTACCATCTTTTCTTTTTACCTCTATTATCTCTGCTTCAAGAAGAAAGCAGTCGGCAAAAGCTCCTTTAATAGGCCTATAATTTACCGTATCATGTCCCAGAAGTATAGCCTCCCCTATTCTCACCTGATTAATTCCCCCGGGAATTGTACCTTTTTCAATTAAATTCCAGACACTTGAGTTCCCACCTGAAATAATTGGTATACTCCTGCCAGTAACTTTCATAACCTCTTCCCACAAATCTTTAAGCATCTTTAAACTTTCTGGAGCAGGACCATTTTTGGTAACACATCTTGCATTAGTCCCCAATCCGTATAATTCAATAGACCTGTAGTTATCTACAACCTGCCTGCAAAAATCCACTACCTCTCCTGGAAGCAGCCCTTCCCTCTGGTCATCTGTTTCAACCATAACTATTATACGGTGTTTTATTTTTTTCTTCTGGCAGATCTCCGCTATTACTCTTACCACTTCCAACTGGGTATTCAAGCTAATATCACAAATTTCAACTAACTCGCTAGTTTCACTTGGCATGGGACTTCTAAGCATCATAAGTTGCTGTCCCTTCCCATAAAAATTTCTTAATTTCCTCAAGTTTTCCAGCCGGCTATCTCCAAATATATTAACTCCGGATTTTTTCATCGCTGCTGCTATTTTTATGCATAAAATTTTATGCTAATCCGGATTTAACCCTGATGTTAATTTATTCAAAGTTGGATATAATACCAAATGACCAGTCTAATTGTGCCTAAACAGTAGTGCAATGCTATTGAAGAATGACATAAATATTATAATTTAGGATGAAGGTAATAGAATATCTAAATATAATTATTTTTAATTCAGTAAGTAGAGGAAAGAGGAAGCAGGTAATATGACAATATTTTCCCCAATGGAGAAAGTATTTTTAGAAACAACTATTCCTTTTTTAAATGATTTTTTAATGGTTATATAATCTATGGGATTTATTATATTCTGGTATTTAACTTCAATGGGTATGATATTATTCTTAGAGTTACTTAATATAAAATCTATCTCCTTACCTTTGGCGGATTTCCAGTAAAATATTTTTTCAATATTAGAAAATCCTTGATAAATACCCTGCTCAAAATTTCTAATTAAATGCGCTCCTACTAGACTTTCTATAAGAGTAGATTTATCAATTTTTGTGTAAGGTAAATTAATGATCCTTGAGATTATGTAATAATAAAATGGGTCAAAGAAATACAGCTTTTTTTCTTTTGCCGGGTTTCCTGTTAATTTGTTTTTATCAAAATGTTCAAGATAATATAAGGTAAAAGAATCAGAAAAGGTAATAATATAATCAATCAAAGTGTTAGTAGAAATATTGCCAGATTTTTTTGCAAGCTTGTTCCAGCTAATAGTGCTACCAAGTGAATCTATTACAGAAGAGAGGATATTTTTTGAAATTACTCTTGATTTTCTAACTTTTTCAATTTCACTGAATATTACAGAAATATACCTTTCAACTGTCTCTTAGTTTATTAAATTATTACCAAAGAGTGAGTTAATTGATTCCAAGAATCCTCCGCAAATAAGATATTTATCTAAATATAGATTTAGTTCATTTTGGTAAATTTTCAGTTCAGGAATATCTTTTATAATTGAATCAAAACTAATAATATTCTCATGTCCTGGAATAACTTCCAGTCCAGTAAGATTGCAGAATTCTTTAAAAGATAAGGGCAGCAGTAATCTGTCAGGATTGGATACCCCCCTTCTTCTAGGAAGGCGTTCAGACCCTTTTCTCAGGTCAATAGCTGATGAACCTGTTAGAATAAAAGTTTTACTTTCCAGCCCAAAAGTATCAACAATATGTTTTATTGATTTTTCCCAGTTTTTTACAAAAGTTGCCTCATCAAAAAAAATATATTTTCTCTTACTATCTCCTTTAATGGTTTGATTCCAGGATACAAATATTTCAAAGAGTTCTTTATCATCCTTTACTAAATCCATAGAGTAATAAAAGACATTTCTAGGATTGACATTTCTGCCAAGTAAATCTTTTATTATTAATTTTACCAATGTTGTTTTATCAACCTGCCTTGCCCCTCTGAGCGTATAGACTGCACCGCTTCTAAGATCAGCGGCCTTAAATAATTGAGGCTTATAGGTATATTTACATTTCTTTAATTTTTTAATATTTATATCATTTTCAATATTTTTTTTATCTTTCCACCACGGGTTTTGGAATAATAATTCGTCCATTTTTCTCCTAAAATAGTTTATATACTCTAAAATATATGATATAGCATGAATAATTAAAGTCACTTAATGTTCATTATGCTGCACAATTAAGTACCATAATTATTCAATCATTATTATACCGTTCCACAGAACTTACCCAAATATTACAGAGGAAGATTTGGCGTCTGCTTCCTGCTTCAATGATACATGACTCGTAGACCGCAAGATTTCTTACGTTCCGCCGCCAGAGGTATCTCCACAGGCGTAAATTCCCGGAGAACTTCCGGTAATATAATGTTTTAGATTTATTGCTGCATTTTCATCGCGGTCAATTACTAATCCACACTTCTCGCACCTGTATATCCTTTCTGACAGATTGAAGTTTTCCTTAATTGTTTTACATCTGGAACACATCTTTGAAGATGGATAAAATCTTGGCACTCTTAACAAATATGAACCATACCATTCTGTCTTGTAACTGAGCATATTCATAAATTTGCTCCATCCTGCATCGCCAATCTTTCTGGATAAATGTCCATTCCGCATCATTCCCCGAATATTAAGGTCTTCGATTACAATTACCGGCTTAGTTTTCGCCAACTGAGTTGAGACCTTATGCAGAAAATCATTGCGCCTGTTTTTAATACTACAATGGAGACGCGCTAAGCGCAAAGCTGATTTCTTTCTATTGGCCGAACCTATCTTTTTCTTTGAATGTTGTTTTGACCTTCGTTTTAGAAGTTTTAATGCATTGTCTAAAGGTCCTGGTGATTCTATCCTTTCTCCATCGGAGGTAACGGCAAAACAGTTTATGCCAACGTCAATTCCTTTAGCTGAATTCTCTGCAACCTTATGCTTTTTTCGCTCTCTCTCTATAGAAAAAGAGACAAACCAACGATCTGCTTTCCTGGAGACTGCTGCTGAAAGGATACTCCCCTTAACATCTGTCCTCTCTTTGGTACGAATTATCCCTATTCTGGGAAGTTTTACTGAACTTTCAAAGATATGGATTGAACCAGTAAGCCGAAATGAATTATATTTGCCTTTTTTCTTGAATTTGGGGAATCCTACTCTTTTTCCTGATTTTAAGCCATGATAGAAGTTGTTGAAGGCCCGGTCTAAATTATGCAATGACTCTTGTGGTGCACATTTGGATACTTCATACATCCAGGGAAATTCTGTTTTCTTTAACACATTCAACTGGCGATGTTGTTCAATTGCATTGCTTGATTTGCCTGTATTTTTGTATTCCTCTATTCTACGAGCCAACCCCCAATTATAAGCAAACCGAGCTGTTCCTGCATGCTTTGCAAGTAAGGTCTTCTGTTTGTTGTTTGGCTTTAATTCATAACGATAGCTTTGTTGGACTAGCATTTTTCAATCTCTTTTATTGCTCTTTTTGCTTTGTTTTTTGCTGACCGCCTGCCATATAATCTCGCGCAAAAAGAAGTTAATACATCTATCATATCCTGAACTAAATCATCTTTCATTTCACTCTCATCAATTACTACTATTCTTCTGCCAGAAGCTTTAAAGAGTGCTTCCAAATATTCAAAGCCAAACCTAACCAATCTATCCTTGTGCTCTACTGCCACTATTCTTACATCCCGATTCCTTAAAATGGATAAAAGCTTCGGCCTTTTGCCGTTCAGTCCGCTTCCTACCTCTTTTATTGCTGATATAACCTGTAATCCCTGGGAAGTTGCATATTCCACCAATCTTGATAGTTGCCTGTCTAAATCTTGCTTTTGGTCAGGAGATGAAACACGAGCATAAAGAACTGCTGAAGATAGTGTGGTTTCATAAGCTGTCGCCTCCTCTTTAACAATAATTGTTCCTGTTGCCAGCTGCTCTGCCGGCAGAGGCAACTTCCCTGTTTTCCATAACCTCCAGGCTGTTTTATAGGAAATCCCTTGTTTTTTTGCCCAGGTAGATAGTTTCATATTATCCTTTACAGGGATAAAATAATACACCTGGGTAAATTTGTCAATACAATTCTTAACTGTTTTCAACCCCTATAAACAGCCCTGCAAGAATCCTCGGGTCCTTTATAAAGTCAAGAGTCATGCCTGCTTCAAGAAGTTCAACCTGTGAAAAATATGCCTGACCGAGTGCAAGTGCAGTTACCGCAGCGCTTCCAATCAGTATACCTTTTCCGATTGCTGCTGTTGTGTTTCCAACAGCATCAAGCTTGTCTGTAGTTTTTCTTACCTCCGGCGGGAGCTCTGCCATTTCTGCAATACCCCCGGCATTATCAGATATGGGCCCGTACACGTCGATTGTTACGACGAAGGGCGCTGTTGCAAGCATGCCAACTGCAGCTATGGCAACTCCATAAAGGCCCATCTGAAAATTAGCCAGCCCTCCTGAAATATAGAAGCTAAAAATCATAGCGCCTATTACAGTTAGAGCAGGAAGTATTGTTGATTCCATACCGTATGCAAGGCCATTTACAACGTAGGTTGCAGGGCCGCTTTTAGCGCTAAACATTATTTTCCTTGTAGGTCTGTATCTTGAATCAGTGTAAAGAAGCGTAAAAAGCCCTATTAGAAATCCTGTTACTATTCCACCGGTTGAAGCATAAAAGAGGAAATTGTATTCTTTGCCCATGGTGTATCTTATTATAAAATAGGACATTATTATAATTCCTGCAACTGTAATAAGAAGTCCTGATAGCGTTGTTGCGGTAAGAAGGCTTACCGTGGCATTTTCCCTGTACCTTCTTATAATAAGCTTAATTACAAAGATTGCTATAATAGATGCGATTGCCCCTGCGGTTGAGATAAGCATTGGTAAAAGAACACTGTTTACCATGGGAGCTAAATTTCTAAACGCAAGAAAACCCAGAAACTGAGCGGCAACAATTGCGCCAAGCCATGATTCAAGGCTGTCGGCTTTCATACCACCGCAATCTCCTACGTTATCTCCAACATTATCTGCTATCGCCGCTGGATTTCTATAATCATCTTCCTTTAGCCCGGATTCAACCTTTCCAACATAATCTGCTCCCATGTCAGCGGCTTTTGTAAATATACCGCCGCCTGTCCTCATGAAGAAAGCTGCAAAGCTGGCACCTATGGTAAAGGTTACCGATACACTGACAACCCTTAGCAGGTTATCAGCCAGATCCACGGCATGTTGCCCGTACCACCAGAAAAGAATATTGAACCAGAAAGCCGTGTAAAATAATACAACAGCCGCAAGAATTAATCCCGATGATGAAACAGCTGTTATTGCTATATTCATGGCTTCGCCGAGGCCCTTCTCTTTTGCGGCGTTAGTCACCTTTGCATTTGATGTGGTTGCTATCCACATTCCAACATAGCCAATCAGGATGCTAAAACCCATACCGGTAGCAAAAGCCGGAATTGATGCAAAATAAAGGTATCCAAACTTAACCATAACGCCAAGAATAGCAACGAGTACTACGAAAAATATACTCATAACCTTTGCCTGCTGGTTCATGTACGCTCTGCTTCCGATAAAAATAGCATTAGAAATCTCCTCCATCCTTTTAGAGCCCCTGCTTTTCTTACTTACAAGGGCAGCAAAGACTATTGCCAGTATAAGCGACAGCCCGGAGCCAATAAAAGGAATAATTCTTATTAACATTTGACCCGACACAGATTACCTCCCTCTAAAATAATTATATTTTAATATTTTTTTTAATACCCATTATATTTTTCTTAATACAGAATATTTTCTTTATTGCTTTTTAAAATCATCATTTGGTAAAGCTCTGGAATAGTTCCCACATAAAACCTATGAATGCAGCTCCTATGATATTAAACGCTAAAGTTCCATAAGAGAATAAGCTTGAAGATTGTTTTTGAATTACTCCGGATACATCATATCTTAGAAGAGACCCCAATCCTCCGTCTATAACCAAATATAATGGCCCTAATACCATAAAAAAACTCCTATCTAAAAAATTAAATTTTGATAGGAGTTATCAGCCCATTGGGCAGTTTTAGGTGAACTCCATCACCATATTTTTAAAGGATTATACAATTTATAATGACAGTAGTCAATTAATAATTGTTTGGGGAAAGTTGATTATATAGATTAGATTACCGGATAAAAAAATTAAAAGTTATAAATTTCATAAAATTTGGATAATAATAATTTTAAAAATGGTATTGAAGTAATATATTTTAATTTTGAATAAATTTTATGGTTTAAATTAGCTTATCTTATAGTTTTTAACCTGTTACCCAGTACAATAAAAAGTACCGCAGTAATTATCGCCGTCACACTTCCAAAGAAAAAAGGGACCCTGACATTAATATAATTCCACATAACACCTGCAATAATAGAAGAAAAGAAACTGCAGATTCCTATAGAAGTCTGGTAAATTCCGAAAGCTGTTCCTGATTTTTTCTGCGGCACAAGAAGCGATATATAAGCCTTCCCGACACCTTCAGTGAGTGCCATATAAATTCCATAAAAAGGAAACAGGAACCATATAAAAAGACTTTTATTTATAAGTCCCAGTAGGAAATATACAAAACCAAAAACAACGAACCCGATAATCAGTACTCTTTTTGCACCAATTTTATCCACAATTATTCCAGCAGGAATGGAGAATAAAGCATACGTTATATTAAAAAGAACATATGCAAAAATTGTTATTTTAATTGTCATTCCCAGGTTCTGCGCCCTCAGAATAAGGAAGGCATCTGAGCTGTTGCCAATAGAAAAAATTATGCTGATAAATAAGAATATCTTAAAAGAAGGATTGACATCCCTCCATCTTAATTTTAAATCACTAAAGCTTATAGCTTTTTTTCTTTTTTCACGGACAAAAATAATAAGAAGGATTATACCAATAAAACCCGGTATAAAGGCTATAAAAAAGATAAGCCTTATATTATTGTTAAATATTGCAAGAAATAAAATGGCCGCAAGAGGTCCCAGTACTGCTCCAAGAGTATCAAGAGCCCTGTGAAATCCAAAAGACTTCCCCCTTATATTTTCGGGGCTGCTCTCTGTTATTAATGAATCTCTTGCCGATGTTCTTATACCTTTCCCAAACCTATCAAGAAAACGGGCTGTAAGTACAGATGGCCAGACATATGACAGTCCCAGGATTATTTTTGAAAAGGTAGAAAGTATATAACCAGAAACAACAAAAGGCTTTCTTTTCTGAAATCTGTCAGATAACCATCCGGAAAAAACTTTCAGTATGGAAGATGTTGATTCTGCAATACCTTCAATAAAACCCACAATGGCAACCGGGACCCCCAGAAAACTCGTTAAAAAGATAGGCACAACAGGATATACCATCTCGGAAGCCAGATCGTTGAAAAAACTGACCCAGCCCATTGCAAAGACATTTCTGGGAATTCTAAAATTATCTTCTGGTTTACTTATTTTATAAGAAGGCATTTCTTTCTTATTCTCCACTAATTTTTCTTAAAGCTTTTTCCAGGGCATTGGCTTCATCTTGAGTTATTTTTTTTAAAGATATCTTTAGATTTCATTTTAGTTATTTTGAATTTCTCACTATTTGAATGGAAATCTGGCATAAGTTGCATCATTTCCAAGTTCTCTTTCAATCTGCATCAGACGATTATATTTAACCACTCTCTCGCTTCTGCAGGGTGCTCCTGTCTTAATCTGGCCTGTTCCCATTGCTACGACAAAATCGGCAATAAATGAATCTTCTGTTTCACCACTTCTATGGGAAACTACAGCCGACATTTCATTTCGGACAGCCATCAAAACAGTATTTATAGTTTCAGTTAAAGTCCCTATTTGATTGAGTTTTATAAGTATTGAATTTGTAGTTTTATTCTCAATCCCTTTCTGCAACCTCTTAATATTGGTAACATAAAGGTCATCTCCTGTAATCTGTATTTTTCCATCTGAGAGTGCGGTAAAATCTCTAAATCCATCCCAGTCATCCTCTGCAAATATATCCTCCATGGAAATAATAGGGTATTTAGACCTTAAATTTATATAAAACTCTGCTAATTCTTTGCTGGAAACTACCCTGCCTTCTTTGGCTAAATTGTAAACTCCATTTTTAAAAAATTCTGATGAGGCCGGGTCAATACCAAAATTAATATCTCTACCCAGGTTATAGCCGGCTTTTTTTATTGCTTCGGACATAAACTGAAAAGGCTCTTCATTTGAGGTAAATCCGGGTGCAAATCCACCTTCATCACCAACATTAGTTGGATAACCACCGGCTTTCAGGATTTTTTTAATCTGATTATATATTTCAGAACACATTCTTATTGCTTCTGAGACAGAATCTGCGCCGGTTGGCATAAGCAAATATTCCTGGATATCAGTTGACCAATTTGCGTGTTTACCCCCATTCATAACATTCATCTGCGTAATAGGCATAATAAATTTACCATTATGGCCAGGGTTGAATTTAGAAAGATATAAATAAAGTGGTTTTTTTTCTGAGACTGCTTCAGCCCTGGCAATCGCTAAAGATACAGAAAGAATAGCATTGGCCCCCAGATTAGCTTTGCTCTCTGTTCCATCAAGTTCAATCATTATCTCATCGATTTTTTCCTGGTTAGAAGCATCAAGGCCAATAACTGCTGGAGCAATTTTGCTATTTACATTTTCAACTGCCTTTAACACCCCTTTACCATCATATCTTTTTTTATCATTATCCCGGAGCTCTACAGCTTCATATGTTCCGGTTGAAGCTCCCGAGGGAACTGCTGCCCAGCCAATTGAGCCATCTTCAAGAGTAACAGTAGCTTCAATAGTAGGGCTGCCACGGCTGTCTAAAATTTCGTTTGCGTTTACTTTTTTAATTCTCATTGTAGCTCCTTTTCTGCTTTTTAGCTTATTACGATATCGATTTCTGCTGATAAATACGCGCAGTTTTTAAATTAGCACCCGATATAAAAAAAGCTTCTACCAACAGATAGAAGCCATCAGCATTAAAGCATTAAGCGAGCTTCATCGCTTTTCACTATATAATAATATACATAAAGTATTTTATCAAAAAGATTTATACCATGTTTTATGAAAATATTAAATATGTTAATAAGTAAAATTTAGTTAAAGAAAATAAAGATTCTATATCAAACCTGAATGTATTATTAAACCAAAGTCCTAAAGATGAAAATAGTAATAAAAAAAGAGTGGTATCTGACAGATACCAGTGTGTGCCACAGATACCATAAATTTTTTTGAAAAATTCTTTTGCCTTTGTTGTTAACATTTACTACAATAGTTGTAGGTGATTACAACAATGATTAATTTTTTAGAAATTACAAAATCAAGACTTAGAAATAAAATACTACTGCATTTCTTTACAAATACAGATAGCGAAATGTACTTAAGGGAAATAGCTGCGGTATTAGAAGAAGATCCCGGTAATCTATCAAAAGAGCTGGCAAAACTTGAGAAAGAAGGTATTTTTGTATCTCAATTCAGAGGGAAGCAGAAATATTTTTTCCTGAATAGAAACTATCCGCTATTTAATGAATTAAAATCTATAATTTTTAAAACCATTGGCATTAAGGGAAGTCTAAGAAATATAATTAATGAAACAGGTGGGATAGTTTCAGCCTTCATTTATGGCTCATTTGCAACCGGAAAGGAAAACGCTTTTTCAGATATTGATCTTTGTCTTATAGTCAGGGAAGGTATTTTTAATGAGAATAGCTTTATCTCAAAAATAAATGATTTTAGAAAAGATATTTCCCGTGAAATAAATTATATCTATTATTCAAAAGAGGAATGGGAAAAACGAGTAAATGAAAACGATAGCTTTGTTACAAATATTAAGATGGGGCCAAAAATAGTATTAAAAGGAAATAAACTTTGAATTATAAGGACCTTGTAGCTGAAGGGAAACTAAAAAAAGAAAAAGCAATAGGGATTGATCAGATTCATAGATTTATCAGGCGGGCTAAAAAAGATTTAGAGACAGCAAAAATAATAATGGCAAATGATGAGGGTGCTGCGCTTACCCTTATTTATAATGCCATGTTTCATGCAGCAAATGCTTTAATAAGGTCTCAAGGTTATAGACCTGGAAATAAATTTCAGCATATAGGAATTATAGAAGCTGTTAAAAGGACCTTAGGAGACGATTTTGAGGCTATAATATTTAAGTTTGATAAACTGAGAATAAAAAGAAATAAATTTGAATATCAGGCTATATATAATATATCAAAAACCCAATTGGTAAGCGATATAAAAGATGCCGATGCTTTTATACAAGTAATTGAAAAATATCTCAAAGACAGGAATCCTCAATTGAGTTTAAATCTGTAGAATTAAAATAGGCTTCAGTGATTTAAACTCTTTTAAAAAGCATAAAGATTTTATAATCTCCCTTGAATTTGAGAATAAAAGAGATAAAATAAAAGGTCACCAGTGGTACAAAAACCAGTATTTAAGCTGATTCGGGGCGAATGGCGGAGGCGATTCGCCTAGCGCATGCCTAAAAAATCCAAGAGATATAGTACAGGATTTATTAAATTCCGAAAGTAATTCAATTGATTTAGCTCTTACCTTCAGAAGGAAAATAAAAGTTATTTAAGTAGCGAAAGCTCGGTATAATGCCGGGCTTTTTGTATTAGATAACGATTTTAAAAGGGAATCCCATAATGAGGGAGAATAACTTAAGAGACAATAGAGAAAATACAAGTAAAAAATCTGGACTATCTTCCAGTAATCACACTAACTCATCAAACAACAAAGAATATAATACTATCCCACAAGAAAGGTTTTATAAAAAAAGAGAAGAAGTAACCTTTAGGTTCTACCAAGTTCCAAAAGCGTTATTTAAAAATCCGATATATAAAGGTTTGTCTATGGGGGCTAAATTAATGTATTCAATTTTAAGAGATAGATTAGATGTCTCTATAAAAAACGAATGGGAAGATGAAAAGGGATATATATATCTAGTTTTTAGTTTAAAAGAACTTTTAAATCTTTTAAAAATAGATGAAAAAACTGTCATAAAATACAAAAAAGCATTGGTTAAATATAAACTCATATTTGATAAAAGAGTCGGACAGGGCAATCCTAATAGAATTTATGTTTTAAAACCCGAGCTAGGGAATTTTCAGAACTGGAAAAATTCCAGTTCTAGAACTGGAAAAAAGTCACTTCTAGAACTGGAAAAAAGTCACCCTAATGATACTAACGTTAATGATCCTAATTTAAATAACGTTAATAGAGCCAGTAGTGAAGGGGTTGTGGAAAACTCTGGGGGTGAAATAAAGGAAAATACAGCAGTAGATGAAGAGGATATTAACGATATCAGGAGAAAAATAAAAGAATCCCTTAAAGAAAGGGGAAAATGCAAATTTACAGAGTCGGAGGACTCTGGAAAAGAAAAAAGCATTGATCTAAAAGGTAGATATCCTAAAAGCATCAGGGTAGAGGAATATCCTGGACCAAAAATATATAGGTCCAGAGAAAAAGAGCTGCTGGTTAAAGAAATAGCAGAAGAGCTTAAGGATAACCACAGCATGGGAGCATTTCGTACTATAGTTGATAAGATTTCAGAGCAACAGATAAGAATATTTTTAAGCATAATCAAGTATACACATCTTACCGGGAAAATTAAAAAGAATAGAGGTTCAATGTTTATATCACTTGCTAAAGACTATGCTGGAAAAAATAATATAAATCTTAATTTCAGGTAATCTTGCTTTATAATATAAAATTTTAAAGAAAAGGAGTAAATATGATATTATTATCTAAAAATGTTAACAAAACTGTAAACAAACAAAAAGATAGTAATTTAAAGATGGTTAACAGAAGACGGGATAAAGACTATA
>Ga0194110_10007257_pt1 | contig 12797 bp, 10 predicted proteins | sample TA2Kig1200mmetaG_FD_146192 | JGI IMG/M metagenome (GOLD analysis project Ga0194110, IMG submission 146192) | Freshwater microbial communities from Lake Tanganyika, Tanzania - TA2015032 Kigoma Deep Cast 1200m | ecosystem: Environmental > Aquatic > Freshwater > Lake | place: Tanzania: Lake... | reverse complement strand
TCACGGCCAAGGTCGCGCCATGGCGCAAGCCCTGCTCGAGCCCGCCCGTGGCCGAGAACTCCGTGTGCTGCACGCTGCTGGCATGCGACGGCTCGCCACGCTGGGGTACTACGAACGCGCGCTGCCGCGCCGGGGTCGCGTGGCGGCGTCTTGGCCAGACGGGGCATCGATCACCGCCTGCGATGTCCACAGTGACCAGGGGCGCACCACGCTCTCGGAAGTCCTGCAGTCGACCTACGAAGCCACGCTGGACTGCCCGGCCCTCGCCGGCCTGCGCACGCCCCAGGAGACGCTGGAGGGCCATCTGGCGACCCACGCAGTCGATCCTGACCTCTGGACGATGGTCTGGCTCGAGGGTCGCCCTGCCGCCGTAAGCATGTGCGCACTGCTGCCGGGAACCGACGCGGCGGAACTGGTCTATCTCGGCGTGGTGCGCCCTGCGCGCGGCCGGGGCATCGGGCCGGCCCTCCTCCAGCACACGATCGGGCGACTGGAGCATCGCGGCGTGCGCAGCCTGCATCTGGCGTGCGATGAGGCGAACGCTCCGGCGCTGCACCTCTATCACAACGCTGGATTTCACAGGACCATGCGCCGCATCGCGTTCATGCACGCCCTGCGCTGACCGAGTTGTCCACAGTGCATGCACCCGAGCACACGCGAGCAGGCGCGAGGAATTTCTCCACGCGCAAGTACGCACTCCGACGCGGCTTGTCGTTGCACTCCCACCAAGTCGCGACGATCGTCTTGGCAGATCCCGAACTTGGGTTAGAGTGAGCGGCCCGGTCACGATGACCGACGCCCGGTTCTCGTGGGCGGCTCGCACGGACGCAGAGGTCCACAACACCCTTGGTGCTCGGCACGGAGAGATCCTGCAGCGACGATGCCCATCGTCCATGCTGTGCCCCGTCCATGCCGAGCCCCGCCGCACCCTTGCCCGAGTTTCCGCGCTTGAAAGACACCCAGACCTCCTGCTCCTTCGATGCGCGCGGCTCTTCCACGGGATGCGAGGCCATCGGCGAGGCCATCCGACAACGCATCGGCGAGGTGCCGTTCCGCATGTGGTTCGAGAGTCAGTCGGACCTGGCGGTCGACGGGGGCTCGCTCGACATCGCGGTGCGTACCACCTTCGCCAGCGACTGGATCGAGCGACACTACCGGGGCATCCTCGAGTCGGTGATGCACGAGCGCAGCGGCGCTGGTGCCAAGGTCACGATCCGTGCGGTGCAACAGCAGCCACCGTCCCCGGCAGCGCGTGCGCGGCGCGGCGACCCGGAACACTCGATCGAGTCCGCGCTTCCGGAGCGCGAGCGACGAACACGCCCCGGCGGAGCGTGGCGGACCTTCGATGACTTCGTCGCAGCGACCAGCAACCGCATCGCCCTCGAGAGTGCGCGCCAGTTCGCGGCGGGCACCCTGCCTGGCGTGAACCTGCTCGTCCTCCACGGGCCGTGCGGTGTGGGCAAGACCCACCTGCTCCATGCGCTCTGCTCCGCCCGCCAGTCGGCCGGCTCCACGCGCGTGCGCTACCTGACCGGCGAGCAGTTCACCAACGGCTTCCTCGCGGCGCTCCGGGCCAACACCGTCTCGGCATTCCGCCAGAGCGTGCGGGAGTGTGATCTGCTGGCGATCGACGATGTGCACTTCCTCGCCGACAAGACCGCCACGCAGGCCGAGTTCCTCCACACGATCGATGCCGTCGGGCTGATGGGCGCGAAGGTCGCGATCGTGAGCGACGAGCATCCACGCGAGATCGCCCGGCTCTCGAAGGCGCTCGTGAGCCGACTGCTCGCCGGGATCGTGGCCAAGGTCGATGCTCCCGACCGCGACCTGCGCAACGCGCTCGTCCGGCGCTTCGCACAGCGCCGGGGCCTGCGTCTGTCCGATGCCGCGATCGACTGCGTGGCCAGCCGCTGCGTGGGCAGCGTGCGCGAGATCGAGGGTGCCGTGGCCAAGCTGGCTGCGGTCTCCGTGCTCGATACGCGACGGCTGCAGGGCGAAGCGCTCAACGAGAGCTCGGTCACCCAGGTGCTCGATGCCGACGCCACGCGCGAGCGCCGCACCAATGTGCGGATCCCCACCATCATCGATGCCGTATGCGAGGCGCTCGGGGTCGAGCGCTCCGAGTGCCTGGGCGCGAGCCGCCATCGACGCGCGGTCCTGGCGCGTGGCGTGATCGCCATGCTTGCCCGCGAGTTCACCACCCGCAGCTACCCGGAAATCGCCAAGGCCATGGGCCGGAGCACGCACAGCACGATCCATGCCGCGGCCAGCCGCGTGCAGAGGCTCGTCGAGGAGCGCGCCCTGATCGAGTCCGCCGACGGGTCGTGCGGTGCGGATGAACTGGTGGCGCGCGTGCGCCGATCGGTGCTGGCTGCGCCTCGTTCCTGAGCCTCCCGGACGCGGGTGTTGCCCTACACTGGCCACCATGGTCCTCATGGGCGCGGTCGGTTCGATGGCGCTTGCCGCCCTCGTGCAGTTCGAGCAGATCGATTACACCCAGGTGAGCTTGGATGCGCTCGTGCGTTCGATCGCCCCGCGCGCCAGCGGTTCGCATCACGATGCCCTGCTCGCCCTGCGATCCATGAAGGATCCTCGGCTTGCGCCGCTGTTCAACACGCTGGCCCAGCTCCCTGATCCGACCGCGGCGATCGACGGCCTGCTGGGCGAGGCCGAACTGGCGACTCCCGCGGGCGTCACGCCACTCTCGCTACGGATGATCACCGACACACCGACACGCCTTGCGGCGATGCGCGCGGCCGTAGGTCTCAAGCTCCTCTCGCCAGCGGCCGCGCACGAGATCATGGGCTGGGACGACATCGAGCCGCTCGACCACGCCGTCCTCGCCAGCGTGCTGCTGCAGGCGGGTGAATCGGTCGAGACGGCGTCCATCAGCCCGCTCTTGGCCGATGGACGGCCCGCCGTCGCCGGACTCGCCGCCGCCCTCCTGCTGCAAGCAGGCGACGCGGAGGCCTGGGACCAGTTTGCCAGCCGTGTGGCCAGCCTGCAGGCCAGCGACCGCACGGCCACGATCCAGGAGGTCGCCCGTGCGGCCGAGGCCTACTCGCTCAAGGCTGTTGCACCGAAGCTCGCATCGCTGGCCAATGGCGAGGGCATTCCTGCCAACCTCCGCCTGCTCGTGATGGGCACCGTGCTCAAGCTCGATCCCACGAGGGCCGAGCCGCTCTGGCGTGCGGCGACCGTCGAGCGCTCGCAAGTCGCGCTCCTGCGCGCAGGCCTCCAACTCTTGGTCTCGATCGATGTGCCGCCCACGGGCTGGGCCGCTGCGATCCGCAACGGCGATCCCTCGATCGAGGCGCTGGCCAACGCGATCGATGCCGCGACTTCGGGTGATGCACCAGCGTTGGGCAAACGGCTGGCCGCGATGGTCGGCACCGGACAGCGCCTCATGGCCGAGGCTGCGCTGCAGCGTTCGCGATCGATGCCGGAGGACGCCGCTCGGCCGGTGCTCGATGCCCTCGTCGATGCCGGGCTCAAGGCCGATGCTTCGATCCCCTTCCGTTCGATGGCTCTCGACGCGGGGCAGCGACTCTCCGTGATCGATCCCGATGGCATGGCCGCGCGACTGGTGAGCGCTGCCGACGATCGCGACGCATCGGAACTCCTGGTCAATGCGATCTACCAATCCAGGGATGCTCGCGCCGCGGAACTCGCGTGTGCCGCCCGCGAGAAGCTCGGCCGCAGCGCGGCATCGATGGCCTGCATGGCACGGGCGCGAACGAGCGAGTCGGTCGATCCGGTGATCCTCACCCAGGTCGGCGTGGCGGCATCGGGTGGAAGCGAACTCAGCATCAACTTCAGGACGCAGGCGGCATGGATCTTCCTGTCGCGCTCAGGCCAGGCCGATCGCGCGATCAAGGCCATGACCGAGGCATCCTTCAAGATGACTCCATGAGCAACATTCCCCTCTCGAAGCCCGACCTCGTGCAAGCTGACATGGACGCGGTCATGGAGACGCTCCGTGGAGAGCGGCTGTCCCAGGGCCGTGCGCTGCTCGAGTTCGAGCGCAGGGTGGCGCAGGTCACCCGCCGTCCGCACGCCATCGGCGTCTCCAGCGGCGCCGCGGCGCTCGAACTGGCCCTGCGCGCACTCGACATCGGCGATGGCGACGAGGTGCTCGTCCCCAGCTTCGCATTCCCAGCCAACACCAATGCCGTCATCGCCGTCGGCGCGACGCCGGTCTTCGTGGATGCCGACCATCGCACCCTCTGCATGAGCGCGACCGAGGCGGAGACGAAGATCACGCCGCGCACCCGCGCGCTGCTCGGCGTACCCATCTTCGGTGCGATCGCCGGCCTGCAGGAACTCATCGCAGTCTGCGCGCGCGCCGAACTGCCGATGGTCGAGCATGCGGCCGAGGCATTCGGCAGCACGCTCGGTCCGGACAATGCCGGCCGCTTCGGGCGCATCACGGCACTGGGCTTCGGGCCCAACCGACCGATCGCCATGGGCGAGGGTGGGGCCATCGTGACCAACGATGATCGGCTGGCGATCCTGTGCCGAGCCATGCGCAACCAAGGCCGCACGGACCGGCGGTCGTTCCCCGACCAATCGCCCGATGTCGGCATGATCATGCGCTTCGCGTGCCTGGGCTACGACGCTCGCCTGGCCGAGCCGCTCGCCGCCCTCGGAGCGAGCCAGATCGATCGGCTCGACTCGATCCTGGAGCGTCGCACCGAAGTCGCCCGTCGCTATGTGCGGCGGCTCTGCGCGATGCCGAACCTCATCCTGCCGTCCATCCCGGATGATGGCACGATCTCATGGCCGCTCTTCTGGGTGCGCCTCTCCGACCGCTTCAGCAACATCGAGCGCGATGCACTCGTCGATGGACTCCACCGCCATGACATCGGAGCGGCAAACCACTACCCCGCGTGCCACCTCTTGCCGCATGTCCGCGCCGCGTTCGGCACGCACTACGGACAGTGCCCCGTCGCGGAGAGCCTCTCCGATCGCACGATCACCCTGCCGATGTACACCTCGATGAGCGAAGACGACATCGATCAGGTGTGCGCGACGCTCGAACTCCTGCTCGGTCGCATCGAAACGCCAACGCGCGATTGAGGTCCCACTCACGAGAACGGCCCGTCCTTGGAGACGGGCCGCTGGCTCGGAAGCCACCCACGGGACTCGAACCCGTGACCTGAGCTTTACGAAAGCTCCGCTCTACCGGCTGAGCTAGGGTGGCGACGGGCTGGTGAGATTACTTCAGGATCAGGCCGACGCTCTCGGCGGCCGGCAGATCCAGGGCGCCCCACGCTTGGCCAGCCGCCACGGCGGTGTCGCCGCTGGAGGATCCGATCAGGGCGCGCAGGCCATCGACATGGCGGGCCTGCAGGCGATTGCCGCCCACTCGTGCGCTGGCGGCCAGTGCACCCAGGAGCGCCGACTGCTCCTCTCCGCTCGCGGCGAGTGCAGTGTCGGCCAGGGCGCACTGTGCGCGGGCAGACTTGAGCACGGCCACGGTGTTGGCAACATCCAGGCGCGACTCGCCCTCGAAGCGCGCGAGCGCATCGAGCAGCTGGGATTCGGCGACGCTCGCATCGAGCGCACAGCCGGGCTTGGAGGCAATCGCGCGGAGCGCCGCGAGCGCTCTGGCCGCGTATCCGGAAGCTTCCTCGGCGGTCATCGCGCCGCCGGCCACCGAGCCCATGATGCTGGTGACGGCAGCCTTGAACGCCTCGTCGGGTGCGCCGATCTCGAAGAGCTGGGTGTTCATGTCCGCACCCACCGCTGCACGCACGCGACCGCTATCGGCGGCGCTGACGCTCACGAGTGCGGGGACCGAGGCCATCGTGCGGCTCGCGCGCAGTCCAGCCACGGCGCGGGAGGTGCCAGTGACATCGGTGCGGCTGCCGGCATCGTCGACCGGACGGCGACCGCCGCGCTCGGAAGCCATCAACTGCACGACGAGCAGGTCAACGGCACTGTTGCCGAGCTCGGCCTCGAGCTCTTCAAAGGTCCGGAAGTCGCCGCCGACCACCCGGAAGCCTGCCGTGCCGAGCTTCTGTTGCAATGCGGCCCGGTCTTCGTTGCTCGTGGTGATCACGGCGGCGAGCGGATCGGCGCCGACGGCCAGGATCGAGGCGAGCGTGGGGACCACGCTCGAGTCGTACGCGAACGAACTCGTCGGGGCGAGGCCACCGAAGAGCAGCGCCGCATCGAAGCGCACGCGACGGTCACCGTAGGTCAGTGCTTCGCAGGCAGCGCTCACATCGCTCGGGGCAAGGCGCTGTTCGCCCGCGATCTCACCAAGGTGCATCAGGGCCGTGCGCGCCAGTCCGAGGTCATCGGCACCCAGTGCGAGGGCAAGCACATCCTGGCCAATGCTTGCGCCGGCCGCGGTCGCGAAGAAGGCCGCGCTGTAGGCGCGCTCGCCGCTGACCGGATCGGGGGACTCGCCCATGACCGCCTCGCGGCGCAGATCGTTGGCGACGAAGAGCGCAAGCGCCTGGGCGTTTGACGAATCAGCCAGCAGCGCGGAGCGCGCCGCCTGCATGCCCATGATGGCGTGGAAGGCTCCCGTGGGCACGGCCACCGGCATCAGGCCGTCGCCCTCCCAGATCCACGCAAAATTGTTGGGTTCGTAGGGCTGCGCAAGGAGCGCACTGCGGCGATCGAAGTGCGCGCGGGCCAGCGAGGTGTACTCGGCCGAGACCGATGCACCCTTGCCGCCGCACGCGGTGTACGCGCGGCCGGCGGCCGAAGCGACTTCCTGCGATCCATCCTTGGAGAGTTCGAGTGCGCGCAGGCCCGCTGCGGCCGTTGGCGAACCGATGGCGCCAAGGATCTCGCAGATCAGGATCTGGTTGCTCGCATCGAGGTTCGGGAGAGCAGCCACGAGCGGCGCCACCCCTGCCGAACCGAGCTGGGTCAGCATGCGCTGCGCGGCAAGCGCGAGCTGGTCGTTGCCAATGCCGGTCGCCGCGCGCAGGAGCGCCGGCACGGCGAACTCACCAGCGCTCATCAGGCGAGCGCGGGCATACACCTGCTGGCGGCCCGAGCCAACGAGGTTGTCGACGGCCGACTGGATCATGCGGCCGTTACGGGCCAGTTCCCGGCGACCGTTCTCGACGCGGGTCTCCAAGGTCACCATCGCCTTGGTGACGCCGTCACCCATCTTGCGGCTGCGGGCGAGCGCACGCTCAAGCCGCTCCGTCAGGTTCTGCTCCTGCACGAGGAGCGCAAGGTCCTGGTCAGCGATGCTGGACTCCAGGAGCTTCTCGGCGCTCGCCTGGGCAAGCTCCACATTGGCCACCAGGATGTAGTGCAGGACATCCCGCAGCAGTCGGGCCTGTTCGGCGGTGGCACCTGCACTGTCGGTACCGCCATCGTCGGTGGCCATCGCGTCATCGCTGCCCTTGGCCGAGCCGGCGTCGTCCGCCATGGGCTCATCACCAGAGGGCTCATCCATCGGCTCGGCAGCCGGCTCATCAGCCGGGTCATCGGCCGGCTCGGAGGCAGGTTCCGAGGGCTCGTCGGGTTCGGTCGGATCATCGATGACGGCGATCACCACGGAGGTGGGCTGTGACACCGTCAGGGGAGCCGCCAAGGCAAAGCGGGCGAGGCCGAGGGCCAGCAGCAGCGATAGGGTCGAGAGCGGTTGGATCACGTCGCGGACTCCGTGGTCGTGGGTGGCCCCGGCAGGCGCAGGGGCAAGGTTGGCAAGGGTATCGGGCATCCCGCTTCAGTGCAACGAACCCCGGACGACCGTTCGCACGGACGCCAGGCAAGGTTCCCGGTAACCTCCCGGCGTCGGTCGTTGGCCGGATGTCCGGCCAATCGCAGCGCGCCGTGTGCTGCGAGGGAAGCGTGGTGCAACACCACCGCGGACGCGCCGCCGTAACGGGTCGTTGGCTCAACAAGCCAGCGCCTCGACTCAATGAAGACCACTGGGCTCCGCGGCCCGGGAAGGTCGAGTCGGGACCCGAAGCCGGAAGACCTGCCGACACCATGCGCTGCGTGCCCCCGCGATCCCGGGGCCAGGGCGCGAGTCCGCGGAGGTTCCCATGCATCGCCTGCCCCTTTTCGTCCTGCTTGCCGCCCTGCCAGGCTCGGCCTTCGCACAATCACCGTTCGCCGCGACCGTCGTGAGTTACTCGCCAGGATCAAGTCCGGCAGGCGGCTTCACCATCGCCGCATCGGCACTCGGCGAACCCACCCGCTTCACGGGCGGCCCCTTCTTCCCGCAGGCCGTCACGCCGTTCCAACCGGCGTTCATGACCAACGAGATCGTGTCGCTCGGTGCAGGCGGCGAACTCGTGGTGGCGTTCGACCATGAGGTCATCGACGACCCGCGCAATCCATTCGGCGTGGACCTCATCGTCTTCGGCAATGCGTTCTTCAGTGATGCGGCGTACCCATCAGGCATGCCGGCGGGAATCTTCGCCGAAGGCGGGCAGATCGCCATCAGCGCCGACGGCGCGACATGGACCACGGTTGCGGGCATCGATGCCGATGGCTTCGCGCCGACCCGTGGCTGGCTCGATGCACCTCCCTACTCGGCGGTGCCGGGACTCGAACCCTCGGACTTCACCAGGCCGATCGACCCATCCATCACGGCGGCATCCATGATCGGTCAGGACTGGGCCAACCTCTGTGCCATGTACGACGGCTCCGGCGGCGGCGCAGGCATCGATCTTGCTCCGCTCGGTCTTGCCTCGATCCGATTCGTGCGGGTCCGGGTGCCCGTGGGTGCGATGCAGAGTGCCGAGATCGATGGCTTCAGCGATGTGGCGGCAGAAGTCGCGAGTGGTGATCTCGATGGCAACGGCTCGATCGATGGCGCCGATCTGGGCATCATGCTGAGTGCCTTCGGCATCGCCGATCCGGTTGCGGACCTCGATGGAAACGGCATCGTCGATGGCAGCGATCTCGGTGCACTCTTGGCGGCCTGGTCATGAGGCGCGCGTTCGCGCTGATCGAGGTCCTGGTCGTGATCGGCGTCGTCGTGATCCTGATCGGGCTTGTGCTGCCTGGGCTCTCGACGCTCGCCGAGGGCGGCCGCAGCGCCGAGTGCCAGTCGAACCTCCGGCAACTCTTCAGCGCGTCGCAGGCGTACATCACGCTGAACAAGGAGCGCTTCGCCCCGGCCATCCTCATGTTCGCTCCCAGTGGTGGTACCGGCGTGCGCACGCTCTCGTGGGACCTCGACACCGCACCGGGGCGCGCTGCCCTGCCGGGGTCGATCACGCGGCATCTCGACTCGCCCAGCCGCGTCCAGCAGTGCCCAAGCTGGACCGGCAACGACCCCAGCGGCGATCCCTTCACGGGCTACAACTACAACACGACCTTCATCGGTGCCGAGGGCCGTTTCCCGCAGGTGGGTCCTGGTGGCACGATCCTCGATGGATGGTCCAACGCACGGACGGGGCTCGCGAGTGCGCAGTGCCGCAACTCCCAGGCCGCCCTCATGGGCGATGCCGGTTGGGCCGGCGGCACCAACAAGTACATGCGTGCACCCATGAACACGGTCGAGGGCGACCTCCTCATGATCTGTGCCGGAGCCCAGGCGTTCCGGCACCTTGGCTGTTCGCATGTGGTGCGCCTGGATGGCTCCGTGCACGGCGTCTGCACCAGCTGCGCCGGCGCGATCTCGACGCCGCAATCACTCGAGACGGTGATGGGCCATCCCGCCAATGGATTCCTGTCCGAGGATGACGCTGCCTACGATCCACGGTGAGGCCTGACGGATGCACGACCAGCAACTCAGCATCGATCGCTGTGTATGCCACGATGTGACCTTCGAGCGTGCGCTCGAGGTGGCGAAGGGGCGTGCGCTGTCGCTTGAGCAGCTCGCCGACGAGCTGGGCTGCACCACGGGCTGCGGTTCCTGCGAGCCCTATCTCCGTCGCTGCCTTGCCTCGGGACAGGTGGTCTTCCGCGAGATCATCGAAGACTGATTCCATGGGACCACGATCATGAAGTCGATCATGAAGTCGCTGCACCGCGGCATCTACGCGGAGCGACTGCGGCACCTCGTGGACCTGCTCGTCGAGGTCGTCCGCCCGGGCGACCGGATCCTGGATGTCGGATGCGGCAATGGCACGCTGCTCGATGCCCTGGTGCGCGATCCGCGCTGCCCGAAGGGCGTGATGCCGAAGGGTGTCGAGCGGGTGACGCGCGGCGGTGAGCCCATTCCGGTGGTGGCCTACACCGGCGGAAGGCTCCCCTTCGATGATGCATCGTTCGATGTGGTCACCATCGCCGATGTGCTGCACCATGAGCCCGACGACGAGGCCTTGTTGCGTGAGTGCCTGCGCGTGGCCCGGCGGGTGGTCGTGGTGAAGGACCATGCGCGCGAAGGGCCGCTGGCGCAGTCACGCATCTCCCTCATGGACTGGGCGGCCAACGCGCCGTACGGCGTGCCCTGCCTCTATCGATACCACTCGTTGCACGAGTGGCGGGCGCTCTGCGCGCGCGTGCACGCGCCGATCGTGAAGCTCATCAGCCCCATGCGCCTCTACCCTCGGGGATGGGAGTTCTTGTTCGGTGGGCGGCTGCAGATCGTGGTCGTCCTTGACGCCGCCGCTGCGCGCGAGGAGTAAGCGAGCCAGAGGGTCAGTCACGAGCGCCCGAAACGGCGCTCGAGCTCGGCCGTGGTCAGGCGGAACGCGGTGGGCCGGCCATGCGGGCAGCGATCCGGCCGGTCGATCGTGTCGCGGCGCGCCAGGAGTGCCGCGATCTCGGTGGCCGTCAGCCGATCACCCGCCTTCACCGCAGCCTTGCACGCCATCAGGTCGAGCACCTCGCTCAGCGCCGCCTCGGCGGCGCGCGGATCATCGGCGCGCAGGTCGCCCGCAGCGATCGAGAGCAGGAACTCCTGCGCTCCGACGCCGCGCTCCACGAGAAAGCTCGGCATGCTGTGCACCGCGATCATGCGCGCACCCGAGGGCGTGCACTCAAGCCCGAGCCGATCGAGGATCGGTGCGAGCGCCTCGATGCGTTCGATGGCGCCGGTGCCGCAATCGACGAGCTCGGGCATGAGCAGGCGCTGCCGTTCAAGCGGGGCGCGCTCGATGCGGGCCTTCAGATCCTCAAACATCACACGCTCATGAAGTGCATGCTGATCGATCACGGTCAGCCCGTCGCCCTCTTCCAACACAAGCCACGCACGATCGACCTGCATGAATCGCACTGGCGCCGAGGACTCCACCGCGCTCATCGGTGCGGTGTCGCTCATTGCCTGCGCCGTCGCCGATGCGTGCGCCGATGCCGGCTCGGCCGCCCTCATCGTCTGCCCCCAAGCCATGCCCCCATCGGCATGCACGATGGTGCGCTGGCCGACACCGAGCGGCAGCGGCAGCGTGGGCTCAGGATGCTCGACGGTCGGCAGGCGCTCGGTGACGACGAGCCCACGGCGCTCGAGCGCCTGAGCCGCGGCACGCCGGACCGCACGATGCACGAGGCTCGGGAACCGCAATCGAACCTCGGTCTTGGCCGGGTGCACGTTCATGTCGACGGCGCGTGGATCGAGCTCGATGAAGAGCGCGTAGACCGGGTGCACCGATGGATCCATCAGGCCGCGGAATGCCTCGCGCATGGCGTGCTGCAGGGAACGATCCTCGATCGACCGCCCATTGATGAGCAACCACTGGTTGCGTGCCGATGCCTTCGCCGCGGCGGGCGTGCCCACCACGCCGCCGATGCGGATGGGCCCATGCAGTTCGGGAGCCTCGAGCTCGAACGACAGGTCGAGCAGTTCAGGCGCGAGACCTGCGCCGAGCACCTGCACGCAGCGCGCGCGCTCATCCTGCGGCGGCAGGTCCACGATCGTGCGGCCGTCGCTCGAGAGCCTGAAGCCGATGCCCGGCGCACCGAGCGCGATGCTGTCGATCGCGTCGTGCACGCGCCCGGTCTCCGCGGCCTGGCTGCGCAGGAACTTCCGCCGCGCCGGCACATTGCGAAAGAGCGTGCGGACCTCGACGACCGTTCCCGGTGCGCCCGCGGCAGGACGCGGCCCGCTGACGAGGCCGCCGTCGACCTCGATCGCGTGGGCGTGGGCATCGCCCGCGCGCCTGCTGGTGATCCGCAACTGCGCCACGCTGCCGATGCTGGCCAACGCCTCGCCGCGGAAGCCATAGCTCGCGACCGCCTCGAGGTCATCGAAGGTGGCGATCTTGCTGGTGGCGTGCGCCGTGACCGCCAGCAGCAAGTCATCGGCCGCGATGCCGGTGCCGTCATCGCTGACGCGGATCAGATCGGCACCACCGCCCTCCAGCTCCACGCTCACGCGCGCAGCCCCGGCATCAAGCGCGTTCTCGACGAGCTCCTTCACCACGCTTGCCGGGCGCTCGACCACCTCGCCCGCTGCGATCTGGTTGACGAGTTCAGGCGAAAGCAGGCGGATCGGCATCAGGATTCCCGCATCGCGAGGGGCAACCGCCGGCCGGGGCCGAAGGCGCGCATGCTGATCTTGGGTACCACGCCCGCCTGCTCGCGCTTGTACTGCGCACGGTCAATCGCCAGGCACCATCGTCGCACCATCGCCTCGTCGAGCCCAGTGCTGCGTGCGATCGAGGACGGCGACTGCTCGAGGTCGACGAACCCATGCACGATCGCATCGAGCTCGTCGTACGGCGGCAGCGTGTCCTGATCGCGCTGGTCCGGCCGAAGCTCTGCGCTGGGCGGCTTCGTGATGCTTCCCTCGGGAACGGGCGGCCGCCCGAATCCAGCGCGTCCATGGTGCTCGTTCATCCAGCGTGCGAGTGCGTAGACCTGGCCCTTCGTCAGGTCGCCGATCGGCGCGATGCCGCCGCACATGTCGCCGTAGAGCGTGGCAT
>Ga0194110_10007252_pt1 | contig 12801 bp, 15 predicted proteins | sample TA2Kig1200mmetaG_FD_146192 | JGI IMG/M metagenome (GOLD analysis project Ga0194110, IMG submission 146192) | Freshwater microbial communities from Lake Tanganyika, Tanzania - TA2015032 Kigoma Deep Cast 1200m | ecosystem: Environmental > Aquatic > Freshwater > Lake | place: Tanzania: Lake... | reverse complement strand
GTTCCCTTCACGCCGGGACGCATGGATGCCTCGCAGGAGCAAACCGATGCGGCCTCCTTCGCCGTGCTCGAACCGAAGGCGGACGGCTTCCGCAACTACCAGAAGACCCGTTATGCCGTACCGTCTGAGGAATTGCTGGTTGACAAGGCGCAATTGCTGACCCTGACCGCACCCGAAATGACGGTGCTCATGGGCGGCATGCGCGTCCTGAAGACCAACTTCGGAGGGTCCCAGCATGGCGTCTTCACCAAGCGACCAGAGACGCTTACCAATGACTTTTTCGTGAATCTGCTCGACATGAGCACGGTGTGGAAGGCAACCTCGGAAGACGATGGGGTGTTCGAGGGTCGTGATCGCAAAACGGGTGAACTCAAGTGGACCGGCACCCGTGTCGACCTAATCTTCGGTTCAAACTCTCAACTCCGGGCTTTGGCGGAAGTCTACGCATGTGCGGACTCCCAGGAGAAGTTCCTGCACAACTTTGTAGCGGTGTGGAACAAAGTCATGAACCTTGACCGTTTCGACCTCGCCCGATCGTAGCATAAACGTCTTCGAGGGCTTCTGACAGGGCGGCGAAAAAACGGTCAGAACAACCGGTTCAGCGGATGGCGTATCGCCGCCGCTGAACCGGGTCGTTATACTCTCTTTCCATCGGTAATCACCGACTCTCAGATCATCCCCCCATTGCAGTTTAGTAGGTGACAAATTCAATGAAATGGGAGGGATTTGGTGCTCATCTTTTTGGTTACCCTTTTGGGGTCCCCTCCTAATTCTTCTGCTAAGGCAGGGGTTTATGTGTAAGTCCTCCAATCTTGCCTTTGCCCATTTAATTGGCTAATTGGACTTGCCCCTCCAAATTAGGATTCTCCCATTTTCCGGGGAGCTTCCGTTGATAATGGGATGAAGTCTCCAGAGGGCATCTTCTGGGAAGGGGCATCTGCATAGAGGGGAATGAAGATATCCCTAAGTTTTATCGAAAGAAATCTTCTATTTCTTGGATATCCCTGGCTAATCCGGGGCGGGTCTGGCTGCCACTTTTCAAGGCAATCAAGGGGTCTGCAATGCTATGTTGCTTCTCAACAAAACTCCTCCTTTTCTTAACAATGCAGATTTCAATCAGATATCCTTAGTTTGGGAATAGTGGGGGGAGTGCCAAGAAGTCATTGGCAAAATACCCCGATGACCTTGGCTTCTTTCCGCCCCTTCCAGGGGAGAACATTAAATGCCTAAATTCGATTTCATGCTTACCTACCTTGAAGATCCAAAAGTCCCTTGTTCTGGAAAATCTGAAACCCTCGTCAATGTCTGGCGACAAATGGAATCTGTCCGAAGAGGATTTAAAACCTCCCAGGGACGCGTCAACCACCTCAAGCTGTTCCAGATTACCCACTACCTCAAACTACCTTTGTGAAAATCCTGTCTAGCGAGTAATTCGGGACAGACCTCAATTTTTTTCTTGACAATAATAATTATTATTTTATAATAATTATAATTTATGAAAAACACAACGACCATAAAGCTCAAGGAGATAGGGTTAAAGGTAACTCCCCAGCGTCAAGCTATTTTGAAGCTCTTAGAAGGGAATCAAAGCCATCCCTCGGCGGACAGAATTTATTCCGAAATCTTGAAACAATTTCCGGGGATATCCTTTGCTACGGTCTATAACACCCTATCCAAGTTGGTGGAAGCAGAGGAAATCAGAGAATTGGATATTGACCCCGACAAGAAAAGGTTTGATCCCTGTATCACCCCCCATAATCATTTCTATTGTAGGGTTTGCGGTAAAATATATGATATCGCTTATCATTTCCCCCTTCCGTTGAAATTGACTAAGATAGATGGGCATCAGGTTGATTTGATCCAACTCAATTTGAAAGGGGTGTGCAAGGACTGCCAGAGGAAGCGATGAGAAGAGCGAATTATGTCAGTAAGTATTCCATGTGCGAAGGGAGGGATTTTGATGAAGTGGGGTAAAGAGAGGAGAGAAAACAAAGAACTTTTTTCATTTAACCGGCGCCGCTTTTTATCCCTATCTGGGGTTTTAGGTTTGGCTCTTATTTCAAGTAAATCAGACATCTCTATGGCCAGTTCAGGAAAGGAGGGAAAGATGGCTTTTCAAGGTAAAGATTACAATCGACTATTAGGCATGGAGGGATTCAGTGATACGCTTTTAAAAAACCATTTTACTCTCTATCAAGGGTATGTGACGAATACCAATAAAATGATGGAAGGCCTCAACCAACTTCTGAAGGAAGGGAAAACAGGGACACCAGAATATGCTGAGTTCAAGAGGAGGCTGGGTTGGGAATTCAATGGAATGAGGCTTCATGAGTACTATTTTGAGAATCTTGGGGGAAAGGGGGGCATCAGTAAGTCAGGAAAATTGTACCAAAAGCTTGTTGAATCTTTTGGAAGTTATGAGGCCTGGGAAAAAGACTTTAAGGCCACAGGAAGCATGAGAGGCATTGGATGGGCGGTCCTCTATCAGGACGTGCTCAGCGGGATGTTCATCAACTTCTGGATCAATGAGCATGATGTGGGTCATCCTGCAGGGGGAATGCCCATCTTAATCATGGATGTCTTTGAACACGCCTTTATGATCGATTACGGTTTGAAGAGGGCCGATTATATCGAGGCTTTCTTTAAGAATATCAACTGGGCAGAACTGGAAAAAAGACTCCTTCTCCACAAAGGTTAGGAGTTCCATTAATGAAGAGGTCGAAAAGATAGAACCAATAAGAAAAGGAGGAAGAGAAACATGTCGAAGACAGAAGGATTTTTGAAAGAAGCTTTTGCAGGAGAATCCCAGGCAAACCGTAAATATCTCGCTTTCGCAGCCAAGGCGGACCAAGAAGGGTTTCCCCAGGTGGCCCGACTTTTTCGGGCAGCTGCGGAGGCGGAGACCGTTCACGCTCATAGTCATTTGAAAGCCCTAAATGGAATTCAAAGCACCAAAGAGAATCTTCGAGCAGCCATCTCAGGTGAAACGCATGAGTTTAAAACGATGTATCCAGAGATGATCGAAGCGGCAAGAGCGGAAGGACAGAAGGTAGCGGAGAGAAGTTTTAACTACGCCAATTTAGTGGAGAAGGTCCATGCCCAACTTTATCAGAAACTTTTGGATAGCCTTGGAAAATCCCAGGAAAATTACTCTTATTATGTCTGTCCAGTCTGTGGCTACACGGCTGAGAAGGAGCCCCCCGGAACTTGCCCTGTTTGTGGAACCAAAGGTGAAATGTTCAAGAAGATCGAATAAACCGAGCAAGGAGGGAACCAATAATGACCCAGATGAAGTGTCCGGCCTGTGGGTCTGAGAGTTTTTACACGAAAGACCCTGCAGACCAATACAATATTTTTAATTTTGACCTCAAAGAAGGGAAAATCATTTTTAAGGTTGAAGATACTGAATCCAACCCGCCAGACATAGTAGAAGAGACCGAGACCTTCTGTAAACGGTGCGCCTGGCATGATAAGTTTAGGATGCTGAAACAGGTGAGTTGAGGAAGTCATAAAAACATAAGATTTGAAAGGGAATGCGTCTATGTCAAATAAAAAGGACCAGGCTTGCACAAATGAGGAGGATAAACACCAAAAGGTTTTAATTTTCAGACCCTTTCCGTTTCAAGCTGGCCAAAAGATATTCATCGAAAGCGGGCCTCGTCGGGGAGACTGGGAAGTGTTGGCATTGGGAAACCAGAAGATTAGACTGCGATGCCCTATTTCTAAGCGGGAGGTAGCGTGGGATCGTTTTTGTTATTTTGTTGAGGAACGCCATGACGTTTGGCCCCATCACGATTAATTGTACCGTCATGATCACGGAGAAGACATGGGGTAAAAACCTTCTTGCCTGATGAAAGATGACAATGCTCAAATTCTGGCTGATTTCAGCTGCCATTTCTGGTTTTCTAAGTGTGGGGCTCGGCGCCTTTGGAGCTCACTCATTAAAAAATATCTTAGATGAATATGGAAAATCCATATACGAAAAAGCCGTTCTATACCAGATGTTCCATACCCTCGCTCTATTCCTGGTGGGAGTCCTGTACCATCTTTTCAAAGAAACATCCTTTTTTCTCGCAGGGTGGGGATTTTTCATCGGGATCGTCCTCTTTTCCGGAAGCCTCTATGTCATGGCGATCACCAATGCAAAATGGCTGGATGTTATCACTCCCTTTGGTGGGGTGGCATTTCTTTTTGGCTGGTTCTGGCTGATATGGACCCTTAGCAAAAGGCACTTCTAACCCTTCTTTCACTCAAACAAAGTTGTTTTAAAAAAAATGTCTCATTAACAAAAAATGACATATACGAGGAGATTGAAAAATGAAAAAAAAGTTAATGTCTTTTGCTGTCATTACAATCTTATTTTTCACACTCGTTTTTCAGGCCTTGGCTGCCAACAAACCACCGGAAAAGGGAGAACAGTTGCCAGTCATGAACCTTCCTATTCCCAAAAACCCAGAGGAGAGAAACTATTTGGGTCTTTCCGGAAGCGGCTCATTTAAAATTTCACAAATCAAGGCAAAGGTCGTCATCATTGAAATTTTTAGCATGTACTGTCCCTATTGTCAGAAGGATGCACCAGGAGTAAACGAGTTATATCACCTCATTGAAAACAATCCAGAGATTAAAAACAAAATTAAATTAATTGGGATTGGTGCAGGAAATTCCTCATACGAAGTAGAGGTGTTCAAAAAAACCTATAATGTCCCTTTCCCACTTTTCCCGGATAAGGATTTCACCATCCATAAAGCTTGCGGAGAGGTGCGAACACCTTACTTTATGGTTGTCAAAATCAATGAGGATGGAACTCACCAAATCGTCCATAATCAGTTAGGAAATTATCCAGGTGCAGAACCATTTTTAGAACTGGTGCTCAAAGCCTCTGGATTAAAGTAGAAAGGTGGAGGAAAAACCATGGAAAAAAAGAGAATCGTCCAGTTCACATTGATCCTTGTGGTTCTATCTGTCTTCGTATCCGTCCCAATGGCCTTTGCCATTTCAGATGCTTATAAAGGAAACATTTATCAGACAGGGCCGCTTAAACGAACCGATAGCAAGTTAAAAGTAAAAGTAGGAGACCCTGCTCCTGACTTCACCCTTCCTGCGATTTTCGGAGAAAAAATTTCTCTGGGTCAATTTCGTGGGAAAAAGAATGTCGTCCTCTCCTTCGTTCCTGCAGCCTGGACCCCGGTTTGTTCTGATCAATGGCCTGGATACAATATTGCGAAAGATCTTTTCAACCAATACGAGGCTATCCTTTTCGGAATTACGGTTGACAACCTTCCCACTCTTTTTGCATGGACCAACCAGATGGGTCAGTTATGGTTTCCAGTCCTTTCTGATTTCTGGCCCCATGGAGCCGTGGCTAAAAAATATGGTGTGTTGCGCTCCGATGGGGTATCCGAAAGGGCTCTGTTTGTCATCGATAAAAAAGGAGTCATTCGTTATATTGACGTCCACGACATCAACAAGAGACCTCCCCTTGAAAACCTAATGAGTGCCCTGGAGAGTCTTAACAAGTAACTCCCATTAGAAAGTCTTCCACTTTCCAATGGGAGTAAGACGGTCAGCGATGAACGATATCAAAAGGGGATACGTGTTGCTTTCTTAACAATGGTTAAACTATATGAAATATTTGGAAGGAAATTATCCCTTTCTCTTTTCTCTGGCAATGAGAACAAATCCTTTTGACCAGAATGCTTCACCCATCATCCAATCATTGGTGAACCCTTAATGTTTGAATCAGAGATATCATTAGGGAAGGAGGATTCTATATGGAACAATTAATGCAGGAATCCATTGATAAATCTATTGTAAGACCTCAAATGGGGATCGAAGATTTTAAGTTTCGCGGTAAGGGAATATCGTTGGATCAATTGAGACAGATCAAAAAAGCACTACTGACTTTCCACACCCTTGAAACGATGGCAGCTAATATTTATAAATTTCAAATCACAAAAACCCCCTCTGAACTCAATCGTCAATTAATCATTGCCATGTGTAATGAAATGACCCACATTCAAGATTTTCAGATTAAATTGTATGAATATGGTTTAAGACCAAGCAAATTAAGATGGGCGTATTGGATGGTTGGTTTTATCATTGGGTTTGGTTCTCGACTACTGGGCAAGCAGGCCATACTTAAGACAGCAGTCTGGCTGGAGAAAAAGGCCGTCCACCATTATGGTCAATTGTTGCAGAGCATCGATTGGGATGAAGACATGCGCAGAGTGATAGAGGGAGATGGTTCTGACGAGGATGGACATGTCAGTCGTTGGGAAGGCCTTCTAAAATCTAACTGAGAGGTTCTAAGTGCTCCCTGTCCTTCTGGTGAGAGTTCCATATTTTTCAAGGTAATACTCTATTTCAACTCAAAATGTTGAATTGATTGCATTGTACAAAGAAGTTTCACAGTTGAGGACCAGTGATGATCCAATTGACTTTCAAATTGATAATAATCTTCCAATAATAAGTTTGATCTCGGAAAAAAAGTCAAAGAAAGCAAGCTTTTTCGCTACGATTACAATGCTTGGAACACCTCTTGATTTAACTACCCAAGAACTCCGAATAGAGTTACTTTTTCCATCGGATGAAGAGACAAGACAATTGTTTCCTCTTGGAATGTAAGGAGAGCTTTCTTGTAAAAATTGTTGATGATTATAACCCTCCAACTGAACAGTGCAATAAGGTGCATTTAGTCTGCTAAGAGCTACGATACTTAAATTCAAACGGCTACCGTTGATCCTAAGGAACACAATAAGTTCACCCTTCGTAACCAGCGACTGGATGGGAGGAGGCAGAAATCGTTTTTGCAAGGATCAATTTCTGCTATATATCCACTGGTTTCCGCGCCCCGGAAAACTTATGATGTGATATTCATATATTTACCTTACCCGCCGTACAGAATTTCGTTCTGAAGACCAGAAGGTAAATGTGCCAAAGGCATGAGAACCCAGCAACACATTCATAGACCTCCAGTTATTACCGTTAGTAAGATTATCCTTATCGTGTGGGATTACCTCAAAGCGATCTTGGAGATCCTAAGGGAACACTCCAGAAGCGACTCAGAAAAAAGATTTGTGGACGATCTCTTTCCCGAACGTTGACTTCCCTCACCACAATTAGGGTAAAAGAAATGGGTGACCCGCTTTTTTCTTTAGCATACCGTGATCAGGAATGTAAGTCCCAAAAAGAAAAATTTCCCGATAAGAACACTTCCTCAGATCGTACCGGAAAGCCCTCTCCACAAAGGCGCTACCTGCCCTCCCTCGGGATTGCCGTTCCAGATCAAGAGCTGCAACTCATGGGCCCTCAACGCTCTCTGTCTCCCGACCCCTTCGCTTGGGCACCACCGAAAGCGGCCCCGGCTCAACCTCTTTTGGCAAAGCCAGAACCCTTGGCCGTCATACACGAGGAGCTTAATGGCTGTGGCCCGTTTGTTACGAAAAACAAACAGGGTGATCTGGATCATTGCCCTTGTCTCCAAAACGCTCGGCTCAACCCAACCGGATTAATATCTCCCGTAACCCCTTTGAATAACATTCTCATCCTCGCACCGTTTGGTTCTTCCATCTCGACTAGGCACTCCGATGATGTCATTGGTGCTCCAAGGTCGAGTCTCACAACAACCAAAATCAGGACGCTGTCCAACGGTTGAGCTCCTCTCTTGGGTATCCTTGGGAACGCGATGCTTCAGACCATTTTAATTGAGCCGTAATGACTGCGATACCTCATAAACAGGGTGCTCCTTGCACAGTTCAGCTGCTGCTTGTCACAATGCTTCCGGGATACGGCGGCGCTGATGACTTCTCTTGCGCCAAGTCTCGAATTGATTACGAACGACTTCAAGGGTGCGTCTTACGATAGGTGGGCTAAAGCTACGAGTCTCTCTCATCGGCCATCCTCCTTTACGTTCTTGGATAACCAATGATAACCCCCTGCCTCAGAGCGTTTCACGCAAGCTTAGCGGAAGGACACCAATCTATGGGAAGAAAACTTTAATTCACTCATCGATAGCAGCTTATGCCCAAATGCCGGGCATAGGATTACCACAATGCCCACACTTTCCACCCTTCAGATGCATCTCTCCAACCATGAACCCTATCCGCTGGATTACCATCTTTTTGCACCTCGGGCAGAAGGTATGCCCTCCCTCATGGCTTGGGATATTCCCGATATAGACATATTCAAGACCGCAAGACAAGGCTATTTCCCGGGCCTTCTCCAGTGTTGAAACGGGTGTTGGCGGAAGGGTCTTGAGCTTATACAAAGGATAAAAGCGGAAGAAATGGATAGGCGTGTGCGAACCCAACTCCCTCTTCACCCAGAGGCACATTTCTTTAATAACCGACATCTCATCATTATTCGTGGGAATCATAAGGTTTGTGATCTCAATGTGAATTTTTTCCTCCTTGAGGGTCTTCAAGGTCTCGAGCACCGGGAGGAGTTTCCCATTACACAAATCACGATAAAAAGTCTCCGTAAAACCTTTCAAATCAATGTTGGCAGCATCTATCATTTTGCACAGGTTTCGGAGTGGACCCTGATTGATGAAGCCATTGGAGTGGATCACACTTAGAAGCCCTACCTTCTTTGCAAGATAGCCAACATCTAACATGTATTCATAAAAGATTATAGGTTCTGTATCAGTATAGGCGATAGAACGGGCTCCCATATCCTTAGCCTTCCTCACCACTATTTCCGGTGAGATATCGTAGCTGAATATGTCCTCAGGGGAGGCTTGGGAGAATTCCCAACTTTGGCAAAACTTACACTGGAAATTGCATCCCGCCGTTGCGATCGAAAGAGAATTGGTAGAAGGAAGGACATGGAAAAAGGGGTTCCTCTCGATCGGGTCTAAATGAAGAGCACAAGGATTTCCGTAGACCAGGCTATAATATTTTCCTACCCGGTTCTCTCGTACTCTGCAAAAACCCCTTTTACCCTTAGAAACGCGGCATCGCCTGGGGCAAAGTTCGCACTGGATCTCTCCTCCACCCAGGGAAGTGAAATAGGGGGAAAGCTTTGTCTTAATGAGACCCTTCTTTGCCAATTGTGCCTGGGAGGTTTCTGGGAGACCAAGAAGATATGCAGCGGAGGTCATGCAGAAACTTGTTCTAAAAAGCCGTAAAAACCCCCGTCTCGTTAATTTATGACTGGATAAGGATTTTCCCAGCGTCAGCCTTTCCATGTGAATAAATCAATTCAGAAGTCTACACCCTTCTAAACCATAAAATATTTTAAAATTTAATTTTAATAAAGTATAATATTAAATAAACTTGGAGGTCAAGATATGGAGTTCACGCGCAGGGATTTTATTAAAAATTCCCTCCTTTTAGGGGGCTCATTATTCCTCTCTCCCATAACCCTTGATGCTAGGTCAAAAAAGAAAGAGCTATGGGTTCCAGCTTATGAGAAATTGGAGAAAGAAGGTAAATTGGCTCAGAGGGTCGAGCAGGCCTACGCCATCTTCGAGAATTGTCAGCTATGTCCCAGGCGTTGTGGGGTGAATCGAAAAAAGGGTGAAAGAGGGTTCTGCCGGGCTCCGTTAAGACCCGTGATCTTCAGCTATCACCCCCATTTTGGTGAAGAGATGTCGATAGTGGGCCAAAACGGATCTGGCACCATCTTCTTCTCCAACTGCGGCCTTCGATGCGTCTTCTGTCAGAACTGGCCCATCTCCCATGAGGGAAGAGGAAAGGAAGTTCAAGATGAAGACCTGGCAGATATGATGCTCCACCTTCAGAAGATAGGTTGCCATAACATCAACCTCGTCACACCCACCCACGTCATGCCTAATATCCTCAATGCCACGCGGATTGCTTTGAAGAAAGGACTGCGCCTCCCATTGTTTTACAACACCTGTGGTCACGAGCGCTTAGAGATATTGAAGATCTTAGACGGCATTGTGGATATTTATAAGCCAGATATGAAATATATGGATCCAGATAAGGCAGCAAAATATTCAGCCGGGGCTTCAGATTATCCTGAAGGGACAAAGAAAGCGATCCTTGAAATGCACCGGCAGGTCGGCCTACTCCAAATCGATAATCGGGGAATTGCCCTTCGGGGGCTGATCATCCGACACTTGGTCATGCCCAACCGGGTGGCAGATACTGAGAAATTCGTCAAATGGGTGGCCGAGAACCTCCCCAAATCCACATATGTGAATATCATGGCTCAATACCGAGTGGAATACAAAGCCTTTGAATATCCAGAAATCTCCCGTGGGATCACTGTGCAGGAATTTCTGGAAGCAATGGATTGGGCTAAAATATACGGCTTGACCAACCTTGACCCTCAATCTAAAGCGATCAGAGATTTTTACTCTCAAAGCCGATCAAACTAAATCCCCAAAACGAGTATTTGAGGTCATCTCGGGTATCGGAAAAAATGAGTGCATTCCGCAAACTTGGTACTTGAATTAATAATGAAAGTCCTTTCCTTAAAAATCTCTTTGTTGATTATGGGTCTGAGCGGCATCATCGCTCAGATCATTCTCCTGAGAGAACTCCTCATCTCTTTTTTCGGCAATGAGCTCACCCTCGGAGTCATTCTCGCCAATTGGCTCATACTGGAGGCGGTCGGTGCCTTCGTCATTGGAAAGTCCGTTGAAAAGACGGAAAAGAAAATAGAATTCTATGTGTTGTTCCAGTTAATTTTTTCCATGGCCCTTCCTCTGGCCATCTACCTTTCTCGAGTATTTAAGAATATCCTTCTTATCACCCCTGGTGAAGGATTGGGGTTTGCTCCTATCTTTTATGCATCGTTCTTGATTCTCCTCCCTGTTACCATTCCTCACGGTGCCCTCTTCACCTACGGTAGTAAGCTCTTTGCCCAATACGTTCGGCAAGATGCATCATCCATTGGTAAGGTCTATGTCCTCGAAAACACCGGCTCCATTATCGGCGGACTGCTTATTACCTTCCTTCTGATTCAATACCTCAATTCTTTTGAGATCGCTTTCATGGTCTCTCTAACGAACGTATTGGTCTCGGTGATCCTTGTTTGGCCTTCTCCTAGATTATCGAGACATCCCGTTCAAACCATTCTCTGGGTTCTATCCGTTCTTCTTTCTTTCGTCTTTGCCTATAGCCTCCTGCCGCAAACCTCAGGGTCGATTCATCAATTCTCCATCCATTCTCAATGGAAAGGGCTGGAAGTTATCCATAATGAAAACTCCATCTATGGAAATATCACGGTCACGAAAAGGGGTGAACAATACACTTTTTTTACGGATGGAATCCCATCTATTACCGCCCCTGTTCCTGACATTGTCTCCATCGAAGACTTTGTCCACTTCTCCATGCTCTTCCATGAAAAACCCGAATCGGTCCTGATTCTCAGCGGAGGAGCTGGAGGAGTGATCTACGAGATTTTGAAGTATCCCGTAACCCGCATCGATTATGTGGAGCTCGATCCTCTTCTTTTAGAACTGATCCAGAAATTTCCGACTCCATTAACGCAGTCCGAGCTTTCGGACAAAAGGGTGAAGATTCATTATACGGATGGCCGTTTCTTCATCAAAAGAACTCAAGACCGATTTGATATCGTTCTCATCGGACTCTCTTCACCCCAGGAATTGCAGACGAACAGACTATTCTCTTCGGAGTTTTTCTCCATTGCCAAAAAAAAGATGAATCCGGAAGGGATCATTGTCTTAACGCTGCCTGGTTCCCTCACCTATATCAGCCCAGAATTAAGAGATTTGAATGGATGCATTCTGGACACCTTGAAGAGCATTTATCGACATGTGAGAATCATCCCTGGCGATGTCAACCTCTATTTTGCTTCAGACTCTGGAAAACTGGAAAGAGTGACTACTCATGAAATTATCAAGCGACTTGAAGAGAGGAGAATCAAAACGAGTCTGTTTAATAAAAGGTATATCGAATACCGACTTCATGAGAGATGGCTTCAATGGTTTCTAAAATCGATAGAAAGGAAAGAGGTTCACATCAACTCCGATTTTCGGCCTTTGGGTGTCTTTTTCAATCTTTCCTACTGGAATGCCCTCTTCTCCCCATATCTTACAAAAATATTTAAATGGTTTGAAGGATTGAGCATTAAGCTGACCGTCATATGTACCGTCATCGTGACCCTTCTCATCGCAGCCATTTTTATAAAGAAGCCCTCCATCTCTCGATACTCCCTACCTTATGCCATATTCACATCTGGTATCACGGATATGATGCTCGACCTGGGGATCATTTTAACTTTTCAGACCCTTTATGGCTACCTCTACTATCAGATCGGACTTCTTATCACCATTTTCATGGTGGGGGTTGCTCTCAGCAGCCTTTATATTACCCAACGACTAAAAAGCATAAAAAAGGATTCTTCACTATTTTTAATCATGGAATTTTGGATCATCTGCTTTTCTTTTGTTCTCCCATTTATATTCTCCGTTCCATCCTATCACCTTGAGAAAACCACCGTCTACGTCCTCCTTTACGCTGTCTTTTTAATAATGTCCTTTCTCTGTGGCACTTTAGTCGGGCTCCAATTTCCGTTGGCTACAAAGATCTATCTAAGTACCTCTTCAAAAAAAGGGGGGGTCGGTGAGACGGCTGGATTGCTTTATGGAGCAGATCTTTTCGGAGGTTTCTTTGGGGGCCTTTTGGGAGGCGTCTTCTTCCTTCCCATCCTGGGATTGAAGGAATCTTGCTTCATGATGACGATGATCAAAGGAAGCAGTGCCATCCTCTTCCTTTTATTCACAAAAACCCGAAAATAAGATAAAATTCAATTAGCCAAGAGGTCTAAGATTCAAGGGTTCAAGTGAAATCCTTAAGAAAAAACCAC
>Ga0194110_10007251_pt1 | contig 12801 bp, 14 predicted proteins | sample TA2Kig1200mmetaG_FD_146192 | JGI IMG/M metagenome (GOLD analysis project Ga0194110, IMG submission 146192) | Freshwater microbial communities from Lake Tanganyika, Tanzania - TA2015032 Kigoma Deep Cast 1200m | ecosystem: Environmental > Aquatic > Freshwater > Lake | place: Tanzania: Lake... | reverse complement strand
CTGATCATCGTCCTCTTCGCCCTGGCGATCGCGCGCCCCGCCATGCGGGCGGGCGGCGGGGCGCTCGGACGGGGCAGCACGACCCTCGCCGTCATCCTCGACAACAGTTTCAGCATGGCGGCGCGCGATCCTCACGCGAGCGGCCCTCCCGGCGGGGAGGAGTCGACGCTGTCGCCGGGCGGAGCCTGGCTCTCCGAGGAAGGAACGGTCTTCGCCTCGGCCAAGCGGCGCGCCCTCGAGGTCGTGTCGCTGATGCGGGAGGGAGATCGCGGAGTGGTGGGGCTCGCCGCGCAGCCGGTTCGCTTCCCTTACATGACGGGCGTCGCAGATCCCGGCCTGCTCCGCCAGGAGATCGAGCGCTCCGCGATCGGGGCGACCCGCGCGGATCTGCGGCAGGCCGTTTCGCAAGCGCTCGCCCTCCTCGCGGAAGCGAAGACGATCAACCGAGAGCTCTTCATCGTCTCCGATTTCCAGAGATCGGATCTCGAGGCCTGGCAGGCGGAGAGCCGCCAGAGCGGCGACAGCGCGACCGTGAAGATCCCGGAGGCGCTGAGCCGGGCCGCGATGGCCGGACCGCGCGTCTATCTCATCCCGGCACGCAGGCTCTCCATCGACAACCTCGCGATCGAGCGGCTCAGGCTCGATCCATTGGGGGCGGGGCCGGAAGGCGGCGCGCGTCTGATCGTCACCGTGTCGAACGAATCCGAGAAGGAGGCGCGCGATGTCGTTCTGCGCGCGCTGAGCGATGGGGAGAACCCGGAAGCGCTCGGCGAGGCCTACGTCACCGTGCCGCCGATGGGCAGAACCGAGATGAGCGTCCTCCTGCGCAGGCTCCCCTCGACCGGAGGGCTACGCGTCGCTCTGGCCCCCGATCCTCTCCCCGCGGACAATCAGGCTTTCCTCGTGACCGAGCAGCCGGGAGTGCGCACGGTCCTGGTCGTCTCGGGGGCCCCGAACCCGGAAGAGGATCCCGCGGCCCGCTATGTCTCTCTCGCCCTGGATCCGAGCGGCACGCATGAGTTCTTCAGCGTCGAGGCGATCTCAGCCGACGCTTCGGGGCTCGCGGCCGCGATCCGGGCCGACGCGGTCATCCTGCTCGATCTGGGCCGCCTGCCGGAGGCCGCGCTCGGGCAGATCGAGCGCTTCCGCGCGGAGGGCGGAGGCCTGCTCATCGTGCTCGGGGAGCGGACCGATCCGCGAATGTACAACTCGACGCTCTCCCGCAACTTGGCCGACATCGAGCTGCTCGGGTCCCGGGGCGAAACCGAGGGACCGGACGCCTACCGCAGCCTCAGGGTGGCCGCGACGGGCCATCCGATCTTCGACGGATTCGGAACCGCCGCGGGGGAGAACCTCTCGGCGGCCAAGTTCCGGCGCATCTTGGAGGGAAGGCCCGGGCCGGAGGCGCGCGTGCTCGCCGAGTTCTCGGGAGGCCTGCCCGCGCTGATAGAGGATCGCGGGACGCTCGTGTTCACGTCCTCGCTCGACGGCCGCTGGAACGATCTGCCGACCAGCGGGGCCTTCCTGCCGCTGCTCCACAGGATGATGCAGTACCTGATCGCGCACGGCGGCGGACGCGATCGCCTGCTGGCGGGGGAGATGATCGAGCATGCCGTCGACATCGATCGCCTGGGCGCCCAAGAAGCTCTCATGATCGACCCTCAGGGCGCGCGCTCGGCCATGGAGCGGTCCGAGAGGGAAGGCAGGATCTGGCTCAAGGGTCCGCCCACGAGGTCTCCGGGAATCTACGAGATCGCGCGGACCGACGGGGCTCGTCTCGGGCTCTTCGCGGTGAATCTCGACGCGCGGGAGTCCGATCTGCGCGTCGCCCCCGAGGCTTGGCTCCGGGACCTCTTCGAGCCTCCGGCTGCGATCCTCGCGCCGGATGGAGAGATCACCCGGGATCTGCTCGAGGAACGTCATGGTCGCGAGCTCTGGCCCATCCTGCTTATGATGGTGCTTGGCTTGCTGGCGGTGGAGAGCCTCGTGGGAAGGGGCAAGATTCTTCCGTAGGTCGGCATGCGGAGAGGGCCTGCTTGAACGAGAGGAGAGGTCTGAGATGAAGAGATTCGTTTCCTATGCGATGGTCGCGATCCTGTTGGCCGGGAGTATCGGCTGCGCAAGCCTCACCCGGAAAGAGAAGGGACTGATCATCGGCGGCACGGCCGGCACGGTGATCGGCGGGGTGATCGGCAAGCAGGCGGGCAACACGGCCGCCGGCGCCATCATCGGGGCGGCCGTCGGAGGCGCCGCGGGAGTGGTCATCGGCGACTACATGGACAAGCAGGCGGCCGAGATGGAGAACGACCTGGAGGGCGCCAAGGTTGAGCGTGTCGGCGAGGGCATCAAGCTCACCTTCGAGTCCGGAATCCTCTTCGACGTCAACAAGGCGGAGCTCAGGCCGGCAGCGAAGGAGAATATCGAGAAGCTGGCCTCCATCTTCGCGAAGTACCCCGACACGAACATCCTGATCGAGGGGCACACCGACTCCGACGGAACGGAGGAGCACAACCAGCTTCTCTCCGAGCGCCGGGCCAAGAGCGTCTCGTTCTATCTCGCCTCGCGGAACGTCGAGAGCGGCAGGATGTCGACGATCGGTTACGGCGAGACGCAGCCGGTCGCCGACAACGCCACGTCCGAGGGAAAGCAGGCCAATCGCCGGGTCGAGGTCGCCGTCATGGCGAACGAAAAGCTCAAGAAGGCCGCCGAGGAGCAGGCTCGCAAGGGATAGGGACGTCGAGCGCCCGTGTCCGCGCTCCATATCGATCGCCTGCCGACGGCGGTCGCGGCGGTGCTCTTCGCCGCCGTCCTGGTCTGGTTCATCAGGCGCGCCCGCAGAGGCGGGTCGATCTTCATCCGGAGGATCGCGGGGCTCGAGGCGGTCGATGAGGCGGTGGGTCGGGCGACCGAGATGGGTCGCCCGATCCTTTACTGCCCCGGCCTCGACCCGATGGAAGAGGTCGCCACCGTAGCCAGCGTCAACATCCTGGGCCAGGTGGCGCGCAGGGCCGGGCAGTACGAGACCCGCCTCATCATGCCCAATCGCGATCCGATCGTGATGACCGTGGCCCAGGAGGTGGTGCGCGAGGCCCTCACCGAGGTCGGACGTCCCGACCTCTACGATCCTAACGACATCTACTACACGACCCAGAGCCAGTTCGGCTACGCGGCCGCCGTCTGCGGCACGATGATGCGCGAGCGTCCGGCGACCAACTTCTTCATCGGTCACTTCTATGCCGAGAGCCTCGTCCTCGCCGAGACCGGCAACGCGACCGGAGCGATCCAGATCGCCGGGACCGACGCGGACTCACAGCTCCCCTTCTTCATCTGCTCCTGCGACTACGTCCTGATCGGGGAGGAGCTCTACGCCGGCAGCGTCTATCTCTCGCGCGAGCCGCTCCTGCTGGGCGCACTCAAGGGCCAGGACGCGGCCAAGGCGATGATCCTCTTCGCGCTGCTCGCGGGCACGATCCTCGCGCTGCTCGGGGTCGATGTCCGCTCCATCCTCGAGTGAGAGATGAGGGACAAGCGATGACGGGGCGAGGTTGAGGGTCTGGCGAATGGGAGATCGGCCTTGAAGAGCACCGGCCCCGTCATTCTCGGCTTCCTCGTCGGGATGCTGATGTTCATCCAGTACTTCACGCCCGACAAGTGGATCGAGGCGCGCTATAACAACGTGCTCGACTGGAAGCAGGTCGTCTTCGGCATCACGCTGATTCTCGGCGTGGTCAGCCTCTTCCTTTATCACTGGCGGAAGATCGAGAAGCGCGAAGCGGGCTGGCTCTACTCGATCGTCACCGTCGCCGGGCTGCTCCTCATGATCGCGGGGGCCATCGCCTTCAGTCCCCAGAGGGGGCCCTACACCTGGCTGTTCGATTACGTGCAGTCCCCGATGCAGTCGACGATGTTTGCGCTGCTCGCCTTCTACGTCGCCAGCGCCTCCTATCGCGCCTTTCGGGCGCGGAGCTTCCATGCGGCCCTGCTCCTGACCGCCGGGGTCATCGTGATGCTCGGCCGGGTGCCGCTCGGCGAGCTGATCGGCTTCAGCGCCGGCGAGAAGACCTACTCCCTTGCCACCCTGTCGACCTGGATCCTCGATTACCCCAACATGGCCGCCAAGCGCGGGATCATGATCGGCGTCGGCCTCGGGATCACATCGACCGCAATCAAGATCATCGTAGGAATCGAGCGCACCTATCTGGGTAAGGGGGCGTGATGGCCGGCCGGAGGAACGACGAGGGGCTCCGCGGGACCGGCCGTTTCCAGGACATCCTGGTGAACCTCGATCGGAGGATCATCTTCCTCGCCATCGCGGCGGCAGTCGCTTTTCCGATTCTCCTGCCCCTGAACCTCCCGATCCAGGTCTCCAACGAGGCGCGGGCCTACTTCGAGGAGATCGAGCGGCTCTCCTCGGGCGAGGTCATCCTCCTCAGCCTGGACTACGAGCCCGATACCATGGCCGAGCTCGATCCGATGACCCTGGCGACGCTGCGGCACGCCTTTCGGAAGGACTTGCGCGTCGTCGCCATGACCACCTATGCCGGCGGAGTCGGGATCGTCGAGCGGATTCTAGGGGAGGCGTCGCGGGAGTACGGCAAGGCCTACGGCACCGACTACGTCTTCCTCGGCTACAACCCCGACTGGTCGGCGACGATGCTGCGCATGGGCGAGAGCATCAAGCGGACCTATCCGACCGACCATTACGGCCGCCGCACGGACGAGATCCCTCTGCTCTCGGAGGTCGATTCCTACGAGCAGATCGCCCTCGTCGCCACGATCGCCGCCAGCGCTCTCGCCGAGTACTGGGTGATCTGGGCAGGGGGGAAGTACAACGAGAAGATCATCACCGGGAACACTGCGATCCAGGCCGTCCTGATCTATCCCTACTACCAGACCGGCCAGCTCTCCGGCTTCCTGGGCGGGCTCAAGGGCGCTGCGGAATACGAGAGGCTGATCGAGCGGGATGGGGCCGGCGTGCGCGGGATGGACGCCCAGTCGATGGCCCACCTGCTGATCGTCTGTTTCATCATCGCGGGGAACGCGGGGTTCCTGATCCAGAGGAGATCGCAACGGCGCGCTAGGGTCGGCGGAGGCGACGCCTGATGTGGGGCGATCTGGGCATTGTGGTCGCGGGCCTCCTCACCCTGGCGATCTTCTCGCTCCTATACAAAGACAACCCGGTCTACAAGTTCGCCGAGCACCTCCTGGTCGGCGTCTCGGCCGGATACTACGTCGTCCACTATTTCTACTCGTCGGTGATACGCAAGTTCTATGTGCCCGTCTTCCAGCAAGGCGACATCTGGCTTCTTCCGGGAGGCGTGCTGGGGATCCTGATGCTCGGCCGCCTCTGGAAGCGCTTCCAGTGGATCAGCCGCTACGCGATCGCCTTCTATGTCGCCGCCTGGTCTGGTTACCTCATCCCGTCCGTGCTTCAAGAGCGGATCCTGGTGCAGATCGCCGGGACTTTCCCGCCTGCTGTCGGCGAGGCGTCCCTCTGGACGATTCTCGGCGCGATTCTGATCCTCGTTGGGGTCGCATCGATCCTCGTCTACTTCTACTTCAGCGCGGAGCACAGGGGGGCGGTTGGACGGATCTCGCGGATCGGGATCGTCTTCCTGATGGTCGGCTTCGGAGCGTCCTTCGGCTACACCGTCATGGGCCGCGTGAGCCTTCTGATCGGGAGGTTCCAGTTCCTGTTCGAGGATCTTCCCAAGAGCCTGGGGCGCGTGGGCCCGTAGTCTCGCTCAGCTTCTCTCCCGACCGCAGAACTGACAGGCCTACTTTGGCGGCGCCGGAGCGCATCTGCTCCAGGATCGTGGGCTCCTCGCAACCCGCGCCACCGAAGGAGACGCAGCCGGTGCATTGATCGACCTGACGTCGGAGCGCGCAGGCCCTGATCTCGCAATCATCGCGACCACCGCCCGCCCGGCATCCGGGGCATGCGACGGCTTGTTTCAGGGCGTCAAGAGCCTCCAGAAAGCGATCCCACTCGATGCCTATGGCGGCAAACTGGGGCGCGTCGTAGGCGACGAGGAGCTCGCGCAGTTCCGCTCCCCGCTCGCCTACCGAACCGTTGCCAACGGCGCAGCTCCCGCACCAGATACCGCAGAACCCGACCTGGTCGCGGACGCGTTCAAATGCCTCGCGGTTCGGCTTCATCTCCATACCGGGTCTCCTTCAGAGGCAGAAGCGCGGATCCCCTAACTCATCTTCCCCAACCACCCGCGCCGCTCCATCCACTTCGCCAACTCGAGCACGGGCGAAACCGTAAGAGCCACGGCAACGATGATGGCCCAATCCAGAAGCGGCAGGCTGAACGTGCCGAACGGCTCATGCAGGAAGGGGACGTAGATGATCGCGGCCAACAGCAACAACTCCCATCCAATCGCCAGATTCAACCACCGATTGGCGAAGGGCCTATTCAGCACAGAGTGGCGATCGGAGCGGAAGTTGAAGGCCTTGAAGAACTGAATCAGGACCAGCGAGACGAACGTCATCGTCATGGCCTGTTCAATACTGCGTCCGGAGTTCAACGCCCAGGCAAAGAGGCCCAAGTTGACCAGAGCCGACCACAGACCGCCCACCGCCATCAAGGTGATCACCGGCCGGGTGAAGATGCCCGTTCTCGGATTTCGCGGCTTGCGGAGCATCAAGTCGGGTTCAGGCGGGTCTACGGCCAGAGCCAGTGCGGGCAAGCCATCGGTGGCCAGATTGACATAGAGGATCTGGACGGCGCTCAGAGGCAAGGGCAGGCCGACCAGTGTCGCCCCGGCCATCAGGACGACCTCGCCGATGTTGGACGAGAGCAGGTACATCAGGTACTTCTTGATGTTGCCGAAGATGCCCCGTCCCTCTTCCACCGCCGCCACGATAGAAGCGAAGTTGTCATCGGTGAGCGTCATGGCGGCGGCCTCTTTGGTCACGTCCGTGCCGGTGATGCCCATAGCGATGCCGATGTCCGCCTTCTTGAGCGCCGGCGCATCATTCACCCCGTCGCCCGTCATCGCGGTGATGTGGCCCTTCTTCTGCAGGGCCGTGACCACCCTCAGCTTGTGCGCCGGAGACACGCGAGCGTAGACTTCGATGTCGTCTACTTCCCGCTCGAACTCGACCTCGCTCATCTCCTCCAGTTCCGCGCCGGTGACGACGCGGCCTGTCTTGAGCAGGCCCAGTTCGCGGGCTACCGCTTGCGCGGTCACTGGGTGGTCGCCGGTAATCATCACCGGCTTTATTCCCGCCCGCTCGCATTTCTGAATCGCGGCCTTCGCCTCCGGGCGCGGCGGATCGATCATGCCCACGAGACCAAGAAACGTCATCTCGCTCTCGGCGTTCGCCAGGGATGCGCCAGGCTTGGAAGCGACGGCCAGAACCCGCAACGCCTGACTCGCCATCCGGCGGGCCGCTTGCAGAATCTCCTCCTTGCTGCTCGGGTCGAGCGGCGCTTCGCCCTCGTCGGTCACCCGGCGCGCGCAGGAATCGAGGATGACTTCCGGCGCGCCCTTTGAGAAAGCAACGACACCTTCGGGGCCGGCGTGCAGCGTGGTCATGCGCTTGGTTTCGGAGGTGAACGGAATCTCGTTCACGCGGGGGAACTGAGACTCCAGGTTGGCCTTCGATATCCCCGCCTTGGCGGCAGCCACCACCAATGCTCCCTCGGTCGGGTCGCCCTTCAGATGCACGTGGCCGTGAGCCTCGCTCTGGACGATGTCCGTGTCGGAGGCGAGAGCGCCGGCCCGCAGCAGCAGTTTCAGCGCCTGGGGCGGCTCAATCCGGACGCCGTCTCGCGAGAACTGACCGTCCAGCTCGTAGCCCGCGCCCGAGATCTGGAGGATCTGCCCGGCCACGAAGATCTGCCGGGCCGTCATCTCGTCTTTCGTCAGCGTACCGGTCTTGTCGGAGCAAATGATCGAAGTGCTGCCGAGTGTTTCAACGGCCGCCAGGCGGCGCATCAGCGCATGACGCTTGACCATCCTCTGCACGCCGATGGCGAGCGAGATGGTGACGACGGCGGGCAAAGCCTCTGGAACAACGGCAACGGCGAGAGCGACGCCGAAGATCAACATCTCTATGACGGGTTGCCCACGGAACAGGCCGAGGCCAACAATGACCACCACGACCACCAAGGCGGCCCGTGCTAGGGCGTGTCCGACCTTGTCCAAGCTCTCCTGCAAAGGGGTCTTGCCGGTCTCGATCGTCTGAAGCATCAGGGCGATCTTGCCGAACTCCGTGCCCATGCTCGTCGCGACGACAACAGCGCGGCCTCGCCCATATGTTGCCGCCGTGCCGGCGTAGGCCATGTTCTTCCGGTCGCCCAAGGCCAAGTCGTCGCCGCTGAGGGCGTCGGCATGCTTCTCCACAGGAACCGATTCGCCGGTAAGGGCCGCCTCTTCCACCTGCAGATTGACGGCCTCGATCAACCTGACGTCGGCGGGCACTCTGTCACCTGCTCGCAGGAGGATCACGTCGCCCGGCACAAGATCCCGCGCCGCCACCTCCACTTCAGCTCCATCACGGACGGCTGTCGCCGTCGGCGCGGCCATTTGACGCAATGCTTCGATGGCCCGTTCCGCGCGGTACTCCTGCACGAAACCCAAGAACACAGCAAACAGAACAATGACGGCAATGGCGACGGCTTCAATCCCATGTCCGAGGAAGATCGAGAGCACGGCTGCCGCGAGCAGAATGATAATCAACACGTTCTTGAACTGCTCAAGGAGGATCATCCACGGCGAGATGCCGCGCGCGGCTTGCAGTTCATTCGGCCCGTGCTCTGTTAGACGCTGGGCCGCCTCAGCTCTTGTCAACCCGGCGGGTGAGGACTTCAGCTCCGCGAGGACGGACGCGCTTGAAAGGGTATGCCACGGGGGGAGCCCGTCTTTGAGTTCAGGTTTCATTGGTTTCTCATGAGAGGGGCAACAGGGATCGGAGGCACGTATCGTTCATAGCGCCTGGTTCGATGGCAGTTCTTCTGTCTTCTGAACAGTGATGTAGCGATGAAGCTCGTCAGCGTGCCGTCTCGCGCGTTCTTCGACGGCTTCTTGCGTGTTGTAAACGTTGGGGATGAAGATCATCCCATGCGAGGCGATGGGCCGGTGATACCGCATGCCCGTCAGACTGGCCATCTGCCGCAGTGGCTTCAGCAGTTCGTTGATGGTGAAGTTGTTGTATCCGCCTTCGCGATAGGCCTCTGCCGGGCCCCCGATGGTGAGAGAGGCCAGGAAGTCCTTACCCTTGAGCTTGTCGCCAGTGGAGCCGTATGCGAAGCCATAGGCGAGGACTCGATCCATCCACTCCTTCAGGATGCCGGGCACGCCATACCAATAGAATGGAAACTGGAAGACGACAGAGTCGACCCTCAGTAACGCATCCTGCTCCTCCGCCACCTGGAACTTGAAGGATGGGGACTCCTGATAGAGGTCCTTGATCGTGACTTGCGGGATGCCTCTGACCCGATCAACGATGATCTTGTTGGCAAGCGACTCTTCGGCCAGATTGGGATGAGCAAGGACGATCAGCGTTTTCATGAGTCCTCCGTCGGCTGATCAGAAGCCTGGTTCGGCTCGTCCGGACCACTTGGCGGCAAGGCAAGGAAACGCAACTCGTCCAAGTCCATGATCTCCTTCGCTGGCATCCCCTCAAAAGGCGAGTAGGCGTTCCATAACTGATGGATAGGGTAATGCACATGGAACGGGTCGATTGTACTCAGATCTCGCGCGATGAGGAAACAGAATGGACGAGCCGGGACTGACATCCTTTCGGCCAGCTTCTCGAAGCGCTGAGCGAGTGCCTTGGACTCGCTTACCGCGGCAGGTCCCAGGCGGGGGAAGATAGCCTCCTCGGCTTCTGCCGGAGTCGCCTCGACCCAGAAACAGTCGAGCGGCTCGGCGTTGCGAGTCGTGCCGCGATACCTGCAATCGCGCCAGAAGCAACGAACGAGCATCGCGGCACCCGTCCCACACGCGCTATGGCCGGAGGTCGAAGCGGTCTAGGTTCATCACCTCGATCATAGCAAACCCGCTTGCGCATCTCGGGGCGTCATCGACCGCTTCTGGGCTCATCCGAATCCCGCCGCTCCCGACGGGTACCGGCGAGGACTTACTCCGAATCTCCACTCAGTAGCCTGCCTCCAAATGCGATGCGCCCGATAAGCGGTGGATCATAGAGGATATGGACACTCTCGACCGGCCGGTCGCAGACCCGCGCGATGGCCTCAGCCAGGGCCGAGACCTCTTTCCTGAGGTCGGGCTCTGGTGGCAAGGTCGCCTTGCGGACGTGAACGAATACCGGCTGAATGCCGGGATCGGCGGCACAACCGTTCTCGGAATAGCAGTCCGAAGACAGCCTGTGGAGGCGAACCCATGTGTGGCCTGGAGGCGTCCGAAAGACGGAGGCCGCCGCGTCGGCGAAGGCTCCAGAGAGGCCTGAAGGAACTCCTTCGCCGGGGTGGCAGATCATCTCGATATCTAGGATCGGCATTGGATTCCCATTCCTCCTACTGTGGGCCCAACGGCGGGGTCAGCAGCGATGCGGAAGCGTCACCCGCTGTCAGGCTCGGTCCTCTCTACTCGCTCCCACCACGCGCGCGCGAAGCTTGACGTTGGATCTCAGGTGAAAGGCGGTGGCCCAGGAGACGAGGAAGAAAAGCGCGGCAAAGAGACCTGCGGAGAGGAACGCTGCCCCGAGTCCGCGCGGTACCAGTCGGGTCGTGACGGCGGAGGAGCCAATCCAGAGAAGAACGAACACGACGAAGCTGAGAATCGAGATCGCGGGCGTCCAATCATACCTGAGCAGGGCGCGACAGCTTGGGCACGAGACCCTACCGCCAGAGAACCAGGCAAACTTGGAAGCCCAGAGGCTGATCTCACTACCACATTCGGGGCAAGCGGAGACTCGGCTCATTCATCCACCTCCTTCTGTGTCTTGGTCGCATCAGCGGCGGCGCGCAATGAACCGCCCCGGGATTACCGGAGACTCCATTTCATGAGAGGATGGGGTCATGGCTAGAGCAAGCAGGTATTCACCGGAGGTCCGGGAACGGGCCGTGCGGATGGTTTTGGAGCACGAGGGGGAGCATGCCTCCCAGTGGGCGGCGATGGGTTCGATCGCCTCGAAGATTGGCTGCTCGCCGGAGACGTTGCGCAACTGGGTTCGGCAGGCGGAGCGTGATGCGGGGAAGCGGCCGGGGTTGACCACGGACGAGCGGCAGCGCTTGAAGGACCAGGAGCGGGAGATCCGAGAGCTGAGGCGGGCGAATGAGATTCTTCGCTTGGCGTCGGCGTATTTCGCGAAGGCGGAGCTCGACCGCCGAGCGAAGTGATGGTGTCGTTCATCGACACGCACCGTGGCGATTACGGGGTCGAGCCGATCTGCGAGGTTATGCCGATCGCTCCGTCGGTCTACTACGAGCGCAAGGTCCGGGAAGCGGATCCCCGTCGTTTGCCTCCTCGAGCCCGGCGGGATGAAGTTCTTCGCGGTGAGATTCGTCGGGTGTGGCGTGAGAACTACGAGGTTTATGGGGTCCGCAAGGTGTGGCGGCAGCTGAACCGGGAAGGGATCCAGGTGGCACGTTGCACGGTGGGACGGCTGATGCGGGAGATGGGCCTGCAGGGGGCGATTCGGGGTCGGAAGTTCCGGACGACGGTTGCGGATGAGGCGGCTGCTCGCCCGAGCGATCTGGTGGATCGGGACTTCACGGCGACGCGGCCGAACGAGCTTTGGGTTGCAGACCTGACGTATGTGGCGACCTGGGGTGGGTTCGTCTATGTCGCCTTCGTGATCGACGCGTATGCGCGGCGGATTGCGGGGTGGCGCGTGTCGAGCTCGTTGCGGAGCGATCTGGCGCTTGATGCTCTGGAGCAGGCGCTCTACGACCGGCCCTGTAGGGAAGGGGATCGATTGGTCCATCACAGCGATCGTGGGGTGCAGTACTTGTCGATTCGTTACACGGAGAGGCTTGCCGAGGCCGGGATCGAGCCGTCGGTGGGCAGCAAGGGCGATTCGTATGACAACGCCCTGGCCGAGTCGGTGATCGGGCTCTTCAAGACCGAGGTGATCCGCCTCCGGGGGCCTTGGCGGAGTCTCGAGGATGTGGAGTTCGCGGTTCTGGCATGGGTGTCCTGGTACAACAACCGTCGTCTCCTTGAGCCGATCGGGTATGTTCCACCGGTTGAGCATGAGGAGGCGTACTATCGTCGTCAACAGACTCCAGCCGAATTGGCCGGAGTCACGGAATGAACTCTCCGGAAAACCCGGGGCGGTTCAGTACGGCGATGGAGTCGAGCGCTGGAGGGTTCGGGGAACGTATTCGAACGACGGCGCGACGTCCTTTCAGTCGAGTCCCTACCAGACACACCTCACGACCGGCGTAGCCTTCGATCCGGGCCAGGTCATCACGTTCGAATCCGCGGGGCACGTCGGGAGCTACTCGCTCTTCTGGTCGGGGTATCTTGTCTCGACCTCGACGGCGGCGCTGGAGCAGCCGGCGCCGGGCAGCTCCGGCCAGATCCTGGCTCAGAACCAGCCGAACCCGTTCGGGCCATCGACCCGGATCCGTTATGCGTTGCCCGCTCCCGGCCCGGCCGAGATCCGGATCTACGACTCTCAGGGTCGAACGGTTCGTGTGCTCGCGAGCGGCTCGCAGGAGGCGGGCGAGCACGAGGTCGTCTGGGACGGACGGAATGACGCGGACGAGCTTTTGGCCAGCGGAGTCTACTACTACGACATCAAGACCGGGCATGGAAGCGAGCAGCGGAAGGCGGTTCTGATCCAGTGATCTGAGCTCGCGTCGAGGCAAGAGTGACG
>Ga0194110_10007242_pt1 | contig 12808 bp, 10 predicted proteins | sample TA2Kig1200mmetaG_FD_146192 | JGI IMG/M metagenome (GOLD analysis project Ga0194110, IMG submission 146192) | Freshwater microbial communities from Lake Tanganyika, Tanzania - TA2015032 Kigoma Deep Cast 1200m | ecosystem: Environmental > Aquatic > Freshwater > Lake | place: Tanzania: Lake... | reverse complement strand
CTGGTGCCCAGCATGATCACCGACTGCGCTCCTTCTTTCCTGCGAGCCAGCGGCGCCTTGCCCGTGGTCTACGTCTTCCCCGCCCTGGCCGTCGAGGCCGCCTGGCGCTGGCTCGTCGAGCGATTCAGTAAGAAGGCGGTCTATGGCCTGGCCGCCGCCTTGCTGCTCCTCCTGGCCGGCAACGCCTGGTGGACCTATCGCGACTACTTCACCATTTGGGCGCAGCACCCCGAAGTGCGCTTCGTCTACCAGACCGACCTGACCGAGGCGGCCCATTATCTCGACGACAGCGACATCGCTGGCCCGGCCTGCATCTCCTCCTCCAGCCCCCACGACCTGGATCCCTTCATCTTCGATTTCACGCTGAAGAAACAACGCAAGGTCAAATGGTACGATGGCCCCTACGGCTTAGTCTTTCCAGATGGAGGCCAGAGAGCCCTTTACATCTTCCCTGCCTCCACCCCTCTCCATCCAGGGCTGCAAGAGGAGTTTTTCCAGCGTGCCCGTCTGGTGGAGGAAAGGCGCTTCCCCGATGGCGAACTGGCCTTTACTGCTTACGAGCTGGAGGCCAGAGAGGTGCTCCAGGCCAAGATCGAAGTGCTGCGGAGCAGTTCCCTCGCGGTTTGGAGCCCAGAGGTCCAGTTCCTCCCCGGCGACCCCCACGGGCTGCGCCATCCCGTCGCCTTCCCGGTGGATTTCAACCACCGATTGGAGCTTCTAGGCTACGAATTGGCCGACGACACGCTATCTGCGGGGGAATGGGTCCATCTGACAAGCTACTGGCGAGTCCTGCAGGACGTCGCCTCGCCCTTGCCGCTGGCCATCTTCGTCCATCTGCTGGACAGCCAGAGCACCGTCTGGGCAGGGAGGGACATCCTGAGTGTCGCCACCGCCGGTTGGGAGGCCGGCGACATCTTCGCCCAGGTGCATCATTTTCCCCTGCCCCCCGCCATCCCAGCAGGCCAATATCAAGTGGAGATCGGGGTCTACTCCCGCGCCGACATGCAGCGTTTCGCCGTCTTCGAAGAGGGGCAGCCTGTGGCCGACAGGCTGTTGCTGGAACCAGTCAGCATCACGGGGCGGTGATTGGATATTAGATATTTGGATATTGGAGGTTGGAGGGTGGAGGAAATCGTACCTGGCCTGGTAGGTCAGAGTGAGATGGTGGTGCACGAGGAAAATACAGCCGGACACCTGGGGAGCGGGAACGTGGCCGTGCTGGCCACGCCAGAGATGATCAGGCTGATGGAAAAAGCAGCCGTGGCTGCCGTTGATCACCTGCTGCCCGAGGGACGCCGCACCGTGGGCGTGGCGGTGAACGTCCGTCACCTGGCGGCCACCCCGCTGGGCATGATGGTCCGAGCTCAGGCGGAGCTGGTCGCCATCCAGGGCCGCGAGCTCACCTTCCGCGTGCAGGCGGACGATGAGGTGGAGAGAATCGGCGAGGGGGAACACAGGCGGGTGATCATTGAGCTGGAGCGGTTCACGGAGAAGGTAGAGGCGAAGAGAGATGCGCACCTCTCGCTCTTGCCAGGTGAATGCAATGAGCGAATGGCGAATGGCGAATGGCGAATGGCGAATGGCGAATAGCGAATAGCGAATGGCGATGCGGTGGGGAGGTCTACGAATTTCATGGCCGCCTCGCTTTCAGATACTGGCACAGCATCTCCAGGGCGGCCTGGGAGGTTTGCTGTTTGTTCTCCAGGCGGTCTCCCTGCCACAGACGTCGCTCGCAGCGCTCGAGGTCCTGGGCAGCCAGGGCCACGTAGACCAGGCCCACCGGCTTCTCGGGCGTGCCCCCGGTGGGGCCGGCGATGCCGGTGGACGAGAGAGCTACGTCGGTGCCAAGAAGGCGGCGCACACCGCGAGCCATCTCCCGCGCACACTCCTCGCTGACTGCCCCGTACGCTGAGAGGGTTTCGCCCGATACTCCCAGCACTCGTTCCTTGACCTCGTTTGAATACGCCACCACGCCGCCGACGAAATAGGTCGAGCTTCCCGGCACGTTGGTCAACTGGTGGGCGATCAGGCCGCCGGTGCAGGATTCGGCCACGGCGATGGTCAGCCCTTGTTCGGCCAAAAGCCAGCCGACCATCTCTTCTAAGAGGCGGGGGTCTTCTGACATGGACGTTACGTCTCTCTCGGTCTTGGTTTGGTTGTTAGGGCAAATCAGCTCCTGCCCCGACGGCTGTACCAGGCAGCCCCGATGATACCCAGGAGCAGGCCGCTGACCGAAGCAACGTGGGAGAGGAAGCTCAAGGCAAAACTGGTTTCGATGACCTTGAGGACCATCAGCAAGGGGGCGAGAAAACCGAACAGAACCAGGACAAAGGCGAGGGCGATGATTTTCTTAGGATGCATGGGTATCATCTGTAGAGCCAACAAGCTGTAAAGTGTTCAGGCTCCACCTCAAAATCCGGTGGCTCTTTCACGTCACACAAGCGTTCTATCACGTGGTGACAGCGGGGGTGGAAGCGGCATCCCAGCGGGGGATTGATCAGGCTGGGGGGTTCTCCGGGCGGCACGTCCTTGAAGGTGGCGGCATTCTCTGCATCCGGGTCAGAGGTTGCCGTCAGCAGGGCATGGGTATAGGGATGGCGAGGATCGCGCAGAAGTTCGTTAACCTTTGCTTTCTCTACCAGCTTGCCCGCGTACATGACGAAGATACGTTCCGAAAAGTAGCGAACGGTGGAGAGGTCGTGGGTGATATAGATGACCGCCAGGTCGTGGGAGGCTTGCAATCTCCGTAAAAGTCTAAGAATCTCCACCCGCACCGAAGCGTCGAGCATGGAAACTGGCTCGTCAGCTACGATGAGCTTCGGCTCCAGGATCATGGCGCGGGCGATAACTACCCGTTGCTGCTGACCACCACTGAGCATGTGAGGAAACTTGGTCACAAAGTTCTCGACAGGGGTCATTTTGACCTCTTCCAATACACTGCGGATGCGTTGCTCTCGTTCCGCTTGGCTTTTCATCCCGTTGATGATCATGGGTTCTTCCAGGATGCGCCGGACGTTCATGAAGGGAGGCAACGCGCCGTAGGGGTCCTGCTGGACGTAGCCCACCTGGGAGCGATAGAATTTCATCTCGCGGCTCCCCTTTGTGCTGAGCTCGATGCCCTTAAACGAGATTTCGCCCCTGGTGGGCTGGCACAGCCCCAGAATGGTCTTCATCAGGGTGGTTTTCCCGCAGCCACTTTCGCCGACGATGCCAATCGCCTCTCCCTGACGCAGGTCGAAGCTCACGCCATCCACCGCCTGCACGTATCCCGCGTGTCCAAACCCCCACCGCCTCAGCTCGAACCACACGTGCAAGTTCTGAATTGATAGCAGCACCTCATTTTTCACTTCGACAGGCATGTTATACTCCTAGCAACCGCGAGGGTAGTCCTTACTTTCCACGTTTCACGTTTCACGTTTCACGTTTCACGTTTGTCCTCACGCATACAACCAGCATTTGACTTGATGCCTGTGCGCCTCCACCATAGGGGGGTCTTCTTTGCACTGTTCAAAGCGCGAGGGACAACGCGGTGCAAACCGACAGCCCGGCGGAAGATCAATGAGGCTCGGTGGTTGGCCGGTGATGAACTCAGGCTCCTGGTCGCCTCTCAGCCTCGGTACGCTGGCCATGAGCTTCTGTGAGTATGGATGGAGGGGTTCGGTGAAAAACCGATACGCGTCGCTCACCTCCACGATCTGGCCGGCGTACATCACGGCCACGCGGTCTGCCAGCTCGCTGGAGGTGGCGATGTCGTGGGTGATGAGAATGAAACTTATCTCCAAATCCTGCTTGATGCGTTTGAGCAAGTTAAAGATGTTCGCCTGGGTCAGCACATCCAGCGCGGAGGTCGGCTCGTCGAGGATGACCAGGTCCGGCACGGTAGTCAGGGCCATGGCAATGGCCACCCGCTGTCGCATGCCGCCGCTCAACTCAAACGCATAGCGGTTCAGAAAGTCAACCGGCACCCCGACGCGCTGAAACATGGTGCGGGCCTGAGTCAGCGCCTTATCCTTTTTCACCGCGGAATGTACCATCATGGGCTCGGCCACCTGATCCCCCACTTTGAGGACCGGATTCAGAGAGTTCATGGCCGCCTGTGGTACCAGCGACATCTTGACCCACCTGACCTGCCGTCGGAACTCCTCATCCCCCAGACTCATCACGTCCGTACCGTCCAGATAGACGTGGCCGGAGTAGGCATCCACGTTGCGGGGGAGGAGCCGCAGGATAGCCTTGGCCAGCGAGGTCTTTCCACAGCCCGATTCGCCGACGATCACCACGGCTTCTCTGTAACCGAGATCGAAGGTCACGCCATCCACCGCCTGAACAGCCCCTTGGGTGGTGCGGAAGTACAGCACCAGGTCTTCGACACGTAATAACGCATGATTTTGCTGCATCGTCGTTACAAATCCCTCAGTCTGGGGTTGAAGATACGGTCCAAAGCAAAACCGACCATGGTGAAACCCAGTCCGGTCAGCATCAGGAGCGCGGCCGGTTCCAGCACCCAGTAGTAATAGCGATTAAACAGGGCGCCTTGCGAGTTCGCATCGTTGATCACCTTGCCCCAGGTGGGAAGGACGGGGTCGCCCAGGCCCAGAACGGCCAACGAGGCCTCCAGGAAAACGAAGGTGGGGACCAGGACGACGAGCTGCGGCACCAACAGGGGGACGATGCGCGGCACCAGGTAGTGAAGAATGACGCGCCAGTTCCCAGCACCATAAGCCTGGGCGGCTTCGATGTACGGCGATTCCTTGACCTGGAGAAAGATGGCGCGGAACGTCTTGATGCTGGAGCCAAAGATGCTCAGGAGGATGACCAACCCCAGGATGATCCAGATGCTGCGCGAATAGAGCGTGCCCACCATGATCAGGATGGGCAGTACAGGCAAGATAAGGTTGACCTCCGTGATCCGCTGGATGGTGGCGTCAACCGCCCCGCCAAACCACACCCCAATGGCGGCGATGACCATGGTCGTGACGGTGCTGCCGAGGGCGGCCAGGAGGCCGAAGGCCAGGGCGACGGGCGTGCCCCACAGCAAGGCCACCATCAGGTCCCGGCGGCGGTGGTCGGTGCCACCCAGGCCGTGCACCTGACCGTACACCACCAACTGGGCGTCCACGTCACCCTCCTCCTCGAACACCAGGCCACTGACCTGGAGCTGGTAAGTGCCCTTCAGAGGAACGGGCACCCCCTCCTGCCCACCCCTCGCAGGGGGGGGATCAGGATTGGCGAACAGCGCCACCTGGGGTACCTGCCCTCCGAGCCGGCGCACCAGACGGGTATCCAGAGCGAAACGGAAGGCATCGGACCAGCGGGGCGAGATATCGCCGACGCGGATGCTGCGGCCATCAGGCGTCAACCAGGCCATCTCCACGTGTGGCTGTCTTGCTGCATATTGGGCGGTGAAGAAGACGATGATCTCCTGCGGGAAGTCATCGTAGGGGAAATCGAAAGTGAACGTGATGGTCACGTCTTTTGCCCCCGGCAAGACCTCGGTGCTCTTCTCCGCGGAGCCATCCCGACTGCTGAGGACGATGGTCCTGGGAAGCTCGGCCCGCGAAAACAGGTTGGCCCATACCGGGCGGGCGTTGCGTGGGTTTTCACGCACCACCTCGTCACCCCCACGCCAGAGCCGGATGGCCTCGCTGTAGGGTATGGAGATCACGGCGTAAACGGCCACGATAAGCAGCCCGGCGATAATCACCAGGCCGACGATGGCCGAGGGGTACCGGGCCAGGTCGCGGAACACACGCTGTAGCCTGGTCATACTCTTCTGCCTCCCTCGCCAACTCGCACGCGGGGGTCAATCAGGGCGTAGATGATATCCAGCAGAAAGACGGTGATCCCCAGCAGGTAAGCGTAGATGACAGTGACGCCCACGATCACCGGGGTATCGTAGAGACCGATGGCCCGAAACAGCAGCCGGCCGAGCCCCGGCCAGTTGAAGACCGTCTCCAGGATGATGGCCCCGGTCCAGAGGGCGATCAGGGTGAGAGCAAAGCTGGTGATGATCGTGGGCAAGGTTGGCCTCAGGATGTAGCGCTGCTCGATCATGCTGGAGGAGAGACCCTTGGCCTTGGCCATCTCCACGTAGTCTTCGCTGGAATAAATGAGGAAGAACGTGCGCCAGGTGTAGATGGTCAGAAAGACTGCGCTGATGACGATGGCCGTCACAGGCAAGATCAGATGTTTGAGCAGGCTGAGGGCATACGGCAGAGGCTCAGCAGGCGGTGGCGCGCCGACCATTCCGCCAAAGGGCAATACACCCAGCAGCGAGGCGAAGATCAGGATCAGGAAAATGCCGTAGAACCAGCCCGGCGCGGCTGACGTAGGGGCCAGGGCGACGACGGCCCTGTCCAGCAGGCTACCATACCTGCGTGAGAGGGAGAGCGCCAGAAAGACGCTCATGAAGAAGAGGAACATATTCGCGGTGGCAAACAGCAGCAGGGTCGGCGGCAGGCGTTCCAGGAGGATGAGCCGAACCAGCTTCGAGCCAGTATCGCTGGTCAGTTGCTCGGCACGTCCCAGGTTGAGAGTGAGGGCATTGGTCAGGAAGCCGAAGGTGCGCACGATGAACGGCCTGTCCAGGCCCAGTCGCACTTCCTCAACGATGGCCATCTCTTCTATTAGTTGGTTCCGCTCCGCTGAAGTCAGGTGCCGATAGGCCGGATCCAGGCCAATGGTAACAGCCAGCCCTTCGCGGATCTGGGCCCGCCGGATTTTATCCACGTGTCCACCCATATTGGCAATGAGGATGGTCAGGTACACGCCGACGACAATGGTGACGAAGAGCGCAACCGTCTTGACGATCGTGTATTTGGCGACTCTAACCAGGGTATTGGCGGTGGTTGTCCCTGTCACAGCCGCTTCGTCGGTCTCCATCAAAGGCAAGGTTGTCTCAGCCATGATTCTTCTCTAGGTACTAAACAGGGGCGAGGCGGCGCCTCGCCCCTGTTGTATCACGTAGCTTGAGCGAAAGACGAATCTACCAGGGCACCCGATTCTCGGAGGGACACCAGGCCCGGTGCCCCTCCGAGCGACCGTCGGAAACTCGGGCGCTGCCCGCCTACGGGGCCGTCACGAACAGGGTAGAATCGAAGCTCGGCAAGGCCACCCGCTTCGATATGACGATCACCTCCAGTCGGTTCGAACCCGCCGCCAGCTTGCCGCTCACGTCGGCACCAACCACGGCCTGCCAGTGACCATCGGCCACGGCCTTGGCCTCCCCAACGTGGACCAGCTCGCCCGCGGCATCGAACACCAGGAACCTGACTTCGTCAATGTCGGCGACCGGGTAGGGCTCGCCCTCAAAGGTGACGAACACGTCGTAGGTGGCCTCGGCGCCGATGGACACACGGGCCGGACCGTCCACCTCCACCTCGGCGAGGGCCGCCGCAGCGAAGCGCTCCCACTTATCGGCCGAATCGGGGTAATCAGGGTTGCGGCTCATGACGACCATGCCCTCCACCGGGAAGGCCCGCTCCAGGTAGAAGACCCCGCTGCCGATCCAGAAGTGACCGCGCGTGCGGTGCCACTCCGCCAGGTTCGCGTACCGGGTGGTGGCTTCCTTCTCGGTGACGAACTGGCCCAGGGTCGGCCCGTAGGGGATGTATCCCTCCGCCTTGGCCTCGTCCAGTTGCGCCTTCAGGATCGCCAGGGTCGGCCCCGAGACGTAGCTCATCTGCTCCACCTCGAGCTTGGTAGCCTTAGACTCCGAGAAGACCGCCTCGCCCTTCCCGTCGGCCAGGACGCCCAGGGCCATGGTGTGCCAGGCACCCTGCCCGCGCTGGTAATACGGCCACCAGGACCACACCCCAACCAGGCCACCCGCACTCACCTCGGCGTCCAGGTCGAAGGCGTCCGTATAGCTTTCGATGACCAGCGGATTGGTCGAGAGAATGCGCACCCCCTTGAAGTGCCCCATGAACGATTTGAAGGCAGGCACCGTGGCCTCGTCGTAGATGGCGCTCTCCTCCTTGGGCCGGTCGAACCCATGGCCATTGATTCCGAGGATCATGAACATCACCACGTCGCCCACGGAGAAGGGGCTGCCGTCGTGCCACTTGACCGTGTCGTAGAGGTCGGCCGGATAGTGGACGACGACCCGCATCAGGGCGGTCTGCCCCTCGGGGTGCAGCTCACCCACGGTGATGAACCGCTGCTCGGCTGCGTCCCAATCCGCCCAGGCATCCGCCGGCACGGTGATCTTGGGGACGAACTCCAGGCTCACCCAGTCGAGGGTTCGGCCGACGGGCAGACCCTCCTGGACGAAGACCTCGGCCCGCTCCACTCGCTGTGGCCAGCGCAGCCCGGTGTGGGGATCGGGGAGCACGGCGGTGTCGCCAGTGCCTCGGTAGAAGAAGTGATCGTAGACCCAGTTGCTGCCGTCAACCGGGTTCCACGGCGCGGTCAGGATGCTGGGCATGGCGATCTTCATCGAGCCGCCGACCTCGCCTTCCCGCCGCAGGGTGTAGGGCCAGATCCACGAGCCGTACACGCCGGCATACAGGTCGGCAGCGACGACGACTTCCGCCCGCCGCGGCGACATGCCGGCGCGGTCAGTCAGCCAGACACGCTGCGACTCTTTCAGCGCCAGCTCCAGGGTCCGGCCCATCATCTCCCGGCGCTCATCCAGGGTCTTGAAGTCGTTGTTGTCCAGTCGCTCGGCCAGCTCGTAGAACTCGGGATCGTTCACGTAAGCCTGCCACAGTGGCCGGGCCAGGCCCATGTCGGTGTAGAAGTAGGCGAAGTTGCCACCCAGGTCGCGCGGAATCACAGTGGTGATCCAGCCGCCGGTGTAGATGTGGAACAGGCCAGCGGCCGGATCGCCGCCCATCCAGATGGGCGAGGCCTCGGCCGCCTTCTTGTAGTCACGCACCGTGGTGAAGCCGATGTCCTCCAGCAGGGTAGCCACGTAGTCGCCGATCTGGAGCCGGGTGTCCTCCGTGCGGATGAGGAGGATGATCTCCACCGGCTCGCCCTGGTAGTGCCACTTGCCGCCTACCAGCTCGGCGCCCAGCTTCTCCATCTCCGCCGAGATGACGGCGGTGGCCCTCTCCTTGTCGTGGGCGTACGTCAGCTCAACCTTCCGCACCACGTCGGCCAGCTTGGCGTAGTCGTTGGAGGCCTTGTTGAAGGGCACCCACCGCGGGACGGCCATGCCGCCGTAAAGCTCCTGGGCGATGAACTCGCGATCCACCAGCCAGTTCATGGCCTCGCGGATGGCGGGCACGGAGAAGGGATTGAGCTTGCCGGTCCCTGGGAAGACCGGACCAACCGGGTTGAAGCTCAGCTCGTCGTACGAGCCAAAGGACCGGTCAAACGCCAGCGCGGGGGCTGCCTCGATCCTCTGGGCCAGGACTGACTTGGCGATCGCGTAGGCGTAGACGTCAATGTCGCCGACCTCGAGTCGGGAGACCGCGGCGTCGTCGGACGGCTCCTCGACCACGACGATCGTGTCCAGCCAAGCGCCCTTGCGGACCACCGGTGCCGGCGTAGGCGTGACCAACACTTCCTTCTCCACCTCTTTGACCACCTCTTTCTCGACCGGCACTTCTTTCTCGACCACTACGGTCTTGACCACCTCTTTCTCGACCGGCACTTCCTTGATGACCTCCACCACCTTCGGGGCCGGTGGAGCGCAGGCCGGGAGTATCATGGCCGCCATGGCCACCAAGGCGATCAGGGTCATCCATTTCTTGTTGCTAAACATTCTTTTCCTCCTTTTTTGGTTTGTGTTGCAAGATGCGAATCAACCTGGGGGCGGAGGTTCCCTCGGCCCCTATCCTTTCCGTCCCGCTTCATCACCCCCTCTCCCGATGTCCACCACTGAAGACCACCTTTCTCCAGGGCCTTAAGCCAGCGGCAAACAGCTCTCGCCGTGGGTAGATAACAGACCGCCCGCCAGCCACCTCAGTCTAAAAATGACTTCCCTCGTCGCCTGGTACATTGGTCATATTGTACCACAATCGAGAGAGATGTCAAATCCCCGTCAATAATACTCTCACGACCCTCAAAAGGTTCAGATATCTGGCACGTAGATGTCAGGAAGCAGGTTTCCACGATCATAAGGCTGCTCAATGCAGCCACGACCAGGCGGAAACCACAATTGCAAAGCGTGGTTTGTCGTGTTATAATACGGCAGATTGACGAGGGTCACTACAAGCAATAGGATCGGAGCAGATGACGCCCAACACGGTTGGGCTACTACCCATTTCCGCGACATCTCTACCGACTAAGGAGCGGAAAATGACTGCTATTACCTTTGGACAAACCGGGCTCACCCTACCTGGACATCGTGCTCATCCACTGCGTGGGTCTGAGCTGGATTGAACCAGCGCGGAAAGCGTTGGAGGTCCTGGCGCAGGACAAGGCACGAGGGCTGGTGCGGGCGGTGGGTTTCTCCACCCACAGTGCCGAAGTGACTCGACAAGCGGCCGAATGGCCGGAGGTAGAGGTCCTGCTGGCCATCGTCAACCCCACCGGCACCTGGAGACCAAACGAGCACATCGAGGACGGCACCATCGCCGACGTGCTGCGCGCCCTGGAGCGGGCTCACACTGCCGGCAAGGGGATCTACGCCATGAAGGTGCTGGGTTGCGGCGCCCTGGCCTCCGACCCGGCTGAGGCCATCGCTTTCGCTGCCCGGCTGCCCTACGTGCACAGCCTGTGCATCGGCATGCGCAGCCTGGAGGAGGTGCGGCGCAACCTGGCTTTGCTAGGGGGAGCAAGGCCGCCTGTGGTTACGCTCAAGACAGGGGAAAACGCCACGAGGTGAGGGTCGTGACTGGCCAAGAGCAGGATATGTGGAGGTGTTCTGTTCTCAGCCATTGTCGTGGGACAAAGCAACGAAGTGGATGACGTTGTACGGCTCGTCCTCAATCCAGACGCTACTTCCCCAGGCAATGTCCTCGACGAACCGCTTAAAGACCCGTCTGGACGGAAAGGCAGATATGTAAATCGCCTGTACGCCCAGGGTCTCAGGGCCGGCAACGAGCGCCTGCAATTGAGCAAGCCGTCCTGGAGTGACGGAGCCGGAGGAGACGACCGCCTCGACGACGAGCAAAGCCTGTTCTTCCGGACCATAGAGGATAACGTCAGGCAAAGCGACACTTACGCCTATCGGCAAATTCAAGCGCCGCATCAAAGAGCGGTTCTGGTAGCCGATCCTGGGAGCTGTATCACCCAGGTAAACTACTTGCGGGTGTTGGAGAAGGGCCGGACCCAATGTCTCTACCACAGCCTTCTGTAGCAGATTGTGGCGTCCTGGGCTGAGAGTGTGGACCTGCCCTGGAGCCAGCACGACGGGAACATCCCGCTTGAGGTCCGGTTTCCGTCTGGGAAGCCCTCGTTCTGAGAGGCGTAGACGTGCAATCAACTCATCACGCTCTGGTCCCAAGGGCAGCATCAGCAGGCGGGCAAAGTCCGGGTGAAGCCGATAGTATGTGTTGGGGTCGTTGGTGCTCAACTGGTGACGGATCACCCAACCGGCTTCCATCAGTGGACGTAGAGAGGCCTTGCGGTATGATTCGCGGGTGTTCTCCGCCACGGGACGACCGATGTCCCGTCGCACGAAGTTCAAGATGTCGTGGATACGGGCCCCATCGGCCAGACAAGTGTGCCCGGCAATCAATTCCTCGCGCGGTGTAGTGTTGGCAAGGGCCAGGATACAGACAGCCGTCTGCTCGGTGATCCGGCGGGATGGAAAGTTTAACTCTTGCAGCAGTGCTTTGATTTCGTCAACGGTCATCAAGGTGCTCCAAAGCCCAGTGATTCTCAGCCAGGGTTTTCTGGATGAAGTGAAGTTCGTCGGGAGTAAGGCTGTAGGCTCCCGCCACCTGTTCGTTCAACCGTTGCTCCAGGGGCACCATGGCGACAGGGGCTATGGTGTCTTGCAACTGCCGGGCCAGGGCAGCAATTTGAGGCTCTCGATCACAGCGGGGGATAGGCATCAGGTTGAGCTCCGTGGCTGAGACCTGGGTGTTGCCGTTCATAGCGCGGAAAAAGAATTCGATCACATCAGAGCAAAGGATACCCAACAGATAGTAAAGGTCAATAGGAGGAGCATCGGGATGGGGCTGGATCACGTTGAGGTGGTTTTCCACGAAGTATCCCGCCACGTGTTCTATACAGAAGGATTCTGGGATACAGGCCACCAGACGGTGAGGTTGCTCCTCGGCTGTCACCCGCTGAGCCAGCAGGCTCAACCCTTTGTTCACCAGCCGGTGGGTGCGTGAGTTGACTTTCAGATACGAAGGCCGGGTCTCGCCAGCGCTGCCGAAAGCAAAGCTAAATCGGCCCACATCAGTGGCCCATACCAGGGGCAGCGTGTCGGCTTCGGGGCCGGAGCGAAGAAGAGGTTTGACCCGGTTCCATACGATAGGGCCAGTCTTGGCTGGGCAGCCGACAGCCGGGCTGGATAAGAGGGAATGATGGCTGAGGATCTTGTTCAATATCTCATAAGTACGCCGGGTATCGGCTACAAACCACACGCTGATGCCGTTCAGATGACGAACGACCTGGGCTTGGTTCACCTGGGCGGAGGATGTTTGCCGGGTTTCCAGGTCTATGACCGAACGGGCTATCGCCGTTTTGGCGGGACACGGAGGAACCGGCTGGCGCTGCAGAGTCAGTATCATTGTACCCTGCAGGACGTTCTCAAAGACCTTCCTACGCTCGGCGATCAAGGTAACTTCTCGCAAGATGGCCTGTTTCTCGATGAAACGCCGCAGGTTTTTGAAGTACAACCCGGAGAGCATCGAACGGGGAACGATGTAGCCCAGGACACCACCTGGCCTGAGCATCTCCA